>ERZ791744.331-NODE-331-length-51258-cov-22.334883_pt1 | contig 51258 bp, 50 predicted proteins | sample MGYA00510039_ERZ791744 | MGnify/ENA primary metagenome ERZ791744 (study PRJEB30046, sample SAMN00791969) | human gut metagenome | study: EMG produced TPA metagenomics assembly of the A metagenome-wide association study of gut microbiota in type 2... | reverse complement strand
TGTCCTTCACGTCCACGATGCTCTCAAAGCCATCGCGGGTGCCGGAACCGGCCTCGCGGCCCACCAGAACGATCTCGCCGTCGTCGCCGCCCACATCCTTCCAGTTGGTGATCTCGCCGGTGAACATCTGCTTCAGCTGGTCCACGGTCAAGTCTGCCACCTTGCTGGCCTTGTTGACAACGATGGCGATGCCGTCCAGAGCCACGGTGGTGCCGTCCACGTCGTTCTTCTCGTCGTCCTTCAGGGCGCGGGAGGACAGGCCGATGTCCAGCGTCTTATCGGTAGCACCGGTGATGCCTGCGCCGGAACCGGTGGGGTCGTAGCTGACGGTGACCCCCGGCTCCACCTCGGCAAAGCCCTCGGTCAGGGCTGCGATGACGTTCTTCATAGAGGTAGAACCGCCGGTAGCCACATTGCCGGACAGGGTGCCTGCAGCGGTCTCAGCAGCGGCAGAAGAAGAGGTGGACTCCGCAGCAGAGGATGCCACAGTGGAAGAGGCTGCGCCGCCGCAGGCGGTCAGAGCCATAGCCGCAGCAGCAGCGCCGCAGACAGTGATAAACGAACGACGAGTGATCTTTTTCATAACTCTTTTCCTCCAATAAATGCCGGAATGCATTGCCGGCCGATGTTTTCTTGTTTCTCTGTGTTTTCCTTGGGAACGGCCTTATTGTACCGCACCGCCGTGTGCGCTGCGACCATGTACGCGCAAAATGGAGGTAAAGCTTTTGCACAGGCTCCGGCGGCTGTGTCAAGCCTGCGTAAAGCCGGCATGAAAAGCCTGTACTCAAATTTTACAAACAGGATAAATATGCCGAAAATGCCATTTTCCGGCTGGGCAAAACGACAAAAAGCCGCCGGGCACTCCTTTTCAGGAATGCCCGGCGGCATGACGCTCACGGGATGATTTTATTATGCCTGCGGTGCGGCATTGGTCACGACCAGACCGTTCTGCTCACCGTTCCAGTACAGATACAGATAGCCCGGTGTATTGTTGATGGTAATGGTCAGCTTGACCGGTGTGCCATTCTTAAACGCTACAAAATCCTTTTCCTCCGCAAAGCTCAGTTTCAACTTCACTTCGGTCTTTCTTAGAAATGCGCTCAGAACAGGCATGTTGGAAGCGACCAGACTGTCGCTTCCGTTCGGTGCATTCGTGCTCAGTGCAGAATCACCAATGGTGCCCACAAACATGCCCTGATACTGCTGCGAAACAAAGGTGCTGTTTTTCGTGTCCAGCGTCAGCCGTGCAGTGGCTGTGATATAATTGCTGCTGTTGGTGCCCGTGCCGCCGACCCAGAAAGCCTTTGCATTGTAGACTTTTGCGGTAAATGCGCCGATCTGTACCTCATCCTGTGCCAGACCGCTGCCGCAGCCGGTCAGCACGCCGGACAAAGAGATCGCTGCAGCCGCAGCTGCTGCGCTCTTCATAAAGGTACGCCGGGTCATTTTTTCTGCCATAATATTGCCCTCCTCTAAAAGCGTTTTGCTGTGCTTTTAGCGTACCACTTTTGGGGAGTCTGTCAACAAAAATATGACAAAAAGGCGCTCTGTACACATAATTTGCACAGAGCGCCTTCTGCTCAGCAGTATTTTGTTCCGTCCGGGCAGTAGAACTGCACGTACTTCTGCCACTCGGTCTCGCTGATGGTGCGGCGGTAGCAGTCCACCAGGGCATCCACGGCCTGCCGGTCCGCAAAGGTACCGGCACCCGGGCAGTCCAGCACCAGAATGCGGAACCATGCATCAAACAGGTGCTCGGTGAAGCCGGTGTCCCGCGCGCCGCACCGGGAGTAAAAACCCAGCCGCCGCACAGCCATAGCTTCGTCCTCTGCCTTATCCGGGCATTCGGCCTCAATGAGGATGGCCTGCGCACCCCGCTCGTGCTGCGGCAGGTCGGCCAGCAGCTGCGCGCCCAGCCCTGCCGCACGGTATTCCGGCAGCACGGCAAAGTAATCCAGCTGGCTCACCCTGCTGCCTGCCGGGCGCACCATGAGCAGGTACGCCGCCAGTGTTTCGCCGTCGAACACGCCCCATGTGTGGGCGGTGCCGTCCGCTTCGCTGTTCAGGATCATGCTCAGGGGCTTTAGCTCCGTGGGCGGAAAGTCCCGCCGCATTTCGTCCAGATAGACCCGCGTCAGTTCTTTTTCGTTCAGTTTCCGCCAGCTGTACACTTTGCTCATGGTTTTTCCTCCCGTATCTGCCTTTTGAACCAGTATAACACACTCCGCGCGGGAACGCAAAAAGCCGCCGGGAGCGGCAGATTCTGCCCTTCTCCCGGCGGCTTTTATGGGAATGCAGGAGCAACCAGTCTCCCGCACAAACTCCGTTCAGAATGCTGTGTGCGTTACAGCATCTTCTTCAGCTCGTCGTACACGAACTGAACCTTGGTGCCGATGATCACCTGGCAAGCGTTCTTGCTGGGGCGGATGACACCGGCAGCACCAGCGGCCTTGACAGCCTTCTCGTCCACCTTGGCGTTATCCTTGACCTCAAAGCGCAGACGGGTTGCGCAGTAACCAACTTCCTTCACGTTCTCCTTGCCGCCGACAGCAGCCAGAACAGCGGAAGCGACTTCGGTATAGTTGTTGTTTGCCAGAACGACCTTCTTCTCGGCCTCTTCGTCCTCGTCCTCACGGCCGGGGGTCTTCAGGTCGAACTTGGTGATGGCAAAGTAGAACACTGCGTAGAACACCACGAAGGCTGCGATGCCCAGAGGAATGATCATCCAGGTCTTGGCAGCTGCGGGCAGGGAAGCAGAGAACACCAGGTCGGTAGCACCTGCAGAGAAGCAGAAGCCAGCACGGAAACCGGAGTAGTAGGTGATGATGGTGAAGATGCCGTACAGAGCAGCGTACACAACGTACAGCGGGAAGCACAGGAACATGAAGCCGAACTCGAAGGGCTCGGTAACGCCGCAGACGAATGCGCAGATGGCAGCGGACAGAACCAGACCGATGGCGGCCTTCTTGTTCTTAGCGGTCTTGACCATAGCCAGAGCAGCGCCCAGGACACCGAACATCATGCAGGGGAAGAAGCCGGACATATACATACCAAGGCTCCAGCCCACATCAGCAGAGGTCTCGCCAGCCCAGAAGTGGCTCAGGTCGCCCAGACCGATGGTATCGAACCAGAACACGTTGTTCAGAGCGTGGTGCAGACCGGTGGGGATGAGCAGACGGTTCAGGAAGGCGTAGATGCCGGCACCGATGCCGCCCATGCCAGCGATGCCGTTGCCGATTGCGACCAGAGCGTCGAAGATGACGGGCCAGACGAACAGCAGAACAACGGACACCAGAATGGAGATCAGACCGGTAGCGATTGCAACGAAGCGCTTGCCGGAGAAGAATGCCAGCCAGTCAGGCAGCTGGATATCCTTGAACTTGTTGTAGCAGGCAGCGCCCACAACAGCGGCCAGAATGCCGATGAAGGAGTTGCCGGCGACCTTCTGGAAGGCGATGTAGGTAGCAGTGCCTTCTTCCAGGTGACGGACCATGCCGACCACACCGGGGTTCAGCAGCTGCTGCATCATCAGGAAGCTGACCAGACCGGCCAGACCTGCGGTACCGTCGTTGTCGGCCAGGCCGACAGCGGCACCAATGGCGAACAGCCATGCCATGTTATCGATCAGAGCGCCGCCTGCCTTGACCAGCAGGAAGCCAACGGTGTATGCTGCACCGGAAGTCGGTGCACCGGGAACGCCCATAACGCCCGGAGCGAGGGCATAACCAAGACCCATCAGGATGCCGCAGATCGGCAGGACCGCGACGGGAAGCATCAAAGCTTTGCCCAGTTTCTGGAGATACTTCATCATAAAGCACATTCCTCCTTAAGAAATGTTTGTGTTTACAGACGCCTCTGGTTGCAGGCCGTCCATAATTCCGTAATAGAATAGTAACATATTTCCGCAAAAAAAGAAAGTCCCTTTCGCCTTTTTTCTATCAAAATGCATCAAAAGTCCTCATTTGGCAGTTTTTCAGTCGATAATTTTTGGGTTTTCCGCACAAGGGTCGTCTTTGTGTTGAAAATTCTTTTCTTTTTACGTACATTTTGCCCAAAGGCTTGCATCCCACAGCCGAATCGGGTACTATACTATTATAAAGAACATGCGCCCTCTCAGGCCGCTTCGCGTCCAGCTCTCCCAAAGGGAGAGCCCTTGGCAAAACCGCAAACTTTGCATGGACTGCCAAAGCCTCCCACTTTGGGGGAGGTGGCATTGCGCAAGCAATGACGGAGAGGGCGAGGATGCAAAATAAAAGGAGACAGCATTATGGAATGGACTGATATCCGCCTGACCGTGGCCAAGGCCGACGCCGACAACGCCGAAGCCGTTGCCACCATGATCGCCGAGGGCGGCATCTATATCGAAGACTACAGCGACATCGAGCAGCAGGTGGCCGAGATCGCCCATGTGGATCTGATCGAGCAGGAGCTGCTGGACAAGCCCCGCGATACCGTTATCATCCATATGTATCTGGAGCCGGGCGCTTCCCCCGTGGAAACGCTGGCCCTCATTGCCGCCCGCATGGAAGCTGCAAACATCGCCTACACCGTAGAGACCGAGGGCGTGGAGCAGGAGGACTGGCAGAACGGCTGGCGCAAGTATTATCACCCCCTGGAGATCGGCAAACGGCTGGCCGTGGTGCCCTCGTGGCAGCAGTACGACACTGACCGGGTGAAGCTGATCCTTGACCCGGGCCTTGCCTTCGGCACCGGCGGCCACGAGACCACCAGCCTGTGCATGGAAGCGCTGGACGAGCGGGTGACCGGCGGCGAGCGGGTGCTGGACATCGGCACCGGCAGCGGCATCCTTGCCATTGCGGCGCTGAAGCTGGGCGCTGCTGTGGCCGAGGGCGTGGACATCGACCCTGTGGCCGTGCGCACCGCAGGCGAGAACGCCGCGTTGAACGGTGTGCAGGACAAGCTGACCGTGCTGGTGGGCGACCTTTCCGATAAGGCCAGCGGCAAATACGATATCATCACCGCCAACATCGTGGCCAACGCCATTCTCAGCCTGGCACCGGCTGTGCCCGGCCTGATGGCGGAGGATGCCACCTTTATTGCCAGCGGCATCATCGACAGCCGCAAGGACGAAGTGATCGCCGGGCTGGAAAAAGCCGGCCTTGCCGTGGTGGAAGTGAAGGAGAAGCGCGGCTGGGAGTGCATCGTCTGCAAGAAAGCGTAAGGAGATTTTATGCCGCACCGTTATTTTACCACCGAGATCTCTGACGGCACCGCCACCCTGCGCGGGGCCGATGCCCACCATCTTGCCCGTGTGATGCGCGCAAGGCTGGGCGATACTGTCATTCTATGCGACGGCAATGCCGTGGAATACACCGCCACCATCACCGGCTTTGGCGATGAGTGTGTGGAGTTCCGGGTGGAGCCGGGCTATCCCAGCGCCGCCGAACCCAGCGTGGAGGTCACTCTGCTGGCCGGTTACCCCAAGCAGGACAAGCTGGAGCAGATCATCAAGCACGGCGTGGAGCTGGGCGCAGCCCACATCGTGCCCTTCTTCAGCCGGTATTGCGTGGCCGCGCCCAAAAAAGAGGAGCAGAAGAACGAGCGCTACAACCGCATTGCGGTGGAAGCCGCCAAGCAGTGCGGCCGCGGTGTTCTGCCGGATGTGGCCCTGCCGCTGGCAAACTTTGGTGCCGTGTGCCGCACCTTTGCACAGTACGACCTTGTGCTGTTCTGCTACGAGTGCGGCGGCGCGCCCCTGCGCGACCTGCTGGCCGCAGCAAAGCCCGCCGATGGTGAAAAGCTGAAAATCGCCATCGTGACCGGTGCCGAGGGCGGCTTTGCCGCCGAGGAAGCCGAGATGGCCGCAAAGGCCGGTGCCAGAACGGTGGGCCTTGGCCCCCGCATCCTGCGGTGCGAGACCGCCCCTCTGGCCGTGCTTGCTTCGGTCATGACCCTGACGGGGAATCTGGAATAATGCTTTGTGCTGCCCGGCAGCGCCTGCGGGCCTTCCGGACAGCAACAAGGGGCCGCTCCCGGAAAGGAGCGGCCCCTTGTTTTTTTATTGTTCCGCTGTGCAGACGCAGGGCAGATCAGTCAATGAGACCCTTGTCCTTTGCATTCTGCCAGGTAAGGCAGACGCGCAGCTTGCTGACCGGGAAGCACGGATGGAACTTGTTGTTGTCCTCGTCGAACTTCATCAGCTCCTGCTCCACCATCCAGTGTGCAGCCTTCTGGGCATCGGTGTCGGCGGCGTCAATGTCCGCATACAGGTCCTCATCGGTCATGTTCTGCGGCTCCGGCTTGCCTGCACGCTCCCAGACCAGCTCTGCCAGCTCGATGCGGTCAGACGGCAGGGGGAGGCCCTGCATGTTCATCATACGGTAGATGCCGGTGCCGGTCTCATAGGCACCCAGGATTACAGCGCCGCCGATGATGACACCGGGCAGGACGGGGTCCACGGGGCCCACCGGGTCCACCGGGTCTACCGGGTCCACAGGCGGCTCCACGGGGTCCACGGCTTCGTACACGGCTCTGACCGTCACGTTGCCTTTGGGCATTTCAAAGTTCGCCGTGGTATGGTCCTCCTCATTGGGGAAGCTCAGCAGGTCATTCATTTCATTCTGTACAACGCCGTTCAAGATCACGATCCCGGCCCAGCCTGCGAACTTCTGTCCATCGGGGGCTGGGTCTGCGGTCAGGGTGACCGGGGTGCCCACCGGCACCTGCGTGACCTTATCCAGCACGGTCGTGCCGTCCACAGTCGCTTTGGCATTCTCGGCATCCACCGTGTAGCCGGTGCGCGGGGTCAGGTAGCGGTAGTTGTTGACCGCATCGTAGGCCACAAAATAGGTCTTGCCCTCTGCATCCTTATCGTTGCTGACAAGGTTCAGCTTTTCCTGCCCGGTCGCATCCGCCGTGGTGATCTGGCGCGGGGTGGCAATGGGGCTGTCTGCCACCTTTACGGTCGCAGTGTCGGTAAAGGTATCTTCGATGGTAATGTATTGTCCTGCTTCCAGATAAACATCGTTCTCGTTATCCTTGAAAGCCGCATCTTTTAGGGTGACACTTGATGCATTCTCTTTATTCCAGATGCCATACTGTGCATTTTCAATCGTAGCACTATGGATGTCGGTAATAGCATTCGCCTCCGTTCGTACACCCGACCTTGGAAGGTCGGTTTGATTTCCGGCAACACGAATTTCTGTTTTACCCTTGGTTTCATCAATCGTCATTTTGCCACGATTACAAATCACCGTTCCCTTACCCTCAAAAGTACCACCATGAATGTTTGTAGTACTATTTGCTGTTGTATTTATGCACAAGGAGGTGCTTTGGGAAGTGTAGCGGCCTCCGTTGATATCGGCTGTACCAATGTTCGTTACAGGACAACCACTCTCATTGCTTACTTCTACGTCATCGTTCAATTCGATTCTTGAAGTACCAGTACGATTGTACACTGTCGGAGCCCCCGGGCTCTTGCTTTCGTATTTTCCACCGTAAACATATGCCGTTCCCCAGTTGTTAAGCGCATTATCAAATTCAGAGAACGATGTTACATCGTGCAGATATACTGTCCCATAAAAATTGAATAGAGTTTCATGTCCGCTGGACTTATATATACCGCCGTTCATAGTTACTGTTGCTTTCGCTCCGTGTTCCACATCCACATGCACACGGATGCACCTTCCGCTGGTAACAGAGAACTCATTGTTCTGCAGATTATTGATTGTGACCGTGCCATTGCTGATTAGCAGAGCATTGTCGGTAGGTCCGAGGTTAGAATTTTCTACCGGCCCAGTAATATTGATGACCACATTTCCATCCGGCACGTTTATGGTAACCGTCTGTGTATAGGGACCGCTCATGCTATAGGTTCCCGATTTAGTAATCTCCTCGCCGTCTTTCAATATTCTTCCCTGATTCTCGCTTGCCTGCACACTCACGCCGGTTTCAGAGCCTGTCCCCCCAGCGGCAAATGCACTTGCCGGAAGGACAGAAGCCATCATGCAGCCTGCAAGTACCGCGCTGATGAGCCGTGTGCCAAATTTTTTCATGCTATGACTCCTCTCATGTTTCGCTTTTTTCATGAAGGCAGGCTGTTTTTTCGCCCGCCCGCACAGTTCACACACCTAAAGTATAACATTCCCACAACAAAGTGCAATCTTCATCCTGTACGAAGCTTTTGTACCCCCCCCCCCATGTTTTTTGGTGTGTTCTGCACAAAAACGGAAGAGAAAATACTTTTGCAGCCGCAGAAAAAACAGCCCGGAACGACCCACAGATCGTTCCGGGCTGCTGTGTCAAAAATGGTTTGGAGCGTCAGAGCTCCAGCAGAGCTTTCTTCACATTCAAAAGGTTCTGCGGGCTCACCGAGAAGCTACGCAGGCCCAGCTGCAAATACTGCACCGTGTTGGCCGGGTTGCCCACGGCAAGGCCGCAGATGGTCACCGGCACATTGCGCACCTTTGCGGCATCCAGCACCATAGTGATGAGCTTTTTCATGGCCTTGCTGGCCGGGCGGTAGTAGTGCTCGGCGCTGGCAAGCTCCCGGTCTGCCGCGTGGGTGTACTGGGTCAGGTCGTTGGTGCCGACCACAAGAAAATCGACCCCGTGCTCTACAAATTCCTCAGCGGTCAGGCAGGCAGCGGGTACGCTGAGCATCACGCCGAACTTTGTATCTTCGTTGAACGCCACGCCGCGCTCCCGCAGGTGCTCGCGGCAGCGCTCCACCACACGCATGGCTGCGTCCCAGTCCTCCACATTCGTCACCATGGGGAACATCACCCGCAGCGGGCCGCGGGCGGCGGCGCGCAGCAGCGCACAGAGCTGCGTCTCGAACTGGTGGGGCTGGCGCAGACTGTTGCGGATGCCCCGCAGGCCAAGCTTGGAAGACTGCAGGCCCTGATAGGCGTCGGAAATAGTGCGGTCTGAGCCAAAGTCGAAGGTGCGCACCGTTACCGGGCAGCCCTTGGCGGCAGCAAGACAGGAGCAGTAGAAGAAATACTGTTCCTGCTCATCGAGGATGCGGCCCGGCAGCATCATGTAGCCGGTGCGCAGCAGGCCCACGCCCTGTGCGCCGGACTGCATGGCCGTGTCGATGTCCTCCGGCCCAAAGCAGTTGGCCAGCAGCTCAAAGGGCTGGCCGTCCTTTGTCCTGTTGGGCAGAGCATGCAGCTGCCCCATCTCTTCGTTCTCCCGCTGCAGCTCGCAGATGCGGGTCTCGGCCTGCTGGCGGGCGGCAGCGTCCGGGTCCAGCGTGCACTGGCCCCCGGTGGCATCCAGAATCACGGTGCGGCCGTCGCAGTCGTCCAGAAAATCCCGGCCCACCTGCACGATGCCCGGGATATTCATTGCCCGGGCAATGATGGCCGCGTGGCTCTGGCCGCTGCCCTCTGCCGTGATGATGCCTAGAATCATGCCGGAGGGCACGCTGAACAGGTCGGTGGGCATCAGCCGCTCTGCGGCAAGGATCACCGGGTGATCCAGCGCCAGCCACATGCGGGGGCGGTTGGTGATGATGTTGATGACCCGGCGGCTTGCGTCGAGAATATCCACACTGCGCAGCTGCATGTAAGGGTTATCCTTCATGTTGGCCAGCTGGTCGGCGTAGCGCTGGCCCACCTGATTCATGGCCGCTGCCGCGCCAATGCCTGCATTGATGCAGAAGCGCACCTCGTTCATCATGCCCTCGTCGTCCAGCATCATGCTCTGGAACTGGAAGATGGCCTGCTCGCTGGGCGCAGCGCGGTCTGCCATGGATTCCAGCTCGTCCTGTGCGGTGCGGATGGCATCGGTGAGCAGCTGCAGCTCCCGGGACGGTTTAAAGGGGCCCACGGTCGTGGTCTCCACATGGTGCTCCAGACGGCTCACCTGCCCCAGCACAAGGCCGGGAGAAGCGCAGGAACCTTTATACACTTTCATGTTCGGTCACCTCCGGCAAAAGCTCGGCTTCCGGCGTGGTCAGGGTGCGCCAGACCAGCGCCTGCAAAAAGGTATTGGGCAGCAGCGCGGCCAGTGCGGCCCGCGCCGCATCGGCACTGCCCTCAAACAGCGGTGCAAAGCTCTGCATCCGTGCCTGATCGCACTTTGCAAGGAATGCATCGCACAAAGTATGGGTGGTGTAGTAATGGGCCGGGTCCACACCGGCATCTTCCGCGGCGGCTTCCAGCGGGGCAAGGTCGGCATCCTTCATCTTGGCCAGCAGCAGGGCCGCATCCGCCGTCAGGGTGACCGGGTATTTCTCCCGCACGGCCTTTTGCACCCGCTCAAATTTTGCGTGGAACGCAGCAGCGTCCGCGCAGCTCTGGGCATCACAGGAGACAGCATAGGCACACCCCCGCAGATATCCCATAGCGCGGCGGGTATCATAGTAGCCCAGCTCGATGTTGCGGCGGGCGGTGTCGGGGTCAAAGTGCAGGATATCGCCCAGCTCCCAGTAGCTGCGCACCATCACGGTGGGCAGGCCGGTGAGGTTGGGGCGGGTGATGCCCACGCCTTCCAGATCGACGCACACCAGTTCATCCGCGCCCATGCGTTTGGCAAGGCCGGTGGGCATGTTGTCGCTGTAGCCGCCATCCAGAAACTTGACCCCGTCGATCTCCCGCGCACGCAGCGCCGGGAAGCAGGCAGCGGAGGCCATCAGGTAGTCCTTGACCTTTCCTGCCGGGATCTCGTCCAGCGTCAGCTCCCGAGGCTTTAAGCCCCGCTGCTCCACCGTGACAAGGCCGAAGCGGATGGGAGCCGCGCGCAGGGCATCCTCGTCCAGCACCCGCTCCACGATCTCTTCCAGCGGGGTCACATCCATGCCGCCGGCTTTCACCACGCTGCGCAGGAACTGGTGCAGGGCCGAAAGGTCGGCATCCTCCTCCGGCAGCTCCATCACATCCTTGCTGCGGATGGCCAGCCACATATCGCGGGCCGTCTCGTACTGGTCCAGCACGAACATGGCACCGTTCAGGCTGCCAACGCTGGTGCCGGTAATGATCTGCGGGTGCCAGTCCAGCTCCATCAGCGCGCGCCACACACCCACCTGATAGCTGCCCCTGGCTCCGCCGCCCGCCAGCACCAGAGCTTTGCACGGCGCTCTGCGATCATCCATTGCATCCGCCTCCTTTGATTGGTTCCGGTTTTGTTCAGATTATAGCATATTTCCAGAGAAATTTCTTCCGTTTTTTGTAAATTGATGCCTTTCTCCCGGCAAAGAAACATGGTATACTTGTCAGGATTTCAAAAGGAGGCATTCTCATGCACTGCAAGCAATGGATCTTTGATATGGACGGCACCCTGACCGACAGCATGACCGTGGTGTGGGAGGGTGCCCCCGACGCACTGCTGCGCCGCTATGGCCGCACCCCGCGGGGGGATCTGCGCGCCACACTGCTGAACATGGGAATGCAGGAGGGCGCACAGTATCTGATCCGGGAGTACGGCCTGCCGCTGACCGAGGAAAGCTATTTTTCCGTGATGCGCGAGGTGATCGCCGAATTGTACGAGACCGTGGAGCTGAAACCCGGCGTGCGCACGATGCTGGCAAAGCTGCAGGCCGAGGGCGCACGCATGTGCATCTGCTCCAACACCTGGGCCGAACAGTGCCGCACCGTGCTTACCCGGCTGGGCATCGCGCAGTATTTCTCCTTCATCGTGGAAGCGCAGGGCGTGCTGCACAAAAGCCGCCCGGAGGTGTTCTTTGAGTGCATGAGCCGTCTGGGCGGTGCAGACCCCGCCGCCTGCGCCGTGTGCGAGGATGCCGTATACGCCGCCGCCACCGCCCACAAGGCCGGGTATTACGTCATTGGCATCGCAGACCGCACCTCTGCCGCCGACGAGCCGGAGATGCGCCGCATCTGCAGCCAGTTCGTGCCCCGGTGGGATGCGCTGGACTGGACACGTGTGTAATAAAAAAGGGCCGCAGCGTGCGGTTCTTTTCTTTATCTGATTCTTCTTTGCTCTTGCATTTTGTGCGCAAGAAGAGTATGATATTATAAATAGGACTGCCCCAAGGGGGAAGTGTCCTCATTTGTGAGAATACACTCTGTGATTTTTAATATAAAGGTATAATATCCGTAAAGAGGAGACCTTCCGTCATGAACAACCCACTCGTCAGCATTATCGTGCCTGTGTACAACGTGCAGAATAGTGTTGCCCGCTGTCTGGAGAGCATTTGTGCCCAGACATGGAAGGATATCGAGGTCATTCTGGTCAACGACGGGTCCCGGGACGAAAGCTTTTCCATCTGTGAGCAATTCCGTGAAAAGGACCCCCGCATCGTTCTGGTGGACAAATCCAATTCCGGCGTGTCGGAAACCCGCAACTGCGGCATGTCCCTTGCAAGGGGCAAGTATGTGCAGTTTGTGGACAGCGACGATTATCTCGACCCTGATTTTACCGAGCGGCTGGTGACTGCCGCCGAAGCGAACAACGCCGATCTGGTCATTGCACCTTACTGGATGGTGATTCCCGCCAACTCTTCCAAGGCCACGCAGGCACTGGAAAACCTGCAGGAGAACCTTGGCATCGATGCCGAGAAAAAGCCTGATGATATCCGTGAATACGGCTTCCTGCCCGAGGGCATCTACGACCGCGATACCTTTGCCCTGCGCCTGATGGAGAAGCCCGCATCCTTCTTCTACAGCGTGCTGTGGAACAAGCTCTACCGCCGGGATATTCTGGCAGACCATCATCTTCAGTTCACCAGCGAGGTGCGCTGGGCCGAAGATCTGGTTTTCAATCTGGAATACATTTTGTACGCCAATGTTTTCGTATCCATTTCCAAAGCGGGCTACCACTATGTGCAGAACCCCCAGAGCATCTGCCACACCCAGATCAATCTGGCTTCCATCGTGCAGAACAAACTGCAGGTGTTCCGCTATTACAAGGAGCTGTACACAAAGCTGGGCCTGTACGATCAGGTGCAGCCGCAGCTGTATAAATTCCTGACCGCGTTCTCCGAGAACGCCTATCCCTCCGGTTCTCCCCAGAAGATCATCATGGACATGGCCAACCGCTGGGGCTTTGGTGTTCTGGATGCTTCCGACAAGGAAAAGAAACACAAAACCGAACCCGATGCCTGATCTCCGGGCACGAAAAAAAGAGCCGTGAAAGCGGCTCTTTTTTGTTTGCCATTTTACCGGTCGATCCAGCTGCGGAAGGCTTCGCGCACTGCACCCTCCCGTCCGCGCGGGATGGGAATGCGCGCACCGCTGCACATCTGCAGCTCGCCCGCTGTCAGCAGCTGTGCCGCCGCCAGATTGACCACATAGGAGCGGTGCGGCTGCAAAAAACGCCCGTCTTCCAGCAGCGGCTTTGCTACCTCGGCAAAGGACACCCGCAGCGAAAGGGACACCACATCCTCGCCGCTGAGCAGATGGAAGTGCACCACATGGTGGGTGCACTCCAGATATTCGATCTGCGCATAGGCCAGCGCCCGCAGGCCTTCGGCGGTGGCAACGGTCATTGCCGGGCCGTACTCCGGCTCGGTGGCGCGGGCAAGCAGGGCCGAAAGCTCCTGCTGGTGCACCGGCAGAAGCAGATACTGCATGGCATCCACCCGGAAAGCACTGTAGGCGTGGGCCGGTGTGCGGGCCGCAAAGGCCAGCGGAGCCCTGCGGCCCCGGCGGCGCAGCTCCGCAGCCGCCGAAAGCCCTGCCAGGGCCGCTACAGCGCCCAGCTCGATGAGATACAGGTCAAACCGTTCTCCCTCGGTGTCCCGGCGCAGCAGCGCATCTGCATCCGGCAGCTGCTGCACGATGCACGCATCCTGCCGCCGGGCAAAATATTCCATGCACTGGCGTTCCAGCCCGCTGCGCAAGGCCGCATCCGGGCTGCATACCGCAATGTGAAATACCATCTCACATTCTCCTTTCCGCCAGCCGCCCGCCTTGATTTTTGCGCAGGGCTGGAGTATGATAAATAAAACTTTGCTGCATCGAAAAAAGAAAAAACGGAGGGACCCGCCATGCCGCAGCCGCTTGTCAGCGTTATTGTGCCCGCCTATAACGCGGCGGGCTTCATCTCCCGCTGTGTGGAGAGCATCACATCCCAGAGCTACCCGGAGCTTGAGATCCTTCTGCTGAACGACGGCTCCACCGACGACACCCTTGCTGTCTGCCGGAAGCTTGCTGCCGCCGACAGCCGCATCCGTGTGGTGGACAAGCCCAACACCGGCGCAGCAGACACCCGCAGCTGCGGCCTTGCCCTTGCCCACGGCGAATACATCCAGTTTGCGGACAGCGACGATCACCTGCTGCCGGGCTGCACCGCAAACCTGGTGGCTGCTATGCAGCGCAGCCATGCCGACCTTGTGCTGGCTCCCTACCGGATGATGGTGCCCCGCAAGGATGGCGGCTATGACACCCGGGAGTACAGCCTGCTGCCCGCCGGGGTGTACAACAAGGTGGATTACCTGTGGCAGCTCACCGGCAATGCCGCTGCCTTTTACTACGGCGTGCTCTGGAACAAGCTCTACCGCCGGGATCTCATCCAGATGGCGCACATCCGGTTCGAGCATGTGGTATACGCCGAGGACCAGCTGTTCAACACCCGGTATCTGCAGGTGGCACAGCGGTTTGCCGCCATCGACGAAGCCGCCTACTGCTACATCCAGAACCCGCAGAGCGTATGCCATACGCAGGTGAGCGCGGCGGACATGCTGCGCCACCGCAGCCGGATGTACCACACCTACAAGGAACTGTGCATCCAGCTGGGCGTGTACGATAAATTCCGCCTGCGGCTGCACGGCATCTATCTGAGCCTGTTTGAAAGCCCTCTGCCCAACGGCCCGGTGCAGAAACTTTCCGACGCATTTGCCCGCACCCACAGCCGCATCTGAGAAAAGGAGAACCTATGGAATTTCCCCTTGTAAGCATCATCGTGCCCATGTACAACACTGCCGGGTGCATTGCCCGCTGTGTCAAAAGCATCTGCGCCCAGACTTATAAAAGCATTGAGATCCTGCTGCTGAACGATGGCTCCACCGACGACACCCTTGCCGTTTGCCGTCCCCTTGCCGCCAGCGACCACCGCATTGCACTGGTGGATAAAACCAACACCGGCGCAGCGGATACCCGCAATCAGGGCATTGCGCTGGCCCACGGCAAATACATCCAGTTTGTGGACAGCGACGACTGGCTGGCCCCCGATTTTACGGAAAAGCTGGTCTCCGCCGCCGAGGCCCACACCGCCGATCTTGTGATCGCGCCCTTCTGGATGGTGTACCCGGAAAACTATGTGGAGCACATCCGCCCATGGGAAAAGGCGCTGCAGCATGTGCTCCAGCGCAATCCGCCCCGCACCCAGGCCTATGGCTATCTGCCTGCCGGGGTGTACACCGGACAGGAGTACGCAAAGCATCTGATCCAGAAGCCGAACACCTTCTACTATGGCAGCCCCTGCAACAAGCTCTACCGCCGTGACCTCCTGCGGAAGCACAGCCTCCATTTCCGCAAAGAATTGTTTGCGGAGGATCAGCTGTTCAACACCGAATATCTGCGCTATGTGCGCACCGCCGTTTCCATCCCGGACATCGGCTATTACTACCTGCAGAACCGCCAGAGCGTCTCCCACTCCAGAGTGACCACCGCCGATATCCTTCGGCTGCGGCGGCGGGTGATGGGCCTGTACAAGAGCATCTATACCGAACTGGGCATCTACCCGGAGACCCGGGCCGCCATTCTGCGCTCCGCTTTTGGCGAAAACGAGTTCACTCTTCCGCCGCTGGACACCCCACAGACGCACTGCTGCAAGCTGTGACCCTATAAAAAGCACCCGGCTGCCGCCGAGAGCCGCTCTGGCTCCTGCACGGCTCCGGGTGTTTTTTGCGCTTTCTCAGCAGCCGATGGCGGCACACTTCTCCGCCAGCCAGCTGCGCTCTTCGTCGTTCAGGTGCGGTGCCAGCTTTGCAAACACCTGACGGTGGTAATCGTTCAGCCATGCGATCTCGTCCTTATCCAGCACACCGGGCAGGATGGGAGAGGTGGCAATGGGCACGAACATCAGCGGTTCAAAACCAAGGAAGGTACCGTACTGGTTATCGGCCTTGTGCACGCACACCAGCTCGTTCTCGATGCGGATGCCCACGAGGTCAGTCTCGTAAACGCCCGGCTCGTCGGTGACCACCATGCCGGGACGCATGAGCACGGAGTTGGTGCCGCGCAGGCTGTGGGGGCCTTCGTGCACGTTGCCCACAAAGCTGACGCTGTGACCGGTGCCGCAGCGGTAGTTGATGAGGTGCCGCCACAGCGGTTCCCGGGCAATGGTGTCGATCATCTTACACTCGCAGTAATCCAGCCAGACGGCCTTGGCAAGGTCGATGTGGCTCTGCAGAGTCCATGTGTAGAAGCGCTTTTCGTCCTCGGTCAGCGGGCCAAGCGGGTAGGTGCGGGTGATGTCGGTGGTGCCGTCCATGTAGGTGGCACCGCTGTCCACCAGCAGAAAGCCCTTCTTTTCCAGCACAGCGTGATCTTCCGGGGTGGCGTGGTAGTGCATCATGGCTGCGTTGCCGCCGTAGGCCGCAATGGTGCCAAAGCTTTCCACAAGGAATTTATCGTCCGCACTGCGGTACTTGTGCAGAATTTCATCCACCGTCAGCTCGGTCAGGGTCTCACCGGCAGCAAGGCGGCTTTCCAGCTCGATCTGGAACCGCACCATGGCCACAGCGTCCCGGATATGGGCCTGCTTTGTGTGGGCAAGCTCCGTTTCGTTCTTCACGCCCTTCATCATCAGCAGCGGGTCGGTGCCGTCCTTCACGGTGAGGGCAGGGTTCTGCTCCAGCACCTGATACACGGCGTAGTTCACCGTGGCGCACTCGGCCAGCACGGTCTGGGGTTCCGTCTCAGCAGCGAGGAACTTCAGCACATCGTCGTACTCCGCCAGCGTGATGCCGTTGGCTTCCAGCTCTGCCTTTGCCTCCGGGGTGACGCGGGCCGTGTTGATGAAGAGTACCGCGCGGCTGGGGGTCACATAGCAGTAGGCCATGGCATAGGGAGTGCACTCAATGTCCATGGCGCGCAGGTTCAAAAGCCATGCCAGATTATCCAGCTTGCCCACAAACTGAGCGGTGCAGCCCAGCTCCTTGAGCTTGCTGCGCAGCTGATCCAGCTTTTCCGCCGGGGAGAAGCCCGCATATTCCTTCGGCAGGATCCACGCTGGGGTATCCGGCAGGGCAGGGCGGCCCTCCGTCCACAGCTCGTCCTCAAGGTTCAGGGTCTTGATGGAAGCGCCCTTCTTTTCCAGTGCCTTTTTCAGGTCGTTCACGAGGGCCGTGCTGGCGGTCAGGCCGCACAGGCCCAGTGCTTCGCCCTCATTCAGGGCATTTGCGCAGTATTCCTCCACGGTGGGCACGCCGGGTTCCCCCATGCGCTGCAGCTTGATCTCGGTACCCGCAATTTCCTTCTCGGCCTGCACAAAATAACGGCCGTCGGCCCACAGGGCGCTCTCGGTGCGGGTGACCACGAAGTTGGAGTTCTCGCCGTGGAACCCGGAGAACCAGGTCAGGCTGGTGTAATGGCAGGGCAGGTATTCGCTGGCGTGGGGATCACCCACAGGGATCAGATAAACGGCCACGCCGTTTGCAGCCATGGCGGCACGCAGCGCGGCAAGGCGCTCGGGTACGGTATTCATGCTCATAATGACAGCTTCCTTTTTTCTATGGCCGGACCGCCGGAAAAGCCCCCGGCGGCAGGGAATTTTTCTGTGTCCTATTGTATCATTCCGGGAAAAAGATTGCAATGCAGGGGCGGGACGGTTTGGAATGACCTCCGCTTGCCGGGGAGCATCCTCGCCCTCTCAGTCTCGCATTCGCTCGACAGCTTCCCCAAAGTGGGAGCCTTTGGCAGTCCATGCAAAGTATATCATTATGCCAAGGCCTCTCCCTTTGGGAGAGGTGTCACCGTAGGTGACGGAGAGGGCGAGCCCGCTGAAGAAGAGAACATTTTTCGCCTTTTCCCCGAAAACGCAACTTTCTTGCAAAAAAAGTTACAATTTTTTCTTGAAAAAGGCCGTTTTCCCATTGACAGCCTTGTTATAATAGGAGTGTAAGATTTTTGAGCCAGCACTCTGCGGCTCTGTGTGCTATTCGAAGAAAGAGGCAATTGAATCATGACCAAAATCGATATTTTCTCCGGCTTCCTTGGTGCCGGTAAAACTACCCTGATCAAAAAGCTCATCAAAGAGGCCTTTGCCGGCCAGCAGGTCGTTCTGATCGAGAACGAGTTCGGCGAGATCGGCATTGACGGCGGCTTTCTGAAGGAAAGCGGCATCCAGATCAACGAGCTGAACGCCGGCTGCATCTGCTGCTCTCTGGTGGGCGATTTCCGCACCGCCCTGCAGCAGGTGGTGGAGCAGTACCACCCCGACCGCATCGTCATCGAGCCCTCCGGCGTGGGCAAGCTCTCCGATGTGACCCGCGCTGTGGAAGGCGTGGCCGAGCATCTGGATGTGCAGCTGAACAGCTTTGTCACCGTGGCCGATGTGAACAAAGTCAAGATGTATATGAAGAACTTCGGCGAGTTCTACGATGACCAGATCAGCCACGCAAGCTGCATCCTGCTCAGCCGCACCCAGACCGCCAGCGAAGAGAAGATCGCCGCTGCGGTCGCTATGCTGCGCGAGAAGAACCCCACCGCTACCATCGTGACCACCGCATGGGACGAGCTGACCGGTGAGCAGATCCTGAAGGCCATGTCCACCAAGGACGACTTCAAGGCAGAGCTGATTGCCATGGCTGCAAAGGCCAATGAGGAGCACGCCCACGAGGACGAGGAAGAAGAGCATCACCACCATCATCACCACGATGACGAAAACGGTGTGTGCAGCTGCGGCCATCATCACGACCACGATGATGATGACGACGAGGACGAGCACGAGCATCACCACGATCACGATGAAGATGATGATCACGATGAGCACCATCACCACGATCATGACGACCACGACCATTGCTGCTGTGGCCACCATCACGACCACGATGATGACGATGATGACGACGAGCACGAGCATCATCACGACCATGACGGCCACTGCTGCTGCGGCCATCACCATCATCATGACCACGACGCCGACGAGGTGTTCACCAGCTGGGGCGTCGAGACGGCCCGCAAATTCACCAAGGCAGAAGTGGAGCACGCCCTCACCGAGCTGGATACCGGCAATTACGGCATGATCCTGCGCAGCAAGGGCATCGTGAACGGCGGCGCAGACGGCTGGCTGGAGTTCGACTATGTGCCCGGCGAATGGGAAGTGCGTGCCCGCGGTGCAGATGTGGGCGGCAAGCTGGTCGTGATCGGCTCCAAGCTGAACGAAAAGGCCATTGCAGAGCTGTTCGGCTGCTGAGCTTAAAGTAAAAAGGAGAAACCATTCCTATGGCAAAAGAAATTCCGGTCTACCTGTTTGTGGGCTTTCTGGAAAGCGGCAAGACCAAATTCATTCAGGAGACCTTTGAAGACCCCAACTTTGACTCCGGCGACAAGACCCTGCTGCTGATCTGCGAGGAGGGCGAAGAGGAGTACAACGAGAAGAAGTTCGCCTTTCCCGGTGTGACCGTCAAGGTGCTGGAGGACAAGGCCGAGCTGAACCCGCAGAATCTGCTCAAGCTGGAAAAGGAATCCGGTGCAGGCCGTGTGGTCATTGAGTACAACGGCATGTGGCTGCTGCAGGATCTGGCCGAGGCTCTGCCCGAAAGCTGGATCGTGTACCAGTGCATCGCCACCGCCGACGGCACCACCGCCCTGACCTACGCCCGCGACAACTCCATGCGCAGCCTGCTGCTGGACAAGATCGCCCGCAGTGAGCTGATCGTGTTCAACCGAGCTGAGGCCGTGAACAACGATGCCGCCCGTCAGGAGCTGCACAAGCTGGTGCGTCAGGCTTCCCGCAAGTGCGATATCGCCTACGAGTTTGCCGACGGCAGCGTGGCCTACGACGATATCCCCGACCCGCTGCCCTTTGACATCAACGCGGACATCATCGACATTCCGGATGACGATTTCGGCATCTGGTACATGGACTGTCAGGACGAGCCCCAGAAGTATACCGGCAAAACGGTCAAATTCCTTGCACAGGTGTGTCAGACCAACCGTGCCGGCAAGAACAGCTTCGTGCCGGGCCGTTTCGCCATGACCTGCTGCGTGCAGGACATCCAGTTCGTTGGCTTCCCCTGCAGCTACGATGGCTACAAGGCGCTGGAGCAGCGCGCATGGGTGCGGGTGACCGCAAAGGTAGGCTACAAGTTCCATAACATCTACCGCGGCAAAGGCCCGGTGCTCACCGCCATTTCGGTGGAGCCTGCCGAAAAGCCGCTGAACGATGTGGTAACATTCTCTTGATCTAATCTTTCAAGGAGGTCCCGGCATGAAAACACTGTTTCGTATCCTTGGCACGGCCGCTGCTGTGGCCGTTACCGGTGCTGCCATTGTGGCACTGGACAAGATCCTGAACCAGAAAGACCCGCTCCATGTGGAGGAAGTAGAGTTCCCGGAGGACGCCGAGCAGAACGCTGAGGAAGCCGCCAAGACTGCCGAAGCCTACGCCGAAGCGGAAACCAAAGCCTCCGATGCTGCCAACGAAAAGGCTGCAGAAGAAGCTGCGCCGGAAGCTCCTGCCGAAGAAGCGGCAGCTGCTGCCCAGCCCGCCGAAGAAGCCTCTGCCCCGGCGGCACCCGCGGAGGGCGGTGAGAAGCCGGTGTTCGACCCGGAAGCTCCCAACCAGAACCCTGTGGAAGCAGGCCCCGCCGTTGCTCCCAAAGACGAGAGCGGAAAATTCGACCCCACCAAGATCGCCGAAGCCAGCGACTTCGGCGACTGGGAAGAACAGGGCTGCAAAGGATAACCTATGACCCAAAAAGGGACGATGTGATGTTCACATCGCCCCTTTTTTGTTATTCTCCTCTTGCCAGCTGCTGCAGCTTTTTCCTGTCCAGCACCTGCACGCCGCCCCGGAACAGCCGCACCCAGCCCTCCTGCGCAAAGTATTTCAGCATCCGGCTCACCACCTCGCGGGCAGACCCCATGTATTTTGCCATCTGGTCGTGGGTCATGCGCACCTCGTCGCCGCCGGTCTTGGCCAGCTCATCGGTAAGAAAAATGGCAAGCCTGCGGTCTGCGCTCATGAACAGCACCTGCTGCATGGTCCACATGCTGTCGGAAAAGCGCTCCGCCGTCATCTGATAGGCGTAGCAGCGCACATGCACGTTCTGCTGCATCAGCCTGCGGAAAACGCCCGCGCTGATGCAGTAGGCCTCGGTGTCCTCTTCGGCATCAATATACAGGTCGATGTTCACCGAGTCCATCACGCAGGAGGCCGACAGGATGCACACCTCCCCGCCGAACAGGCGGTAGAGCGTCACGTCCCGCCCGTCCTCCGAGAGCAGGTAGGCCCGCAGCTGGCCCGAGCGCAGCAGCAGGATGCCCACGCAGCTTTCCAGCGGGCTGTGCACCCTTGCCCCCTTTGCGTAGTGCACCGGCCGGGTGTAGCGGCAGAGCATGTCCTGTTCGTCGGGTGTCAGGTCGTTCCAGAAGGGAAAACCTTTGGCCAGACAATCGCGGTGTTCCTTTGTTGTTTCCGACATTGCTTTTCATCCTTTCCGCAGGGCCTTGGCGACTTCAGTGCCCGCCTGCGCGCCCTCATACACGGCCTTTGCCACCTGCAGAAGGCCGCCGGTGCAGTCGCCCGCCGCATACAGGCCGGGCACGGTGGTCTGCATTTTTTCGTCCACCACGATGCGGTTCCCGTCCACCTCTGCGCCGATCTTCCTAGCCAGTGCGGTGCTGCCCGCCACGCCCAGTGCCACAAATACACCGCTGACAGGCAGCTGCACACCGCCTGACAGCTGCACGCCGGTGACAACGGTTTCGCCCAGAACAGCCTCCACCGCCTGCGGATAGACTGTGACCTCTGGCGGGAAGTCCGCCGTCAGCGGTGCGCCGTTGGTCAGCAGGGCAACGCTTTTTGCCACCGGCAGCAGAGCCTGCACCTCGTGCAGGGCGTACTCGCCGCTGCCCAGCACCGCTACGTCCTTTCCACGGTAGAAAAAGGCGTCGCAGGCGGCACAATAGCTCACGCCGTGCCCCTCCAGCCCGGCAAGGCCCGGGATGCGCGGCACCGCCCGGGATGCACCCGTGGCAAGGATCACAGCGTCCGCCGGGTAATTTTTATCCACTGTTTCTACGGTGAGTTTATCCGTATAGGTCAGGCCCACGGCTTCGGCTGTGACGAATCTCACACCAAGGCGCTTTGCATTCTCGATGCTGCGGCGTTCCAGTTCCGCACCAGAGACCGGCTCGGCAAAGCCGTAATAGTTTTCAATTTTTTCGGCGCGGTCCAGCGCACCGGGGCCTTTGGTGAGCACCGTGGTATCCACCCCGGCGCGGACAGCGTACAGCGCAGCGGAAATGCCCGCCGGGCCGGAACCGATAATCACAATCTTGGGCATAACATTCTCCTTTTATCATTTTCTTTAGTATACACCAAATTCCCCCAAACTTCTGTGACCGGGTCGCAAAAATTGCGCTTTGCGGCGGCTGGCCGCTTTTCAAGCGGAAAAGAGTATGTTATACTGTTTCAGTCATCTGAATTTTCTGCCACGGAGGCTTATTTTATGACCAAGCAACGTATCCTTTTCATTACCACCGGCGGCACCATTGCCAGCGTACGCACCCAGCAGGGGTTAAAACCCGTGCTTACCAGCGAGGAGCTGCTTGCCCATCTGCCGGAATTGAAAGAACTGTGCTGCCCGAAAACGCTGGCGCTGTGCAGCATTGACAGCACCGACCTTGGGCAGGAGCACTGGCTGATGATGGCACGCGCCATTCAGGAAAACTACGCTTTGTACGACGGCTTTATCATCTGCCACGGCACGGATACGCTGGCGTACTCTGCGGCGGCGCTCTCCTACCTGATTCAGAACGCGGACAAGCCCATCATCCTCACCGGCGCACAGCAGCCCATCTCCAACGAGATCACGGATGCCAAGAAAAACCTGCGGGACAGCGTGGTCTGCGCCATCGACCCGGGCAGCCGGGGCGTAATGGTGGTGTTTGGCGGGCACGTCATTGCGGGCACTCGTGCCAAGAAGAACAAGACCATCAGCTACGACGCCTTTGCCTCAGTCAACTTCCCGGAGCTGGCGCTGGTGCAGGGTGACCGGCTGGTGCGGTACATCCCCTCGCCATGGCCCACCGGCCCGGTGGAGTTCAGCCGTGTGCTGGACCCGAAGGTGTTCCTGCTCAAGCTGACCCCGGGCATGTCCCCGGCGCTCATCCCGGAGATCTTCCGCCTGTACGACTGCGTTATCGTGGAAAGCTTCGGCGTGGGCGGCATTCCGCAGCAGCTGATGGATGCCTTTGCCGAAGGCCTGGGCAACTACGAGACCACCCATAAGGTGCTCATCATGACCACGCAGGTCACCTACGAGGGCAGCGACGTGGGCGTTTACGAGGTGGGCAAGCGGGTGAAGAACCGCTTCCGCTTTCTGGAAGCCCACGATATGACCATCGAGGCCGTAGTGACCAAAAGTATGTGGCTGCTGGCGCAGAACTGCGAAAGCTTTGACCAGCTGCAGCAGCGCTTCTACCGTCAGGTGAACTTTGACACCTTCTACCATTAAATCAGCTATGCAAAAAGGACACGGCAATGCCGTGTCCTTTTTTCTTTCAGAACACCAGCTGCACCAGCAGCACATAGCACAGCGTACCGCCCGCGACACTGAGCAGGGTCTCATGCTTCCACTTGTGCAGGCCCACCGTCACCAGCAGGGCGATGGCCTCCGGAATGCCGCGGCTGCCCGCAAAGGGGGTGACGCTTTTCAGGCAGTAGACGATCAGCATACCAAAGATGGCGGCAGGCAGCACCCGGCCCAGATACCGCACCACCTCCGGCGGCTGCTGATCCTTGGAAGAGAACACCACAAAGGGCAGAAAGCGGGTGAGCATGGTGGCGGCGGTGCACACTGCAATGGTCAGGCCCATCTGGACTGCGGTCATGCGCCCACCTCCTCGCCGCTTTTTTCTGCTTCGGTGCCTTCGGCCTTTTCGATCGGTTTACGCAGAGCCAGCAGCAGCACCAGGATGCATCCCATGGAGGGCAGCAAAAAGCTGCTGGAGCCAAAAAACACCAGACACGCCAATGGGGCGGCAAGGCCGATCAGGGCGCTGTAGTGCTGCCGGTCCTTTTCCCACTGGTTGAGAAAGATCACCGTGAACATGGCGGTCATTACAAAGTCCACACCCTCGGTGCTGAAGGGCAGCACCGAGCCCACCACCGCGCCAAGACCGGCACTGGCCACCCAGTAGCACTGATCCAGCAGGGTGATGAAGAACATGAACCAGCCCCTGTCCACCCCTTCCGGCGGCTCGGCCGAACAGGTGATGGAAAAGGTCTCGTCGCTCATGGCAAAGATCATATAAAAGCTGCGCAGGCCGTAGCCCTTGTAGCGCTCCAGCATGGCAAGGCCATAGAACAGATGCCGCGCCTGGATCATCAGCGCCATCAGAAACGCCGAAAGGGGCGAGAACGCGCTCAGCAGCAGGCTTGCCAGCACAAATTCCAGCGAACCGCCGTACACCACGGTGCCCATGAGCATGGGCATCCACACCGGCAGGCCTAGCGACTGCACATAAATGCCATAGCCCATCCCCAGCACAAAATAGCCCGCCAGCACCGGAATGGTCTGCGGTGCGGCGGCACGCAGTGCCCGCCATACGGTGCTCTGCCGCCTTGTCAATTGTTGTTCGGTTGCATATTCCATTGGTCTTCCCTCAAAAAAACAGCACAGGGGCCTTTGACCGCAGCCGCAGTGCTGCTGTCAAACCCACTTCTTTGATATGTAGATGTATGTATTATTATAGCAGATTTCACGGCTTTTGCAAAGGTGTATCCCCACTGCTTTTGGCAGAACGACAGATTTTTTCTTTAAATTTTATGCAATTTTTAACGGATACAAAGTGACTCGCGGTCAGCGCTTTATTATTTTAATGCAGTAAAGGTTCTTTGCAGGATCCTGTCCGTATCACAAGGACGGCGGGCCGAAAACACCCGCCTTTTTTCGTTCATTCTGTATTTAGCGGGAGGACATTTTATGGCAACCATGAAGGACATCATCCAGAGCCCGCTGCTGCTGGCGCTGGGCCTGTTCGCCAGCTCTGCCAGCGGCAGCAAGGTGGTCAAGGGCGGCATCAAGGGCGTGCTGCCGGTGCTCATCATCATGACAGTGCTCTCCCTCGCCGCACGCCTTGCAGGCTACGGCTCCGTGCCGGGCGGCCTTGTGGGCATCTTCATCATCGTGATGCTGCCCATCGGCGTCCTTACCTCCTATGTGCTGTGGAAGAAGGGCAGGATCCAGGTAGTAGATAAAGAGCAGAAGTAAGGGGAAACAAAAGAACTCCCGGACGGATGTCCGGGAGTTCTTTGTTGCTTATTCTGCCTTTTCGTCCTTCTTGAGCATATCCAACTCGGGCATCAGCTCGGTGCTCACAATGGTGAGCATCTCCTCCAGCTTTGCACAGTCCTCGGGGGAGAAGCGCTCTCTTGCGCGCTCCACCACAGTGTGCAGGTAGGAATAGCTGATGTTGTAGTAATCGATATACTTCTGGGTGGGGCGCAGGTGATACTCGCGCCGGTCGGTGGTGGACTGGATCTTTTCCACATAGCCCTTCTTCACCAGACTGCCGATCTTATACGCCGCGTTGGGGGTGGAGATCTGCATCATGCGGGAAAACTCCGCAATGGTGGGTTCGCCCATGGCCATGATGCCCTCCATGCAGAAGGACTCCACTGTGGTCAGCGTGGCTTCCCGGGTGGCAAAACGCTGAAAAACGTTCTGGTAGAAATGCAGCTTGAATTTGGTGTATACGTCCTGAAATGCCTGTTCCAGCATAGGTCGTGTGCCTCCGATAGTTCATTTTATTTAAAAATACCACGTTTTGGCCGCGGCGCAAAGCGAAACAGCTGAATTTTTGGCAGGAATTTATTCTGCCGCCTTTTTGTTCGTGCGCACACGGATCACGCTGAGCACCACCAGCTCTACGGCAATGGCAACGGCCAGCAGGATCAGCGAGGTGAACAGGCTGCCGTTTGCGCCAAGGAAAGCCTGTGCAATGCCCGTGATCACATAGCACACTGCCGCGCAGGAAGCCGCCGTAATGGCGTAGGGCAGCTGGGTGGACACATGGTTCACATGGCTGCAGTGGGCACCGGCGGATGCCATGATGGTGGTGTCCGAGATGGGGGAGCAGTGGTCGCCGCAGACGGCACCGGACAGGCATGCCGCAATGGAGATGACCAGCATCTCGCCCTCCGGGAAGGCATGGCACACGATGGGGATGAGGATGGAGAAGGTGCCCCAGCTCGTGCCGGTGGCAAAGGCAAGGAACACTGCCACAAGGAAGATGATGACCGGCAGCATGTACTGCAGCGCTGCAGCAGAGCCACTCAGCAGGTTGGCAACGTAATATTTTGCGCCCAGCAGGCCGGTCATGCCGGACAGGGTCCATGCGAGGGAGAGGATCAGCATGGGGCTGACCATGGCCTTGAAGCCCTCGGGAATGCAGGCGGCAAAGTCCTGAAAGGTCATCACATTGCGCACGCGGTAGAACACAAAGGTGAACAGCAGGGCAATGCTGCTGCCCAGCACCAGACCTGCAGAAGCGTTGCAGTCCGCAAAGGCGGTAACGAAGTCCACGCCCTCAAAGAAGCCGCCGGTGTAGATCATGCCGAAGATGCAGGCCACGATCAGCACCAGCACCGGGGCGAGCAGATCTGCAACATGGCCGCAGGTATCAGTGCCATCGTCCACATCGTTGCCGTAGGGACGGTCGGCGGTGGTAAACAGGTCGCCGTTTTTGGCGTTGTCCTCGTTGAGCTTCATGGAGCCAAAGTCCGTGCCGGTGAAGATGAGGAACAGGCTCATCACGATGGTGAGCAGGGCATAGTAGTTATAAGGAATGGTGCGCAGGAACATGGTAAAGCCGTTGATGCCGGAGCCTTCCGGCACGCTGGAAGTGACCGCAGCTGCCCAGCTGGACACCGGCGCAATGATGCACACGGGTGCTGCGGTGGCATCGATCAGGTAGGCCAGCTTTGCGCGGGACACCTTCTGCCGGTCGGTGACCGGGCGCATGACGGAGCCCACGGTCAGGCAGTTGAAGTAGTCGTCCACAAAGATCATCACGCCCAGCAGCAGGGTGGCAAACTGCGCACCGGCCCGGGAGTGGATGTGGGTGGAGGCCCAGCGGCCAAAGGCGGCAGAGCCGCCGGCCTTGTTCATCAGGGCCACAAGGATGCCCAGCATGACAAGGAACACCAAAATGCCCACGTTGCTGCTGTCCGAAAGCTTGGCCACCATGCCGCCGTCCTCATTGAAGAACAGGGTGTTGATGGCCAGCTCCAGATTGCCGTTGGCATACAGCAGTGCACCGGATGCGATGCCCACCAGCAGGGAGGTGTACACCTCCTTGGTGTTCAGCGCCAGCACAATGGCGATCACCGGCGGCAGCAGCGAAAAGATGGTGCTGTACACCGCACAGGTATAGGTGGACGGGTCCGCGATCTTGCCGGGCGTTGCCGCTGTGCACCACAGCAGCAGGGCAAACACCAGCAGAGCTGCGAACCATGAAAGGTTCTTGTTTTTCATAACGGATTCCTCTTTTTTCAAATTTCCGGGGATGCATACCCCTCTTTGCGCAGGAAAAACTATCCCCATCGAATGCAAAGGGAGGTGTGCGCCGCGCCGGACTATAAAGCGATGTATTTTGAGCTGTTCCGGGCCAGCGTGCAGGCCGCACAGCTTTTGCAGGACGCGCAGAAGCGTGCTGAGCAGCACTTGCTGGAAGCTGACCCGCCGCCGATCCGATTGGAGCAAACAGAGCAGATGGATGAAGAATAGTTTTCTTCGGTCAGCGTCCTCGCCCTCTCAGTCACCTTCGGTGCCAGCTCTCCCAAGGGGAGAGCCTTTGGCAAAACCGGGAACTTTACCGTACTGCCAAAGCCTCCCTCATTGAGAAAGACTTCCCCCGGCCGGGGGAAGATGTCGTGTAAGCGACAAAAAGGGGAACGGTGGCATCGCGCAGCGATGACGGAAGGAGTTTTACCCCTTCTTTGCCTCCGCCTTGGCTGCGAACTTGGCGTTGTTGATGACAAAACGCTCGTGGGTGCCGCCGCCTACAGGGCCTTTTTCGTCGTGCAGGGCCACCTTGAAGGTGAGCTTGCGGCCTTCTACCGCCACCAGCTCGCTCTCGCAGGTCACGGTCATGCCCACGGGGGTGGGGGCGGTGTGCTCCAGCTCGAGCTTGGTGCCCACCGAGCCATTGCCCTCGCCCAGCGCGTCGGCCACGCTCATCCAGCAGGTCTTTTCCGCCAGAGCCACAAGGGCCGGGGTGGCAAACACCTCCAGCGTGCCGCTGCCCATGGTCTTTGCTGTATTGGCTGCGGTGACGAGCACGCTCTGTTCCCCGCGGATACCGGTTTCCAATGTCATATACTTTCCTCTCCTTTTGCGCGCCGTATGGCGCATTTTATTTTTGAACACCTTTATAAGATACCACATTTTGCACCAGAACGCACCCTATTTTGCACTTTTTTGTGAATTTCTCTTTTTCTTTTTGCGCAAACGGGCTGTCAAGTCCTCTCTCTTTGGGAGAGGTGGCACCGAAGGTGACGGAGAGGGCGAGGACACTGACCATGCGGCGACCTCTTTTTTGTTTTCGCCTTCCCTCCAATCCGCATCCTTATTGCGATTCAAAAACGCAAATTTTCTGCGTTTTAAGGCAAATTTCATCAATTTAGAGCAGACGCCGAAAATCTTTAAAAAAGCCTTGACAAGGAGCATTCCGCGTGCTACTATGAACACATGAACAAGCGTTCATGTGAATCCACAGCGAAGGGAGATGTCAACATGGCGGAAATAAAGGAAGCAATGCCCGCGCCGCAGCCGGAAGCCTTGGATATGCCAGACGACGAGGTGCTGTACGAGTTGGCCGACCTGTTCCGGGTGTTCGGCGACTCCACCCGCATCAAGATCCTGTATGCACTGCACGACAACGAGCTGTGCGTGCAGGACATTGCAAACGCCGTGCAGCTGAGCCAGTCGGCGGTGAGCCATCAGCTGCGGGTGCTCAAGGATTCCAAGCTCGTGCGGTTCCGGCGCGAGGGCAAAACCGTTTACTACGCACTGGACGATGACCATGTGCGCAGCATCCTCTCCATGGGGATGGATCATATCGAAGAATAACGAAAGGCTGGTATTACTTATGAAGAAGAGCTACAAGATCGAAGTGGACTGCGCAAACTGCGCTCAGAAGATGGAAGACGCTGCCAACACCGTTGCAGGCGTGGCAAATGCTACCGTCAGCTTTATGACCCAGAAGATGAAGGTGGAGTTCTCTGAAGGTGCAGACCCCCACGACACCATGGTGAACGTTCTGGCCGCCTGCAAGAAGGTGGAGGACGACTGCGAGATCTTTGACATCTGATGCGCGGCAGGTTGCTGCACACGATCAACAGCCTCGCCCTCTCCGTCACCTGCGGTGACGGAGAGGGCGAGCCCGCTAAAGAAAAAAGCATCTGCAGCAAGAATTCGTAGATTTTCTGAGAGCTCAAACGAATGTGCAGATGCTTTTTACTTTGTGTGCGATTGTGTTGTGCAATAACTTTTTCTGTTGAAAAATCAGACAGTTTTCAACAGTTTCCACTCAGTTTTCAACACCGTTTGCGGAAAAAATGCAAAATAAACGTGGAAAAGCGCTTTTACGCCTGAAAAACTGTGTGGAAAACACGGGTAAAACCGTGGAATATCCATTTTTATGGGGAAAAGTTGTTGAAATCCCCGCCCGCCGCAGCGTGATGCGGCCCATGGATCCCGCAAAAAGGAGCGTTTTGTATGAACAAAAAGCAGAAAAAGAACCTGCAGCGCATCATCATTGCGCTGATTTTGGTGCTCATCCTCAAGCTTTTGCCCCAGTTCCCCACGCCGGTGGAGCTGGTACTGTACTGCATCCCGTATCTGGTGGTCGGCTGGGACGTGCTGCGCAAGGCACTGCTTGGCATCAAGAACCGTCAGCCCTTTGACGAGTGCTTCCTGATGGCCGTTGCCACTGTGGGTGCATTTGCACTGGGCGACTACGTGGAGGGCTGTGCCGTTATCATCTTCTACCAGATCGGCGAGCTGTTCCAGAGCGTGGCCGTGGGCAAGAGCCGGCAGAGCATTTCCAGCCTGATGGACATCCGCCCGGACTACGCCAACATTGAGGGCGAGGACGGCAGGCTGGAGCAGGTGGACCCGGACGATGTGGAGATCGGCACCGTGATCGTGGTCCAGCCCGGTGAGCGCGTGCCCATCGATGGCGTGATCGTGGAGGGCGCTTCTGCCCTGAACACCGCCGCCCTGACCGGCGAGAGCCTGCCCCGCGATGTGCAGACCGGCGACGAGGTCATCAGCGGCTGCGTGAACATGACCGGCCTGCTGAAGGTAAAGACCACCAAAGAATTCGGCGAATCCACCGTTTCCAAAATTCTCGATCTGGTGGAAAATTCCAGCATGAAGAAGGCCCGCGCCGAGAACTTCATCACCCGTTTTGCCCGCGTGTACACCCCCGCCGTGTGCTATGGCGCATTGGCTCTGGCCTTTATCCCGCCCATCGTGCTGCTGCTCATGGGCCAGCCCGCCCGCTTTGGTGACTGGGTCTACCGTGCCCTGACCTTCCTTGTTATCAGCTGCCCCTGCGCACTGGTCATCAGCATTCCCCTGAGCTTCTTCGGCGGCATCGGCGGTGCATCTGCCTGCGGCATTCTGGTCAAGGGTTCCACCTATCTGGAAGAGCTGGCCCGCACCGGCATCGTTGTGTTCGACAAGACCGGCACCCTGACCCAGGGCACCTTTAAAGTGACCGGCATCCACCCCGCAGAGGGCACCAGCGAGGAGCAGCTGGTGGAAGCTGCCGCGCTGGCCGAGAGCTGGTCCAAGCACCCCATCTCCCTCAGCATCAAGGCCGCTTACGGCAGGGAGATCGATCCGAACCGTGTCACCGATGTGCAGGAGCTTGGCGGCCACGGCGTGACCGCCAAGGTGGACGGCAGGACCGTTGCTGCCGGCAACGCCCGCCTGATGGAAAAGCTGGGCCTGAAGGCTCCCGCCGTCAGCGAGACCGGCACCATCGTGCATGTGGCCATCGAGGGCATGTACGCCGGTTATCTGCTGATCGCCGATGTGGTGAAGCCCCACAGCGCACAGGCCATCCGGGGCCTGAAGGATGCCGGTGTGCGCAAGACCGTGATGCTGACCGGCGATGCCGAGCCGGTTGCAAAGGCCGTTTCCGCAGAGCTTGGGCTGGATGAATACCATGCGGGCCTGCTGCCGGGCGACAAGGTAGACCAGATCGAAACGCTGCTCGCCGCAAAGCGGCCCAAAGAGAACCTTGCCTTTGTGGGCGACGGCATCAACGATGCCCCGGTGCTGTCCCGTGCCGATGTGGGCATTGCAATGGGCGCTCTGGGCTCTGACGCTGCCATTGAGGCCGCTGACGTGGTGCTGATGGACGACGACCCCGCCAAGATCGCACTGGCCATGCGCATTGCCCGCCGCACGTTACGCATCGTGTACCAGAACATCGTGTTTGCACTGGCCATCAAGTTTGCCTGCCTTGTGCTGGGCGCGATCGGCATGGCCAGCATGTGGACCGCCATCTTTGCCGATGTGGGCGTGATGGTGCTGGCTGTGCTCAACGCCACCCGTGCCCTGTACACCAAGGATCTGGCGAAAAAGAATGAACAGTAAAAAACAGTGCCGGACAGCCTGAAAACTGTCCGGCACTGTTTTTATATATGAGGTGCATACAGGCGTTCTATTTCATGCACAAGCTCCGGTTCTTTTTCGATATCAAATTTTCTGGCAAACATGCAGGGCGATGCTTTCAGCTGTTCCAGATCAGCGTATTTCCAGACCCACGGATTGCCTCTGTCCCAATCGATGGCACGGGCACTGGTATCACCCAGCCCCTGATAGATCTTATCCTGATACGGCGACTGCGCGATCAGTGTCTGCACAAAGAACTCGTCCGAGCAAAAGGTCTTGTCCAGCACCTGCAGGACCCACTCTTCTTTTGTCAACAGATACCGTGCAAAGCCGTCAGTGCAGCTGAACCAGTTGCTGCCCTTTGTGAAGTGAACGTCCTGATTGCGCTTTATTTTCAGCAGCTTCTGGCCCGACAGCAGGATTCCATTGATCACGCCGAGCACCGGATGGCGGCGCAGATCGATATTCTGGAAAAAGTGCCGGTAATAAACGCGCTCATCGTTGAATGGGCTGAACGGGTGCGGGTCGAAATGGACAAATTCCACGTCCGGGTTTGCCTCAAAAAATGCACGGATATCTTCTTGTGTTTGAATGGGCAGATCCACACCGGAGATCAGGTGGTAATGCTGATACGGGCCATGGGCCACTGCTGTTTTCAATAGCACAAGCTCCGCTTTTACCTGACTGACACCGCCCCACACAACACTGTGCCGTTCTGCGTGAAACACTTTCGCATATTTCATGCGGCACTCCACCGTTTCCGGCTGGTAGTCCGTATTTTTGCTGTCCATGTGGATGAATATATCATTCCACGGTACATCCAGCATCCGCAACAGGGTCAGAAGCATCTCATCACATTTATGTGCTTCTATCAGGTACGCCTGTTTTTCTCTTGTTTCCATCGCTTTCTCCTCTTACTTCTGCGCCGCATTTTTATTTTATTATAACAGAACCCTCTTTAAAAACAATCCCATCACCCCTTTTACAGCACAAAGCCGCTGCTTTCCCTTGCAGAGGGAGAGCGGCGGCTTTGTTTGGGTATGGAGAAAATGGAGGAGGTCTCAAAGTTTATCCGCGGAAAGCAGCGGTATACACCGCCACCACCTCGTCGCGGGTGGGGGTGATCTGGTTGGTGGACATGCAGGTGTCGTGCAGGGCAAGCTCTGCCAGCGCGGCAAAATCTGCAGGGTCCACCTTGTTCAGCTGCGCAAGGTTTGCGGGGATGCCCACCCCTGCACTGAGCTGACGGACAAACTGGATCACTGCCGGTGCGGCAGTGTCCGGGGTAAAAGTGCCCTGCAGGCCCATGGCAGCGGCAATGGTCATGAACCGCTCCCGGCACACCGGGCTGCGGCTGTTGAAGGCCAGCACGTAGGGCAGCAGCACCGCATTGCACACACCGTGGGGCAGGTTGTAGTGTCCGCCCAGCGCGTGTGCCATCGCATGCACCATGCCAAGGCCCGCGTTGGAAAAAGCCATGCCTGCCACATTTTCGGCGTAGGCCATCATGGTGCGGGCGGCTTCATCCTGACCGTTGGCAACGGCCCGGGGCAGGTTCTGCACGATCGCCTGCATGGCCCAGTAGGCATCCTTGTCCGTGAGCGGGTTGGCGTTTTTGGAAAGCGCCGCCTCGATGGCGTGGGTCAGCGCGTCCATGCCGGTGGCTGCGGTGAGTTTGGGCGGCATGGAGGACATGAAGTCGGTGTCGTTCACCGCAATGCTGACCATGCAGTTGGGGTCCACCATGGCCATTTTGCTGTGGCGGACAGGGTCGGTGACGATGTAGAAGGAGGTGCACTCGCTGCCGGTACCGGCGGTGGTGTTCACCGCCACGATGGGCAGGCCGGGCTTGGAGGACTTGTTCTCGCCCTCGTACTGCTCCACGGTACCGCCGCAGGCCACCACGATGCTGGCTGCCTTAGCGGTATCGATGGCGCTGCCGCCGCCCAGAGCCACCAGCAGCTGCACCTGCAGGGTACGGGCTGCGGCAATGCAGTCGTTCACCACCTGTACGGTGGGGTTGGGCTGCACATTGTAGTACACGGCGTACTCCACACCGGCATCGGACAGTACCTGACCGACCCGGGCAGCGGCACCGGAATCATAGAGAAAGCGGTCCGTCACCAGCAAAGCACGGCGGATGCCCATCTTCTGAAGCTCCGGTCCCAGAAGACGGATGGCCCCCTTGCCAAAAAAGCTGGTCTTGACGGCGTTGATGCGTTCTGCCATGTGTTCACCCTCCGCTTACTGTGCCTGACCGCAGACGATCTGCACCGGGTCCCAAATGGAACAGGACGAGGAGGAATAGACGAAATCCACCTGACCCAGTGCTTCCACGGTCATGCCAGCGCGGATGGCAACGGCAATGGCGTTGATGCGGGCCGAAACATTCTTTTCTCCCCATGCCTGCGCACCCAGCACCTGACGGGTATTGGCCTCATACACCAGCTTGATGGTGATGCGGTGGGGGTTCGGGCAGATGCCCGGACGGTCGGTGCCGGTGGCCATTGCACTCTTGACCCGCAGACCGGCCTTGCGGGCCTCGGTCTCGGTCAGGCCGGTGCGGGCGATTTCCAGATCCGCCACCTTCAGGCTGCTGGTGCGCAGAGAGCCGTCGCGGCAGGCTGCGCAGTCGCCCACGGCATAGATATTGGGCACACTGGTGGCAAGGTCGGCACCAATGAGCACAGCGCCATTGGGTGCCAGCTGCGCCCCGGTACCGGCCAGCAGGCCGGTGTTGGGGGTAACGCCGATGGCTACCACGCAAAGGTCACAGGGGTAGGTGCCGCGGTTGGTCTGCACCTGCTCCACGAAGGTACGGCCCGGGAAGGAGCGCACCTGCTCGCCCAGATTGAACTGCACGCTCTGCGCTTCCAGCTCCTTCTGGATCAGCTTGCTCACCTCAGGGTCAAACTGGGGCAAAAGCTGCTGCTCTTTTTCAATGATACGCACATTGCGGCCCAGCTTGAGGAAGGACTTTGCGATCTCCAAACCGGCCCAGCTGCCGCCCAGGATCACGATGTCCCGCACATAGGGGGTGCGGACGAACTCCTTGAGGAAGATCAGATCTTCCACGGTCTTGAGGGTCTGCACGCCCACGCGGTCACTGCCGGGCACCTGCGGCACACGGTTGGAAGAACCGGTGGCCAGCACCAGCTTGTCGTAGTGGTCTTCAAACATGCGTCCGGTGGCAAGATCACATACCGTCACCTTGCGGGCGGCTGCGTCGATGCCGCGCACCTCATGGCGCAGATGTGCGGTGATGCCCTGCGCGTTCAGCTCAGTCTCCTTGGCCTGAATGGCCTTGTTCAGGCTGTCCAGATCCTCGCACAGGTAATGGGGCAGGCCGCCGGTGCCGCAGGAGTAGAAGCCGCCTTTTTCGTAGACGGTGATCTGCGCTCCGCGCTGGGCGGCGGCAAGTCTGGCGGCGGCCGAAACCCCGGCGGCAATGCTGCCGATGATAATAATTTTCATTGTTTAAGCCTCACGATCCCGCCGGGAGGAAGCCCCTCTCTGCGGCAAAACTTGCAGGGTGTTACTTACTCAGGGTGGGAGGATTGTCCACGATGCCCACGATGAAAGCATCAATGGGCGACGGATGGTCCAGACCATGCTGGGTGGTCTCGTCGGTGGTGACCAGAACCATCTCGCCTACACCCGCGCCGATGTTGTCGCCCGCCACGATGGTATCCTTTTTGGAGCCGAACACCGGCTCCACCAGCAGGAACTTATAGCCTACAAGCTCCGGCATTTTGCGGGTGGCGACAACGGTCCCCTTGACGATCCCTAAAATCATAGCTTACTCCTCTTTGCCCAGCACGGTGACCAGCTGCCCCTGCTTGAGCAGGAAGGCATTGCCATCGTCCGTGTCGATGTGAAAATCCAGTGCACATTTGTCGTTTGCGCGGATCAGCACCCCGCCCATCACGCCCGGCTTGGGGCCGTCGATCTTTACCTGCACGCGGTCGCCGTCGGCAAGGCCGAAGGCCGCTGCCTGTGCGGGAGTCATGTGGATGTGGCGGTCGGCGATCATCACGCCCTCCGGCACAGTCAGGGTGCCATTGGGGCCGCGCAGGGTCACGCCCGGCGTACCCTTTGTATCCCCGCTGGAACGCACCGGCGCTTTGATGCCGATGTTGCGGCAGTCGGTCTGCGCCAGCTCGATCTGAGTGGCACTGCGCTCCGGGCCAAGGATGCGGACATGCTTCAGTTCGCCCTTGGGGCCGATGATGTCCAGACATTCCTCGCAGGCAAACTGGCCGGGCTGGCTCAGCGCCTTTTTGGGGGTGAGCTGGTAGCCATAGCCGAACAGCTTGTCCACATCATCGCGGGTAAGGTGGATGTGCCGCACCGAGATGCCTACCGGCACCTGACGGCTGCGCTTTTGCAGCTCTGCCTGCACGGCCTGCGTGATCAGGAGCAGCAGCTGTTCCTGACTGATGTCATGGTAAACCAAGGCACAGCGCTCCTTTCTTATGCAGCGTCAGCGCAGGGTTCAGCGCAGCTCAGGCATGCACTCGGACACGCTTGCGTGCGGGCGGGGAATGACCAGTGCGCTGACCACTTCGCCAATGCGGGAAGCAGCGGTCTGGCCTGCCTCAACAGCAGCCTTCACAGCGCCAACGTCGCCCTGCACGAACACGGTAACAAGGCCTGCGCCGATCTTCTCCTGACCCACCAGAGAGACATCTGCGCTCTTCAGCATGGCATCGGCTGCCTCGATGGAAGCGGTCAGGCCGTTGGTCTCGATCATGCCCAGAGCGGCATCCAGCGGCACCTGCTCGCCTGCGGGCAGGCCGGACTTGCCGGTCGCGGGGCCCTTGGCGGGCATGATGCGGGCCAGATCTGCGTGGGGACGTGCAATGACGTTGACGCAGAACAGCTCACCCACGCGGGAAGCAGCCTCTTCGCCAGCCTCGGTAGCAGCCTTGACAGCGCCCACCTCGCCGGTAACGATCACGGTGGTCAGACCGGCACCGATGGTGTCGGAACCAATGAACTCAACGTCAGCAGCCTTCAGCATTGCATCGGTAGCGTCGATGTTGCCAACCAGACCCTTCGTCTCGATAAAACCCAGAGCTTTCATAAGTTGTTCCTCCTGTCAGAACACTGAAAAAATTGTATGTGATGGTTTCGTCCTTCAAAAACTCAGATGATGCGCAGCCCGCCCTCGGCCAGCATGCAGCGGCGGCGGCGGCAGAAACTCTTTGCGCAGGTGATGCCCTCGCCGGTGGGGCCGGCAATGGTCATGGTGCAGTGGCCCTCGCCGCCAATGCCAACACCGGCCTTGGTGGCGCTGTTCTTTACGTAGATGGTGGTCTCAATGACCCGGGCAAAGCGGGTCATGTGGTCCACATCCTTGGAGAAGATGGAAGCGGTGTGGCGGTTGCCGTGCTCGGCCGCCACGGCATCTTCCACCGCCTGTTCAAAGCTCTGGCAGCGCACGATGGGCAGCACCGGCATCATCTGCTCCACCAGAACGAACGGATGGTCGGCAGGCACCTCGCAGATGGCAAGGCGGCAAGTATCCGGCACATGCACGCCGATGGTCTCCAGAATGCGGGCGGCATCCTTGCCCACCCACTTTTTGTTCACCTCGTGGCCGCCGCCCTTCTTGGGCTGCAGCACGATGTTCACCAGCTGTTCGGTCTGGGCCTTGTTCAGCAGGTAGGCACCCTGCTTCTGCAGCTCGTGCAGCAGGCCGTCGTAGGCGGTGTTCACGGCGAACACTTCCTTCTCTGCAAAGCAGAGGATGTTGTTATCGAACGAAGCGCCTTCGTAGATCTTGCGGCCTGCCAGCTCGATGTCTGCGGTCTCGTCCACGATGACGGGCGGGTTGCCTGCACCGGCACCGATGCACTTTTTGCCGCTGCGCAGCAGGGCGTTCACCATGCCCATGCCGCCGGTGCCTGCCATCAGGCGGATCTTGGGGTTTGCGGCCATCTTGTCCACATTCTCCATGGTCGGCTCACGGGTCATGGTAATGAGGTTTGCAGGGCCGCCCGCCTCGATGATGGCGGTATTCAGCGCCTGCAGGCAGTCGGCAGACACCCGCTTTGCGCGGGGGTGCACGTTGAACACCACGGTGTTGCCGCCTGCGATCATGCTGATGGTGTTGTTGATGATGGTCTCGGTGGGGTTGGTGGTGGGGGTGATGGAGCAGATCACACCAAAGGGTGCGTACTCTTCCAGCATCAGGCCCGCGTCACCGCTCTTGGCTTCGGTGGTCAGGCATTCGGGGCCAGGGGTCTTGTTGATGACGGCCAGATGTTTTTCCACCTTGTCCTCATAGCGGCCCATGCCGGTCTCTTCCACAATCTTGTGGCACCACTCCTCCACATGTGCCCGGGCACAGCGGCGGATGGCTTCAATGATGCGCTGGCGATCCTCGATCTTGTAGTTGGCCACCCAGTCGCGCTGGGCTTTCCATGCAGCCTCCACTGCGTCGTCTACGTTCTCGAACACGCCGCGGTCGCCTGCTGCACCGCCGGGTGCAGCGGTATAGGCTGCAGGGGCGGCGCTTGTCTGTGCACCGCCCATACCGGCAAGCACCTGCTTGACGATCGCTTCAATTTCCTGCGAACTGATATCCATGGTTTTCGTTCCTTTCCGTAAAGGTCATATCCGTTGGATCAAACGAAACTTTTTGTTATTGAAAGCTCTTCAGCGTCCGGCGGATGACCTCGGCCATTGCGGCATCGCGGGCATTTGCGGACTTCGGTGCGGCCGGGGCCGCTTCCATTGCAGGGACTGCCGCAGGCTGTGCGGCGGGCACCGGGGCAGGGGCAGGAGCCGCCTGCTGTTTGGGCAGGGTGGGCAGCGCCATGCCCGGCTGGATCAGCCCGGTAACGCCCGGCAGGCTCACCGGCTGGGCAGGCTGTGCGGCGGGTACTGCCATTGCCACAGGCTGTGCAGCGGGCTGAGCCATGGGCTGCACGGCAGGTGCGCCGCACTTGCTGCAGCCGGTGCAGTGACCGCCGCAGCTGCCGCATTTGGAGCAGCCTGCGCAGCCCAGCTTTGCGGTGACGGCTGCGTAGTAATCCAGTGCTTCCACCAGATGGGCCGCATCTGCCGGGGTCTTGCCCCAGGTCAGGCAGCCGTCATTTTCCAGCAGGACAGCCTTATCGGTGCGGCACAACAGGCTGACAGCCTGTACCTGCGCGTCCACGTTCTGGGCGGGCAGCAGCTGCACCCGGCCCAGCGCCCGCACTGCGGGGCTGAACGCTGCAGGCTGCACGGTCTGGCCCTGCATCCCCATCACAGCCGCGCAGGCCGGATAGGTGTGCATCACGCACTGGGCGTTCTCGTTTTCCTGATAGATTTTCAGATGGATGGGCAGGTCTTCGGGCAGGGGCTTGGGCTTTGCGCTGAGCATCGCCTTGCCATTCATATCCACGCGCACCAGCATATCCTGCGTGAGCGCGGCCTTGTCGGCACCGGCAACGGTCACCCACACGGCCTGCGGGCCGACGCGGACGCTCATGCTGCCGTCACCGGCCACCAGCCAGCCCTTGGCTTCCAGCCGACGTGCCATTTCCATGATGGCTTTTTTTGCCTCAAAGTCTGAGAGGTAAGTAACGCCTTGAATCACCATACGTTTCTTTCCTCCTTTTTAACGGCGCAGCGGCGGGATCTTGAGCATGGCGCGCACCTCGTCGGGAGTCATGGGCATCATGCCCTTGGACTTTACGATGTCCGACACCTTTGCGATCAGCGCTGCGTTGTTGTCCACATGGACACCCGGCGCGATCATGTCCGAATCCTCAAAGCCGATGCGCACGGTGGAAGCGCCCATATCCAGCGCAGTCTTGACCATTTCCCAGTCCTCGCGGTGGGCCTGCGTGTAGCCCCACAGGTAGTCGCCGTCGGGGAAGTTCTCTTCCAGCGCCTGGATCATGTGGCGCAGGGCCGGCACCGTGGCAGGCATCTCGCCGCCATGGCCGAACACCAGTGCAAACAGGATGGGTTTTACAAAGTGGAACTTGTCGTTCAGTTCCCGCACGGTGTTGATCATGCCCAGCTCAAAGACCTCGGTCTCCGGGATCTTCTTGTTGTCCATGATGGTCTTGACGCAGTACTCCACATCCTTGATGGGGTTCTGGTACACCGAGGTACCCAGATTCACCGAGCCGACATTCAGGCTGTTGGCTTCCACCCAGGAGGGGTAGCAGGGCTGCACGCGCTCCTCAATGGTCAGGTTGGACACGCCGCCGGTGGAGATCTCCACCACGATGTCGCACATCTCGCGGATGTAGGCCACCGTTTCTTCCAGCAGGCTCAGATCCGGGGTAAGGTTGCCGTTCAGGTCGCGGCAGTGCAGATGCACCATGGACGCGCCGTTTTTGTAGCACTCATACACATCCCGGGCAATGGCCCGCGGATTGATGAGAATGTCTGTGGCCGCAACGGGGGCCACGGAGATCATGATTTTTTTCATTGGATGAACACTCCTTGCATGTCGCATTGGAGAAGCTTAACAAAGGATGCTAACGTCATTTTAGTGCAAACATCCCATCTTGTAAACTCACAGTCCCCCGCCCGTCTTTTACGGCAGACAGGAGGCCTGTATGCTTACTTCTTCCAGAAGATGTAGTGATCCTGCACTGTAGCGGCGATCTCGTCCACCTGCCTGCGCTCGATCACACTGAGCAGCTGGCGGTGCAGCTCTACGAACCGCTCGATTTCCTCTTCGCCCTTGGCCAGCACCTTGCGGGTGGTCTCCAGACGGCTGGGCATCGTCAGCCGGGTGATATACTCGGTGATGGTGGCCAGCATGGGGTTCTGGGCCGCATTGGCGATCTGGGTGTGGAAGCGGCTGTCCAGCTCCAGCACCTTGTCCACCGAAGGCTCCGGCGAGTGCATTTCGGCAGAAAGCTCGCCGAAGGTGCGGTACAGGTCCGGCAGAAAGGATGTGATATCATTGCGCTGAATGATAATATTCAGCGTACCGATATCGATGACGGAGCGCAGTTCCACAAATTCCTGCCAGCTGTTCTTCTGCAGGATGATGCTGTACAGCATCGGGTCCAGCATTTTCTGGTTGTAGTTTTCGCTCACAAAGGTGCCGTCGGCACGCTTGATGTACAGGATGCCGTAGGCCTGCAGCTTTTTCACAGCTTCCCGCACCGAGTTGCGGCCCGCGCCGAACTGCTTGCACAGCTCCATTTCGGTAGGCAGCTTGTCGCCCGGATGCAGGGTGCCGTCGATGATCTGGGAGATGATCCCATCCATGACCTGATCGACTACAGACTTTACCGCATTCTTCTGTTTTTCAGGATGTTCCATTGACATAGTTCCGCCTCCAAATCCGGTTCGGTGGATATTCGGGGTCGTTCAACGTGGAACGTTCTGGGGCAGAAAGCCTCCAAACATCACACGTTGAACTTCCGCCACTATTTTACCATATCTGAAAAGCGGACGCAACGGTTACGCCATCAAATAGGTGGGCAGCAGGATCAGCTGAGGGAAGGCGACCATCAGGGCAATGCAGACGAAGGTGGCCGCAATAAACGGCACCAATGTGGGGAACACCTCGCCGACTGTAACGTCCATCAGATCGCAGGCAACGTAAATGCACATGCCCACCGGAGGAGTGACCAGACCAACACCGATGACCACGGTGATCAGGACACTGAGCACGATGGGGTTGATGCCCACGCCCAGAGCAATGGGATACAGGATGGGCATGAACAGGGTCAGCGTTGCGATGGACTCCATGAACATGGTGACGATGAAGAAGATCAGCAGGATCATGATGAGGATGACGGTGGGGTTGGTGGAGAAGCCCAGCATGGTCTTGGCCACCCACTTGTCAAAGCCCGCAGTGGTCAGCATGACGGTGTACAGCTTTGCTGCGCCGATGACGATGAAGATACGGCCGCTGGTGCGGACGGTCTCTGCAAAGGCAAACTTGATGTCTTCCCACTTGAGTTCGCGGTAGATGATGCCGCCGGCAAACAGACCGTAAACAACAGCGATCACGCCTGCCTCGGTGGGGCTGACGATGCCCATGGTGATGGTGCCCACGATGATGATAGGCATGAGCAGGGCGGGCCAGCTCTCCCACAGGCCGTGCAGCACAGGGCCGATGGTGAAGTGACCGGGCTCCTTGGGCACGCCTTCTTTCTTAGCGAGGAAGTAGCTGACGATCATCTGTGCCAGACCGCACAGGACGCCGGGGATAATGCCGCCGAGGAACAGCTTACCGGTGGAAATGCCGCAGATACCGGCAATGACCACCATGGGGATGGACGGAGGAATGATGATGCCGATGGTGGAGGAAATGGCGGTAACGGCAACGGTAAAGTTCTTGGAGTAGCCCTTGCGCACCATTTCCGGCATGAACATACCGGAAACGCCTGCGGTATCGGCAACAGCGGAACCGGAAATGCCCGCAAAGATCATGCTGGAAAGCACATTCACGTGAGCCAGACCGCCGTAGATGTGGCCGACGATGGAGTAACAGAAGTCCATCAGGCGCTTGGAAATACCGCCCTTGGACATGGTGAAGCCGGCAAAGGTGTACAGAGGGATGGCCAGCAGTGCAAAGCTGTTCATGCCCTCAAACATGCGCTGGGCAATGGTGACGGTGCTGCCGCCGCCCAGGAACAGGATGCCGCCCATGGCGGACAGGCCCAGACTCATGGCGATGGGCACACCAAGGAACAGCAGAACGAAGAATGAGATCAGCAGCCATGCGATCATTTGGATTCGCCTCCTTCAGGTTTCGTGGTAAGCTCAACCACCAGATTGAGAACGGCGGACAGGATGCACAGCACACCGGCAATGGGGAAGATGGTGTACACCTGACCCATGGTGAACTGCGGCATGGTGGAAACGGCCTGCTTTGCGCGGGTGCACAGCTGGTAGCCGCCGTAGGTGACCATGACGTAGAACAGGATGATGAACACATCACGGATGATGACAACGATCTTTTTGCCCAGCGGAGTCTTACCGAGGATGGAATCCACCACCTCCACGCGGAGGTTGGTGCCCATGGCGTTGATGCCAATGCAGGCAATGAGCATGGACCAGACGTTCAGATACTGGCTGCTCTCCATGTACCACTTGAAGCCGCCGATGCCGGGGATCAGGCGCAGCACAACGTTTGCGAACAGAATTACCATCATAGCCGCGCACAGAATGGCGGAAATGAGGGTGGTGATCTTGTCCAGAGTGGTTTGCAGTTTTTTCACAGTACAAACTCCTTTCCAAGTGCGATTCAGATAAAATGCAAAGGGACGAAGGGCACGCCCCTCGTCCCTTTGCTTCGGTTTTATTTCAAGGTTTTCTGGTCAGTAATCTCAGCGGGCTTCTTTCCATGCCTTCAGCTGATCCAGCAGGTCGCCGTAAGTATCAGCGTTGTCGGTCAGGACCTTTTCGGTCGCAGCTGCAAACGGAGCCAGTTCCGGGCTGTTGATCTTCATGCCCTTCTCTTCCAGAGCGGAGACCAAATCGTTGGTCTGCTGCTCGTTCAGCTCACGGTCGTAATCGGCAGATGCCTTTGCAGCGTCGGAAACGATCTGCTGCTGGTCAGCGCTCAGCTTGTTCCAGCTGCTCTCGGCAATGGTAAAGCACATGCCGGAGTAGATGTGGTTGGTGATGCTCAGGTACTCCTGAACCTCGAACAGGTTGTTGTTGTAGATAACGGGGATGGGGTTCTCCTGTGCATCGTAGGTCTTCTGCTGCAGAGCCTGATACAGCTCAGAGAAGCTCAGCGGCTGGGGGTTGGCACCCAGAGCGGTCATGGTAGCCATGATGACGGGGTTCTCGGGGGTGCGGATCAGCAGACCGTTCATGTCGGCAGGGCTGTTGATGGGGCCCTTGGAGTTGGTCACGCAGCGGAAGCCGTTGCAGTAGTGGGCCAGCACACGCATATTCTGGCTCAGCAGGCCTTCCTCAGCGGCAGCCTCGATGTCGCTGTCCATGAATGCCCATGCATCGTCGAAGGTCTCGAACTGGAACGGCAGTGCGGAAATGCCCATCTTTGCATCGTAGGTGGCAAAGTTGGAAGCGTCGGTGATGATGATATCCACCGTGCCGGAATCCAGAGCGATAGAGTTGATCAGGTCAGCATCGCCGCCCAGCTGGCCGGAGGGGTACAGCTGAACTTCCACAGCGCCGCCGGTCTTTTCGGCAACTTCTTCTGCAAACTGCTTTGCGCCCTTTGCACGGGGGTCTTCTTCGTTGGTGGAGAAGCCCAGCTTCAGGGTGACAGCCGAGCCGGAAGCGGCAGCGGAAGAACCGGTGGAAGCTGCAGTAGAGGCAGTGGAAGCAGCAGTGCTGGTGCCGGAGCCGCCGCAGGCAGCCAGACCCAGAGCAGCAGCGGAAATGCCAGCCACCTTCAGGAAGTCACGACGGGAAATCATCTTTTTCATAAGAATTCTCCTTCAAAAAAATATCTTCTCCTGAGCCGTTCTCGTGCTCCGGCTCTTGTTTCTTTTTTAAATGGTGCCTTTCTTTTCCAGCGCCTTTTTCAGCTCGGCTGCACCAAAGCGGGGGCTGCTGAGAACCACCTTGCCAAACTTATCGGCGATATACTGTTCGCAGTAGGCCATGCTGCCCTGTGCAAACACGATCACATCCACCTTGTCGGCAATGGTACCGGCCATCTCGGTCATGCGGGCCTTGAACTGGTCCTGATCCAAACCGAATGCACCGTCCACCAGACAGTCCACCAGCTCCACGTGTCTGTTGCACTCGCGGGCCATGCGCAGGATGGTGCCCTTGGTGGGTTCCAGCGTGGTGGGCAGGGTAGCCATCACGCCGATGCGCTGGCCCTTGCGGACAGCCTCGCGGCACATCTCCTCGTCCACGCGGACGATAGGCACACCAATGTACTTTGCCACGTCCTGTGCGCTGTCGGCAACTTCGCCCACGCTGCTGCACAGGTTCAGCATGGCATCCACGCCTTCCTCAGCGGCTTTCATGTACATGCCGATCAGGCGTGCTGCCGGTGCAGTGGTCACATAGCCTGCCGCGCGAACATCTGCCAGAATGCTGGGGTCCTGCAGACTGTACAGCTCCACATCATCGCCCAGCTGCTTTTTGACCTCCTGCTCCACCAGTTCGATCAGTTCCGGGGTGGTGCTGGTATAGATCAGACCTACCTTCATAACGGAAAAGCCTCCTTTTGTTTTTCGTGTTCTCGTGCCGGACAAGCCCGCAGCAAAGGCTCTTTGCTACATCCTACCTTTAGTTCAATCTCAACAGCTTGTCCGTCTTTACATCCTACCATTAGATTACTCTTCGGTCCGCAAAAAGTAAATTGGCGAATAGCCGATATTTCGGGCCGGTTTTGGTCGTTCTGCACAAATGTGGGATGCAAGTGGTGAAAAATCCACTTCTTTCTGGACATCATCCCATCTTGCGGCGTATAATACCCTTAAAGAAAAAGACAGGGAAGGAGCCACCGGAACATGAATCCGTTTCAAAGTGATAACATCTGGAAAAAGAAGGCCCGGCAGGGCAAGGCGCAGCAGCATCCTCTCACGCCGCAGCAGGAGTGGCAAAAGCAGGTGAACAGCAGCAGCCTGTGGCTGGGCGGCGGCGTGGTGCTGCTGGCACTGTATCTGGCCGCTGTCCGCGCCGGCACCGTGGCGCTGGACGCAAGCGCCGTCGTGCTGATCGTGGTGGTGGGCTGCTTCTGCGTATACACTGCCGCATCCCTCGGCAGGCTGATGAAGAACAAGCCGGAGGAAAAGGCAGCAAAGAAGAAAAAGAAAGCAAAAAAAGATTGATAACGCGTACAGAAAGCCAGAAAATCTGCGGATTTTCCGGCTTTTGTTTTTCGGCTTCCCGCGCAGAGCGCAATCGTGTAGGGCAGGTTTTATGGCTTTTATAAAATTCTTCTCCGCCGGATACGTTCTCTTTTGCGTGCCAAAAGAGAACCAGAAAAGCACCCGCTACTTTCGAGGCGCGGGAGGCACGAACTAGGGGCTGCTCGCCCCTAGTAACCCCAAAGCAGTTGGGCTCCATACAAAAAATCCAAGTCGCTGCGCTAAAGGATTTTTTGTGTTGCGCCGATTTCAAGGCCCCTCAGCCGCTACGGCGGCAGCTCCCCGCAGGGGAGCGGGGCCTGAACATAACGTTTGCGTTATCTGCCGCGCGAATGCTCCCGCAGGGAGCCAGCGCAGGCAATACGCCGTTAACCGCCACGACTCCTTCCCGTGAAAAAGCAAACAAGCCAGCCCCGCAGGGCTGGCTTGTTTGCAATATTTAAAATAATTTTTCCTCTGATATTGTCAGAGCAGAGCGGAGACAATTCTAAATCGTCAGGCTGTCAGCCCAGCAAAATTTCCACCGCTTCCCGCAGGGTGGGCACTTCGCCCACATTGCCCGGGAAGATGATGTACGGAGTGCCGGGGAACAGGCTTTCGGCACCGGTCTGCCATACCGGGATGCCCGGCCGGATCTGGCCCAGCACCTTGGCGCATTTCACGCGCAGGGCCTTCACGCCCACGTCGCTGCTGGTGATGCCGCCCTTTGCCACCACAAAAGCCGGGGAAGCGGTCAGCCTGCCCACGCAGCTTTGCAGTGCATCGCTGATGGCAACGCTGCGCACGAGGGCTGCTTCCGGGGTGTCGTCCGGCAGGGTGAGCACCACGCGCTTTGTGGACACGCAGCAGGTGATGCCCTTTGCGATCTGCTGTGAGCAGTGGGCCACGATGGCGGCTGCTTCCTTTTCCAGCTCGCCCGGCACCAGCACCTTGTCGCTGTCCATCTCAATAAACTCGATGCCATGTACTTTTTTCAGTTCTTCCAGCTGAGCAGTGGTCTTTTTGGTGTGGCTGCCCACCACGATGATGCCGCCTGCCTTGCTTTCCTGCGTGACCATCTTTTCCCGGGTGAGCAGCGGCTGGTCGGAAATATTGCCGATGGCCTTGACCAGTGCGGCCGCACTGCGGATGGTGAAGTGACGGCCCTTTGCCATGGCGCGGTACAGTGCCACTGCAAACACCTTCACATCGCAGTCCGCCACTGCGTTGACGATCACATGGCCGTAATCGTGCACCGCCAGCAGCTGGGCCTCGATGCCGTCAAAGTCCATGGCGCGCAGGCTTTCCAGCGAGATGCAGATCACGTCTCCTGCACGGACTTTGCCGCCGGTTTTTTCCTCAATGTATTCGCACAGGTTGCTGGCGTGGTAGCCAAAGGTCTCGTCCTTGGCAAATTCGGTCTGGCCGCAGGGCACAAGCTCTGCGCCGTAGCGCACATAATGCACGTTGTCCAGTGTAAAGCGTCCGCCCTCGCGGAAGTAGGGGCACAGGATGTCGCCATCCATTTTGTAACCGTTCTCAGCCTCCGTCACCTCGCGCAACAGGTCGGTCTCCAGCGGGTAGTGGCCGCGCAGGGTGGAGTCGCCGCGGCTGATGATAAGGTAGTCCATGCCGAACTCGCGGGCCACCTTGGCGGTGTTCTCCGCGATCTCGCGGTGGGCCTTGGTGGTCTCGGCCACGGTAAAGCCGCGGCTGTTGGTCAGAATAAAGAAGAGCTTTTCCGGCGCAGCAAAGCCCTTGCGCAGGCTTTCTACCGTCCAATCTGTATAAACATAAATATCATGTACCGTCTGTACGCCAGTAGGGTCGTCGTCCAGCACAATGATCTTGCGGTTGCTGGCGGCAGCTTCGGCGGCAAGGGCGGCGTTCAGTTTTTCCTCATCCACCTGCGGAAAATTGGCCAGAACATCGGCACTGCGGATCTGTTCCATCTGAAGCTCCTCCTTTATTCGTACAGCACCTGTGCGATCAGCACCAGCGGCTCGTCGCCCAGGCAGGCGATCTGGTGGGTGTCGCCGGGCATGGCGGCAATGATGTCGCCCTTCTCCAAGATCTGCTCCTCGCCGTTGATGATGTGGACCGCGCGGCCGGAGACGATGACCATGCTTTCCATCTCGTGCTCATGCGTGTGCCTGCCAATGGTCACGCCCGGTGCCAGCGTGTGGCGCACGTAGGCGCGGCCCTTGCCCAGCATTTCGGCAGGCGCATCCAGCAGGCGTTCCATCATCACGGTGCCCTCGCCGCCCATGCAATGGGGGATCGGAGTGGGTTTCATCTCAGAAGCTTTCTTATACAACATCCCATGTTCCACCTTTCAAGTCATCTGCAGCAGCATACGGCAGAGTGTTTTTAAACATCCTACCTTTCAAGTCAAATCCATTATACATGAGCGCAAGCGGAATAGCAAGATTTTTTCCTGAAAAGCTGTTCAATTTTGTGCAATGCGTTTTGTGCAATCTGGCTGATATCCCGCCGTTCCTGCCCCGCAGGCATACAAAAAAGCTTCCCCGCCGCAGGCACACAGCCCACGGAAAGGGAAGCTTTTGTCTGATTCAATTTCGGGTGCATCTGACGGAAGTAGTACACCGCAGCATAACACTCCGCTTTCCTTTTTTCGGATCCCGAAATAAATTGGAACTCTGCACATGTTCAAGCTGCGGTTTTTGTGTTTTTTTTCAGAGAATCCGTTTTTTGTTGCCGGAGCAGCGTTTCTTTTGTATAATGGCAGTGATGGAAGGCCGATGCCTTTTGCAGATTTTTGATCACGACGTTTCAAAAGCGAGGTGTACTGATTATGGAATGGGCAAAATTGCTGTCAACTGAAAAGCTTTCTTCTGAACCTCCTGAGCCCGATTCGTTCAAGGAGTATCCCATCAATGCATTTGAAAAGGACTACAGCCGGATCGTTTCCAGCGCTGCATTCCGCAGGCTGCAGGATAAAACGCAGGTGTTTCCTCTGGACAAGAGTGATTTCATCCGAACCCGCCTGACGCACTCGATCGAAGTCTCCACGATCGCCCGGCAGCTTGGCATCATGATCTCCAAAAACACAACACAGTACAAGCCAACTGATATTACCGTGCCGGAGGATGCCGAGGCCATCGCATCGGTCCTGCTCTGCGCCGGCCTTTTGCACGACCTCGGCAATCCGCCCTTCGGGCATTTCGGCGAGACCGTGATCGGTGACTGGTTCAAAGAGAACCTCGACCATGTAAAATACAAAGGACAGCCCCTTCGCAGCTGGTTATCCGCGCAGATGATCGCTGATCTGGAAAATTTTGAGGGCAATGCACAGGCGCTGCGGATCCTGCTGAAAGCAAAACACGGTTCCAGCCTCAATCTGTCCAAAGCGATCATCAGCACGCTGGTAAAATATCCCACCGACTCCTGCTCCGTTGATAAAGGCAGTGCGGATATCCGAAAGCACAAACTCGGCTTCTTCGCTGCAGAACAGGAGACTTTTGAGCAGATCTCGGAAGCGGTTGGAACCACCACTCCCGACAAAGGCATCGTGCGCCATCCGCTGACCTACCTGCTGGAAGCGGCCGACGACATTGCATACTCTACTGCCGATCTGGAAGATGCCTTTAAAAAGGGCCTGTTCACCCTTGACCAGTTCATTGAATATTACACAAATTCTTATGACCATTCAAAGATCGTTCCCCACAGAAGCCCTGAGTACTTCTCCGATGAGCGGATCCAAGAACTTTCCAAGCAGCGCGGTGCAGACCACACCCCAGAAAACGACAGCGCTGCATTTAAAAAATGGCTCACCCAAACGCGTCAGTGGCTGATGTATGTAGCCATCTACCGTTTTTCCTGCAAATATAAAGAGATCATGGCCGGAGCCTACTGCGGTGATCTGTTTGAAGGAACCAATCACGCCATCACCATTGACATCCTGAAAGGGGCCATGCGGAAATTCGCCTTTGATACGCCCGGCATCCTGAAACTGGAGCTGTCCGGACAGGTCATTCTCGATTTTCTGCTGGATCATTTTGTTCCCGCCGTGCTGTACTATGACTCTGCATACTGCACCGACGGACAGGCACCTTCCAAGGCCGACAAAAAGCTTCTCGCCATTTTCTCCGGCAATTACAAGCAGGATTACCAAAACACCCGAACCGGCACGGAATCTTTTGACTTGTACCTCCGGCTGCTGATGGTCACCGACTATATCAGCGGCATGACAGATTCCTATGCCCGCACGCTGTACCGCGAGCTTAGCGGTATTGAATAACGCTGCCCTGTTCAAATCCCACGTGCCCGATTCGTCTGCCGCTTATGGGCTACGGCATGATCGTTCAAAAACTGCTGATACATCACTCTGGAAGCCTCGCACAACTTCAAATCAGGTGCCAGCTTTTTTACGAAGACACTGCTTGCGAATGCGAACGCCTTTTGAATTGCAAAATGATTTTTCGGTTGCTATACTGGGCTTATCAAATTTTTTCGGGAGGATGCCGCAATGACCGCACATACAATGCAAATCGGGAACAGACCTTGCCGCATTTACGGCGAGCCCCATGCAGAATACCTGCTGCTCCAAATGACAGGCGAACACGAGCTGCAAAGCATGGAAAGCGAGATTGCCGCTATTGCACAGAGTGCGCACCACTTTTTGTTTGCGGCCATCCCGGTGGAAAGCTGGAACGATGCACTTTCTCCGTGGGAAGCCCCTGCTGTGTGGGGAAAGCAGGGTTTCAGTGGCAATGCTGCGGACACCCTGAGCTTCCTGACAGAACAGGTCATTCCCACGCTGAAGCAGCAGTTTCGTCTCCCGGAAGACGTCAAAATCATTCTGGGCGGCTACTCGCTGGCGGGATTGTTTGCTCTGTGGGCATCCACCCAGACTGATCTGTTCTATGGTATCGCCGCCGCATCTCCCTCGGTGTGGTTTCCGGAATGGATGAAGTTTGAACAGCGGCACCTGATGCAGGCACAGCGCGTTTATCTGAGCCTTGGCGACAAGGAAGAGCATACGAAAAACGCTGTCATGGCTGCGGTAGGTGATAACATCCGCACCCTGCACAGCCGACTTATAGAGCGTGGCGCAGACTGCACCCTTGAATGGAACAGCGGCGGGCATTTCAAAAACGCTGACCTGCGCACGGCAAAGGCATTTCGGTGGGCGATGGAGGAAAGCCGATGAATATTTTGATTGATGCCGACGGCTGCCCGGTGGTGGACCTGACATTGCAAATTGCAAAACAGTTCGGCGTTCCTGTCATCATCCTGTGCGACACCGCCCACCAAATCGAGCGGGAAGGTGCGCAGACGCTGGTGTTCGATAAAGGGGCAGACAGCGTAGATTTTGCTCTCGTCAACCGGGTAAAGCCGGGGGATATTGTCGTAACACAGGACTACGGCCTTGCGAGTATGTGCCTTGCCAAGTGCGCCCGGGTGCTGAACCAGAACGGTCTGGAATACACCGCCGACAACATGGAAGCTCTCATGCTGCGGCGTTATGAAAACAAAAAGCTCCTCCGTGCCGGAAAGCACCCCAAGGGGAGCCCAAAGCGGACGAAGGAGCAGGATGAAGCATTTGTCGCCACACTGACAGATATTTTAGCGAGCATCTGATTTTCTGAACGGAACACCGGCGAATTTTTTTCGTGTCACATTCTCTGTAAGTGAAACCCGTCAGAACAAAGCACCTCTCCACTGCATGAAATCATTGAGATACCGCCGCTTTATCCTCTGGCCACGATCTTCTGAGCGCCGCATAGGAAATAAGGAAGTTTG
>ERZ791744.314-NODE-314-length-53213-cov-6.087945_pt1 | contig 53213 bp, 50 predicted proteins | sample MGYA00510039_ERZ791744 | MGnify/ENA primary metagenome ERZ791744 (study PRJEB30046, sample SAMN00791969) | human gut metagenome | study: EMG produced TPA metagenomics assembly of the A metagenome-wide association study of gut microbiota in type 2... | reverse complement strand
GTTCGCATCATCTGCGACACCCATCTGCGGACGCCGCCGCAGGCGCAGGTGGTCACTACCGCAGACCAGATCCCGACCATCCTCGCCACCTGCTGCACCGACCCAGAAAGACAGGCGGTTTACCGGATGGCCGGGTGCCAGGTGCTCTGCCTGAATGAGGAAAACGGCCATGTAGATCTCCGGCAGCTCATGGAGCGGCTGGGGCGGGAACAGATCGACAGCATCCTGCTGGAGGGCGGTGGAACGCTGAACTGGGCCGCGCTGGAATGCGGCATCGTGCAGCAGGTGCAGGCATATATCGCCCCAAAGCTATTCGGCGGAAGGGATGCGAAAACCCCCGTGGAGGGCGTGGGCGTCCCCGCTCCGACCAATGCCTTCCGATTGAAAAACAGCCGTTTGGAACGGCTGGGCGAGGATCTTCTGATAGAAAGCGAGGTGGAATATCCGTGTTCACAGGAATCGTAGAAGAAGTCGGAGCGATCAAGAACATCAAGCGCGGGCAGCACTCCGCCGTCCTGACGATCCATGCGAAAACTGTTTTAGAGGAGACCCGGATCGGAGACAGCATCGCTGTGAACGGCATCTGCCTGACAGTGACCCGGCTTTTTCCCGATGGCTTTTCGGCGGACGTGATGCACGAGACGCTGAACCGCTCGTCCCTTGCGGGACTCACGGCGGGGAGCGTGGTCAATCTGGAGCGGGCCATGCCTGCCAACGGCCGTTTCGGCGGGCATATCGTGGCGGGCCATGTGGACGGCGTGGGACACATTGCCAACATCCGAAAAGACGATACCGCCGTCTGGTACACCGTCCTCGCGGGGCCGGAGATATTGCGCTATGTGGTGGAAAAAGGCTCCATCACCATCGACGGCATCAGCCTGACAGTGGCCGCCGTGGACGGCGAGGGCTTTTCCGTGTCCACCATCCCTCATACGGTGGCCCAGACCAATCTAAACCAGCGCCGCCGAGGCGACCCTGTGAATCTGGAGACCGACGTGGTGGGCAAGTACATTGAAAAGCTGCTGCGTCCGGAAGAACCGAAACCGCATACCACAACGAACGAAAGCACCCTCACAAAAGAAATGCTGCTGCGCTGCAGCTTTTAACAAGGAGTTTTTACTATGAATTTCAATACCATTCCCGAGGCACTGGAAGATCTGAGACAGGGGAAGATCATTCTGGTCACAGACGACCCTGACCGTGAAAACGAGGGCGATTTCATCTGCGCCGCCGAGTTTGCCACCACGGAGAACATCAACTTCATGGCCACCCACGGCAAGGGCCTGATCTGTATGCCCATGTCGGAGGCCTTTGTCCGCAAGCTGCAATTCCCCCAGATGGTGCAGAACAACACCGACAACCACGAAACGGCCTTCACGGTGTCCATCGACCACATATCCACCTCCACGGGCATCTCCGCCGCCGAGCGCTCCGTGACGGCGATGGCCTGCGTGGAGGAGGGCGCGAGGGCGGAGGATTTCCGCCGACCGGGCCATATGTTCCCGCTTCTGTCGAAGAAAAACGGCGTGCTGGAGCGGGAGGGTCATACGGAGGCCACCGTTGACCTGTGCCGTCTGGCGGGACTGAAGGAATGTGGCCTGTGCTGCGAGATCATGCGGGAGGACGGCACCATGATGCGCACTGCTGAGCTGATGACGCTGGCGGAGCGGTTCGGTATCAAGTTCATCACCATCCGGGACTTGCAGGCGTACCGCAAGTGCCACGAAAAGCTGGTGGATCAGGTCACGGCGGTGAATATGCCCACGAAATACGGCGATTTCAAAGCCTACGGCTTTGTGAGCCGTCTGAATGGTGAGCACCATGTCGCGCTGGTGAAGGGCGACATCGGTGACGGGAAGGACATCCTCTGCCGCGTCCACTCCGAATGTCTGACCGGAGACACCTTCGGCTCTCTCCGCTGTGACTGCGGACAGCAGCTGGCCGCCGCCATGACCCAGATTGAAAACGAGGGCCGGGGCATCCTGCTCTATATGCGGCAGGAGGGCCGGGGCATCGGCCTCATCAACAAGCTGCGGGCCTATGAATTGCAGGAGCAGGGCATGGACACGCTGGAGGCCAATCTGGCTCTGGGCTTCCACGGAGACGAGCGGGAGTATTTCCTCGGCGCGCAGATCCTGCGGGAGCTTGGCGTCAAGAGCCTGCGCCTGTTGACCAACAATCCGGACAAGGTGTATCAGCTCTCCGAGTTCGGCCTGGAAATCTCCGAACGGGTTCCGATCCAGATGGCGGCAACGGCACATGATTTGTTCTACCTGAAAACCAAGCAGGCACGAATGGGACACATTTTGGAATATTAACAAAGAAAGAGGTACTTAGTTATGAAAACCTTCGAGGGAAAGCTGGTCTCCAAAAGCATCAAGGTGGGCATCGTAGCCGCCCGGTTCAACGAATTCATTACCTCCAAGCTCCTCAGCGGTGCGCTGGACGGCCTGCTGCGCCACGAGGTTCGGGAGGATGACGTTCATGTGGCGTGGGTTCCCGGAGCCTTTGAGATCCCGCTGGTGGCGTCCAAGATGGCAAAGAGCGGCAGGTATGACGCCGTCATCTGCCTCGGCGCGGTGATCCGCGGTTCCACCAGCCATTATGACTACGTCTGCAACGAGGTCTCCAAGGGGATCGCCGCCGTGTCTCTGGAAAGCGGCGTACCCGTTCTCTTTGGAGTATTGACCACGGAGAATATCGAGCAGGCCATCGAACGGGCCGGCACCAAGGCAGGCAACAAGGGCTACGATTGTGCAGTCAGCGCTATCGAGATGGTCAACTTGCTCCACGAACTGGACACGGAGTAACACACAGACACGCTATGATCATCATTCAAGCAAACGGGGCCGAGGGGGATCTGGAGGAAAAGATCCTGGCCCTTCTGCGGCGGGAGGACATCGCCGCAGAGCGGGTCTCCCTCAGTTCCCGGCACACGCTTACCTTCCCGGAACTAACCATTGACGGACGATCCCAGCAGGCGTTTCAAAACGGAACCGCGCTGGCGCTGACCCAGATCGAGTTCAATATGCTGCTGCTTCTCGCCAGCAATCCGGGAGTCACGCTTTCCAAGGAGGACCTGTTTTCCGCCGTGTGGGGCCGGGACAGCGCGGACACCCTGAAGGTCGTGGCGAATACCGTCTCCAATCTCCGTCGGAAGATGGGCGGCAGCCAGACCTATATCCGCACGGTCCGGGGCGGGTACGTGTTCTCAGCGGTCTCCGTCACTGCCTGAAGTGATCCCCTCAAAACAAATCGAAGCAAGAGCAAAGCCTGCGGAACTCGCTCCGCAGGCTTGCTTTTTGAGGTTGCGCAAAGGTGCAAATTATCGCTCCCATTCTGCGTTTTTTGGTCGGATCCGGTCGCCTTCGTCCGGCTCATCCGCCATGACGGGGCGATCCTGCTCGTTAAGATTCAGCAGCACATTCAGCTCGTTCAGCCGCCGCGTCTTTTCGGCCAGTTCTGCCTCCTTCGGAAAGGGTGCGGTCATCTCTGTGCGGGCATTTTCAAGCTGCTCAGTGGTATGGGCAAGCTGCGACCGGGCGTTGGCCAAGTGCTCCGTGATCTTTTCCAGTGCGTTGTCGATACGGGTGACATTGCCGCCTGCATCCGCTCCCAGTACAGCCGTATGGGACAGCTTGCCTTTGAGTACCATGCGAAACTCGTTGGCAGCACCGTCGTAGGAAAGCAGCATGGAAAATCCGCGGTAGCTGCCGATAGAAACGGTCTCCGCGCCATTCATGTGCGTGCAGGCTTCAATGATCGCCTTACCGGCGTTCTCACGCTCGGCGTAGGTGACATCGTTTAATACCATCGGTGCAATGCCCTCAGCGGGCTTCGGATGCTCGGCCAGCCGTGCGCTGTCCTGCTCATATCCGGCGATGCGTTCGCTTAGTTCCTTGATCTCTGCCGGATACTTCCGCAACACCAGCTCCTCCAGCGCATACCGCTGGCTCAGATGGCTGGCACGGAGCATATTCAGCTTGCTGACCTCCATATCTAAATTGCATTTTTCGATGATCTGCGGGTTTCCTGTGGCCAGTGCCTTGATCTCGGCATAGGACAGTGCCGTCTCGTCCACATCCTCCGCCGCACGGGCCGGTGCTTTGGAGGTCATGATCTGGGCAATAAACCGCTGCTTGGATTCCACCAGCTGATAGAGGTAGGCATCGAATGTGCCCTCGGTAACATAGCGGAAGATCTCCACCTCCGGATTTTGGTTGCCCTGCCGCACGATGCGCCCAAGGCGCTGCTGCAAGTCGCTGGGCCGCCATGGGCAATCGAGATCATGCAAGGCGATGAGCCTGTCCTGCACATTGGTTCCGGCTCCCATTTTTGCGGTGCTGCCCATGAGGATACGCACCTCGCCGCCGCGCACCTTGGCAAACAGCTCCTTTTTCTTTTGCTCGGTGTTGGCGGTGTGGATATAAGCGATCTCGTTTTCCGGAATGCCTATCTCAAGCAGCTTCCGCCGCAGATCGTCATACACATTGAAGCTGCCGTCCGCCTTGGGAGTAGACAGGTCGCAGAAAATCAGCTGCGTGCTGCGCTGTGCGGTACTCTCTGCCCATATCCGATAGACATTCCGGGCGCATACGGAAACCTTGCTGTTTTCATCGTCCGGTGCCAGAGAGCTTAGCAGCCGCATATCCAACGCCAGCTTGCGTCCGTCGTTGGTGATGCGCAGCATATTGTCGGTGCTGGGATCGACCACACGGGCGCGGACGCGCTCGGCACGCTCCGCCAGTCCTGCAACAGCTTTCTTTTGCAGCTCGCTGGGGTGGATGACCTCGGTGTGGAAGTTGGCCTTTGGGACGGGCAGCTTCAGCATATCCGCCGTTTGCACATCCGCCACCATTTTGAAGGTCGCCATCAACTCCGGCAGATTGAAGAATTTTGCAAAACGGGTTTTCGGGCGATAGCCGCTGCCCTCCGGGGAAAGCTCGATGGCGGTAACGGTTTCACCGTAGTCGCTGGCCCAATCGTCGAAGTGGATAAGACCCATCTCCTGCAAGGTTTGATATTGCAAGTACCTCTGCACCGTATACAATTCCACCATACTGTTGGAGATCGGGGTGCCGGTGGCGAAGATAACACCGTGGCTGTCGGTCAGCTCGTCCAGATACTGACACTTGGCAAAGAGATCCGAGGACTTCTGCGCTTCCGTCTGCGCGATACCGCCGACATTGCGCATTTTCGTCATCAAAAAGAGATTTTTGAAACTGTGGCTCTCATCAATGAACAGCCGGTCGATGCCCAGCTCCTCAAAGGTCACGGTGTCGTCCTTGGTGCTCTGATCGTTGAGCTTCTCCAGCCGCGCCTCCAATGACTTACGGGTTCGCTCCATCTGCTTGATGGTGAAGTTTTCTGCTTTCTGCCGCTTAGCGTCGCTGATGGCCAGCAGCACCTCGTCGATCTGCCGCTGCAAAATGGCCTGTTGCCGTTCACGGGACAGGGGGATCTTCATGAGCTGACTGTGGCCGATGATGATTGCATCATAATCTCCGGTGGCAATACGGGCACACAGCCTGCGGCGGTTGCGCTTTTCAAAATCGCGTTCGGTAGCTACCAAAATGTTAGCGGCTGGGTAGAGCTGAAGCCATTCTGCCGCCCACTGTTCCGTGATGTGGTTGGGCACCACGATCAGCGACTTGGTGCATAGCCCCAGACGCTTCATTTCCATAGCGGCGGCAACAATTTCAAAGGTTTTCCCTGCACCCACTTCGTGTGCCAACAGCGCATTGCCGCCGTACAATACATGGGCGATGGCGTTCACCTGATGCTTTCGCAGGCTGATCTCCGGGTTCATCCCCACAAAGCGGATGTGGCTGCCGTCATATTCCCGCGGGCGGATGGAATTGAAGGTGTCATTATAGATGCGGCACAGCCGTTCGCGTCGGTCGATGTCCTGCCACAGCCAATCGGCAAACTTGGACTTGATCAGCTCCTGCCGATCCTGGGCGATGGCAGTTTCCTTCACATTCAGCACTGGCCGCTCCTTGCCGTCCTCCACAACGGTATCGAACACCTTGACTACCCGCTGATTCAGTGTCTGCTCCAGGATGTGGTATGCCGTGATACGCTTGGTGCCGTAGGTGGTGACGGCTTTGATGTTGCCGCCGTCCATGCTTTTGTTGCTGATGTTCCATTCTCCGCTGTATTCGGAGCGAACGACCCGCATTCTCTGCCTGGCGTATACGCTGGTACCGAACAGCTCGAACATAAACTGCTGATAGACATCGGTAGGCACCCATGATGCACCGATCCGCACACCGATCTCCGCAGCGGTCAGCTCTGTCGGCTGCACAGCTTCCATGGCGGAGAGATACCCGGCAAGCTCCTGCTTCTTTTCAGCCGGTAGCGCTGCTTGTAGCGCCTGCAGCATACGCAGCTTTTTCCGCACATTGCCGGACAGAAATTCTTCGGCGGTGACATAGGGATATGCCGCCAGATCAAGCTGCACCGGACTGATCTCCTCCGGCGTAAGACCGCAACGGACATTCCGGTAAATGACCCCGGAAAGCTCCTGCACCAGCTCGTCCTCACTTTTACCGGACAGCTCCGACATAAAGCCGAGATCCACCTGCGCTTTTTCGGAGAGAGATACCGCCAGCGCCTCCGATGCCGTATCCACCTGCGTGACCGGCTCATGCGGGCGAATGGTGCGCTTGGTGAACATATCCGCCTTGCGGGCGAAATTGCCTTCGTTGTCCAGCACCTCCAACGAGCACAGCAGCGGATAGCTGCTGTCATCCGAAAAGGCAAGGTTGTTGCCGCGGGTGTAAAGCCGCCCGTATTTTTTGACATAGGCATCGTACAGCCCGTTCAGCTTCTCCTGCTCGCGCCGGATGATCTCATCGGGATGGTTCTCCGCCTGGTACTCGATGAGCTGACGGGTGCAGTCCCGCAGGGCGATCATGCCGCGCACTCGGTTCTCGGTGGTCAGCGGCAGTTCGACCGGCTCCATGCGGCTGTCAATGCGGAAATACAGCTTGCCGTCTACGCTGGTAAAGCTGTAATTACGCACATTCGGGTCGGCGGGAATGGATAAATCTTCCTCCTCCGGCCCGTCCTGCTCATAGGTGGGGATCTGTGCATGAAGCCCCGATACCGCTTCGCTCAGAAGATCGGCAAGATCGGCATTTTCATAGGGCTTGCACACGCTGTCCATGCCGTATTGAGTGCTCTCCATGGCCATCTCGCCCAGCACCATTTCCGGATGCCGGACGAAATAGCTGTTCATGCGGATGCCGTTTTCATCCGTGTCCAGATGCACCCAATCCGGTTCGATGTCCACAATGCGGTCACGCTTCTGGAGGAAGAGAATGTCGCTGGTCACATCTGTTCCGGCGCTGGCCTTGAAGGCCGTATTGGGCAGGCGGATCGCCCCGATGAGGTCGGCCCGCTGGGCCAGATATTTCCGCACGGCAGGGCTTTCCTTGTCCATCGTGCCCTTTGAGGTGATGAAGGCGATCACGCCGCCCGGACGTATCTTGTCCAGCGTCTTTCCGAGAAAATAGTCGTGAATGAGCCAGTGATGCTTGTCGTAGCGCCGGTCAACGACCTTGATATTTCCAAACGGCACATTGCCCACTGCTGCGTCAAAAAAGCTGTCCGGGATCTCCGCCTTTTCATAGCCGGTGACAGCGATCCGGCTGTTCTGATAAAGCTGTCGGGCGATGCGGCCGGAAATACTGTCGAGTTCCACGCCGTAGACCTTGCAATCCCTCATGCTGTCCGGCAGCATTCCCATAAAGTTGCCAATGCCGCAGGCAGGCTCCAACAGGTTGCCGCTTTCCAAGCCCATCTGTGCCAGCGCCTGGTAGATGGCGTCGATGAGAACGGGCGGGGTATAAAAAGCGGTCAGGCTGCTGGCACGGGCGGCGGCATATTCCTCCTCGGTGAGCAGCGCTTTCAGCTCGGCGTACCGGCTGTGCTTTTCATCGAAGCAGTCGGCAAGGCCGCCCCAGCCCACATAGCAGGAAAGGGTTTCCTGTTCCTCCGGCGTCGCCAGCCGGTTTTCGCTTTCCACTGCTTGCAGAGTGCGGATCGCCGCCACATTGGACGCATACTTTTCCGCCTTGCTGCCCACGCCCAGCTCCCGATCCATGATGTGAAAGTCGTGTCGCTGCCCGGCCGGTATTTCCGGATAGAGCGGTGCAAACCGCATACGCTCCCGTTTGGGCCGCAGCGCTGTGAGCACAGCTTTTTCTTCGGCAGGTAATGCCGGTTCTATCTCTGAGGTTTCCGCTTCCGCTATGGGCGGTTCCGGCTCCGATACCTCCGGTTCTGCTGCCGGCCGTTCGGAAACGGCCTCGGTCGTTGGCGCTTGCAGTGGTTTTTCAAGGCCAAACACGGAATAGGTGCCGTCCAGGTAGGACCGCATGGTTTCCAACCCCTGTTTCCGCAGGTCATAGTGCCGGTCATCCTCTTTTGTGGATCCCCACGCAGGGAGCATATTCTGATAAATTTCCTGCACGCGGTCGGCGTCGGAGAGCTGAACGGTCACAGCCTTTACGCACTCCCAATAGTCCGCAATGGCGTTTTGCGAAAAAGGCCGCACCACATCGTCCGGTGTATCCATGAAAAAGTTGACGATCTTCCGGGCCAGCTGTTTCCGCTCATACTCCGGCATGGCCGCCCAGTCGGCATCTGAGAGAAATTTGTTCTGGGAGATCAGCTCCCCGATGCGTTTGGCCGCCTCCGGCCATTTCAGCGTGACCTTGGCATAGGGGGCCGTGATACTGCCGTGGCTGAACTCAATGCCCTTGCCACGGGTGTGGGTGAGATTGTCATTCCCGCCGCTATGACCGCTGTACTCGCCGTGATAATCCTTGAGGTATTTTTCACGCTCGGTCTTATCCTTGTGCGTGGCGTAAAAAGCGTACACGCCAAGGCGATAGTCGGTGCTGCCGTCCCATCCACGCAGCACCTTGTCGATCTCATCGGCGGAAATAAAAAATTGCCGGTCGGGAGCAAACCCGTCGGCAACGGTAAAATGAAGCGGCTCCCGTTGTAGATCACGGAGCCGCTCCAGTATCTCTTTCGGACGGTAAAAGCGAAAACGCAAAAGGTCTTGCCCTGCATCCATCGCGGCGTTGAACGCCGTCCATTCGTCCACGCACTTTTGCAGCGTATCCGGCGCACAGAGAAGCTCATAAATTTGCTTCTGCGTTTCCGGATAGCCGCCCTTGACGGATTGCGCCAGCATGGCCAGCGGCAGAAATCCCGCGTTTCTCGCTTCCGTTGTCATGTCCCGGCTGGTGTAGGCAATGCTGTCAGCAAGCCGCATCCGCTCGTAGTGATCGACCTCATCCAATTCACTTTGCGGCATATACCGCCCCAGCTCCAACAGCTCCCGGACACGCTTTGCCGCTTCCTCCCAGGAGATCAGTGTGGCATTGCTCCGCTGCGCCGTGCTGCCGCGGGCAATACGCATCCCCTCGGCGTCATACCAAAGCGAAACTTTCTCTCCGCCAAAATAGAAGCCTGCACCGTTCTCGCCGTAGTGTTTTTGCAGGAATGCGGCGTTGTCCGGCTTATCCTTCATAAAGTAAGCGCAGATGATCAGCCGGCTATGCTCATCGTTGGATCCTACGCACAGGGCTTCGTCAATGATCTGCTGCGGCAGCTTGGGATGGGAGAACAGCGGCGCAGCCGGTGTACCGTCCGGTTGGTCGAACGCAGGCATATCAAACAGTGTAAGCTGCTGTGATTCCATCGGCACAAACGGTTTGATCTCGGTGTTGACATAGTATTCCCGTTTGTCAATGAGCTGTGCCGTAAAGCCTGCCACCAGCTTCCATGAAAAAACGCTTTCGCTGGTACGGGAAAGATATGCGCCCTCCCACATGAGCAGACCGTTTTTCTGCGGACGATACCCCAGCCGTGCTCCGTCTGCAAGGATCTCGGTGAAACGGTCTTGATATGCCGAGCGGAGATATTCGGCACGCTCGGCCTCGTCCGGATGTGACCGGAAAAACAGTTCGATCTGCGCCTTCTTGTAGATCAGTTCATCATTGCGGTTTTCAATGATGGCGAAAATTTTCTTTTCATCCAAAAAAGCGGGCAGCTCAGAGGTTGCTTCCTCCGCACTGTCCGCTTCTTCGGGTTCGGTGTTCAGCTGTAGATCAGCTCCGCCAGCACTGTCCCCTCGGCGGCGTTTCTCAGGTTGTTCATCAGCCCCACCCACTTCATCGGGTCGGCGGCTTTCAGCTCCTCCGTCACGCCCTCGGCCTGAGCCATCGCCGTCACCGTCTGTTCCACGCGCTGCCGCGCCGTCCGGTCGATCTCCGCCAGATGCTCGTTCAGCCTGCCCGATGTCAGCAGGTTCGTGAACAGCACCTTCCGGTGCTCCTTCAGATACCTCCGGCGCAGCAGGCCGTATTTCCCAAGGGCTGTTTCCGGCTCCTGCGGCGGCAGCAGATCCGGCAGCCGGTAGCCGTCCTTCATCGTGTATGTCAGTTCCATGGTTTTCGCTCCTTTCGGTCTGTGTTTCTGTTTGCTTGTCTATAGGATACTCATTTTCCGGTGCCTGTGCAATTGTGCGAATTTGCTTTTGACGGCTTCGGACGGTCAATGCGATGGCGATCAAACCGCTTTCGGCAATATCCCGTGTGGCCACGCCCAGGGCATTCAGCGTTTCCGGGGTATTGAAATTGAACACCTCAGAGAAATCCTCCGGATCAAAATATTCATCCGGTTCCAGCCCGCAGCGGCACATCAACATATACGCCGTACTGTTCTCCAGCAGACGGCGATAGAGAACCGACAAATTCAGCTCGTCCAGTTCTTCCAGCAGGCTGTTGTCCCGGCAATTCTGCAGATCATCAAGATAGTCCGTCATATTGTCCGCCGCAGCGTTTTCCATGGCGGATACTATGGCTTCCTCCAATGTGCCTTTATCGTCCAGCGCACCGAATCGGTTTTCCAACGCTTCGATCACATCCGGCTCCTGCTCGGCAGGCACCTGCCAGAGCGGCACGGGGCGGGACAAACGGCTTTCGTGGGTGTCGGATATATCAAAATAATACTTGAGGCGCGTGCGTCCCGGATAGTCCCGATCAAATACGGCAATGCCGGTAGCGCCCTTATTGACCCATCGGCCGAATTGACGGTTCCAGCGCTCTATCTCCAACACAGCCGTTGCGTCCGGGCGCTGTGCGTGTACCAGCACCTGCTCCTCAAAGGGCAGCTTATAATTCCGGCAGGCAGAGCGCAGAAATGCCGTCCACCGGTCTGCGCGGGCCAGTGCGGCGATCTCCTGCCGGTAAACCTCCGTGATCTCCTGAAATCTGCGTGCCATGGGCAGCACCTCCTATCTTTCTTTTGGTTTTTCCCTGTCCTTTTTCAGCAGGTATTTATCCATATATTCCTTGGCCGAACACAGATCGCCGGTGTAGTTCCAGTCGTTTTCCGGATCGATATGGCGGTAGGCGTTGTTATTGTACCGGTTCGGCTCCAGTTTGATGGGTGTCGCAGACAGCAGCGTTCCCCAGTGGTTAACCATGATCCAGCGGCCGATCTCCACGGGGATCCCGCACTGATCGTCGTCATTGCGTACCTCATAGAGATACAGCCCCTTGGGCACCGTGTTTCGGTCTACCCGCAGGCAGGTAAAGAGCATGGGACGGTCAAACACCTCCACCAGCTCAAAGCGTTCTTTTCTTGCATCAACAGACATACCGTTTTCCTCCTATCTTTCTCGCGCCGCTTCCCGGACGGGCGGAAACCGCCAGCCGTAGACCCGCCCAATCTCGTCGCCCAGGCGCTTTGTCACACGGGTCACGTCGCTGCGGGTGGCGGTGCCGCTGTACAGCTTTTCTTTCAGCCGGTCGATCTGTGCTTCGCTCACATTCTCCTTGTAGGCACGGTAGAGATAATGGTTCGTGCCGTCGTGATGTACGGCATCGCAGCGCAGATCGCCCAGCCGGTCTACATACCATGTGGAATAGTCCATCTCGGAATACAGGCAATCGCGGATATTGCCGCTTTTGATCTCGGCATAACTGGGATACCGCCCATCCCATCGGCCGATGTCTGCGATCAGCAGAATGGGGCGGGAGAGCTGAATGTTCAGATTGCACCGCTCGTCATCGAGATAGTCGTTGTTCTGCTCGACCATCAATTCCATCCGTTCCTGCTCGGAAAGCTCGGGGTACTGTTCCTCCAGATCGCCCCTCCAATCCTCGTAGTCCGGATCGCTGCTCCAGATAATATGTTTCTGCCCGGTCATCGTGCGTCACCTCGGTCTTTCTCCCGGCGCTTTAACGGCTGCCCCTGTGCATCGTAGTTGGCAGGATCGGCAATGGGCTTGTCAAAGCCGAACATGGAGCCGCCCTTCATAGCCTCCTCCTGGGCGCGGGTCACGCCCAGCTTGCGGTTATATTCCTCCACAAGCGCACGGGCTTCTTCCTTTGAGGTGTGGGGAATGTCCGTCTTGTAATAGCCGGTTTCGCCCCGTTTCAAAATCACCACATTTCCGGTGTCCAGCAGGAGAGAGTAGCACTGCTTCGGCAGGGAGGAGCGCAGCGGCACATAAGTGTTGCCGTTTCGCGCCATCCATTCGGCAAACTGCGCCATGTGATACAGGTTATCGACCCCGTAGCCGATCTCGGCGCGGTTCTCGTCAATGTAGCGGCAGGTGTGGTCACTATGGCTGCCATCCGGACGGGTCACACGGATACTGTCCCCATCGGGAATGTGGAACCGTTCCTTGCCGCTTGTATCAAGAAAGCAAATGCCGCGGGCCGCCTTTTCCATGTGCTGCTCCAGCATCTCCCGGCGATAGCAGTAGATATACAGGTTATAATCGCCCTGCATGGGATTCAGCCGCAGCAGATAGGCATACTCCGGCGTATCCACCCGGAATCCGTACTGCGGAATAAAATCCTCGGCAAACACACTTTCTTTGTGTTCATAGCAGTATCGGGAAAGGCTGCTGCGGTTTTTGAAAATGCCGTCATAGCGCTCGTCAAAACGCAGGGCATTGATAAAATCATCAAACTCATCCTTGAACGCCTGTGTTTTCAGCTCCCCGCAATGATCCTCCCATGAGGTGAAAAAGCCGTTGCCGCTTCTGTCCATGTCCCCGCGCAAATGACCGATGCAGCCGGTCTGTTTGTCGAGTTGCTGGCTGCCGGTATAACAGTAGCTGCGCTCTGCCGGGGTCATGATCTTGATCTCAAAGTCCATTACCGTTCACGCTCCTTTGTCGCTTTTGCCGCCTGTACAGAGAGCCGTTTCTGCCGTGCACGCCAATAGGCCGGGTTCCAGCGCTGCAGGCTCCGGTCAATGCAGGCTTCATATTCGCCGGGGCGGAAGTAGTTATCCGTCCGGGGTGCAATGATACCGCTGTCCATCAGTTCCCGCAGGGCCACCGACGCATCGCAGTCCTCCTCAAAATTCAGATACCCGCCTGCCTGAAAGCCGACCTGCTGTGCTTCCAGGGACAGCAACTGCCGAGCTGCGTCGATTTGGGCCATGATCCCTCCGTGGCCTGCCGTGGATACGCTATACACACCGGGACACAAAGTGTCGCAGCGTACAACAAGGCCCCAAGGGGAATCACTCGGTTCTCGATACATCATCGCTCACGCTCCTTCTGCAAGGATGAAATAGAAAGCTGCTGCGCTTCTGCCGCAAATCGCTGCTCCAATCGTTCCACGCTCCAATCCTTCTTGAACTGTCCCAGCGGGCCGGAGCCGAACTGTGCCAACGCCCGTTTGTCCATTTCCCGCAGCCGCTCCCATAACTCCGGGTGATACTGCCGGAGCTTTCGCAGTTCCCCAATGCCCTGCAAAGGGCAGCACCAGCAGGAGCAGCGGTGGTAAATCTGATACAGCCCACCGAAGTCATAACCCCGGTCATAGCAGATTTGCAGGGCTTCCTTCTCCGTGATTCCCCAATCCACCAGCGGATAGCGCTCGCTTTTGATGCGCTTCGGCTCATCTGCGGCGATACCCACATAACTCACGGCCCGGTATTGTCCTTTCAGCCGGTTGATTTCCTTATGGATGAGATGCGTTTTCAGCTGCCCCGTACACCAGCGCACACGGGGACCGGGCCAGCCGTTTCCGTATAGAGAAACACCCAGCCACTGCCGGTTTTCAATGCTGGCTGATCGCTGCTTCTTTTCCTCAAACATCAGCCACTCAAAGCCCTTTGGGTGGCGCAGCCACGTCAGATGCAGCCCTCGCTCTGCAAACAGATAGTCGTCCAGCTTTTGCAGATGCTCATACATTTCCGGAAATTCCATGCCCGTATCTGCCGTCAGGACCGCATGGATCGGCAGCCCTCGCTCAACCATGAGCAACAGCATAGCGGTGCTGTCCTTACCGCCGGACAGGGATACCGCATGGAACAGATCCTTTTCTTCCGTTTGATTGCTCATACCCATTCCGTCTCCTTTCAATTCGGTATGTAAAAGAGGGGCGGCCAATCCGGCCGCCCCCTTGGGATTCGTTCTTTGAAAATGCAGGAGTGCAAACACAAGACCGACACTGCGACGATTTGTTCCACTCCATGAAACTGCCCCCACACTGAATGTTCAGCATGGGGGCGGCGCTTTTATTCTGTAATGTACATTTGACTATAAATATCCAGAATAGAGTCTTTCGAGCGGCGAATACCTATATCCGTTAAACGAATGTCCTCCTGCCGCATTTGTGCTATAAACCGAGTAATATCCTCCATTATAGACTGCGGGACAGGTATTCTCTGATTTTCCCGTACAAGTTGGAACAGGCGAAACACATCCAGACGGTGTTTCTTGATGTCACGTGCGTTTACATGGATTCCTTCTGCTTTCTTGCTTTTCAAATCCAGCCAAGCTCTCATTTTCAGCGGAATAATATGTTCAGCATCTAATATGGAGATACCATCTGTAACTGTTCGTCCATCCAGAAGAAAGTGGTAATAATCATCATTGAGCAAAATCGCTGACAAGCTGGAAACTTCATCATCAATATGCAGCGGCATCAAGTGTGTATCTGGCTGCAAGACCACATTGCTTTGTGGCCTTGAAAATAATTCAATCATCTTGGGGTAAGCAGGGTTCGTTGGGTCCACAAAACGATAGAACTCCGGTTGACCGTTACTGCGTTGCCTGGCCTGATAGCCACCAGCTTCAATAAAAGCCCAAAAGGCTTTTGCAAAGTCTGTCGTTAAAGCCTCGACGATCAGCACCATGTCGATGTCAACGGTTTGCCTGAAATCAAGTCCTGCATCGTTCATCAGAAGATCACAGGCAAAGCCTCCAATTACAGTATATTGCTCCTTAAAATGATTGAAGTGCTCTCGGAATATATCTATGCCATTTACCATTTCGTTCTCCTTTATTCTTCCTCTTTGATTGGTAGTCCGTGCTTTTGCCGAATTTCATCCAAGCACGTCTGAACTCGTTCGTTTGGGTCGTTGTCCATGCTGAGCAGCAATGAAATGTCATCTACACAGCCGTCTCTCTCCAAAATGATCGGGTCATAGGACCACACTTCAATAACAGCACCGCCAAAGTCTTCAAAATACTGTTTTGTGCAGATATCTTCTGCTGGGATTTTTGCCGCCTCCTTTTTGGAAATCGCAATAGCACCATCCTGATCGTTTACCCCAATCATGGATTGCCGTGCCAGCGCCCGTATTCCACTTGCAATTGGATGCTCGATTTGGGCGGTTCCTTTTACGTAAAGAATTCGATCAACAGGCGTTTTCAGTCGCCCGTATGCTTTTTCCAAAAGTTCTGATTTGGTGTATGCCGTTGTGATCCATTTATTCGTGCCTTCTGCTGTTTGCGAGATCAGACCCGAAGCAGAGAGGTCATTGATTGCCCTTGTACAGGTCGCCTTTGAGAGCGAAAGTGCCTTTGCAATCTGTGTCAGATTTACGGACCCAGTATTCTCTGCATAGTATAAATATAGAAATACAAGCTGTGTACCGGGTGCCATTTTTGCCATAATGGCAGCGTCCGCCTTGAATTGCTCATGAAAAGCGCACCCCCAAAACGGAAGGTACACCTGCTGCGAAAGAGACACAAACGGGATGTGTTCTTCCAGCATACTCCGTCGTTGTAACGCAGACAGGTTGTCTAAGCACAGTGCACAGGGAAGAGAACAAAGTTCCTGAAACTTCTTCAACTGCTTTTTTAATGTAGGCAATCGCCAAGAAGAGCCATTTGGCTTCAAAAGAACACACGCATGGTCTCCCCAACTTAACAATTGGGGGGTATATCCGTCCTTGATATAGTAGGGCGTGTCATCCGTGTAGTCGAATCCCTTCACTGTAATATCGGGGCCGAATACTAATTTAAGGAAAGATAGCATATCAGAAAGACTCCTTCGCTTCCGCCTTTTGTTTCACTTTTTCTTAATTGTACCGTTAAAACTGAAACTTGTCAAGTGAATACGAAACAATTGAGTAGATGGCACACAAACAGTATAGCCATTTATTCACAAATACCATCCTGTTATTGTTGGTTCACGCCGAAAAACTTTTCTTTCCCATAGAAAAAAGGGCGGCCGATCTGGCCGCCCCTTGGCGCTTATTTTTTACGCTTGCGCATCAGCAGTATAGCCGCAGCGCCGATGCCGGAAATGCCCAGCAGACCCAGCCACAGTGCCATGTGGCTGTTGTCTCCGGTCTGCGGCACCTCCAGTGCGGGCTTCTTTTCATTGTGCATCTCCACCTCCGTTACGGCTCCCTCAAAAACGGAGGCCGTCTTGTCAGCGGGGAGGAGATACCCGTCCGAACTGCTGTCCCGCACCTCGGATACGGTGTAGTCCCCGATACGCAGGCCCTCGACGAGAATGAAGCCCTCCGCATCGGTCTGGAACACCTGGTCATAGCCGTTGGCCCCGGTAACACGGAAGGAAAATCCTTCCAGCTTTCCGTCCGAGGAGGTCTTGACGATCCGGAGCGACCCCACCTGCGCCGCATTGACAAAGCCCTTTCCGGCTTCATTTTCCACGGTCACGGTTTCGCCGTCCGTGGTGATGGCAAAATAGTAGGCGTTTTCATCCAGATAAAAGCCCTCCGGGGCCTGGGCTTCCTTTGCAAAATAGCCGCCGTAGCAAAGACCGGTCAGGGCGTACTCGCCGCCGCCCAGTTCCTCCATCGTGCCCAACAGTTCGTCCTCAGCATCCAGTTCCTGATTGCGGTTGCTGTCACGGTAGACCTCAAACACGGCTCCCTCCAGTTTGTTTTCCGGATAGTCCTTGTCCACTTTCGTGAGGGCCACGCCGCCCCGGATGACCTGCTCGGTCACATCCAGCGCAATGGGATTATATTCCGCGGTGTACCGCTGCGGCTCAGCGCCTACGGGGTACACCGTGCTGTCCAGCAGATAGCCCTCGCTGGGCGTGATCTCACGAATCGTCCAATCATCCCCGCAGGCATAATATACGGTCGTGAATTGGCCATTTCCGTCCGTCACATAGGTGTCCACAAGCTGCCCGCCCTTGTATACGCCATAGACCGCGCCGGACAGCTTGGCATCGCCCTGGGGTGTTCCGGTGGCGCTGTCGCTTTTCGTAACGGTGGCGTTCCACTTTTTCAGCACATTGTGGATGCTCTTGTGCGTGACCTTGCTCCATTCCACTGCTGCCGTCTGATCCTCGGGTATCACATAGCGAACATCCGTATCCACCTCGGACAGCACATAGCCTGTGCCGATCAGCACATCGGAAAATACGGCCTTGCCCGTGCTGTCTGTTACGGCGTACTCGTCTACGGGCAAGCCCGAAAGCGAGGCGCCTGTCAAGTGAAATTTCACACCCTCGATCAAATGATCCTCCGAGGTTTTGATGACCTCCAGACTGCCCCGCTTCAGCGTATTATGGAAGGTCACGGTGGCGACCTGACCGGAGATCACAGTCACTTGACGCACCTCTTGGGGTTCATACCGGTCACTGCTCTGCTCCGTCACGGTGTAAGCGCCGGGGCGGAGATCATCGAGCTGCATTTCGCCGTCTGCATTGGTCGTCACGGTCTGCTCCGTACCGTTGCCGGAAACGGTGAAGGAGATGCCGGACACCTCGCCGTCCTCGCTGGTTTTGATGATCTTGACGCTGCCATAGCCGACCTTCAGGTGCAGGTAGGCGTACATGGGGTCGCTGACGGTATCCCGGAAGGTGACGACATCCTGCATGGTGCCGTCTGGGCCATAGTGGCCGTCGCTCCAGACCAGCACGCCCTGCCGGGTGTTGTTTCTGACGGCAGTAATGGTCACACCATCTGCGGAAGCCGTCTCGGCAGAGATAGTCAGGTCGTTCCCATCGACTGCAAAGGTCATATCCGACTGGGCCGAAGAGAAGGCATATTCGCCCAGAACGCCGTTGGTGTCCGTCAGGGTAGCTGTGTAGCGGCCGCCGTCCCAACTCAGTTCAACCGTCTGTGCAGCTTCCTCACTGCGGTCCATGAAGCTGGGGACGACGGTGTGCTTTTTCACGCTGGCCTCGATGCTGTCGTAGTAGGCAGAGAACCGACTATAGAGCGGATGGGAGGTGCGGTAGACGGACTTCACGGCATCGGCGCTGCCGGGGTCAACGTGATTGAAGTCCGCATCCCGCTCCCCGACCACCGTTTCCCACACCAGCACCTGCGTGGCCATCATGTGGGCCAGCTTGTCGGCGTCGGCCTTGTTCTGAGAGCGCCAGTCGAGGGAGAGATTTCCCTGATAGCCGTACTGCATGATGCGGCCAAGGAGCGTTTTCATGGTTCGGCCATCAATGGTGCGGTTATATTCGGCGGGGAAGGTGTCCCAATAGTCCTCCCCATAGCTTTCGTAGGAACGGTACAGGTTTCGGGGAACGCCTGGCTCGATGCAGTAGCAGGCCGGGCCGTCGAAGGAGCCGATGGTGTGCAGCGTGGTCATCCATGTTGCCTCGCCGGATGTCCAGCCGTTCATGTAGTGCAGCTCGTCGTGGCCCCAAGTGCCGCTGTAATCCAGATTGGCGTCGCCGTCTCTGGGGAATGCCACCGAGTACGAATCCGCAGTTTCTCCGGTGAATGCGGCGGCATAGGCCGTCATGCCGCTGCCGAGGATGGCGGTGAAGCAGATCAGCAGAGCCAACAGCCCGGAAATGCTTCTGCGATAGAGTTTTTTCATTTGTTAGACCTCCTAAGAGTAAAAATAAAAAGCACCATCCGGAAAAGGATGCTGCTTTCTGTACGATATGGACTTGTGAGATAATCTCTTTTTCAGCCGGTACAGCCGGTAGGAAGGGGGTGAGGTGTGGAGAGGGGGGAGCGGAAAAACCGGCCCTGGCACACAGCTTGTCCGATGGGCAGACTTTCCCCTGGGCGGAAGATTCAGCGTTCCATTTCCCGCTGCCGCTTTCTGTAATAGTCCAGTGCCTTGATGATCGTATCCTCCATCACCAGCAGATCGCCTTCAGCGATACCGGCATCGACCATCGAATCGCCTTTGGCTCGGAGAATATAAAAGTCTCCTTTGCCAAATAAAGAAACAGGAAGGCTGACATACTCCTCGACGTTTTCCTCTTCCTCTTCCGGAGAGCCGCAATAGATCGAGCCAACTAACGGGGCGGCAATGTAGGCTGTCTTCATTTTGGCGCTCTCAGGTGCAGAAAGAATACCCCTGCCGTAATCAAGCAAATCTCTATCGCTAAGCTCTTGAATGTAGCGATGAGTTGTCGATCTGGCCACACCGACGCCAGAAGCAACCTCGCTGATCGTAGGAGCAACACGATTATCTTGATAATACTTGTTTACGAACTTCAGTATTTTGTCGAGAGTCCCTTGGTCTTTTGTCCTCATACCAGCACCTCTGTTTCTATCTGGGATTTCAAATCCCACTATCGTTATTATACTCAACTCGGAGAAAATTACAAGAGGGTAACAGAAAGTCAAAGAGGAGGTGCGGCCAATCGGCTGCACCTCCTTCAATGAAGAGTGTATCTGGGTTGTAAAGTTGATTATACGGCTTATTTTCTCTTTAAGAGCCAAAAATGATTCTGACCGTCTTCAGAGACCGTCACATTACAGCCAAGCTTCTGACTGTTCTGGCATGTTCTCTCGCGGGACTTCAGATTCGCCCCGAGCATAACGGAAAGAGCTGTGTTTGCAAACGCTGTCGGATTCTCCTTATCCTTTGAGATAGTGAACAGCAGCATGTATTCTTTTCCGTCATCAGGAACAGTGAACTTTCCAATGACTTCCCGAGCATGTTCCCACCCATGCTGCTCATAGATCACCTCAAAATCCGGATTATTCAGGACATTGAGGTATTCCGGCTCCTCACGAGCGGCATCCCCATCATCAGACAGATCATAATCAAAATCTCCCTCGGTGAATTCGTGAGTGTCCAAATAGGTGGTCAGGGAATCAACGATTTCCCGGTACTCATCGGCTGTAATACCGAATTCCTCAGTCGGATCATAGTCTTCCATCAGGGAGAGTACTGTCTCCCGGAACTCTTTAACCTTTTCTTTCATGCGCTGAACTTCGCTCAGATATGACTGCCGGATCTCCCTAGTTTTCTGCAGACGGTCCTCCTGTTCCTTTATTTTCGCCGAGAAAGCCTTGAAAATAGTGTCGTTATCAGCATCAAGGAGCCCCCTGATTTCATCGATAGAGAAACCAGCCATTTGTAGGTTTTTGATTTTCACGTATTGCAGTGCCTGATCCTCATCATAATAGCGGTATCCTGTCCAAGAATCCACCTTAACCGGTTTCAGCAGATCCACATGGTCGTAGTACCGAAGAGTCTGAGGATTGCAGCCGCATAGACGCGAGAATTCTTTGATCGTCATATCCGGCACCTCCTTTCTGAAACCGTTATATCATTGCAGTTTGCTGTAAGGTCAATACCTATTTTCAATTTCCAGAACTTTTTTTGAATCATGTATTCAGCTTCATGAACCCAAGGCAGCCAAATTCAGTCGCAGGCGTAAAACCAAGCGACTTATAAAAGGCAATGGTCTTGTCCGTGTTATCTGTCATGAGTTCCGTTTGATATACATCGGGATAACGGCGGATGATTGCTCTGAGGAGATCGGTTCCTATTCCTTTGCGCTGGAATTCCGGGAGCACAATAATGTCTTGGATGAACAAGATAGAAGCTCCATCGCCCACGGCTCTTATAATGCCAACCAGCCTTCCTTGCGCGGTATATGCGCCGAGTGTACAAAGAGAGTTCTTATATGCCTTTTCCAGCATCTGCGGATGGTCAGTATAGTTCGTCCAGCCGACGCTTGTATACAGGTTCATAATTTCATTGAAATCAAAGGCGGCATAATCCCTAATCACAACGCTCTCTGCCTGCCAATCTTCCCTTGTAAGGATATTCACTTCGTCTTCTTCCGTGGTATCTACTTTTGTTTCGTAAGTATCAAAGGCGTAATGCTTGAATCCGCACTTTTCCTGAACCCTTTGTGACTGTTTGTTCCACAGAAAATGACCGCAGAAGATAACATCAAGACCAACTACTTCGAAAAGATGCCGGATCACTTCCTTCACAGCTTCCGGCATCAGTCCTTGCCCCCAATACTCTTTAGAGAGCACATACCCAATCTCACGGCACTTTTTATCTGCAAATTCGGGAAAGTGATCTTCATTGTATTGCTCAATACCGAGAGAGCCAATTACTTTGCCCTGATATTCCAAAGCAAAAGTCTTCTTGTGACCGATGAACATATCCAGAATCTTTTGGGATTCTTCCTTGGATTCGTGGGGTTTCCAGCCTGCCATCTGACCAACGCCGTCAACAGAAGCATAGGCGTATAAATCATCCAGGTCAGTCTGACGCCAAGGGCGCAGGATCATGCGGTCTGTATGTAAGGTGACATTGCTGATATCAATCTCTGTATTCATAGTATCTCAAACCTTCTTTTTCCTCGATGCAGGGAGCTCATCATACATAGCGTCAATCAACGCCGTTAGGAACTCTCTGCTCTCAACATTATCGACTAACAGCATTTCCTTTGCGCCTTCATATGGCAGTTCCATTCCCGCTTGCGGCATCATGGCTCTTGCAGAAGGGGTTAGCTTGACAAGAAATCTATCATCGTAAAGGCCGCCGATAATCTTTCCACGGTAGTAAAGGATGTATTCTCCCATCATCGCCCGGCAGGAGATCTCATCCAAGCCGGATAATTGATCCAGGATGAAATCGAGATAGGCTTTGCTGGAGGCCATAGCTTACACCTTCTTTATCGGGTGACGGATTACAGTTTTCAGCTTGTCCGGCGCTGTCTTTCTTGCGTCACTCAAATAGATTTCGTGGTGATATCTCAAATCTGTAATGTCAAGAGCATACCCTTGTTCAGACATAAACTGATGCATGAGCTCCACTGTTGCAGGCTCATTGTCGTATGGGCCGATGTGCATGCACTGAACGCAGAGCCCCTCGTCATAGGTCAGAAACTCTACTCTTGAAAAGTCGGTTTTCTTCTTGCTTGTTGCTTCTTCTACCGCCCAATCGAAATCAGCCTTTGTCACGAAATCCGGCAGACGGATGAGAGAAATCCATTCAAAGTTCTCCTTATGGGCATAATCAACTCCGGCGACGCCTGCCTGCCACCAAAAGCCCTCCAGCGGCGGCACCACATAGTCGAAGTATCCTTCGATCTGATGGCTGCCCTTCTTGCTCATTTTGATGGTGAAGGCAATTCCGTAAAGGAGGCCGATGACGTCCTTGTACTCACCGCTTGCAGCATTGGGATCGCCTTTGCCACGCACGGCAAGGTAATTCATGGGCGGCACCGTCACAAACGACGGCTTGTCCTTCGGAAGGTAGAATTCCTTGTATTCTTTCTTATAATCAAATGCCATTCGTTTTCCTCCTGATCTGAACATAGGTGTAAACTGAGTCCTCTTGCGTGGAATAAGACAACTCCATATGATCCAACAGCGGCAAAAGCGTTTCCTGAATCACTGCCTTGTCCATGCGGAAGGAGCTTACAACCCAAGCAACTCCGGTCGTGTTCACAACCCGCAGGCATTCCCACAGAACAGGTTCTGCGATATGCGCCAGATGGCCGATTGCGTTGTACAAAACAACTGTATCGAAAGAACCGTCCGGGAAGCGCATCGCTGTGGCATCCATGATTTCAAAGCGGAGCCTTTCGGTATGCGTTGCCTCTGGGTTCAACCGCTGGTCATCCAAATCAAAACAGACGACCTCCGCGGCGTGGGCTGTTGCCGCAATAGAAAACTCCGCGCAGCCACAGGCGGGCTCCAACACACGCTTGCCGTCGATGTCCGGCATCAGCCTGGAAATTGCTGTTTCAACTCGTTTCATTGCAGCCTCCGTTTCATTCCGAAAACTCACGCAAGCGGTGCTTTCGCATCTAATCAAAAGTATCCTTCGGACATCAGTAGTTCCAACACTCTTGCTTCTCGTTCAAACATCATGGGATTATATGGGCTCGCACCCACGCTGCGGTTCTTTTGAATTGCCATCAAGGGCGTAACATATTCCAATGTATAGGTTTCCTGCGCCTCGTAAGCGTCCAAATTCTGCCGAACTGCTTCCGGCTCCGCTTTGCACAGATAGTAGTAATTATCCTGAACAAAGCATTCGGAGGAATCCATGTCGCTCCGCTGAATCCGGTGGACATAGCCGTATTCCTTGACCGTCTCAGGCTTGACCACAAGTCCGGCTTCCTCCCGCGTCTCTCGGATCATTGCTTCCACTGGGTTCTCTCCGTTTTCAATGCCGCCTCCTGGGAACTTGTAGTAATCGTATTTCAAGCTGTGGATCATGGCGATTTTTCCATCCCTTATGATGATGCTGCGGGCGGAGTTGCGGACGAAACGGTGGGTGCAATATTCATAGTCCTTCTTATCCATCTCAAATAATAATCTCATAGCAATTCCTCAATCAGACATGGAATACTTAATATCTCTGAAAGGCTGTCCACTGTAAAATCCGGAACCTCTGCCCCGCAGGAGAGATTTGCATAAACGGCGATCCCTTTCCTAATTTGGATAGTTTTCATGCCCAACTCCTTGGCTGGGCGAATGTCGTTGTCCAGCCGGTCGCCTACCATGACAGCGTTTTCGGGTTTGCAGTTTGCCATTGCCAGCGCCCGCAGAAATATCCCCTTGTCCGGCTTTGATACGCCCAACTCTGCGGAGGAAGCAATCACCGAGAAATATTGGCCGAGTCCCCAAGTGTCAAGACGGTCTTTTGCTCCAGGCTTCTGATTTGCAATGATACCAAGCTGATAGCCCCTGTCGCACAGAGCCTGAAGGGTTTCCGCGCAATCATCAAAGGGAACTTCGTCTTCGCTGTGCCAAGGCGTTTTTTTGAGGCCGAAATACTCGATTGCCTTTTGATCTCCGTTATATCCCTCTTTGGCGTATTGGATACGCTTCTCGGAAAACTCCTCGTAGGTGACGGAGGTGCCTTGGATCATATCTCTGATCCGATGATTATAGGCTTCTTCCTCGTCCACCAGCGTTGAACCAATATCAAAGAAGACCCAACGAATTGCGTTCATATTATTCATCCCCGAGATTTAAGTCCTGGCATTTTTGGATGGCAAGATCATGGTTCTGCTCCGCAGCTTTCTTATACCAGTGCTTTGCCTTTTCCATATTAACAGGCGTCCCAATCCCTTCTTCATAGAAATATGCGAGATTGAATTGGCCGTCACGATCACCATGCTCTGCGGCACGCTGCGTCCAATAAAACGCCTTATCCGCGTCCTTCTCCACACCGATCCCGTCATAGAAAAAGTAGCCCACTTGACATTCGGCAAGGGGATAGCCCTTCTCAGCAAGTTCCATGTGTCCTTCAAAGCACTTCTCAAACTGCTTTGTGTTCCAGTATTTCTCGATCAGTTCATTGCAACGGTCAAACTCCGAACATGGTTTATAATAAGTTTCTGCCATCTTCAGTACCTCAATCAAATCATTTCATTCCGCTATGCATGGGTTCGTTTTTTGTCAAGTCAAAAAGAGTCTCATAAATACATATCCATCCTCAATCGTATCGGAAAGACAAAAGCCCTGCTTTATCCAGAACTCCTGCGCAGCAATATGTTCCATCTTTACCGGAGCAGAGATTCTGCAGGCAGAGAATTCCCTTTGCAAATACTCAATACAGAGCTTTACCGCCTTTGATCCATATCCCTTCCTCTGAAATGCATCGTCAATTAAGAAGTTGATGATTTGATAATTGTCTTCTCCCACATACATGGAAACAAACCCAACTATCGTGTCATCGCTGTATATGGCAAACGGCCTTGTGTCTTGATAGTAAACCCATGCTTCCGCCAGTGAATAGGTCACAGGATCGACAAAATCCTCATTCTCTACACTTGCTCTCAAAAGCAGGCATTCTCTGAAGTTATCTTCACTGATGGCTCGCAGCTCAATCATCGGATTATCCCCCTGCGTATGCTTCACAACTTGCTTCTCCTATCATATCATCAATCTGTCGGTACAGTTCTTCATACACCTGATCTGCTATCGGCTTTTTCGGTGTCCAGAATGCATGGAGCTCCTGAAGCTCCGGGGAATCTCCCAAAAGTTCCTTCACCTTCTCATACGCAAAGTCATTTGCGTCCCGTTCATAGGGCTGTCCAAGATATAGCTCCGTAAAATGCTCTGTTGATCCATCGAGCTTGCATTCTTTCCATTCACCGTCAACGAGTTTATAACAAGTGCCGTCATATTGGATGACATAGAGGCGGCTCCTGGCAATCAGTCCGTCAAAGCTCTCCGGGTGCAAATACTGCAAGGCATGGCGAAGCTCATGAAACAGATAGAACATCTGCTCATACTCCGGTTGAGATTGGAGCATCTCTTTGTTGATGAACAGCGTATTGACAGTTGGATCAAACGTACCGTTGGCCGTTTCATATCCCTTCGGCATGTCGAAGGAAAGGTTGATCGGTAAACTGTTTTCTTCGCAGTACATACGAAAGTGTTTTTCATAATCTACCATGTTATCGAATTACCTCATATCGAAGCCGTATATAGGAATCTTGAAGCACGGAACAGTCCATGAGCTTCAGCACCCCTAATTCTGAAAGCTCTGCGCTGGAAACCAGCGACTTGCCGTCGATCAATGTGGGCGTATCCTTGCCGCCGATCAGCACCGGGGCTACGACGATATCTACATAGTCCAGCAGTTTTTCACGCAGGAACAGGCCGTTCACCGTGCCGCCGGACTGGACGGTCAGACGCTCACAGCCGCATTCCTTCTTTAGGCGTTCCAGCGCATCACCGAGAGAAGGGCGCTCCTGGTAGATGATATGTAAGTTGTCGGCGTCCACATGGAAGGCTGGATGAGAGGCATTCGATGTGATTACAACGGCTTGCTTTGACTTCGCGCAAAAGTATCTGACCCCATGCTCCGTCAGATGGTGATTGTCCAGCAGAACAAAGGATACCGGCGTTTTATCCGGCAACTCCTTTTCATTGACGCCCATCTTAGCCTGCACCCGTCCCGTATTGAAAGACCACAGATCGGTTGTCTGCTCGTTCTCATAGTATTGATGCAGACCCTCCCTGACGCCGGGGATTTTCGGAAAATCCCGATCAACGTCCCGCTCGTCTGAAGATCCGGTGCTGATCTTGCCATCCACCGACATCAGCATGAATAAGGTTGTAATTGGTCTGTCCATGTGTCACCTCTGCAAGTCGTTGTTTGTCACTCAGATATGGATTTTAACGTCACCGAAATCAAACAATCCCTTTCCTTGCTTCAATTGCCCGTTCTGCTCAATCTGCGAAAAACATTCATTGATCTCACCAATTAGTGAAACGGGTATCTCCATGTCATGATGACCGGGGAAAACGCGGTTAACATCAAGCTCCAACAGACGCTTTACTGACTGATAAAAAAGCAACGGGTCTGTGCTTGGATAAAAGGCGTCCAGACAACCTTTGTAAACCAGATCGCCGGAATACAGGTATCTTTTCTCCAACTCGTAAAAACAGCAGTGTCCGGGAGAGTGTCCCGGCGTGTGCAGCACCCGGATCGTTCGTCCGCCCAAATCAAAACAGTCGCCGTCATGTAAAAGAATCTGCGGTGTGCCTTGAAATAACCGATATGCATCTACATCGAAATCCTCCGGGAATGCACAGGGTAATTTTGTCAGTTGGGCCTTCACTGCTTCCAACGGTAATGGGAAGCTACCGTCAATCCAGTTTTTTTCCGCCTCATGGACTGCAATGCGGCCAAAGTGTTTGTGCCCACCGATGTGATCCCAATGGACGTGGGTGGTAAATACGGTAACAGGCAACGTCGTCAGATGATTGGCAACGCTTTTGATGTTTGAAACGCCGAGACCGGTATCGATTAGCGCCGCCTTGTTCTGACCGCAAAGCAAGTAGCAATGCGTTTCTTCGTAGTGCTGATATTCGCTTATGGCAAATGTTTGTGTGTCGATTTTCTCAATGGTAAACCAGCCATTCATAAATCAGTCTCCTAAATACGGATCTGTCATTCTAAAAGCAGGTGTATTGTTTTCTCATAATCCTTTTCGATTACCATGACTTGTTCACCGGCACGCTGAAATCCGTCGATAATCCTCTTATTGTCTGCCTTCAAAACATCTATCGAACAATCAGCTTCGACCAATCAGGATTTAGAGATCAAAGGTATCTTTAATCAATCTTGCGACTTCGTCAGGCTCTATATTTGAATTATCAATCCTCAGGTAGTTATCAAAAGTGATCTCACCTTCATGACTGACGCATCTGTGATTCTGGTCATCGTTGATCAAGCGCTGGTTTGAAGTCTCTATGTCTCTTTTGGATGCTTTGTGCTTCAGCCTGTTTTCAGAGACGTTTCGCTTCAGTCTGATTTCCTGTGGGGCAATCAGTTCAACATAGTAGAATTCCGTTCCATAAGGTTCAAAAATCCCCTTAATATGCTCAAGATACTCCCATTCTGATGGCATATCAAAATCCATCATCAAGGTAAAGATCATCCCATAGTTTTCAGATGCGGCGAAATTTTTGAAAATCAAATCGCGCATTTCAGCAATCGTCTTCCCGTCATATCTGCCGAAGATCTCGATCACTGGTTCGATAGTCATGTGGTTGTGAAAGAGCCGTAAGTCAGTAATTTTCATCAATTCTTGACCAACTGTCATTTTCCCAACAGCCGCATCACCAATTATAAATAATAGTTTCATAGAACACCTCAGCAAGCCGGAAGTTATAGATTTCTTTTCACCATCACAACTTCTTCGTTCTGATACTCAATTTCAAACCCATTCTTCAGAAATAATTTATAAGATGGATTATCGGCTGCAATATCATCATGAAGTACCGCAATACCATTATTTTTTGCAGCTATGCATAGTTGCTGCAGTGCGTCAGTTCCATATCCGCGATTACGATATTGAGCGAGAACAATAACATCACAGATATAAATATCTCGGAATTCATCATAGTGATATGCGATTTCTCCGACATATTCATTCTCGGAATTCATCAAATAACGATAATAACGACTGGCTCCCGGATTTCTTACCCAGGATTCATACCAGGATTCCCATTCCTCTTCTGGAAAAGGAATTGTACCTCCCCACCTGGCGTTATAAGACATGGTTTCTTCATCTGCCATCAGATTTTTTCTAAACCATAAATCATCAAAAGCAGGCTTGACCAAAGTAAGCATCATTTATTCTCTCCTGCAACTACCGATTTACCAGCGTTTCATGTTTTTCTCAAACTTACTAATATAGGATTGTTTCAAATCCTCAGCAGATATTCCATAGCAAAGCAACACGTCATTGTAGTACATAAGAACATCTGCCAATTCTTCAATAAGATGCTCTCGCAATTCCGCGTCTTGGCTTGCTTTCTCACCGCCATGCTTTTTTATAATATCAATTACTTCGCCTATTTCTCCGATCATCCATAGCAACTGATCTTTTCCACGGTCAGGACAAATCGGTTTCCATTTATCTTTATACTTATCCTGCAAAGCCTTTTTCATTTCAAGCATTTCGTTGATTCCGAAATCAGCCATTGTTTTAACCTCACAAGTGTAGATTCATAATGCCAGCGACAGAATACCGGCGCAATAGGAGATCCGAGAAAAAGCGAGCGTCGGGAAATCTTTCTTCAGCTCGTCAATGACGAAGTAGATTTCATCATCATCCCATTCGTCACCCACGTCCTTCCGGCACTGTTCCAGTTGCCTTCGGTTATCAAAGGCCACGTCACCGATCAGAATCTGTCCGTCTGGGTTCAGATGATCGCACAGCACACGCAGGAAGGAGACCTTCTGTTCATCAGGCAGATGATGCAAGGAGTAGGTCGCTACGATGAAGTCATAGCGCTGTGCCAAGAGCGGCTCCACCAATCCCTGTGTGAAATCGCCTTGATATAGATGAGCGCCTGCCATCTTTTCAGAAGCCAGCTCAATCATCCGCGCTGAAAAGTCCTGGCCGTAGATGTTACAGCCGTTTTCGTACAGCTTCGTTGTGAGCGTTCCGGTGCCGAAGCCAATGTCCAGGACAACAGCGTTCTTTTTCTCCATAATGGTCTTATAGATGGTTCCCAACACATTTTTATATCCGGCAAAAGGATAGGTGTTTCCTTCATCAGATACGCCTACAGTTTTGTCGTATCCGTCTGCCCACAAGTCGAATCCTTTATTATCAAGCATTGATATCCTCCAAATTGCGGTGTTCGTTTTGCTTACTCAGAAAGTGCCTCCGCAGCAGTCCGTACCATTTCGGCATACTCCGCTTTAACATCTTCGGGAGACTTAATTGCAACTCTTCCTCCAAACCCAAATATCCAGCTATAAAAGACGCTGCCAACAGAGGTTTCAATTACGGCGCGGAAGGATTTCATATCATTGGCCAGCACATGAACATCTTTACCAAACTTATCGATGATGGCATCCATGACATCGTTGCTGCACACCAGTTCGATCTGCTTTCTCTGGCCATTGTACATCCGGAACATTGAGTTCAGGTAGACATTCAGGTCAAAGTTCTTCGGAGGCTGCACAGCGTCTTCATCAAGGATTTTGGGACATCTGGCAATGCGATCTACGCGGAAACTGCCGATCCCTTTGTGCTTTTCAGAGAAGCCAACCACATAATAGTAATCGCCATTCCAAATCAGCTTATACGGACTAAACACATAGGTGTAGCCATCGTATTTCAGCTTCTGCTCCTTTCGGACATTGTAGGTGAAATACTGGAACGACACTTTCTTGCTGGCATTGATCGCGTCGTTCAACGCCTCCATGATGTAGTAGACCTTCTCGTTGTCGGCTTTGAGGCGATTCTCTACATCAACATTGCGAACAAGCTTCTCCGTATTATGCTGGCTTGTGAGAGAACCGAGCTTTTCAACCAGGGCGGCGCTCTTCTTCTTAGGTATGAATCTTGCAGACTCTACAGCGTCAATCAATGTCTTGAGCTCAGGCAGATCGAATCTCCGGCCAATGAGCGAGAAACGCTTTTGCGTCGAAGGGACAACCTCAATTTCAACTCCGAGCTCCTGGAGTGCTTTTATGTCATCACCCACAGTTCCGCGAGAGGTTGAAATACCATAGTCTTTTTCGAGCTGCTCCATGATCTGAGCTATCGTCAGATAATGGTCCTCATCTGTCTGCTCATAGAGCATCTTAGCCACATAGAAAGGGCGAAGTTTTGCTTTTATATCCATATGAATCTTCCTTGTCTATTCAGCTTAGAACTTCTGAACAAGCTGATGGTCTTTGTAGCAAATGCGGCATATGTACCAATTTCATATAGGATTGCATTCCTTTTTCCCCCAATGGGCTCTACTCCTAATGCATTGGCTGTTTCTTGCATTTTTTCTGTTAGATGCTCAGCGAGAAGAGCCGCAATTCCAGTGCTCCCACTTCCTGCAAAAGCGTCGAGAACAGTATCGTCGGGGTTCGTTGCAGAAGCAATATAGACAGCAATTGCCTCTGGAGATATCTTTGTAGGATAGGGGAAGGTATTGTAGAACGATCCTCCACGCGTCGAAGGAAGCGGTTTGGAAAACAGTTTTTCTAAGTTTCGCATTTCTCCACTCATTCCTTAGTCAATTTTAGTCTTCTTCGATTACTTCCATGAGGTCCCCAATATCACAGTGAAAGACCTTGCAAAGATTCATCATAACTTCCATGCTGACCGGAAGATCACGATTCAACTTGGTCATAGCATAGGAACTAATCTCAGCTGCTTTCGCAAGCTCACTCTTCTTCATTTTGTTGTCTTTCATTAGACGCCACAGCTTATCGTAACGAACCTTCATGTGATACCTCCATATAGCATGGATTAGGGCCACCGACTCGTGGTTACAAAAACGCATAATATATTATACCACACTTCATCTCTTTTTTCAATGGATTCGGCTGATATTCGCATTATGCAAAGAAAAGGTGCGGCAAAATGGTTGCACCATTTCTCGTTGATAGTGTAGTTGCGCATGTGAGAAGGAGTTATGGGCCCATATTGCATAGCTATTTAGCAGTGTTGATTATCATTAGCCCATGCTCAGAGGCATAATTGACAGTATAAAATGTGCCGCCTGTTTTCTCGGTAAGAAAACAAATACATCTGCTGCTATTATCTACAAGGTGACGGTTTCGTTTGTGCATACACCCGTTATAGTAATCTTGTGATGTATATACTACTTTGTCAGCAGCCTTCATAATCCGGTTGTATTCTTCAATATCTTCTTGCTTCCAGCCTCTGGCTTGCGTTTTACAGGGTAAGACAAGAATAAGCTTAATTTGGGGATAGTCTTTTTTCAGGTCCAATACTGTCTGCGCAGCAAGAGTATCAAATCCCAAAGCTCCGCCAGCACCGAAATACAGATAGCCGTCCTTAATACTTGCAATAACAGCATCCCTCAGCCGTTGGGTCACGCTCTCCAGTTGATCCAACGGTATTTTTCTATGACCTGTAAAGCAACAAGTTTGATTTTTCATCGTTCAGCCCTCAGCCAGTGCTTAAAGGCACTACTTTCCGCAATTATAATACTTATAGTATACGCCGCAGAGCAAACAATATCAATGGTCTGTGGAGAAACAGTTCCAATATTTATAGACTATATTCAGAACACAATGAGGTGCCTAAAATGAGTGAGATAGCAAAGACAGTTGGTCAACGAATAAGAAGTTACAGACTTCAGTTAGGATACAGCCAGGAAAAGGTAGCTGAGCTTTCCGGTTGCCATCCAACATATATTGGACAGGTCGAGCGCGGCGAGAAAAATGCTACGTTGGAAAGCATTGAAAAGATTGCTGCCGCAATAGAGGTTCCTCTCTCCAAGCTCTTTGATAAGATTGGAAGCACACCGGATGACAGCACAGATATCCCCGCAAAATGCTATGAGCTTCTGCTGACAAAAAACAAATCTGAACAAGAGCAGATCTACCGAATAATCCTCGAATTAGACAAATACAAGGACATTCATATGTAAGTGCCACCCCACGGGGTGGCATTTGCTGTTAATAGGCAGGAATCCCGTATCCCAGGATTTCATAGTAGCCTACAGCATAATGGTTTTCTCGGCAGCTATCACCAGAGTTTCCTTCGACCGTGTAGACAATGCCGTCCTCAACCCGCTCAACGATGCCAGTATGATCGGATTCGCCGTCCTGCGGGCCGGAGCTGCCCTTGTTATCCCAATCGAAGAAAATAATCATACCGGGTGCCGGTTCGATATCATTATCTGCCCACTGGCCTCGATCCTTGAACCAGTTGACACCGTTGACACAGCCTGCATATTTGGGAATGACGCCAGTCTCGATATAACCGCACTGATCGGCACACCAAGAGACAAAGCAGGCGCACCACTCAACCCGAGATCCGAAACCGTACCAGCTCCAGTAGGGCTCGCCGCCCACATTGCCAAGCTGAGACAGCGCAACCGCAACAATCTGATCGTCAGCTCCGTAGATGCCGTAGAGAACAGATGCCCACATGCTGCTGTCTTGTGAGAGCAGCTCGGCAACCTGGGCTTTTTGATCCTCGGTGAAGCCGTACTGAGCCATCATTTCTTCTACGGTCTTATGACTCACAGTGATATACAGATATACCGTTGTTTCTTCGACTTCCTCTTCTACGATGTTGCCTTCTCCATCATCTGTTTCAACTATGACCGTTTCTGTCTTTTCCTCGGTTTCATAAGAAATCTCATTCATTTCCCAAAAGATATCTTTCAGAAGCTGTTTCTTTTCGTCGGTCATGGATAAGGTCAAAGGCAGAGCTTTCAACTCCTCTGATACCACTTTGCGAAGTATCCATTCCAGATGCTTATATCGCTCTGCGTCATTGATTCGCTTGATAATCTCCGTGTTGATCACAGCGATATCTCCATTGTGTAGGAGTTCCCATGCTCTACGCTCATCAGCATCTTCCATGTTGAAACGTAGGCTTATTCTTTTGTAACTCACGGCTGACCACTCCTTCGGACATTCAGTTCTGACAGATACTCATAGCCTTTTGCTGTGGCGCAGATATCGTCGTTAATCGTGACACGTTCCTTATCGAAGATGCCGAAGTTTCGGATGAGACAACTTCCACCGCCGAGAACATAGAGCCTCATCAGCTCAGGGTTGTACTCATGCTCACGGAGTCTTTGGAAGATCCCCTCCACATACTCCGTCGCTGTATCAGTGATTGTTTTCAGATACTTCTCATTGATGTCCGCTGTCCCGAACCGGAACACCCGGTTGATGATCGCGTCATCGACGGTAGTATGATGAACCCTCATCACGTTCTCTCGCGCAGCCAACAGGCATTGGTGCGTTCCGAACTTCTCCGTGAACATATTGCCAGGAACCGGCTTTTTGTCGTTGATGAACATGATGTTCATTGTGCCGTTGCCGATATCACAGAGCATATTCACGCCCTTGAAATCGGAGAGCCTGTCAGCGACGGCAGCAAAGCCCTGCGGGAACACATCGATGCCTACTACCTCAATAGAGTAATTAGTGTTGCGGAACGAGAACTCAACTGACCGGTTCTGCAGGAGGTAGTTCTTGAAGTCATCCCGCTGGCCGCTTACCCATGTCAGAGGAAGCCCTGCGGCGATTCTGATCTTGCCGGAAGTAAGCTTTTTGATATTCATCTCCCTTGCAATCGCGGCAAGTGCCAGGACATAGTAGTCATTGTCCCTTGTCTTGTCTGCAAGGAATTCCTTATGGCCTTCGCCGATCAGATAGAAGCGATTCCCATACACCAGCATGTTATCCTTGAAGACCGGCTCGGTGTCGTAGGCTGCAACACTTGCCGGAAAGCAGCAGTTTGCGGTCTTGATATTTCCGTAGCCGCTGTCAATCCCGATGATAAAGGTATCGTCGATGATTCTCATGCTCTCACCTCCATCACCTCGAAAGATCCGGTTCCGGCTTATAGGGAACAGACATCAGCGTTCCATTCATGCGAATGAGCCTCTCAGGGTTTTCAAACTGCTTCATGAAACGGTCGATCTGCTCCTGATTCAGAGACCCGTAGTTGGGGCCGCTGCAATCGCAGATGAAGAAGGGCCCGAAGATAACGTCGATCATTTCCTTCTCGTCACTCTTCATATAGCACCTCTCGATCTTCCATCCGTCCTTGCCTCCCTTTTCGCTCTGCATATAGCCCTCCAGACGGATCATTGGGTCGGAGCCGTCGAGTGCGCTGGCGTAAATGGAATAGCCGCCCATATTGGGCTGGAACGCCTTATTGTTGCTACTCACGGCGTAGGTCCGCGCAGCCTCCGGATATGGCTTTGTAAAACTGTCTTCGGTAAAGACGATATATCCCGTAAGATGCTCGCCACCATTTCGTTCGGCCTCGCGGAACCTGCTCGTCAGTTCACCATAGGACATTTCAACCTCCTGCGGCTCACTGTAAATAGCCCTGTTGGGCATCATGCCGTTGAACTTGCCTTCCTCATTGCAGATGATAGCGACGGCCTCCTCGTAGGGGCAGAACTGCTCGATATCGCCCTTGACGGTCTTCTGGAGACCAGCAAGCGTGTTGCTGATCTCGGCTACTCGTGCCACCTTGCCGGGTTCGCAGAGGACGACCTTGATCTTATCTTCCTTGTATTCCTCTGTCAGGTAGGGATCGAAGTCGATCTGTTTGAAACCGATAGAGTCGCAGAAGTGGAAGGTCGAATCGCCGTTTTCGTCTACGATTTCGACAACATCCGACACGGACAAAGACCGGCCCTTATAGCCCTCCGGGTGTTCCAGATTGAACTTGCGGTACACATCCTCAAGGTCTTTACAATCGACCTCACCCTCGAACACACGGTCATAGATGCGGCTGTCGATCTTGTCTGAACCCTGATACATTTTGAGCAAGTCCAGCCCTTCAAAGGCGATACGATTATGGTCCCGACCCATATTGATCTGATAAATCGTAATGTCCATTATCGTTCTATTTCCTCTCTTTCTCTCATGATTCCGACGCGGATTTTGAGTTCATCATTGACGTCTTTCCCGTGCAAGGGAGGTTCGTCAAGCACCGTGTACTTCTCTTGGAGCCCGGATACGATTCCGGCGACAGCCCCGCGCCCGATGCCGTCGTTGTCAAGATGAAGATGGACTGTCTTTATGCTTGGGTAGTCCTTCAGATAGCGCTCCAGCGCAACAGGCACAACTTTCTCCCGCTTTGTCTTGTAGACACCAGCCAAAGAAAGGAATGTTTCTTTCTTCCACTCTTTTCCATTCAGGAGCAGCATCGTCGCGTAACTCATGGCGTCAATCGCAGACTCAAAGACATGAATGTGGTCGGGTGCCGGGTTCTCATTCATGGAAAAGGAGAAGTGTTTATTGCTCCCTGTCAGATCGCCCTTGTAAGGGCTCCTTGTAGCCCGAAGAGCTCCATACCTGGGAGTGCCTTCCTTGTCATAGCCTACGAAAAGCGCATTGTGATATGCTGCCGTCTGGTACAGAAGCTTTTTCTCAATGCAGTAGAGTGTCACAGCCGGATGGATACCTCTGCTGTACAGATATTTCTCTACTTGAGAGGTGTCTTCATCCAGCTTCGGCATCAGAAGGTCACGGTTGGCCTTCTCCTTCTGGTGATAAGGGATCGGCTCTTTCACTGCGGCGTTTCCAAGGATGGTTTTCACAGCATCTATGAAGGAGTAGTCCTTGACCTTTATCAGATAATCAAGCGCAGATCTCCCTCCAACGTCATGCGAAAACCAGTACCATTTCCCGTTGCTGATTCTGAGCGACTCGTGTTCGCGTGTGCAGTAGGTGTTGCCGGATACACGAACAAGCTCCTGCGGCTCATAGTTGCGAAGATAGGTCATGAGATCCATCTCTCTCGCCTTAAGAATGTCATCTGCCGCAATATAGCCCATCGTACATCACCTCGCTTCCTGCTGCTGACGCATAAAGTCTCTGCGGATGATCGCATTGGCGCGGCACTCTATGGTGTCACGAATGTTGTCCATGTGATCTGTTTCTCGCTTCTCAAAGTCCTTGAACACATCGGCAAGCGGGCTGCGCGACTGCAAAAGCGCCTTGCACTGCTTGTCAGACAGATCGTGGTACTCCAGAGCCAGTACGATATCCTCTCTCACCGTGAACTCATAGCAGTGATTGAGGATTTCATCAGGCGGCTGAGATAGCAGCCATTCGCGATACCGCTGCTGTTCAGCGAACATCTTCTCATACAGTGCGGTATTCAGCTCTTCATTGGTCATTTGCAAAACCTCCTTCATAAAGATTTAGCCGCCGATGTGGTAAGCATCGACGGCTATGTAAAAGTACTTGGGACAAAAAAGACCGTTCATCTAATTTCAGAATGAACGGTCATGATGGTTGTTATATTCAGTTGTTGTAGGGAACTTTTCTGGCATATGATTTCCGATATATTCCCCAATATTAAAAGGTCTTGATACACTTGGACCTCATGAAGTCCATGATCTCGCTGGTATCCTTATCTTCGTAATAAGCAACCAAAAGACGCTTAAACTCTGGAACCTCTTTTTCCGGGATGATGATCATGCCTGCTCCCTGCGAAATCATGTAATGATTCGCAAAGATCACGGAAGCTCTTTTGTTGCCATCGTTGAATATCTGCGCTTTCATACAGTACAGGCAAAGAGTGATGGCCTTTTCATCAGAAGGAATCGAATCTGCAAGGATCGCCTCAATGTTCTCTTTGACTATACTTTCTATCGGCAGCGGCGGAATATAGCTCGTACCGCCGATTGTTACAGGCACTCCGCGAATACGTCCTCCGTCTTGATAAAAGCCTTCGTTTACCAGCTTGGCGATATGGCAAAGGATCGAATAGTCGGTAGGGTAGCTGATAACATCCTTATCCAGAACAAACTCCCATGCGTGCTTTAGGTTCAGTATCTTTTGCACATCGGAAGCTGACATACCGGACACCTTGCCGTTTTCGATAATGTCCTCCGTCTGGGGGAATGTTGTTGCAACACCTTCCAATACAGCCTGATCGTAGATATTGGACTTCATATTGGCTCTGGCAAAGTCCAGATTGAGTTGGACTCTCGCTGAAATCTCTGCATCTGAGTATCCAAGCTGCGCCAGTTCCTTGTCGAGTCTCCGAATGTTCTTTTTCAGCTCTCTGCCTTCACGGGCATTTCTCAGAAGCAACTGATACAGTTCATCGGAGTACTCTCCCACATAAGTGGAAGTCAGCCTGCTCGCTATACGTTTGCGAATATAGAGATATTTTTTTCCATCACGTTCTTTTATTTCAGGGTTGCCATCGTAAGGAAGTAGATTCAGTCTTGCTTGAAAATCTGCCCTTTGATGAAGCAGCTCCTGAATTTGCGGATAATTGTTGTTCATAGCGCCCTCCTTGTAGGGAACATTTATTGAAGCTATTATATCATAATGTTCCCCAATTTTCAAGAGGTATTCGTTATTTGATCAAATGACAGCCGGAGTATTTCTCACCTGCGGCTGTCACGGTTTTATTTCATGATTTTCAGTAGCAGTTCATTAATGTCTTCTGTCGGCTTGCCCTGCGCGATCAGCTTATTTCGGAACGCAAGCAGCGCATATTGGGCAAGCCGAAGCTGTTCGGAGCCCAGCTCTACGATTCGCTTTTCTGCTTTATGCCGGAACATCTCAAGCACCTCCATCTGTTTTCTAACTTCATTGTAGCGAGAGACGCCCGACATTACAAATGTGCAAATTGTTTTTTTATCGCTCTCTGTCATCGCTGGACCGGCTCGGTTCTTCCTCGGCTCGCTCACCGTCAACGATCTCATTTTCTCTCTTATCGAGGTTGAGCATAGCGTTGAGTTCATTGAGCCGCGCCGTCTTGGCCTTCAGTTCATCCTCCTGGGGGAACGGCTTTTGAACCTCAAGCTTTGCGTTTTCGAGCTGGACCTTCGTGTTTTCGAGCTGCGCTTCACAGGCTGTCAGCTTCTCTTGGAAGCTGTTCAGGGCATTGTCCAGTCGCTGGATATTACCGAAAATGTCGGTGCCCAGCGTTACCGTATGCCGCAGCTCATGCTTCAAGGTGATTTTATACTCCCGGCTGAAGCTGTCAAAGAACAGCTCCATATCAAAGCCGCGATATTCACCGATGTGAATTGGGTCTGGATTTGTCATGGACTTGCAAAGCCCGATGATGGCTTCACCGGCTGCTTTTTTGTCCGTTACCGTTCCTCCCGCCATTATCATAGAAGAGAACCCATCCTCATTTGGCAGCGTGTTTTGAGCAAGTTGTGCCATGTCAGCCTTATAGCCATCAATCCGCTGCTCCAGCGATTTGATCTTCTGTGGGAACTCCTTGATGATCTGATCCTCCAGCGCATAACGCTGACTCAGGTGGTTGGCTTTGAGAAGTTTCAAGCGGGAAACATCAATGTCCAGATCCATCTTTTCCTTAATGTGCGGATTACCGGCACACAAGGCTTTGATTTCAGCATAAGACAAAGCGGTTTCGTCAATATCTTCTGCGGAGCGAACAGGGCTCTTGGAGGTCATGATCTGGCCGATGAACTTCTGCTTGCCCTCCACAAGCTGATAGAGGTAGCTGTCGAAGGTGTTCTCGGTCACATAGGTGTAGATATCCACCTCCGGGTTCTCGTTGCCTTGCCGAATGATGCGGCCTTCCCGCTGCTGCAAGTCGGACGGTCTCCAGGGACAATCCAAATGATGGAGTGCCACCAGCTTAGTCTGGACATTCGTGCCTGCGCCCATTTTCTGTGTGGAACCAAGGAGCACTCTGATCTGCCCTGACCGAACCTTGCCGAACAGCTCCTTTTTCTTAGCCTCAGTTTCTGCCGTGTGGATATAGGCGATCTCTTCAGCGGGGATTCCTTTCTCAATGAGCTTCTTTCGCAGATCATCATACACGTTGAATTTGCCGTCGTTGTGCGGCGTGGACAGATCGCAGAAGACCATCTGTGTGGATCTGCTCTCCGCTGTGCGCTGCCAAATATCGAAGACATTATCGGCGCAGGCTGAGACTTTGCTGGTTTCGCTGTCTGGAAGCATATCATTCATCAATCGTTGGTCAAGTGCCAACTTCCTGCCGTCGTTGGTAATCAGAAGCATATTATCGGTGGAGGAATCATACAGGACCACTTCATTCTCGTCGAAGGAAAGCACTTCATACTCATGCGTTCCAAGATAGACGGTATCGCCAAGGGAGAAACGATACTCTTTTTCCGGCTTCGGTGGAGGGTTCAGCTCGTCATAAGAAGGTTCCAGCGGTCTCGACAGATCGCTGTTCAACGCCGTCAGCATTGCTTCGCAGCGTTCAGTCAGATGCGTGTTGTCAGCAATGATGGTATTCATCGCTTCGCGCATCATCGGAAGGATGAGATCGCCGTCAGAGGTACGCGCATACATCCTCTTATCACCGACCGAAAAAGCACCCCAGCAGCTTGACAGATAATAAAGGTTCAGCTTTTTATTCTCTTCTCCAAGCTGCGTCACATAGTCGTTGTAGTCATAAACGATGGAGCGAAACTCCTCTGAAATAGCTGACCGCCCTCTACGGGCTTCCGCTTCGGCACGATACGCAGGATAGTGCTCTTTCTCAGCTTGACTGAGATACTGATCCGTGGCAATCAGTTCTCCAATGCGCTTCTCGATCTTTTTCCAGCTCAAAAGGACTTCTGCATCAGGGTGCATGATACTGCCTCTACTGATTTTGATGCCCTTTCCGTCATGGTTCTCATCAAGCTGCCTGCCCGGAACAGCAGGATACGCACCGCCGATGCCGTACTCATCCTTCAGAAAAGCGACATTTGCTTCATGGGTTTCTTGCTTCAGGTACTGCTCATAGATGCGGTACTTTCCATCATGGATACCGCTGCCACGAGTCAGAACAGCGTCAATATCTTCCTGAGAAATAGCAAAAGCGGAGGTCGTTTCAGCCTCCGCTTCTGCAATCAGTTCCTGTTGTTCTTCCTCAGAGGGAAGACTTACGCGTAGATCAGATCTCTCAGGACCACTTCCTCCGCCGAGTTCCGGATCGAGTTCATCAGCTGAACCCACTTCATCTGGTCTTCGGCCTTCATCTGCTCGGTCACGCCGTTGAGCGTCTTCATCTGCTCGGTCAGCTTGTCCATCATCCGATTGGCCCGAGCGTCCACTTCCTCCAAGTGGCTGTTCAGCGTTCCTTCCAACAGCATCCCGGTATAGATTCCGTCCCGATGCTCGCGGAGGAAGGTCCGACGCAGCATTCCATACTTCCCAATCTTCGGGCTCTCCGGAACGGTCAGGTCGGGGATCAGGTAATCTCCCTGCATCGTATAGGTCAGTTCCATCTTCATAGCTCCTTTCGGTTTTATTGTTTCTGCTTTCATGATACTCAGAGGATCGGTCTCTCGCAAATGTGCGATTACTCTGTTTTTCCTCTTTTTCCAGTCCTTTTACGGTTTCTGCAATTTCTCGGATCACCATCTCGGAAATATCGCTCGTTGCCGCACCGAGAACAGAGATCACGGGAATCGTATTGAAATCGTAAATGTGGGAGAAATCATCCCGTGTGAAGTAGAGGCTCGGCTGATAACCTGCTCTCACCAGCGCCATATACGCGACGCTGCTTCGCAGAGTGTCTTTCAGCCAGACTTCCAGATTGAGATCGTCCAGTTCCTCCAAAAAGCTGTCACCTTTGACAGACTGGAGATTGGAAAGGTAATCTGAAAAGTTATCCTCAACAGCATTCTTTGCAATCTCCATAATAAAATGCGGAAAGTCTGCCGTAAGCTCCACCTCTCCGAAGCTATCCTGGAGGCTTTCTTTTACGGGTTCTTCATACTGCGGACGCATTTGCCAAAGCGTGACCACTCGACCGGCACGGCTGTTCGTGTCCGAGTAGTCAAAGACATGGCGCAGCTTGTATGGGGTATCTCTATCAACAAGGAGCGCAATGCCTCTTGTGCCCTTGTTCACCCAACGACCGAGCCGGTTCCAAGTCTCGATTTCCGCACAGGCCGTCGCGTCCGGCTTCTGGGCATGGATCAGCAGTTGCTCCTTAAAGCTGTACTTATAATTGTTGGCGGCGGTCACGAGAAAGTCCGTGTATCGCTCTGCCTTGGAGGTGATATCCCTTGCGGTCTGGGATGCCAGCTCCGAAATGATTTGGTATTTGCTCGGCATGGGATTACCTCCTTACTTTACTTTGATTGTGACCTCTATGGTCTGTTCCTTCTCACTAAGAACCGAAGCAAACAGCAAGCCGGTTCTGGCATTGGACACCTTCGTAACAAGCTCATTGAGCCTGCAAACCGTGTGGTTGATTTCTTTCTGATTGTCTGCGTAGTAATATCCCGTCTCATCGCTGCAAATAGGAAAGCCATCCTGCCTGAGAGCACTGATCTTGCGGCGAATATTTCTTCCGTCAAGCATGAACAGCTTTTCAAGATCCTTGCTGTGGATGGCTTTTTCCTTGCCGATATGATTCTGGCGGAGATATTCGCAGATGGCTTTCTTTCTATCCATTGCTTTCTCCTATCTCACAGGTTCTTGTTCTTTTTCCTTATGGAGTACAGGAGGATGCTTCTCCATATACTCCTTTACCGTTGTGACAGTTCCTTCATACTTCCAGTCCTCTTCTGGGTCAATATCCCGGTAGGCATTATTCCTGTTTGGGCTTGGCTCCAGTCGGATTGGCTTGTTGGAGATAATCGTTCCCCAATGATTGACCATGATCCAGTTGCCGATCTGTACGGGGTCGCCTTGCTGGTCATCATCGTGCCTGACCTCGTACATATACAAGCCCTCCGGGACTGTATCCCGATCCACTCTCAGACAGGTGAAGATCATCGGATGCCCCAGAACTGTTACATCCTCAAACTGCTCTGTCATAGCGTTTACTCTCATCTGGCTTCACCTCGATCCGGTTGCCTTGTCGGAAACTCCCAGCCATACACCTTGCCGATCTCATCACCGAGGCGTCTCGTGATCCTCGTAACATCGGATCTTGTGGCGGTGCCTTCGTATAGTTTCTCTTTTAGCCGGTCCTTTTGATATTCGGAAACTCCGTCCTTGTAAACCCGGTAGAGATAGTGGTTGATGCCATCATGGTGAATGTCATCACAACGGAAGTCGCCCTTCTTGTCCACGTACCAGGTGGTGTAATCGTATCCTCCGGATAGGCAGTCACGAATATTGCCGCTTGGGATCTCCTTATATCCCATGCGCCGTCCGTTCCAAAGGCCAAGGTCAGCAATCACAAGGATCGGTTGGGATAACTGGATATTCAGGTTCACACGCTCGTCGGAGAGATAGTCTGCGTTTGTTTCGCACATGATGCGATAGAGCTCATCTTCGGAACAGTCGGGATACTGCTCCTGCAAGTCTTCGCGCCAGTCGTCCAGGTCGAGATTTTCGTTGCTCCATATGATGTGTCTGTCTTCCACTTCCTTCACCCCCGTCCTTTTCACAAGTGGGGCAGATCATTCTGCCCTCCGGTATCTCTGCTTCGCGGCAGACACAGTATTCGCTCATCTGGCGTCACCTCTGTCCTTCGGGGGCAGGGGCTTACCGTCCTTGTCATAGTTCTTCGGATCAGCGCCGGGAACATGAAAGCCGAACATGGAGCCGGTTCTCATAGCTTCCTCTTGGGCTCTGGTAACGCCCAGCTTTCCGTTGTACTCATCGACAATTTCACGTGCTTGTTCCTTGCTGGCGGCGGGAATATGGGGATTGTAGTAGCCTTTTTCATTTCGCTTGACTACGATGATTTCTCCGGAACCGGGAAGAATGCTGTAGCACTGCTCCGGAAGCTCTGTGCGAACAGGCTCATAGGTGTGTCCGTTCTGTTCCATCCGCTCAGCAAACTCGCAAATGTGGTAAAGGTTGTCGCCAACCTCAACGTGGTAGTCGTCGATATATCTGCAAGTTCGCACATGGTCTTCGTTCCAGGCAAGGTGGATCTTGATTTTGCCGCCATCGGGGATGCGGAACAGTTCCTTATAGTGGCTATTAATGAACCGGATACCCTTTGCCGCATCCTTCATGTGCCCATTGAGCCAGTCCTTGACGTAGCAATAGCAATAGAGATTGTATTCGCCCTTATTCGGGTTCAGGCGCAACAGATAGGTGTATTTGTCTGTATCGACACGGACGCCGTAATAGTCCTGCTCGGTGGGCATTTTGCTCTGCGGATTCGTGTAGCAGTAATAAGTCAGGTCCTTCCGGTTGTGAAGAATATCTCCTTCCTCACGCAAAGAATTGATAACCTCGTCAAACTCCTGCTTGAACTCATCAGTTTTGAGGTCTTTTCGGTAGTCGTTCCATGAGCTGAAGAAGCCGTTGCCGTCAGTATCCATATCAGCGCGGAGATAACCGATCAAGCCGGTTTGCGAAGAAATCTGAGAACTCTGACGGAAGGTGTATTTATCCTCGGCCTCTATCATGGCTCGCTTTTCATAGTCGATCATCTTGCTTCACTTCTTTCATTGGGATGGCTTTTCTCGTTTTGCCTTATTTCAAGGGCGTTTTGAAGTCCGATCTTTGCCCACTCAGGCAAGGAACGCTTATCCATGACGCCAAGGACATCACCGCGATAAAACGACGTCTGCTTTCCGCTATAGAGGGAGATGCAGTAGCAGGTTCGTCCTCTGGCGTTTTTCTGTGCGCCGAAGCCTCCTGTGCAAAGCATCAGTTGGTGAGAGGCGTGTCTGAACTCAGGGCGAAGCACATTCCCGCGTATCACGATGACTTTATCTTCGATAGCGTCATCATGCGAAATTGGCTTACAATCCTTTGCCGTAATCTCGTCGTTCATACCGATCTCGGACGTTACCTTTTCCGTTTCCTTCATGATCTCGTCTGCGGCCTGCGTCACGCGTTCTCCGTAGAGCTTAACGATCTCTGCAAAATCATCGCTGACTTGTGCCTCAAGATACTGTTCATAGAACATCACTCGCTCGGCATAGCAGCAGACATATCTCTCTCCGCTGGCTGCTTTCTGGTTCTCGCCCAGGATGATCTCTCTGTGCCCGATATACATGGAGTTGATGACGGTGTAATCACCGACCATTCTTTTTTCATCCATAATCTTTCCTCCTTATGGAATCGGGCGGCACCTTTTGACGGGTGCCGCCCTTGTCCATTACTTTCTGTTCTTCAGGCGAAGAACGATAAGCCCTGCGACAATGAATACCACAAGGCAGATGCCGATAATCATCTTAGCGTTCATGTTCGTTTTCCTCCTTTTTCTTTCTGAAGGTGAAGAACGCCACTACGCCAGCTCCCAGGAGAGAAATACCGGTAAGAGCACCCCACAGCGGGATATTCGTGGTATCTCCGGTCTTGGGAATATCGGGAGGCGGCGTGATCGTCACCGTCTGATCCTTGTCCTCAATGTCCTTATGCGTGGTAATCTCCACGTCATCACGATACAGGCTCTCGAAGACTACCAGGCTCGTGCTCTTGGTGATACCGGAAGCGTCAAAGACGAACTTCACTTTCACCTCGCCATTTCTGCCCTTAGGCGTAAACTTCACTTCTGCGGTGATTGTCTCGCCGTTCACGGTGAAGACCTCGCCGGTCGCCTTATTCATGAGAGTGCCACGGATGGTGTACTCGGTGCCGGGGATAAGGTTGGTGTAGGACACCACATCCTCAATCGTCACCTTGCCAGCGGTGGTGATCTCCTTCTTGCCGTCGATGGAAGCAGTGGTCTTGATCTCGGGGACATATACCTTCACAGACTGGCCTTCATCCTCGATATCGGCATGAACTGCGATTTCAACATCCTCACGGTAGAGGCTCTCGAACACAACAACATCGGTCGTTTCGGTGATGACATAGGAATTGAAGGTGAAAGTTACCTTGACCTCGCCGTCCCTGGTTTCGGGTGTGAATGCGGCTTCCGCAGTCACTGGCTCGTCATTGACCGTCACGGGCTTACCGGTGGTCTTGTTCATGAGCGTTCCCTTGACAACGTATTCCTTGCCGGGGGTGAGGTCGTGATAGGAAACGATATCCTCGATAGTGATCTCGCCGCCGATGGTCGTTTCTTTCTTTCCGTCGGTAGAAGCCTCGGTCTTGATCTCGGGGACAATAACAGTCACAGTCTGCTCATCGTCCTTAATGTCCGCATGGACAGTCAGCTCTTTGCTGTCGCTGTAGAGGCTCTCGAACACGACGATGTTCGTATCAGCCTTGATGAGCTTGGCATCGAAGGTGAACAGCACCTCCACACTGCCGGAGGGAGCTTCGGGAACAAAGGTCACCTCGGAAGTGATCTGCTCTCCGTTCTGGAGGAACGGCTCGCCGGTGGCCTTATCCATGAGAATGCCCTTGACGGTGTACTCCTTGCCGGGGACAAGGTGCTTGTATTCGACCGTATCGGTCAGCGTGAACACCTCGGTGGCGCAGACTTCCTTTTCCTCGCCGATGGTGGCAGTCGTTCCGATTTCGGGAATCAGATCGTTTACCACGGTGATCTCAACTACGTCGCCGTCTTCATCCACAGTCACGGCGTAGACCGTCTCGTTTTCGAGATAGCCGGCCGCAGGACGCAGCTCGCGCACGGTATAGCTGCCGTATACCACATTCTCAAAGGTGAAGACGCCGTCCTCACCGGATTCAGCAGTCAGCAGAGCGTTGTTCTCGGTGAAGCTGGTTTCGTCTGCGCGGAAGAGTCCGAACAGAGCGCCGGAGATCTTATCGCCGGTTTCACGGTTGACCTTATAACCCTTGATCGTGCCGTAGATCAGCTCGTTGGGGATTTCATTGCCGTCGTTCACGGCGATGTGAACAGTAGCAACTTCCTGGCCTGCGTACTCGAATACCACGGGGTACTCCTTATCGGACAGGAAATAGTGCTTATCGGTGCTGATTTCCTTGACATAGGTTTTTGCACCAACGGGAAGGTCGGTGCTGAAGGCTGCATAGCCGTTCTCGTCGCACTCAACGACCTCAAGCACCCAGCCGGCGGGGATACTGCTGCCATCTGCCGCAACGATCTCCTCTGCGGCGAACAGGCCGAAGTTGACTGAGGTGATTTCGCCATTGCTGCCAACGCCGAAGACCTCGTTCTGCTCCATGACCTTTTTCAGATCAATCTCGACCTTCTGACGTTCGTTGTAGAAGCCGGTAGAGGTCTCGGTGATCTCCACCTCCTGGCCAGCGTAGGTCAGTTCCACAGTCTGAACGGTGGGATTGAGGATCATACCATAGGGTGCTTTCGTCTCAACAACATGGTATCTGCCCAGGAAGAGAGGCTCGGTTACGGCCTTGCCGTCTTCCTTGGTAATAAGTGTTGCGACGACCTCATCCTTGCCGTATCTGAGAGTACCGTCCGGCGTGTAGATATCCTCCGCTGCGGTCACGGTGTACTCGCTACCTGCCAGACCGCCGACAGCATAAACCAAACGCTTGCTGTCCTTGGTGTCCACGACGGAAGCAAGATACTCGCCGGTCTTCTCTACATTGATGACGCCCATCTGGGGCGCGTTTTCTTTCTCGACGATCACCACAGTTACCGCGTTTTCCTCGGTGGAGTTATCTTCGGTGATGTCAAAATACACAGGGTCGCTGTTGAGCACATATCCATAGGGAGCCGATACCTCGACCAGCGAATACCCCTTTCCGTACTCCAGCTTTTCGGGCGTAATCAGCATACCGTCGCCGTCCGTGTAGAAGGTGTCGATGGTAGTGACAGTCGGATACGTGAAGGTCATCTGAATCTGATTGCCGGAGGGATCGTAGATGTGGAATCCAATGCCGGAAGCCGGAATGGTCTTACCAGTGGTGCTGTCGATCTTGACCACCTTCACATAGGAGTAGAAGTTGGCGTTGTTGATCAGATAGCGGTAGGTTTCTCCGTTCTCGCTGACAAACACGTCAAAGGGTTTCAGAAGCTCGCGGCCTTCCCAGCCCTTAATCTGCTGGACGGTGTATCTGCCGTAGGGCAGATCCTTCGTCTGAGCAAAGCCGTTCTCATCGCAGATCAGATAATCGCGCTCGGAGTCCTTGGCGTTGTCATAGGAACCCGCGCTCTTGAGATAGACGGCAAACTCTGCGCCTTCCTCGGGGGTCTCAATCTGCGTCTGGCCGTCATCGGTGTGCTTGATGATGGCGATATTGCCTTTCTTGACCTGTTCGTACTGCTTCATGGCTTCGCTGTTATACTCAGCAGTATAGTTCTTGGGATCGACGCCGATCTGCTCGTTGCCGGGGGTGACGAGATAGCCCTCGCTGCTGTCCAACTCCTTGATCGACCAGTCTGTGCCGCAGACATAGTATTTGGTGGTGAACTTGCCATCCGCGTCGGTGACATAGGTGTCGATCAGCTCGTCGCCCTTGTAGATGCCGTACTTGGCACCAGCCAGATTCGCATCGCCCTGAGCGGAGCCCGTTTCGACGTCCTGCTTGGTAACAGTAAGGTTCCATTTCTTGAGCACGTTATCGAAGCTCTTGTTGGTCACCTTGTTCCATTCAATCGCCGCCGTCTGATTGTCGGGGACGACATAGCGGATCGGGGTCTCAACTTCCTCCAGGGTATAGCCGGTGCCAATCAGAATGCTGCTGAAGGTCGCAACGCCGCTGGCGTCAGTTACAGCATACTCATCAACGGGAATGCCACTGTAGGAGGTGCCATACAGGTGGAACTTCAGACCTTCGTTGAGCCCATCCTCCGCAGTCTTAGTGACCTTGAGGTCGCCGCGCTTCAGGTCGTTGTCGAAGCTCTTATTGGTGACCTTGTTCCACTCGATTGCCGCCGTCTGATCGTCGGGGACAATATAGCGGTCGGGAGTACCGACTTCCTCCAGGGTATAGCCGGTTCCGATCAGCACATCGTCAAATACCGCGATACCGCTGGCATCAGTTACGGAATACTCATCCACAGGCAGTCCGCAATAGGAGGTGCCGTACAGATGGAACTTCATGCCCTCGACAAGGCCATCCTCAGAAGTCTTCGTGACCTTCAGATCTCCACGGCGCAGAGTGTTATTGAACGTGACGGTAGAGGTCTTGCCGCTGACGATAGTGACAGTCTGCGCGGACTGCGTTTCATACTTATCATCGGTCTGCTCAGTAACGGTATAGGTGCCGGGAAGCAGATCCAGATCGACTGTACCGTTCTTACCGGTCGTAACCGTCTCATTGACGCCATTGCCGGAGATATTAAACTTGATACCCTCGACTTTGCCGTCTTCGCTGGTTTTTACGATGTGGCCAACGCCATAGGTCTCTGTGTTCAGTTTGAGGTAGAAGAACACAGGGTCTTCTGCGCCGGAGGCCATTGTCTGCTTGCCGGGGCAGCCCCAAATGAGCATTTTGCCCATGCCGAGATTGGTCTTCTTCTGCGCCGAGATCATCACAGCATTGGAAATCATGTTCTTGCTGGTGAAGGTGTACTGGTTTCCGCTGCGAGTCACGGTAATGCCGCTGGCAGAGAAGTTGATATCGGCCAGGGTGTTGTTGGTGTCGGTCAGGGTGATGCTGTAGTTGTCATTCGCCTGATCGTATTTCATGGTGTAGGTCTGTGCGTTGCTCTGATTGCGAGAGGAGAAGCTCGGCACAACATAGTGCTTGGACATCTGCTCCAGAATCCAGTTGTAGCACTGCTCTGCGGGTCTGCCCTTGATGGTGTGGTTGTACATATCCGCATCAATGCCGTTGTTGGAGGCAATGGAGGTAGGGCTCGTGCGGAGCTGCTGCTGGTACTCCCAGATGATGCACTGTGTTGCAAATGCGAAGTCATCATTGTTCGTACCGGGAATCGGGCTGGTCATACCTTCGTGATAGCCGTACATCAGCGCCATCATGATTCCGTACTGCGCGGTAATGGGCAGATTCTGAAAATACTTGCTGTTCTTTCCGCTGGTGGAATTGTAGGTGTCGCTGTAGTCGAAGGACACACCGCCCTCAATGCAGTACACATGATGCTGATTGCCGTTGCCGTCGATCATCATATATTTGTACTTGGCATTGCCGGAGCTGTAGGTCTTCACATAGAAACTGCCGTCATCGTTATAGAAGATGGCCGTGGTGGTCGGCTTGCTGTAGAACATTTCTCCATCAGAACCGACATAATGATCTCCATACGTGGAGGTACACTTCGTGCCTTCCTCGACAGACCATGCAAACGCCGTTGTAGGAAGCATTGCGACGATCATGAGGACAGCAAGAAGTGCCGAGAGCAGCTTCGTGCTCTTGGATTTGATAATTACATTCATATCTCTTTTTCATCCTTTCATTTTTTGATAAAGAAAAAGCCCTCCGCTATTTCAGCAGAGGACTTCGTCCTTGTTGTTGTGTTGTGATGTTACGCGAATACAAAGTAGATGGCGTAAGAGCCACCACCGATTGATTCGCAGCAGATGTTGAACTCCGTGATCTCATCGAGGCCATAGGCACTTAGGTTTTCTACGGTGTGAAAGCGGATATACTGTTCCAGCCTGGACCGCAGTCCGCTTCCTTGATTGGACTCCGATGCTGTTACCGGATTCCACCATGTTGCGTTCTGCGGAGACAGCGAGGTATTCAGCGTGTAGCCCATACCCTGACCGATGGCGATGCAGTCAGCACGGATCGCACTGATATCGAACTCATAATCGTATGCGGTCTTTGGCTGTGTCTCCACCGGCTGTTCCGTCACAGCAGGGGCAGGCGGTTCAGTTGTTGCGGGCGGCCCCGTAGGTACCGGAACTTCTGCCGGTGCTTCGTCGGGTTTAGTAGCAACCGGCTGTTCTTCAGGCTTGGACTGTTCCGTTTCCCTGGGTGGCTCGCTCGGTGCTGGCAGTTGAGTCTCGGCTTGCTCCGAAGGCTTATCCGCTTTTACTTCCTCAAAAGAAGGGACCGTGCTTTCTGAGCTTACCGGGTCTTTATTCTCTGCTGGGCCAGCTTCGTTGTCCACAGAGACAACATCTTCTGTCGGGATTCCAGATTCTTCTTCGTTCTTTTCAGGTACATCTATTTCAACGCTTGATGTGGTGGTTGCTTCCAGCTTATCTGTGCTTTCTTCTGCGGCAGTTGTTGTCAGCAGCATTTCGCTTGCTTTAGTCGGTTCAGGACTCTCCGGAACCGTTACAACGGCTTCGCATCCGCATAAACACAGCAGGACAATGACAACCGTGATGATAAGTGACTTTCTCATAGGATCGCCTCCTTGATTTTTCTCACCATCATTGTACGGTCATCCGTTTTGTAAGGCACAGGTACGCCTATCTCCTTACTCTTCTTCCTTTGAGCTGGTAAGCTGGTGAAACAGGGGGAGAGTGTGAGAGGGGGAAACAGCAAAGCTTCTCCCAAAGGGTACACTACTCCCTTGGCGTAAGGGTTATCTTGCTTCACCTCGGTCTTTCTGACGTTCCTGTACCCGGTGATAATACTCAAGCGCTTTCATAATATACTCACCGGTTTTGTTGTACGGAACGCTGTCAGGAATGAACCGTCTCGCATCTTCATACTTAATGCGGATCTTCTCCTTTTGGTTTGGCTTCTCTTCACTCATGATGGACTCAATGACCTCATTGGAGAGCTTGCCTTCCTGGGAGAATCTCTTCATCTTGATTGCCTGGGCAAGGGATGGCGTCGCGTCCGCATAGGAGATTTCCTCCAGCAAGTCTTCCTGCTCCTCCTTTTTGAGGTAGGACAATTCAACTGCCGGTCTGAACGCAATACGTCCCTCGTCAACAAGGTCAAGCAAAGGTTGGATAAGCTGCGTCAGACGAATATAACGTCGAACTTGATCTTGGCTTTCACCGACTTCTTTGCCGAGCTGTTCTCTTGATGTGGACTTCTGTGCCACTGGCACAGAAGTTAAATCTGTGCGCTGTCCCTGCCTGTTCATGGCTTCAAGACGCATCTTGTACGAAAATGCCTTTTCGCTCGGAAGGATGGTGGAACGCTGTAGGTTGGATTCAACCATCAAGATAATGGCCTCGTCGCGGTTCATCTCGCGGACTTCTGCCTTAACGGTGTCCAGTCCTGCAAGCTCACAAGCCTTTTTCCGGCGATGACCAGATACAATCTCGTAGCGTCCGTCTTCCTTCGGGCGAAGTGTGACAGGGGTGATGATCCCGCGCTCTTTGATACTCTGAACAAGCTGGTCCATATCCTCATCAATTTTCACCTTGAAGGGATGGTCGGGAAAATCATCAATCTCCGAGATGGGAATATCGAAAATGCGAGGGAGCTTGTTTACCTTGCGTTCCTCGTCATTTGCGAACAACTCATCGTATCCAGTCAGGCCCAGGTCGATTTTTTGCACGTTCTTCAATCTCTGTCACCTCCTTCGTGAGTGCCTCATACGCTGCTGCTACTTTCCCGTTCTTGTCGTGGGAGAAGATGCTTTCTCCGGAAAGACTGCACTCCGCCGCTCTTACCGAAAAGGGAATTTCAGACTCGAACACGCGGATGTTTTCTCCTACTGAAGAACGGAGCGATGTGATAATCGACTTTGCATTGTTGGTGCGGTTATCTACCATCGTCAGCAGAATGCCGTCGATCCTCAGTCTCGGATTGATCTGCCGCTTGATTTTCGCAATCGAGCGCAGAAGCAAGTTAAGACCTTTGGTTGACAGGAAGTTCGGCTGAGATGGAATAATCACACTGTCTGCCGCAGCAAGCGCATTGACCGTCATCATTCCCAGAGAAGGCATACAGTCGATAAGGATATAGTCGTAGTTCTTTTTCATACCCTCGATACAGGATTTCAGAACGTACTCACGGCTCATAACATTAAACAGGCCCGTTTCCATGCCGGACAGTTCAATATTGGAAGGAAGCAGATCAACGCCTTCATTGTGGGCGATAATCGCGTTGCCGGGAGGCTGTTCATCTTCTATAACCGATTGCATAAGCGTAGATAGCGACACATCCAACTCGTCAGGGTTCTTTACACCGAGGCTCACCGTGAGGCTCCCTTGCGGGTCAGCGTCAATCAGTAAGACCTTATTTCCGGTGTTTGCGAGTCCCACGCCGAAATTGACTGTAGTAGTCGTTTTGCCGACGCCGCCTTTCTGGTTCGTGATAGCGATCACCTTACAGTTTTCCATGCGTTTTCCTCCTTTCTTGGAATTCACGACCCATTAAGCTAAGCTCTGGATCATGTAAAAGCGCAGTATTTGTTCTCAACGCCCTCTGCGCTATAGGAAGTCATCAAGCGACTGTGTGCTTCACAATCTCATAGGAGTCTCACCTCTGCCGGGTTCTCCGCCAGCCCCGTAGGGAAGTATCATTGTCCTCAAACCTGTCATGGCCATATCAGGAGCAACCCGATATTTACAACACTGGATTCTCGCAGGAGCGTACATGCTGCTCGGCTCATCAGTTTGATTAAGGTACTTGATGACCTGTTTATTTAATTTTCAAAGATCATGAAGCGGCACCTCTGTTAGTTTTTGAAGAGCCCCTTCACTAAGTAAGGAATTAGAGGGGGTGTTTTTATGGGTGCCCTTCAAAAAAATTTTTCGGACAAAACAAAAAAGCCCTTGTGAAATCTTAGGTGATTCCACAAGGGCTACAAGATGGTTTTATTCGGTTTTCTTTACTTCACGTTGTGACAAAGCGTTTCAAATGAAAGAGATAGGCAGGATAAGCGCCGATATTGTTACCCCCAAATGCCTAAAAGTTGTTCCCGTGGTTGTCCCCGAAGTTGTCCCATAAAGACGAAAAAAGGGGAGTTGTCCCCGAGTTGTCCCCGGTAAAAACGATTTGGTTGGGTCAGGTTGAGCCAGAACAGGACAAAAAGAAAAACCCCGGAAACCGTTGAGTTTCCAGGGTTTTTGGGCATTTTGAAGTCTCGATCAGCGCTTGGAGAACTGGGGTGCGCGACGTGCGGCTTTGAGACCGTATTAAACATCTCTATGGTGCGTTTTTCCTTGATATTACGGGCTTT
>ERZ791744.309-NODE-309-length-53831-cov-6.361927_pt1 | contig 53831 bp, 56 predicted proteins | sample MGYA00510039_ERZ791744 | MGnify/ENA primary metagenome ERZ791744 (study PRJEB30046, sample SAMN00791969) | human gut metagenome | study: EMG produced TPA metagenomics assembly of the A metagenome-wide association study of gut microbiota in type 2... | reverse complement strand
CACACCCTACATGAGGCGCTTTTTATTCATGTCTACTAATTCTGGGGCAGTTCATCGACGAGGAAGAGATCGACCGCCGGGCCGCAGAAAAAGCCTGGGGCCTTGCCGATGCCCGGAACGCCGAACTGGCCAAGGACAACGCCAACCTGAAGAAACAGGTTGCGGCACTCCGCTCCCGCATCAACGATGATGCCCAGGCAGATTTTGAGCAGGCCAACTACTGCGCCAGCCTGATGCGGGCGGCGTGGGATAACAGCAAGGCCAGCTATTCCCGGCTGGTGGGCGAAGATCTGGAAAGCACCTTTCAGACCATCTGCGGTACCCTGAACAGCATCATGGAGGAGGCCTCCCTGCTCTGCCGCCAGCCGCCTGATTATGACGGAGGTGACAGGGATGAATGAGATGTACTGTCTGGATCTTGACCGTTACGGCCCGCCCATGGAGCCGCCCGATGATTACTACTTTGCCCCCGACCGGGAGCCAAAAGAGGAGGAACTGACCGATGACGAATGAATTGACCGTCCGGGTAGAGCACCCGGTGATCCCGGCCATGAACTGGAACAAGGATGAGGTGCAGAAGAACCTTGACGAACTTCTGGCCTCCTATACAGGCCGCGTGTACACACCTGAATCCATCAAAGATGCCAAAGCCGACCGTGCTGCCGTCAACAAGTGGGACAAGCAGCTGGCTGCTGCTCTGACCGCCGCCAAGCGGCTTTACACTGACCCGCTGGAGGATTTCCAGAAGAGTATCCGGGAGATGCAGGCCCAGTGTAAGAAGATCTCCGGGGCCATTGATCAGCAGGTAAAAGCAGTAGAACAGGCCCAGCGGGAAGAAAAAGCATCCACCCTGCGGCTGGTCTACCGGGACTGCATCGGGGAGCTGGAACCTCTGATTTCTTTTGACCGTCTGCTTGTGCCCCAGTGGCTCAACAAAACCTTTGACCTCGCCCAGGCCGAAAAGGAACTGCGCAAGGCTGTGGAGACCCGGCGGGAGGAACTCCGCCTCATCCGGGAGACCTGCGGTGAAGACGCTGAACCCTGCATTACCGAATACCTGCGGGCCCTGAGCGTCAATGATGCACTGCATGAGCACAGCCGCCGGGAGCACGCCCGGGCAGCTCAGGCTGAGGCAGAGGCCCAGCGACAGGCCGCAGAACGTGCCAGAGCTGCTGCACCGGTCATCATCCCGCCCACCGAGGAAGAGCGTCAGATCAGAGCAGAAGCGGCTCAGGCGGCGCAGACCAGCGCTTTTGTGACAGCTTCCGGACGGCTGGACTGCGAGGTATTGCAGCAGTTCGCCCTGCCTGGCACAGGCCTTGCACCTGCCCGCAAACGCTACCGCTTCTGGGTAGATTTCACCCCGGAAGACATCGAATGGTTCAAAGCCGAAGCTAAAAAGCGTGGCTTCGCATATGGTTCTGTAAAATAATTGGAGGATTTTACTTATGGCTTTTTCTCGTCCCGGCGCACCTGCGCCCACCATGTCCGCAAACACCACTGGCACCACCACCGCCGCCCGGATGACTGCAATGCAGCAGCGTGCCGCCCAGAGCGGCGCTCTGCAGGCTGCCAGCCCGGCCAAGCCCGTGGAGATCACTTCTGCCGACGGCCAGCACATGACCGTCAGCTTTTCCGATGTGCGCAACTTCATCTGTCAGAAAGCCACCGATGCCGAATGCAAGATTTTCCTCGAGACCTGCAAGCAGTACCGCCTGAATCCCTTTACCAAGGAAGCCTACCTCATCCACTACGATAACAACAGCGAGGACACCCCCAGCACCATCGTTCTGGGCAAGAACTGCTACCTGCAAATGGCAGAGCGCCACCCCAGCTATGACGGCTTCGAGGCCGGGGTCATCATCTTCGATAAGGTGGCCGGGGAGTACCAGAAGCGGGAGGGTTCCATCGTCTACGAGGGCGAGGAACTTCTGGGCGGCTGGGCCAAAGTCTATCGCAAGGACCGCACCCGCCCCAGTTACGAGGAAGTGAAGCTGACCGAATACGACACCGGCAAATCTCTGTGGAAGGGCAAAAAAGCTACCATGATCCGCAAGGTTGCCCTTGTCCATGCCCTGCGGGAAGCATTCCCCTCCACCTTCGGCTCTCTCTATGACGAGAGCGAGGTCCATGTGGATGCTGAGTCCACCGCCGTGGAGCTGGACGAGGCCGGACAGGTTCCGGCTCCACGCTGGACCCGCATCAAGGAAGCTGTTGAACAGGCCGATGCTCTGACCGTGGAGGACGCGGACAGCGCAGATGACCCCTTTGCCGGGGGTGATGAATCGTGATCCTGACCCACAAGACCGGCGTACTTCTCCACGGAACTCTCGCCAAAGACCCTGTGCTCAAGGACGTGGGCCAGAAGCAGGTACTCAAGTTTGACGTGAAGGCACACAGCGTCAAGACCGGCACCGGCAACTGGGAGGGCCTGTATGTTCAGGTCAACGTCTGGCACGGGCTGGACAAGTGGGACGGGCTGCTGCTGAAGGGCGATGCCGTCACTGTCTTTGCCCGGGAGCTCAAGAGCCGGGAGTATAACGGCAAGACCTATTACGACGTGGATGCCGACGACATTCAGCCTGGCGGCATGGTGATCTTCCGGTGGATGCAGAACCTCATTGACCTTTGCACAGAGGCCCCGGCACCGCCCGAACCAGCGCTCACTCAGGAGCCAACGCCCTTTGATGAGCCTGTCCCGGTGCAGACCAGCCTTTCCGGTGGGCAGATGTATCCCGGCGAAGACCTGGCCGACTATGCTCCCCGCGCCTTTCAGGCGGCAGCGCCTGCCGGGCCCGCCGCAGGCACCCCGGAAGCAGATACCCTCATCGACGATGATGCGGATGACCTGCCGTTTTAACCACACCAGAAAGGAGTTCAGACCGTGGGCATTGACCCATCCCGTGGCTTTGTTGCCTTTCCCCGCGGTCTGACTGACTGGGAATGGTATTCAGAGCCCAACACTGCCCGCCTGTTTTTCCATCTGCTACTCACCGCCAACTGGCAGGAAAAGCAGTGGCAGGGCATTAGCATCAGGCCCGGGCAGCTGGTTACAAGCCAATCTCAACTGGCAAAACAGCTTGATTTGAGTGTTCGGAACATCCGGACGAGCTTAGAACATTTACAGGCGACAGGCTATCTGACAGTCAAAACAGGCTCAAAATACAGCATTGTCACGATAGAAAACTATGCTTCGCTTGTTGGCAGTGACAGGCAAAGTGACAGGCAAGCGACAGGCAACCGACAGGCTGCCGACAACAACTTAACAAGTCTAACAAACCAACAAGCTAACAAGTCGTCGTCTACGGCTGCGCCGGAGCCGACCGGACGACCGACGACCTCACCCTTGGTATCAGAGTTTGAACAGGATATCGGCAAGCTGAGTGCCTCCGGGAAAAGAGAGCTGACAGGATACGCTGACCGACTGGGCGAGGAACTGGCGCGGGTGATCCTGCGCAAGTGCATTGATGCCGGGGCACATAGCTGGGCCTATGTGCGGAAGGCTCTGATCGAGGCCGAAACCCAGGGCTGTAAATCTGCTGAGGAGTACCGCATGACGAATCCCATTGGAGCGGGACGCAATAAGCGGGTGGACAGACCGGAGCCCAGCGGGAATGATTTTCTAAAAAACGCAGCCCGCCGCCGTCCGCTCACCAAGAAAAAGGAGGATTCCAATGTACCGGAACCATGAGCACTACCCCGACCCGACAGCTGGCCGGACATTGGGCAGCCTCCGCCGAAAGGAGAACCAATTGAACACCGGAAAACAGTTCGAGGCAGACTGGAAAAGCTCCATGCCGAAGGATGCCTGGTGCTATCGACTGAAAGACAGCGCGGCCACCTATTACGGCGGCAACGAGAACCTGAGCTTCTCTATTGATAACATCTGCGACTTCGACGTGTACCGCTACCCTATGCACCATTACTTCGAGCTCAAGACCATCGAAACGCCCAGCATCCCACTGGAAAAGATCCTGGGCCGATTCGACCGGGAGCGGCAGAAGTACCACAAGCTCAAACACATCACCGATATGGCCCACGCAGCATCCTTCAAGGGCCAGACCGCCCATGTGGTCATCAATTACCGGGGCAGGGTCAACCGCACCTTTGCCGTTCCGGCCAGCGCTGTGCTGGAGTACATGCAGACCCAGACCCGCAAAAGCATCCCGTGGCAGTGGGCCGCCCTGAACGGCATCGAGGTGGAGCAGCGCCTGCTGCGCGTTCACTGGCGGTATGACGTGGAAGGGCTACTGAAACAACTGGAAGAAGGTGACGGTGCTTGACTTACGAAGAGAAGAAGGCCTGGTTGAGAAGGTATCAGCAAGCGAAGCGGCTCGAACAGCTGCGGCTGGATGAGCTGGACACGCTGAAAACAGACGCTTCCAACATGACCCAGTGCCTTTCCGCTGTGCCGGGCGGCGGAGGAGACGGCCAAACATTGCCCCGTGCAGTAGAACGCATCGACGAAGCCCGGGGCGCTTACAAAGCCCAGTGTGAGGAAAGCACCCGCATTCGCAAAGAAATCATCTTTGCGCTACAGCAGCTGGATGATGAGCTTGACTTCACGATTCTGTACCGGAGATATATCTGTGGGCACAAGTGGGAGCTGATTGCTGACCGGCTCTCCCTCGATGTCAGTTGGGTCCTCCGACGACACAAAAAAGCGGTGCAACTTCTGGACACAGACCCATGACGCACTAAAAAGCACTAGTTCAAGTGTGCTATACTCTATGCTGCAAAGCCCAGCAGGAAAGGCATCCTTACTCCCTTCGTGCTGGCGGCCCGACCGGAGGTTTGTTTTCCTCCTCTTGATACGGTTTTCTCCTTTTGCTGCTTAACAGCTTTTTTGCACCGGCCGGGCTTTTCCTGATTACAACTGCCGTTCTGAGCATCCGCTCAGGGCGGCTTTTTTGTACCCTGACAACGAGAGAGGTGGTGACGTGTCGAATGAAAAGAATCTCATTCCGTTCAATGAACGAACGGAGAGCGAACAGAGAGAGATCGCCCAGAAGGGCGGCATTGCATCCGGTGCGGCCCGCCGCCGCAAACGATCCATGCGTCAGGCGGCTGACTACTACCTGAGCCTGCCGGAGACCGACCGCCGCCGGGTAAACGCCATGCTGCGGGACCAGATTGACCCGGAGGACGTGGACAACCAGATGAGCGTGGTCATGGGCATTGCAGCCGCTGCCAAGCAGGGCGATGCCAGGGCAGCCAATGTCCTGTTAAAAATGCTGGGTGAGGAGACCGTACAGGAAGACCGGGGCGCGGATGCTCTGGCAAAGGCCAAGGAGCTGCTGGGAGGTGTGGACAGTGCCATTGACTGAGTTTCAGCAGGAGTACCTGCGCAACTGTTCCCACCGGTGGAACGTCAAGACCGGAGCCACCCGAAGCGGCAAGACCTACCTGGACTGTGCCGTGACCATCCCGAAGCGGATCTGCGCGGCCCGGGGCGAGGGCCTGCTGGTGCTCATGGGCAACACCCTGGGCACACTGGAGCGCAACGTGCTGTCCCTGATGCGGGAGCTCTGGGGCCCCGACCTTGTAGGTGTGATCCGCACCTCGGCAGCAGGCAACGTGGTACAGCTGTTCGGCAAGAAGGTCTATGTCCTCGGCGCTGACAACAAGAAACACATCGCCCGCATCCAGGGCGCTGCCTTTGAGTACGTCTACGGTGACGAGATCACCACCTGGGACGAAGGCGTGTTCCAGATGCTGAAAAGCCGCCTTTCCTGCCCCCACTCCCATTTTGACGGCACCTGCAACCCGGAAAGCCCCACTCACTGGTTCAAGAAGTTTCTGGACAGCGACGCTGACATCTACTGTCAGGCGTATACCATCGACGATAACCCTACACTTCCGGCCCAGTTCGTGGCCGATCTGAAAAAAGAATACACCGGCACGGTCTACTATAACCGCTTTATCTTGGGGCAGTGGATGGCCGCCAACGGCGTGATCTACCGCCTGCTGGCCGACAGCCTTGCCGCCGGAGATGGGCGTTTTTTCTGGCCTGTGGACAAGCCGCTGCACCCGTGGCGGGTGCGCATTGGGGTGGACTTTGGCGGCAACGGCTCCAAACACGCCTTTGTGGCAACGGCCATCCTGCCGGGCTATTCCGGCGTGGTGGGGCTGGCATCCCAGCGCATCGACCCTGTGGCGCAGGATGCCGACTTTCTGGCCGACCGACTGCTGGATTTCTGCATAACTGTCTTTGCCCGCTGGGGCGAGATCCAGTACATCTTCTGCGATTCCGCGGAGCAGACGCTGATCAATCACATCCGGGCCCGGCTCCGGCGCTGCAAACTGAGTTGGCTAGCCGACCGGGTGGAAAACAGCGCCAAGATCCGCATCAATGACCGCATCCGCCTGACCTGCATCCTGATGGGCGGCGGGAGGTTCTGGCTGCTGCCGGAGGCTGCCACCCTCCGGGATGCCCTTGCCACGGCCCTGTACAGCGGCAAGCACCCCGGCGTGGACGAGCGGCTGGATGACGGCAGCACCGATATCGACACATTGGACGCTTACGAGTACACCATCGAGCGCGATTTCAAGAGGTTGACCAACACATGAACATCACCGCATTTCTGAACTACCTGAACAAGACGCGCGGGTGGGCCATCGATGCCGACTACTACGGCAGCATCGAGACCTGGCGGCAGTGGTGGCAGGGCAGCGTGCCCAAGGTGCACACCCGTGCCGCTGAATACGCAAAAGGCACCAAGAAGCGCCCCATTGTCTCCCTGCGGATGCCGAAACGGGTCTGCGAGGACTGGGCAAACCTGCTTTTGAACGACCGCACCACCTTCCAGATCAAGGACGCTGCCACCGCCCGGTATCTGCTGGGCGATGATGAGCAGCAGGTGGGCGGCCTGCTCCGGGAGCTGCACTTCTGGCGCAATGCCAACGCTCTGGTGGAACAGGCCTACTGGTCCGGCACCGGTGCCTTTGTGCTGAGTGCCGAAAACCTGACTGTCGTGAAAGGGAAAGCCGTCCCCGGCCCGGATACCCGCCTGAAGCTGGACTATGACCCGGCTTCCTGCATCCTGCCTCTGCGGGTGGAACGGGGCATCGTGACCGAAGCAGCCTTTGTCTCCGAGTGTATGATGGAGGGTAAGCCTGTGGTCTATCTGCAGACCCACACCGGCAATGAGATCCGGCGCACTATCCGCAACGAATGGTTCCGGGTAACGGATGGAGTTTCGGGCGCTCCGGTGTTTGAAGCGCTGCAGGCCCCGCCGGGTACGGCAGAAAGCATCACGGTGGAGGGTTCCCCGCCCTGGTTTGCCCTGTTCAGCCCGGCAGCAGTCAAGAACCTTGACGGCGGCACAGGGCTGGGCATGAGCGTCTTTGCCGAAGCGTTGGCCGAGGCCCAGGGCATCGACCTTGCCTTTGACAACTACCGGGAGGATATCCGGCTGGGGCACAAGAAGATCTTCTACTCTGCGGACATCTGCCGCAAGGTGGTGGACCAAGAGGGCGTGGAGCACTCTATTCCGCCCGATGATGATGTGCAGAGCCAGTTCGTCACCCTGCCCCAAAAGGAAGGGAGCCTCGACCAGTCCAGCGAATACCACGAATACAACCCCGACCTGCGGGTGGATTCGAACCACAAGGCTGTGCAGGATATGCTGAACCTGTTCAGCTTCAAGTGCGGTCTGGGCTGCCACCGGTACAACTTCGAGCTGGGCAACGTGACCACAGCCACCGAGTACAACGGCAGCCGTCAGGATCTGGTGGCCAGCGCCAACAAGAACCAGATCCCCATCGAGGGGGCGCTGGTGGGCATCGTGCGGGCCATCCTGTGGGCGGCAAAGAACCTGCAGGGGGCAGCGGTGGACCCAGACACCCCCATTTCTGTGGACTGGGACGACAGCTACATCACCGATGCCGAGACCCGGATGAGCCAGATGCGGGACGATGCCCTGAGCGGCCTTTTGCCCCGGTACAAGTATCTGTCTGCCCGGTACGGGGTCAGTGAAGAGGATGCCCGCAAGCTGGCACAGGAAGCTGCTGACGAAAACAAACAGCCTGAGCTGAGCTTCGGGGGCGGCTGATGCTGGCCCCGGACTATCTCGACCATGCACCCGACCGGCTGGTGCTTTTATTTCAGCAGGTCGAGGACGATATTCTGCGGGACGTGGCCCGGCGCATCTCCAAAATGGAAGCCCTGACCCCCACGGCCAACTGGCAGCTTTGGCGGTATGAACAGACCGAAGCCCTCCGGCAGAGCGTGGTAAAGAAGCTGGCCCGCTACACCGGCAAGAGCGAAGCTGAGATCCGGCGGCTCATGCAGGAAGCGGCCACCCGGGCCATGGAGGCCGAGGACGAGATCTACTACCACTACGGCAAGGAACCCACGCCCTTTGCCGACAATGCCACCCTACAGGCCCTGCTCAACGCTGGCTACCAGCAGACGGCAGGAACCTTTCACAATCTGACTGCCACCACGGCCAACACCGTCAGCGGCCAGTTTGAAGCCGCCCTCGACCGCGCCCATCTCAAGGTGAGCAGCGGTGCGTTCGACTACAAGAGCGCCGTCAAGAGCGCGGTGGACAGTCTGGCCGACACCATGAAGTACGTCACCTACCCCACCGGCCACACCGACACGCTGGAAGTGGCCGCCCGCCGGGCGGTGCTCACTGGGGTCAACCAGACCGGTGCAAAGCTGCAGGTGGCCCGGGCCGATGAGATGGGAGTGGAGTTCTTCGAGACCACGGCCCACGGCGGGGCCCGCCCTTCCCACGCCGAGTGGCAGGGCAGGCAGTTCCACCGGGGCGGCGCTGTGGACTACATGGGCAAGCATTACCCGGACTTCGAGGCCGCCACCGGCTACGGCACCGGGGCCGGGCTTTGCGGCTGGAACTGCCGTCATACCTTCTTTGCCATCTTCCCTGAGCTGGGTGCACCGCCTGCGTGGACGCAGGAGAGCTTGGAAGCCCTCAACGCCCGGGACATCAAGTACAACGGCGGCAGATACACCCGGTACGAGATCAGCCAGATGCAGCGGGCCCGGGAACGCACCGTGCGCAAGTACAAGCGCCGGTATCTGGCTGAGGATGCCGCCGGGGCCGACACCACCGCTAGCGCGGTGAAGCTGAGGCAGGCCCGTCAGGATCTGGCCGACTTTATCAGCGCCACCGGCGGCAGGGCGGACAGCGCCCGCACCAGCGTGGCAGGCTTTGGCAGGAGCGAGGGCAGCAAGGCAACGTGGGCGGCGAAGAAGCAAGAGCCACGCGGCATTCTTCAAAAACTCAATTTTTCTGATAGTGTTTCACAGTCTGAGCGTGAAGGCATTGAAAAAGAGCTTTCCGTCATTCCTCAATGGCAGCGCGATAAGGCTGAAAGCATCATCAACAAGGTCGTAATGACAGAGAAAGATGCCGCTGGAAGCGGCTATTATTATCCAGACAAAACGCTTTATCTTCACCCTGAGCGCAAAAGCGGTGATGTTATTCACGAGTATGGCCACGCATTGGAGATTTCCCTCGACCTGCGGCACAACTCCAAATACATCAGCATCCGAAAATCCGGGATTGATGTTGAAGATTTTTCTAAAATCGTGTATGATGATAGTACCTATACACAAGCGATTTATCTCCTTCAGAACAGCAAATTCATTTCTGAGTATCAGGGACGGCTATATGAATCTCCCACGGATGGAATTTTTAAAGCCGGAACGATGCAGATCAATGAAGATATGCTGAAGGAATATTTCAGTGAAGGGTATCGCGCTTTTTATCAGGAGCCCTCTACCCTGAAAGAGAAAGACCCGCAGCTCTATCATTTTATCGAGGGATTGAAAGATGACCAAAAGTGAAGTGCTTCTGCTTGATGAACCCTCTGCAATCTGGAACGAAATGCAAAAGAATCCGGCATTGCGAACAGATGGAGATGTCTGGCTGCACATGACCCGCCTGTCAGCCAAGCAAGACCGACAGTGGTCTCGGGAAGCGTATGGCGACCCGGAAGCGTATCTGTATATGGACTTAAACAAAAAGAAGTGAGGTGTCATCATGGAAGATTTTCGTGTCATCTACCGCATTTTGAAGCATCTGCAGCAGAGCATGGACTTTGAGGAGTTCGATTGCGCTGGTTTTACTGCCGAGCGCTTCGGTACGAATCCGAACCGGTTTCAGGCACTTTTGATTCAGCTGCAGAAAGCAGGTTACATTGAGGGCCTGAACATCGTCCAGTATATCCGCCAGCCGGAGCGCATCGAACCGCCCATGGAACCGCATATCACCTTGCAGGGGCTTGAATATCTTCAGGAAAACAGTCTGATGAAAAAGGCCGCCGCATTTGCAAAGGGTGTTAAGGAAATCGTCCCCGGCATCTAACAACCAAATACCGCCAGCGTCTTTGCCCAGCCGGGCAGGGGCGCTTTTTTCATGCCGTATTCGCTCAGTGGCAGAGCGCCGGTCTCCAAAACCGGATGCCGCAGGTTCGATTCCTGCATACGGTGCCATCGCAGAGGGCAGTGCGTACCCTGCCCACAACCGAACACGGACGGAGAACCGTGTCACCAAACCGTGGTTTCACCAACAGAAAGGAGTTTTTCCACCATGAAGCGTGAAGACGTGAAGAAACAGATCCCCGGCATCACCGAGGAACAGCTCAACTGGATCATGGCCGAGAACGGTAACGATGTCAACCGGGAAAAGACTGCCGCCGAGCAGTACAAGACCCAGCTGGAAAACACCCAGGCTCAGCTCAAGACCGCCCAGGACGGCCTTGCCGCCTTTGACGGCAAGAAGAAGCCCGAGGAATACGAGGCCGAACTGGCAAAGCTCAAGGGCGATATGCAGGCTCAGGCTGAGGGCTTTGCCTTTGACAATGCCCTGAACACCGCCATTCTGGGAGCCAAGGGCCGCAGCGTCAAGGCGGTCCGGGCACTGCTGGATTTGGATGCCCTCAAGGGCTCTAAGGACCGTTCCACCGATATCTCCAAGGCTCTGGAAGAAGCCGCCAAGGCGAACCCCTGGGCCTTTGGCGAGGCGGAAGAGGGCGGCGCTGGTTCCGTTCACGTTTCCAGCGGCAAAGAGCACGGCACCCCGCCCGCCGGGGACGTTGACCCCGTGACCGCTGCTTTCAAGGCGATGAACCCCGATATCAACATTGAATGAGAGAAAGGATATTCTTATGGCACATGAAGCACAGGTCCGCTATTCCAATCTGGTCGACCTCAAGCTGCGCAAGACGCTGGTGAAGAAAGTCGGCGTGATCTGCAACAACCGCTACGAGGGCAGCCCCAAGGCAGGTTCCGTCAAGGTTCCCGTCCGTGACACCGAGGTTGTGGTGAACGACTACGACAAGGCCAAGGGTGCAAAGCAGACCAGCGGTGACACCACCTACCTCACCGTCAACATCGACCACGACAAAGCCGTGAATGAGATCATCGATGGTTTCGATGCAGAGAGCGTTCCCGGCAATCTGGTGGCTGACCGCCTGGACAGCGCCGGTTACTCTCTGGGCCTGCAGATGGACTCTGACGGCTCCGTGGAGCTGACCACCGCAGGCACTGCCTTCGGCAATACCACCGCCCTGACCGAAAAGACCATCTACGCCAACATCGTGGATGCACGCACTCAGCAGTCCTCCATCGGCGTGCCCACCGCAGGCCGCTGGCTGCTGGTCTCCCCGGACACCTACGGCCTGCTCCTGAAGAGCCCCGAGTTCATCAAGGCTTCCGACCTGGGCGACGCGGTCGTTCAGACCGGCGCTGTGGGCAAGATCGCAGGCTACACCGTGTTCGAGGATTCCACCCTGGGCGAGAATGTGGAGTATGTGGCCGGTCATCCCAACTGGTTCGCCGTCATCGATGAGTGGGCCGTTCCCGTCCACCTGCAGGATCTCTCCGGCTCTGGCGATTTCATCGGCGCATCTGCCGTGCAGGGCCGCAAAGTCTACGCCTACAAGGTCACCAAGGGCCAGACCATTCTTGTTAAGAAGAAGGTCGCAGCATAAGGAGGCCCCCATGCTTTACTGCACCTACGAACAGTACCAGACAGCGGGCGGTACGCTGGACGAGGCCGCATTCACGCCGCTGTGCTTCCGGGCCTCGAAGCTCATTGACCGGCACACCTTTGGCCGGGCAGAGCCCCACGCCGGGGCCTGTGCCGGGTGTGCCGCCCTGCTGGCCGATGCCTGCGTCCAGATCGTCGATGCCATGAGCGCCGCACAGAGCGCCTGTGCCGTGCCCGGGGCTTCCAGCGTGTCCAACGATGGCTACTCCGTCACCTTCGCCAGCGGGGCGCTTTCCGAGCGGCTTGCAGCGGAAGCGCAGAGCATCCTCTCCAACGCGCTGGGCAGCGACCCCCACGGCCTGCTGTATCGGGGGTGTTTCTGATGCAGTGCAGCGTTACCGTTGTGAACCTCATCCACAACACCGCCACTGAGACCGACCGGCCTGTCTGCCATGTCATCACCGGGTGCAGCTGGCGGGAGAAGCTGGACACCTCCGGCGGCGACCCCCAGCGGACAGTCCACGTCCGTCTGCCCCCTGCCGCCGGGTATCTGCCCTATTTCCAGTGGGCAAAGCTCCCGCCCGAGGAAAAGGCCGCACACTGGACGCTCAAGCGGGGCGGCAAACTCATCTGCGGCGCTGTCCGCAGCCTGACCGAGGCCGAGTATGCCGCTCTCGAGAAAACACACATCTGCTGCACGGTGGCGGCGGTCTCCGACAACAGGGAACCGCTGCTGCCGCATTTTCATGTAGAGGGGAGCTGAGGAAATGAGTGCACCCGTTATTGACCTGAAGCTCAGGTTCCGGCCCGGCTTTCAGGCCAAAATGGACAAGGGCTTTCAGAAGGTCCAGTATGCGTTCTCACAGCAAGTTGCCAAAGCTGTGGACCCTTATGTACCCTTCGACACCGGCACGCTGAAGAACAGCGTCAACCAGGCATCCGACTTCAAAGGCGGCAAGCTGGTCTATAACACCCCGTATGCCCGGCGGCAGTATTACCTGCACACGCAGGGGCAGGGTCTGCATGGGGAGAACCACCTGCGCGGCTCCTACTGGGGCCAGCGGGCCATTGCTGACCACAAAGACGAACTGGTCCAGTTCGCCAAAAACGCTGCCCAAAGAGAGCTGGGAGGTGGAACGTAATGCCCAAAGCGTCCATTACGGCCCTGCGGGACTGGCTCAAGACCTGTCCACTCATCGCCGAGGAGCAGGATGCCACCGGTGCGGCCTTCCGCATTGCCGGGCTGGAAGAGGAAGCCACCGCTTTTTCCATTGAGGACAGCCCCACCGACCCCATTGTGGAGAGTTACATCTCCGGGCGGGATCTGGCGAAGAACTACCTCTTCCTGTCCCGAAGGGAGTTCGGGGAGACCGATGTGCTCACCATTGAGAACAGCGGCTTCTTTGAACAGCTGGCCGACTGGGTAATGGAACAAAATGACTGCGGCATCCTGCCTGATCTGAGCAAATGCGGGCACGGCAAGGAAGCCCAGAGCATTGAGGTCACCTCCACCGGCTACATCGTCACCGACGGCTCCGGAAGCTGCAAAATGCAGATGCAACTCCGGCTCGTCTACTATCAACCCAAACTTTGAAAGGAGACCATCCTATGACTGTTTCCGAAACCCTGACCGCGCTCAAGACCAAGAAGGGCATCGTGCCCAGCGCGGACTACTCCGGCACCGAAAAGGCCGATGATTTCATCTTTGCAATCCAGACCGATGCCTCCACCCAGACCAAGGAGAGCGACTGGATCGTGTTTGCAGAGCGTGTCAAGGAGCACTCCGGTGCCCTGAACGCTTCCACCGAGGACGTGGCCTATATCCGCGCAGGCACTGTCACCGAGAAGGGCGAGACCCAGCGCACCTTCTCCCTGAACGGCAACCGCTGCGTGGGCGACCCTGCGCAGGATTTCCTGCTCTCCCACAAGGTCAAGTTCGGCTCCGGCACTGATGTGGTGTTCCCCTATATCTACTTCAGCGCAAAGACCGGCAAGGGCGAAAAGGGCGAAGCCGCCTTTATTGTCACTGCCGATGCAAGCGGCTCCGCCAGCAACTCCGCAGGTTTTGCCTGCGACGTGAAGGGTGTTGGCGTTCCGGCTGAGTTCAACTACCTGACCCTGACTCAGGCCGACACGCAGTCCACCAAGGCTGCCAAGGTCTGATAACAACACCACACAGCCCTCGTTTCCCGGTGAACGGGGGCCCTTTTTGTAACAGGAGGATTTTCCATGATCATCAACGGCATTGAATTTGATTTTTCCACCCTGAACGCCAACGACGTGGATCGGATGCTGGCTGCACAGACCCGGCAGCAGGAACGTGCTCGGACGGAGGGCAGCCGCTACACTCCCGAGAGCGATTACCCTGCCTGGCTGCGCTTCCAGTGCCGCATCTTTATGGACTATCTGGACGAAGTTCTGGGCGAGGGTGCTTCTGAGAAGCTGGGGCTGGACGGCAGCAACTTCAACGCCTGCCTGACGGTCAGCAAGGCCTTTGCCGAGGCCATGGCCGCAGAAAAGGCCAGTGCCAGCGCGCTGATCCACCCCACCGAGGAGCGGGCGCAGGTTTCGGCAGCACAGGTTTCGGCAGCACAGGCCATCCCTGCCCCCATGAACCGTGAGCAGCGCCGGGCCGCAGTCAAGGCACATCCCGCCGTGGTGGATTTCCGGGCACAGGAAGCGGCAAAGGCCGCCCGCCGTGCCCAGCTGAAGGCAGAGCTTGAGGCACTGGACAATGCATGACCTGCTGACGGACACCCTGCCCACCGAGTGGGAGGGCCGCGCCATCGACCCTGACTTCCGGCCCATAATCTGGCTGCTGATCCGCACCCGCCGCGCCAAGACTGACGAGGACAGCGCCCGGATGATTTGTGAAGCCGTTCAGCGGTTCTTTGTAGAGCCGGTGCCCGGAGTGCAGTACCAGGAAGCCTTTGAATCTCTGGTGCGCTTCTGCCAGGGCGGCGGCCCCGAGGACGAGGAGCGCACCGGGACTGGCAGCAGCAGCGACCCACAGGACGAGCCTGTGCTGGACTACCGGTGCGATGCTGACTACATCGTGGGGGCCTTTCAGCAGGCCTACGGCATCGACCTGACCGCTGACAAGGTGCACTGGTGGCGCTTCAAAGCACTGCTTCATGCCCTGCCGCCGGAAACGTCGCTGGGCAAGATCGTGGAGATCCGGGGCAAGGATACCTCCGATATGGACAGAGCCGACCGGGACTACTACGAGACCCTGAAAGAGCGTTTTGCCCTGCCGGATGGGCTGAAGGGGGTGAAGCGGCGCGAAACCCTGCAAGAGCACGAGGACGCTTTCCTCGACCGCTTCGGTTGATTCCCGCGCCCCGGTGCCCTGCCCCTTCTGCGGCAGAGCGCTGCCCGTGTGGGCGGCTCCCGAGGCCTACGCCCACGGTTTGTGGGTCAAATGCAAAAATCCCGCCTGTAAGCGGGAGGTAGAGATCAAGTTATAACAGCCTGTGCCCCTGTGCCCGCGCTCCGATTGAGAGGTGGACACAGTGGCATTTGATTTTAGCGTTACCGGCAACACCAAGTTGGATACCAGCGGCTTCACGCAGGGTGTCAGCAGCATGACCGTCGCCGCCGGAACGCTGATTGCAGACCTAGTAAAGACGGCCAGCAGCCAGCTGACGAATCTTGCCCAGAGCACGATCCGGAACGGCTCCGTCTACGAGACATCGCTTGCCAAAGTCGGGACCATCGCCGATCTTGGCAAGCTTTCGATCCAGAAGCTGGGCAGTCAGATCACGGACATGTCCAACACCATGGGCATTGCAGCCACGGATATTGCCGAGGCTACCTACCAGGCCATCAGCGCCGGGCAGGACACGGCCAACGCTGTGGAATTTGCAGGCCAGGCAGCGAAACTGGCAACCGCCGGTTTTACCTCCACGACCTCCGCCGTGGATATCCTGACCACTGCCCTGAACGCCTACGGCTTGAGCGCCGACCAGGCGACCCATGTTTCGGATGTGCTGCTGACCACCCAGAACCTGGGCAAAACCAGCGTGGACGAACTTTCGTCCAGCATGGGCCGTGTCATCCCGCTGGCTGCTGCTTACAACGTCAGCGTAGAAAACCTGTCCAGTGGTCTGGCCGTGATGACCGCCAACGGTATCGCCACTGCCGAGGCGACAACTTACACAAAATCCATGCTGAACGAGCTGGGCGACACCGGTTCGACCGTAGGCAAGATTTTACAGCAGCAGACCGGCAAGAGCTTTGCCCAGCTGAGTGCTGACGGCAAGAGCCTTGGCGATGTGCTGCAGATCCTGTACGACAGCGTGGGCAACGACAGCACCGCCTTTGCCGGGCTGTGGTCCAGCGTGGAAGCCGGTACCGGTGCTCTTTCGCTGGCATCGGGCGGCGCGGACAAATTCAACGGCGTGCTGGCCCAGATGGTGGACAGTGCCGGAGCGACCGACACCGCCTACCAGACCATGACGGACACCTTCCAGCACAGCATAGAAAGCCTCCAGACAACGGCAGAAAACCTGAGCATCGACCTGTTCGAGGCCATGGAGCCGGGCCTGAAGGAAGCCGCCAACTGGGGCACCGATTGCCTGAATACCCTGACGAGCGCTCTGAATGAGAGCGGCCCGGCGGCCATGCTGGACGCAGCCAGCGGAATTCTGGAAGACCTGACCACAGGTGTTGTTCAGATGATCCCCGGACTGGCATCGGCAGCAACGCAGGTCATCACCAAGCTGGTGCAGTATCTGGCTGACCATCAGGACGAGATTTTCGATGCCGGCATCCAGCTGCTGGAACAGCTCATCATCGGCATCACCGACAACCTGCCCCAGCTGATCACAGCAGCGGCGGAGTTGATTGCCGAGTTCTCTGCCGCGCTGATCTCCCATCTGCCAGATTTGCTGAACTGTGGCGCGGCCCTGCTGACCACTCTGGTAGACGGCATTCTCCGCAGCATCGAGAACCTGGGCGAAGCCGCCATTGCCTGCATCGCCAAGCTCACCGGCGTGTGGGACGGCAGTATGGATGAGTGGGGCCACATCGGCGAGAACATCGTCACCGGCCTGCTGAACGGCATCACCGGGATGTGGGACACGCTGGTGTCCACAGTCAAGGGCAAAGTCAACGGCATGGTAAGCACCGTCAAGAACGTGCTGGGCATCCACTCGCCCTCGAAGGTGTTCACCGAGATCGGCGAGAACGTCACGCAGGGCCTTGTCAACGGCATCAACACCGGTGCACCGGCGGCAGAGCAGGCCATCCAGAACATTGCCCAGACCCTCTCCACCTACGGGCCGGATTTTGCTACCGTAGGAGCTACCATCACGGAGCAGTTCCGCACCAAGCTGGACGAGGGATGGGCGCAGATCCAGTCCGACATCCAGACGGATGCGCTGGGGGCCATCGAGACGCTGGCAACTGCCCTCAAAAACGGCGACCTCGAGCAGCTGGGCCTGTGGGCTGCCAGCTATTTCTGGCAGGCCTGCACCAAGGAACAGCAGACCCAGATTCAGGCCGTAGCCATGGGGGCCCTGAACCAGCTGAGCAGCGCCCTTTCCGGCGTGTTCGGGAACCTGAGCCAAATGGCCATGGGTCTGGTGGCGCAGTTCGTGCCCGCCGCAGCCAGCGCAACCACGAGCCAGATCGCCCTGAACACCGCCATGGACGCAAACCCCATCCTCTTCGTCATCTCCCTCATCGGGATGTTGGTGGGTGCCCTGTTGAGCTTTTCCGGCAAAAACGCGGATGTGGCCAACGCTTTCCAGAATGTCTGGGCGGGCGTTGAGGACTTTATGAGCTACATCTTCGAGGGCCTGATGCGCATCGTGGCGGCGGGCATCGAGGGCTTTGTCATCCTCATCAACGGCCTCATCGGCCTGTATAACTCCGTGGCGTGGCTCTGGGGCGACCATGTGGATTACATCAGCAATCCAGCCTGGAACTTTGCCAACCAAATTGCCGCCGACCGCAAGGCCCGGCAGGAGGCGCGGAAGAAACAGCAGGAGGCCATCAACAACCCCAGCAGCTCCGGCACCTCCGGCACCTCCGCCAGCTCTCAGAAGGTCATCGAGAGCATGACCGACACCAGCAAGACCACCAATGCCGACGGCAGCACCGTGACCACCAAGGTGCTCACCGAGAAGCTGCAGGATGAGACCGGCAAGATCACCCAGCGGGTGACCAAGACCGTCACCGAGGCAGGTACCAAACTGGTGGACGGCGTGGAGCGCTCCTACAAGACCGTGACCACCTATGTGGACGGCATCCAGACCAAGGTGGAGCGCAGTCTGGATGACATCACCAAGACCACCACAGGCACAAACACCGGCTCCACCACACCGACGGCCCCCACCCCGGACAAAGACCTGACCGACGCTGTGGAGGCCAACACCGAGGTCCTGCTGGCCGCAAACAGCAAGCTGGCCGAGATGGTGCGGCAGGCCAATTCTCTGGTGCTGTCTGACAACATGGCCATCAGCCGGTCTGTGGCCGCTTCCGGCACGGCACAGGTGGCCGCAGCCGCCAACCAGTACCACCGGGAGGGCGACACCAACATCATCCAAAATATCTACTCCAAGGCCCAGACGGCGGCAGATCTCCAGCGGGAAGCACGCTGGGAAGCCGACCGGGCCAAGGCCCAGAAACGATGAAAGGAGGGCTCCACAATGCCATTCAGAAAAGACCATTTGCAGCTGGTCACGGATGCCGGGGCCACTCTCGACATCGGGTGGGCTTACGGCACGCCCTACTCCCTCGACCCCATCAATGGCGTAGACGTGGACGTGCAGACCGCACAGGGCGTGAACCAGGTGGGCGTGAGCGTGGAGCGCCAGAGCGTGGCCGGGGTGAGCCGTGAGCTCATCATCCACTGCCACAGCTCCCACGGCGATGCGGATGCGGAATTACTGCTGGAAAAGCTGCCCTATTTCACCAGCGGCACAATGTATCTTGTGGATAAATTCTTCTGCCGTTTTGTGCTTTCCAAGACCCCCTACACGAAGAGCATCCACCCCTACCCGGTGCTGGATTTCATGCTCTTCTGCCCCAAGCCCTTCTGGTACAACTTGCAGGCTCAGAGCTTCTGCATCAACGGCTTTGTGTCATCGTTCAGGCTGCCGGTGAATTACTCCAAGCCCCATCGGTTCGGCGTGCGCACCTCCGTTGGCTGGCTGAACGCGGTCAACCCCGGGGCGCTGGCGGTGCCCTTCACGGCCACCCTCAAGAGCGATGGCGCTGTGGTCAACCCGTGCGTGCTGAACATCGTCACGGGCCAGAGCATCCGCATCCTGACCACCCTGACCCCCGGGCAGGTCATCGAGATCTACCGCACCACCACCGACAAGCTGGCAGTCAAGCGGACAGAGGATGGCACGGAGGAGAACATCTTTTCTTTGCTGGATGAAGATTCTGACCTGCTGGAGCTGGCTCCGGGGGACAACTTGCTCAAGGCCACCGCCGACAGCGGCGAGACCAGCCTGCAGGTGACGGTGCGCTTTTATCCCATGGTGAGCGGTATTCTGCCGGAGGTGATCTCGTGACACTGGATGTTTTGGATGAACTGACCCTCGCCCGGCTGGGCCGGGTGGAGGTGTGGGTAAGCCTTTACTGGGACGAGCCCTACAACACCGAGGGCGAGTTCACGTTGGAGGTGCGCCCCACCGAGGAGAACCTGTCCCTGCTCCGGGAGGGCCGCTGGCTGCGCCGCAATGACAGCGATGTGCCCATGCGCATCTGCCACCGGAGCAACGAGAATCAGGACAGCAACTTAGTGGTCACCGGCTTCCCGGGGACGTGGATCTTCACCAAGCGGGCCGGTACCAGCATCGTGAAGAACGAGAACGCGGAACAGGCCATGCGCAGACTGGTCAATGCAATGCAGCCGTGGCCCAAGCTGGAGCTGGGTGCTGCTGTGGGCTTTGACACCACCTACACCGCCCAGACCTCCGGCGGCAGCATCATGGACTACCTGATGACCATCGGCGCGGCTTGTGATCTGGGCTTCCGGGTGCGGCTGGCAGGCAAGAACGCAGACAAGAAGCTGCTGTTTGAGGTCTACCGGCCCACCGCCGATCCAAACAACCGTTTTTCCACCAAGTGGGGCAACCTGCAGCAGGCCGCGTGGGCCTTCGGGGATTCCGACTACGCCAACGTCGCCGTGGTGCAGGGCGCTGGCGAGGGCGAGAACCGGGCCACCGTCACCGTGGGCTTGACGGATGCCACCGGTGCCGACCGGCGGGAGCTTTACGTCGATGCCCGGGACGTGCAGCCGGACGAGGAAAAGGGTGAGACCAGCAAGAGCCAAGCCTACCTCGAGCGGCTCATGGCCCGGGGCACCAACAAATTATTGGAACAGCTCCGCACCGGCTCCATTGAGTTGACCATCGATGCCGAAGGGCTCTCCCCCGGGGATGTGGCCTACTGCACCATCCCGGAGCTGGGCTACAAGGCCACCGTCCGGGTGGCCGATGTCATTACCCAAAGCCAGAGCGACAGCACCACCCGCACCGTGCGGCTGGGCACGCCGGTCTGGCGCAAGCTGTAAGGACTGTAAGGAGATGATCTTTTGAGCAAAATCGTTTTATACCCTGCAAACGGGTTCGACTTCGATGCCGCAGACGTGGCGGCCTACCTTGCGGGCCTCACCTCGGGTGTGTTTAGCGGAGCTGAGGACTTCCCGGTGACAGCCGCAGGCGGGCTGACAGTCATCGTGGGGGCGGGCCGTGGCTGGGTGCACCCCAGCCGATTCACCGGCTACTCCATCACCAAGCGGGAGGCCGACACCCTGACCATGCCGCTGGCCGACCCGTCTCTCCCCCGCATCGATCGAATCGTCATGCGCTATGATGCCGGTGCCAGAGCCGCCAGCCTGCAGGTGCTGCAGGGCACGGCATCCAGCACACCCACGGCCCCGGCCATCTCCCGCACCGAGCTGATCTACGACCTCTGCCTTGCCGAGATCACCCGCCCGGCAGGCTCCACCAGCATCACCACGGGCCAGATCACCGACACCCGGCTGGACGAGGCGCTCTGCGGCCTCGTGCGGGACGGTGTGACCGGCATCCCCACCGACGAGCTGCTGGCCGCTGCCAAGGAGCGCATCGCCACGCTGGAGGAGAACGCCAGCAACAGTGCTGCCGCCGCCAAGGACAGCGCGGAGGCAGCCAAGAGCAGCGAGACCAAGTCCGCCGCCAGCGAGGAGCGCGCCAAGACCAGTGAGACCGCCGCCAAGCAGGCCCTGCAGGACACGGAGACGGAGCACACCGCCGCCTTGCAGGACATCGCACGGGCCCGCACCACGGCCCTGAACGACGTGGCGGCCTCCACCAAAACGGCCACCGCTGCGGCAAACACTGCCACCCAGCAGGCCACCGCCGCTGCGGGGAGTGCTTCCACCGCCGTCACCAAGGCCGGTGAGGCATCCACCAGTGCGGGGGCGGCAAAGAACGATGCTGACCGGGCAGAGAAAGCCAGTACCAACGCGGCCAATGCGGCCACCGATGCCGTGAAGCAGGCCAAGGAAGCCGGAACCTTTGATGGTCAGTCGGCCTATGCACTGGCTGTTCAGCTGGGGTTCACCGGCAGCGAAGAGGACTGGATCGCCAGCCTGAAAGGCGCAAAGGGCGACAAAGGAGATACCGGTGCGCAGGGCCCCGAGGGTGCCACCGGAGCCACCGGCCCGCAGGGGCAGCAAGGGCCCACCGGGGCAACAGGCGCTACCGGCCCACGGGGGCCGCAAGGGCCGCAAGGCCCGGCGGGTGCTTCAGCGGTAGCGGCCAGCGGCAGTAATTGGGTAAGATTTTCAGATGGTACGCAGATATGCTGGGGAACCAATTACAGTGGGATGGTGAGTTTTCCTGTGTCTTTTGCTAATACAAATTATACACCTGTTGGGTCACTGGATGTTCAGTATCCTAATAACTATAATTTTGGTTTGGAAGACGTTAGTACAACCGGCATGCGTATTAACACCTCTGGTGGAAATGTAAAAGTCCATTGGATTGCATTTGGTCGTTGGATGTGAGGTGAACGCAAATGGAGATCAAACCCGGAGCAAAAATCCCGAAGCCGGTTATCACGCAGGAAGAATGTGATGCCTATTCTGCCGTTGTGGATGCCATCAACGCCCACAATGCAGCGGCTGCCGTTGGCGAGGCTCTGTGGAGCATGGACGACCAGCCGGAGGCTTACGTTGTGGTGGAGGCAGGCACGCAGCCAGACCCTGCCGATGCACCGAAGCCGACCCCTACACTGGAGGAGCGACTTGCTACGGTGGAGAGCGCCCAAGCAGATGCCGATGCGCTGAACGTTGACCAGGCCTACCGGCTGACCCTGCTGGAGCTGGGGATCACTGAGTGAAACCCTCTACCAAGAGGATGATAACATTTTAAGATGGGGCAGCGCCCCGGAAAGGACAAACCTATGTTGTACCGTACCTGTAAACGCATGATCGAACGCGGCAATCTGGAGGGCATGAGCACCAAGCTGGACGTTTTCTATGCCGCAAGCAAGTTGACTGATGACGAGTACAAGGAGCTGACCGAGCTGCTGGCCGAGAAGGAGGCGCAGAATGCCCAAAACAATTCTTGACGTTTCCCGCTGGCAGGGACGCATTGACTGGGACAAGGTCAGGACAAGCGGCCTTGTCTCCGGCGTGATGATCCGGGCCATGGGCAACAGCAAAGAGGGCAAACCCAGTAAGCCCTACATCGACCCCTTCTTTGCCCGCAACTACGCCGAGTGCACCCGCGTAGGGCTGCCGGTGGGCGTGTACGGCTACTTCAAGGCCACCACCAAGGCACAGGCCGACAAGGAGCTGGCCCTGTTCAAGCAGGCGCTGGGCGGCAGAACGTTCCAGCTGCCGGTTGCCGTGGACATTGAGGACAAGCTGCAGGAAGCCCTGAGCAAGGCCGCCCTGACCGACATCGTGGCCCACTGCCTGAGCGTGGTGGAGAGCTGGGGCGTGTACGCCATGCTCTACACCGGCCTGAACTTCGGGCAGACTAACCTTTACATGGGTGGCGCGGCCCTCAAGCCCTACGACGTATGGCTGGCGGCCTACCGCACCAAGAAGCCCGCTCCCGGCTGGCCCTTCGGCATGTGGCAGTACACCAGCAGCGGCAAGATTCCCGGCATTGCCAAAGGCGCAGACCTGAGCGTGGCCTACAAGGACTACGCGGGCATCATCCAGCGGGCCGGACTGACGAAAGTGAGAGGAGCATAAGTGATGAGCAAGAAGCTTTTTATCAGCCAGCCTATGAACGGCCTATCGGACGAGCAGGTGCTCCAGGAGCGTGCCGCAGTGATCGGGAAGGCAAAGGCCGTGTTTGGTGACGATGCGGTTCCTCTGGAAACGTTCTTTGAGGACTTTGGCCCCGATGCGAAGCCGCTGGATTATCTGGCACGCAGCATCGAGTTTCTGGCTAAGGCTGACGTGGCGGTTTTCGCCCCGGGCTGGGAGTACGCACGCGGCTGCCGCATTGAGCGGCAGTGCGCCGAGGAATACGGTATTCCGGTAATGGAGGTGTGAGACCGATGGCAAGTTGTCTGATTTCAGATGCACCATACGCACCCTGGCTCTCAGAGGTTCTAGCTACACTGGAAGAGCACAAGATCGACCGCATCGCCATAGCAGCGCCTCTGGCAGACGGTGAGGTGTTCACGGGGTACTACAACATGAATACCCAAGACAAGGCCCTGCTGGCATCCAATATCCAAGCAGATGCCGTTCTGGATGCGGTGTGTCACAACGGACAGCGCATCCAGCAGGCGTGGGAAGATGATGAGGAGGGGTGAGACCGATGTGGCAGTTTATCACGGAGTATTGGGCCGGGTGGCTCTGTGCTCTGATCGGCGGCGCGATCCTTGCCGCCATCCCCAAGATCAAGGCCCTGTGGGACGCGGTGCTGGCCCTGCTGCACGACCGCATCTATACCGAGTGCTACCGTTTTATGGAGCTGGGGTACATCACCCGCGACGGCCTGCGCAACCTGAATTACCTCTACAAGACCTATCATGTGATGGGCGGCAACGGCACCGGTACGGAATTGTACAAGAGAGCCTGCGCTTTACCCATCCACGACTGAAGAAAGGAACTGACAATATGAACGCACACATCACTGGGAACAACACCCCCGCCATCCCCGCCGCGACCATCGCCCGCACTGTTGTGCTGGCACTGGCCCTCGTCAATCAGCTGCTGAGTGCAGCAGGCAAGCCGGTGCTGCCCATCGACAGCGCCAGCGTGGAGCAGTGGGTGACGGCTGGCCTGACCACCGCTGCCGCCATCTGGGCATGGTGGGAGAACAACAGCTTTACTCCCGAGGCCATCCGCGCCGATGAGCTGCTGGATCAGATGCAGGGGAAGATCAAGTAAGAGTACATAGCAACAGCCCCGAGGAACCATCTGGCTCCCCGGGGCTGTTTTCTTTTGGCATATTTCGGCATATTCCGACGCATTCCGCATTATCCGGCACATTCTGACATTTTCCGGTTAAAGTTGGATGGAAAGGATGTGCAAACTATGCCCGACGTGAAACTTTCGAACTCCCCCGCCCAGCTGGATCAAATCCTCCGGCCGCTGGGAATTACCCGGAGCTCAAAGAATTACCGTATCCTATGCGAATGCGTGGCTCTGATCTGTGAGCAGGAGGACCGGCTGGAAGCTGTACAGAAAGAGATCTATACCCCCATCTCAGACCAGCGAAGCTGCAAGTGGTCTGCCATTCAAAGTGCCGTTCGGCGTGCAGCAGAGAAAGCCTGGGCGCTCAATCCCGAAGGCGTTCAGCAGTTGGCTGGCTACCCGCTGACCGGTGCACCCAGCGCGGTGCAGTTCCTGGAGATGCTTTACAATGCCGTGGTGAGAGGGTAACGAAACGGCTGCCATGCGAGTGTGATGCGTGGCAGCCTATTTTTGCTTGATTTTCGCATAGTTTCCCGCAAAAGTGGGTTTGACTGTGGGTTACAGCAAAAGAAAAACACCCGGAAACTCACGTTTCTAGGTGTTTTATCTTGGTGGGCGCGGGTGGATTCGAACCACCGAAGCTGAAAAGCAGCAGATTTACAGTCTGTCCCCATTGGCCACTCGGGAACACGCCCAGATTCTGTTCACGTCCGTTGCCGGACGACTTGTTTATTTTATCAGACTGCGGGCGATTTGTCAACTACTTTTTTCGGATTTTTGCAGCTTTTCTGCGGAAGCTGTCGGCAGGGTCAGTTTTGGGTCAGATGTTTCCGGCGCTCGTAATCCCGCAAGGCGGCAATGGCTTCGCCAGACATGGGGTAGAGGGCAATGAGATTGAATATGGTCATCAGGCCGATGCCCACGTCGCCCAGGTCCCACACCACGGTATAGGCTTCCAAACCGCCCACCATCAGCATGACAAGGGCCAGCACCTTATAGGCTGTCTGCCAGCCCCAGCGGTCGCCAAAGAGGTACGCCACATTGGAGCGGGCATAGAACAGGATGCCGATGAAGGTGGAGAAGCTGAACAGCGCCAGCGTGACGGCAATGAACACCACACCAAAGCTGCCCAGATGGTACTGCGCCGCCGCCTGCAGCAGGTCCATGCCGGTCAGCCCAGTGGTGACATTTGCGGGAGCCAGCAGCATCATAAAGGCAGTGCAGCTGCAGATGACCACCGTATCGATCAGGACACCCAGTGCCTGCACAAAGCCCATCTTCACAGGATCATCGCAGGAGGCAGCCGCTGCCGCACAGGGGGCCGAACCGCTGCCCGCTTCATTGGAGAACAGGCCGCGCTTGACACCGTTCATCAGCACCGCGCCAAAGCCGCCCGCGGCCACCTGCCGCAGGCCGAAGGCTTCCGAGAAGATGCGGCCCAGCACAGCGGGCAGCTGGTGGAAATTCACCGCAATGATGATGACCGTCATCACGAAATAACAGACCGCCATGATCGGCACGATAACATCCAGGCTTTTCACGGTGGCATCCTTGCGCAGGACAATGACCGCCGAGAGCACCACCAGCACCACCGTGGTCACAATGGGCGGGATGGAGAACGCATTGGCAAAGGCAGAGCTGACCGAGTTGCTGATGACCTGGCTGATGCCGCACCAGCAGATGAGGCCCGAAATGGCAAACAGCACCGCGATGATAGAATGACGCAGCTTTTTGCCCCGCTTGCGCTCGGCCAGCACATGGATGTAGTAGGCCGGGCCGCCGCGCTGCCCGCCATAGAGTGGGTCAGGCTGCCGGTACTTCTGGGCCAGTGTGGATTCCACAAAGGAGGTGGAGGCCCCCAACAGGGCCGTGACCCACATCCAGAACACCGCACCGGCACCACCGGCAGACACTGCCGCCACCACGCCCACCAGATTGCCCATGCCTACCCGGGTGGCCGTGGAGACGATGAGCGTCTGAAAAGAGGAAAGGCTGTCCATGCTCTGGTTCTTCTCGCAGACAGCGGCGATCATATCCCGGAACAGCCGCACGGGCAGCAGCCGGGTGCGCAGGGTGAAGAACACGCCCGCCGTGAGCAGCAGCACTGCCATCAGCGAAATGCCGATGCCGCCGCCCACCGGCAGGGTGAACAAATCACCCCAGAGCAAGTTGTATACCGTTTCGATCAAATGGGACATTCTGAGGAGCCTCCTGTTGTGTGATTACTTTATTATAATACAGCACTTCAGGTTTGTAAATCAGAAAATCCCAGCGCAAGGAAAATAAAAAATCCGAACCCTTCTCTTTCGAGAAAAGGTTCGGATTTTCATCATTTGGTGCGGATAAGAGGACTTGAACCTCCACCGAGTTGCCCCGATTAGAACCTGAATCTAACGCGTCTGCCAATTCCGCCATATCCGCATATTCTGTTTTTGTTCGTGGGCCGTTCGGCTCGGAACGTTAGTTATTATACCACAGCCGCAAAAAAAGTCAAGCACTATTTTCAAAATTGTTCGACAAAAAAATGTTCTAAAATTCGGGCACTCCGTACAGGGGCATTTGGGCCGGAATATGGTACAATAAAAGCTGACCGTCCGGCCTGTATGCCGCCGGGCGAGTAATGACGGAATGAGGGAAACCGAATGTTCAATGTTCTGATCTTCATCATCGGCGCGGGCATCATGTTCTACATGGGCCTGCGCAGTGTGCTGCAGCGCCGCCGCTTACAGCAGAAGGGCCAGCGTGTGGAGGCCCGGGTGGCAGGCACCGTTCAGAGCCGGGACGGCGCGGCTTATCTGCTTGAGTTCGAGACCGAGGGCGGCAGCCACCGCCTGCACTACCCCAAAGCCGCCAAGAGCAAGGGCTTTGCCAGCGGGGAAACGGTCACGCTGTACTACGACCCCGAAGATCCCGAAAAGATGTATGTGGAGGGCGACCGCTCCGTTCTGGGGGCCGAGATCCTCTATTTCTGTCTGGCCGTTGTGCTGCTGGCACTGATGGTCAGCTTTATCCGCTGAGAGGAGGTCACCGCAATGGTATTGGAACATGTAGGAATGCCCCAGCCCGGGGACTGCCGGGTGGTATTTTCCGCCAGCGCCGAGGAGCTGGAAGCGGCCATTCAGGCCGAGCAGGCCGCAGAGAACCCGCCGCAGACGGAAGAGGACCTGCTGACCGCCGCCGTGAACCGGGCTATCCTGACCGGTTTTTCCACATTATATCAGGAGCTTGTGGAAAAAGAGCATCTGGTTCCCGTGACCGATCCGGATTTTGAGCTGCTGGCCGTCAACCGGGCCGAAGGCTTCCGGGCGGGAGCAGAGTTCTACTGCCTGCCGCCGCTGGAGCTGGAGCGTTACACCGGCTTCACCCAGCCCATCCAGCCCCGGCCCATCCGTCAGGTGAGCATTGAACTGGAAGTGAACACCCGGCACGGCGATGAAGACCGCGCCGCCGATGCCGCAGGCAAAGCGGCTCTGCGCCAGCAGGTGGCACGGGAGCTCTATGCCCAGCGCTGTGCGCAGGCCAAGGCACTGGCCCGCCGGGAGCTTATCTTCCAGCTGGGCGGCTGTGTCAAGGGCACCCTGCCCAAGGACCTGGTCTCCGGCAACTATTTTGCCGAGCAGCGGAACTTCAACCTGCGGCTGCAGGCCAACAACGTCAACTTTGACCAGTACCTCAAGGTGCGGGGCCAGACCGTGGAGCAGTTCCGCACTGAGCTTCACGCACAGGCAGAGCAGAAGCTGCGGGGCAGTCTGGGCCTTCTGATGGTGGCCGAGCGGGAACACCTCTGGCCCACCGATGCCGAGGTGGAGGCCGCACTGGCACACTGGAAGGGTGAGCGCACCTTCCCTGCCAACGATTTCCGCAAGGTGCGGCAGGGCATCGCCAGCCAGCGGGCGGCAGAGTTCGTGGAAGCCCACTCCACCCTGCTTCCCCCGCCGGAGGAACCGGTGCTGGAAACCATCGCATAAAAAATGGGAGATGCCGCTGTTGGCATCTCCCATTTTGGTTTTTTCAGGTCTCCACGCCCTCGAACTGGCTGTTATAGAGCTTGGCATAGAAGCCGCCCTGCGCCAGCAGGGTGTCATGGTCGCCCTGCTCCACGATGTGGCCATCCTTCATCACCAGGATGACATCGGCCTCACGGATGGTGGACAGGCGGTGGGCCACGATAAAGCTGGTGCGGCCCTGCATCATCCGGGCAAAGGCAGCCTGGATGCGCACCTCAGTGCGGGTGTCGATGGAGGAGGTCGCCTCGTCCAGGATCAGCATGGGGGGCAGGCAGAGCATCACGCGGGCGATGCAGAGCAGCTGCTTCTGGCCCTGACTGATGTTGCCGCCGTCCTCAGCAATGACGGTATCGTAACCCTTGGGCAGGCGGCGGATGAAGCTGTCGGCGTGGGCCGCTTTGGCGGCGGCAACGATCTCTTCCTCCGTGGCATCGGGCTTGCCGTAGGCAATGTTCTCCCGCACGGTACCGGCACGCAGCCAGGTCTCCTGCAGCACCATGCCGTAGCTGCCGCGCAGGGAGGCACGGGTCAGGCTGCGGATATCGTTTCCGGCCACCTCAATGGAGCCGCCGTTGACATCGTAGAACCGCATGAGCAGGTTGATGAGGGTGGTCTTGCCGCAGCCGGTGGGGCCGACGATGGCGATGCGCTGGCCGGGCTTCACATCCAGATCCAGGCCCTCGATGAGGGGGCGGTCCGGCAGGTAGCGGAAGGAAACGTCCTTCAGCTCCACATGGCCGTCGGTCTCCAGCACCTTGGCGTTCTCCGCCTCGGGCACCTGGTCCTCGGCATCCAGCAGCTCGAACACACGGGCCGCGCAGGCCAGTGCGTTCTGCAGCTCGGTGACCACGCCGGAGATCTCGTTGAAGGGCTTGGTGTACTGGTTGGCGTAGTTCAAAAACACGCTCAGCTGACCGATGGTGATGCCGCCGCGCACGGCGTACAGGGCACCCACCAGGCCCACACCGGCGTACACGATGTTATTCACAAAGCGGGTGGCGGGGTTGGTCATGCTGGAGAAGAAGATGGCCTTCAGGCTCACGCTCTGCAGGCGGCCATTCACCTCATCAAAGGCGGCAAGGCTCTCGGCCTCATGGCCAAAGGCCTGCACGACCTTCTGGCCCTCGATCATCTCGTTGACCAGGGCAGTCTGCTCGCCGCGCACGGTGCTCTGGCCCTGGAAATACTTGTAGCTGCGCTTGGCAAGGAAGCTTGCCACCACCAGGCTCAGCGGGGTGATGCAGACCACCACCAGCGTGATGGGCACATTCTCACTGAGCATGAACAGCAGGGTACCAAAGATGGTCAGCACACCGCTGAACAGCTGAGTAAAGCCCATGAGCAGGCCGTCCGCAAAGGTGTCCACATCGGCGACCATGCGGCTGACGATATCGCCGGAGGGGTGGCTGTCCAGATAAGAGAGCGGCAGGGTCTGGATCTTACGGAGCGCGGCGTTGCGCAGGTCCCGGCTGACCGAGAAGGTGATGCGGTTGTTGCAGACACTCAGCAGCCACTGGGCAAATGCAGCCACCACAGCCACGATCACGATCTCCACCACGATGCGCAGAACACCGTTGAAGTCCACATTCCCCTTGCCCAGCATCATATCAATGGCACTGCCGCAGAGGATGGGAATATACAGCTGGGCAGCCACGCTCACAGCGGCCACGATCAGACTGCACACCACAAAAAAGCCGTAAGGGCGGATCTTTTCCAGCACACGCCGAAGCGTTGCGTTGCGCTGTTCCGGGGTCAGCTTACTCTTTGCTTTTGCACTCATTTCTGCGCATCCCCTTTCTTGAACTGGCTGGCGTAGATCTCCTCGTAAACGGGGCAGGTCTTCAGCAGATCGGCGTGCCTGCCCAGACCCACCATCCTGCCGTCATCCAGCACGATGATCTGGTCGGCGTGCTGCAGGCTGGCGGCACGCTGGCTCACGATGAACACGGTCAGGTCACCGGGCAGAGCGGCCAGCGCCTTGCGCAGGGCCGCATCGGTGGCGTAATCCAGCGCGCTGGCGCTGTCGTCCAGGATCAGGATCTCGGGCTTGCCCACCAGCGCACGGGCAATGGTCAGGCGCTGCTTCTGGCCGCCGGACAGGTTCCGGCCGCCCTGCTCCACAGGCTCGTCCAGCCCAAGGGGCTTTGCCCTGACAAAATCCGCAGCCTGCGCAGTCTCCAGTGCGGCCCACAGGTCAGCATCCACCGCGTTCTTGTTGCCCCACAGCAGGTTGGAGCGGATGGTGCCGCCAAACAGCTGGGCTTTCTGCATCACGACCGCCACACTGCCGCGCAGAGCCGCGCGGGGGTACTCCTGCGCCGGACGGCCCAGGATCTCCACGGTGCCCTCCGTGGCATCATAGAAGCGGGGGATCAGATTGATGAGGCTGGATTTGCCGCTGCCCGTGCCGCCGATGACACCAATGGTCTGGCCGCGCTTTGCGGTAAAACTGATATCGGTCAGGCTGGGGGCACCGGCACCGGCGTAGGTCAGGCTGACATGGTCGAACCGGACAGCATCCCCCGCCTTGTCCGCAGGTGCCTCACCCTTGAGGGCCGCGGGGAACTCCATGCCGGGCTCGGTGTCCAGCACAGCCTGCACACGGCCGGCACAGGCCAGCGCCTTGCTCACCTGCACGATGAGGTTTGCCAGTTTGACCAGCTCCACCAGGATCTGGTTCATGTAGTTCACCAGCGCGATCACATCGCCGGAGGCCATGCCGCCCACATTGATCTCGATGCTGCCCACATAGAGCAGAGCCACGATGGCCAGATTGATGATGACGTAGGTCAGCGGGCTCATCAGGGAGGAGATGTGGCCCACATGGAGCTGCATCCGGGTCAGCAGATCGTTGGCCGACTCAAAGCGGTCGATCTCGCTCTGCTCCTTATCAAAGGCGCGGACCACGCGCACACCGGTCAGGTTCTCGCGGGTCAGGCCCAGCACACGGTCCAGCCGGGCCTGGGCCGTTTTGTACAGCGGGTTGGTGATGACCATGACCCCGAACACCACCACGCTCAGCAGCGGGATGGCGACCACAAAGATCCAGGCGGCCCGCACATTCACGGTGAACGCCATGACCATGGCACCAACCACCACGAACGGGCTGCGCAGGAACAGGCGCAGGAAGAGGTTCAGACCGCTCTGCACCTGATTGATGTCACTGGTCATGCGGGTGATGAGGGTGCTGGTGCCCATGGTATCCATCTCGGTAAAGCCAAGCCTCTGGATGTGCTCAAACAGGGCATGGCGCAGGGAGGTGGAATAGCCCACCGCCGCCTTGGCCGAGAAATACTGGGCCGTCAGGCTGCAGGCAAGGCCCACAACGGCCAGCAGCAGCAGGATGCCGCACCGCACAAGGATATAGTGGAAATCATGTGCTGCAATGCCCACGTTGACGATGTCTGCCATGACCAGCGGCACAAACAGGTCGAACGTGGCTTCCAGCATCTTGAACAGCGGTGCAAGCACAGCCTCGCGCTTGTAGCCGTTCAGGTGGGTAAGCATTTTATTCAAGGGGTGATTCTCCTTTCCCAGTGATAGCGGGTGTAAACTTCACAGTTCTTTATTATAGTACAGGAAATGCAAAAAAGCCAGTTCAAATCACGCCATTGCGCACCGTGCCCTGCCAGAACAAGGAAAGGGACTGCCGCACAGGGGAAGATCCCAGTGCAGCAGTCCCTTTTCATAGGAGGTAATGATGTTGAAGTGGGAGCAGACGGTGGAGCCGATCAATGTCCTCCGGGGTGGCGTTCTGGTCAGCCCCTTTCGCCTTCGGTTATTTCGCCTGCAGCATCGGGCTTCTGGGCCTTTTTGTAGCGGTACATCTCCCGGTCGGCCCGATTCTTCACAGCCAGCACATCCTCCCCCAAAAAGGGAGCTGAGCCAAAGGACACCGTGGGCAGAAAGTCCACGGCTTTTCGCCGCTGTTCCAGCTGGAGTACAAACTCCTGCGCGCACTGGGCCTCCCGGTCGGCGTTTTCCATCAGCACACAAAACTCGTCGCCGCCGGTACGGTAGCAGTAGCCGCTGCGGGCATAGGCTTTTTTGATGCAGCGGCCGATCTCGGCCAGACAGAGATCCCCCTGCAGGTGGCCGTAGCGGTCGTTGATCTGCTTGAAGTCGTCCACATCGAACACCACCAGCACCCCGCCGCGGCGGCGCATCTCAGCAGTGCGGTTCAGATAGCTGTTCTGATTCAGCAGCCCGGTAAGGGCATCCAATTGGTCCCACATCTCGCTGCAGTAGATAAAGTACAGCACCGACAACAGGGTAACGCACAGCCATGTAACGTGGAGGTCCGGCAGTGTCACCTGAATGATGGTCTCAATGAGCAGAAAGATCATCAGGGGGTAGATCAGCGCCCGGCTGCGGTTCTGAAATTCCCGCGCCGTAACGAAGGTGGACACCGAAAGATACACGATGGCCGCAAAATACAGGATGATATAAATATAGAAGTATTGCCCACGGGAATAAACGTTGTCGGCGCTGACGGAGAACACCAGCCCGGCGGGGATGGACAGAGCAAGGAACAGCAGGTAGCACGCCTCGCAGCACACCGCCGCCCTGAACCAGCGGTTCATCCTCTTTTTCCGGTCCATGACATACACAAGGCAGAGACACACTCCCGGGGACAGGCCGAACCCCAAATAGTTGGACAGGATGTTCAGCCAGCGGTAGCCCGCCGGGATTCCATCCACCGCCAGTGTCACCACCTCCAGCACCGAGATCGCCGCGATCAGCGCAAAAGCAAGGAAAAATCCCTGCTTCTGCTTTTTGTTCAGGGACTCGCTGAGCTTTGTGAGGATGCACATGAAGCTCAGCACAAAAAGGTCAATGGCCGTTAATACATAAAAATATCCATTCATTGTGGCTTGTTTCACCCTTTGGACTTCTGTGATCTGGTCAGCCATCGAAACGATCCCGACCGTCCAGAACTTAGTCAAAAGCCGCTATGTTCTTCAGATTGCTCATCTATCTCTCTGGCAATCGATTCAAAAATCTCAGATTCTTCTTTTGTTTCCAAGTGATTCGGATTCGACAACATTGTATCCATTAGACTCGTTTTCAACCTCTCACAACATGGCTTAAAGGAGACATATGTAATACCTCCACCAATAATCCCACCAGCAACCGGGATAGCCTTCTTGAAGAAACCGGAGAATACCTCTTTTGTCATTTTGACACCGAACCATTTAGCAATGCTTTTTACGATTGGGTAAATTGCTCCTTTGGTCAGAGCCTTTTTCATCAGTTGCCTTTCAACACCTTCGCCAAGCGCTTTCGCCATAGCTTTGATTGCATTGTTGGCACCCGCAACGCCAAACATCACACCCATGGCAATGATCAAAGTGTTCATCGTAGAAGTATCGATCTGTGCTTCATTATCAGCAGATATAATTTCTGGAAAGCCATATAGATACATCAGTTCCTGTGCTGCCCTAAGCGTGTAGCCATAATACTGCATGATATCTGTTGGAATGGTCGCTGCCATAGCTGCACCGCCGGGCGCTCCCAATGCGGCTGAGATTCCAGATACAAAATACCGCTCATGCTGAATCACCGCGTCTGCAATTTTATTGATTTCCTCCAGTGAAATGCCCGCCTTCATCGGGGTTGTTCTAACCGCGTTTTCAATGGTTGCAGCATCATAATGTGCGCGGAACTCGTTTGCCAAAAATCTGTTTCGCTCCACTTTCACACCCGGCGTTCTCAGCCCAAGGATAATGATATCTTCAATATCTACTTTTCCATCGTGATTTGCATCCAGTTGATCCATAACAGCATCCTTTGCGGCAGCACCTGTATTTACAACTGTGTTCTTTCCGGCAGTCAATGCATCTCCGGTTTTAGTTGCAGCAGTTTCGATACCATGTACAATACCGGGAGTAACAGTCTCATTGATCTTTTTTGCATTCTCCTGCACAGTATGGATTCCGCTATACAATGCGTCTTTTATATTCAGCATATAGCCTTTCCTCTCAAGTTTCAATCAATGATATTATCTTTACTTACATCATTTGCAAATCCGCAGGCCACGCATTTCCATGCTCCAGAAAGCGTTAAAAATCCGGGCTGAACATTCAGAAACCGTCCACAATGATCGCAAAATCAGAATATCTCACCTGATAACATATCGCTTTGTGCAATACAATACGAACACTTCTGGCAAACCCACACATTATCTACCAGCAACATTGTCTCTCCACAACAAGGGCACATCATTGCTTTTATTTTTCTAAATCTCTGAAGATCTTTTTGTTCTTCTGGCAGAGATGCAAAGCTCCGCACTGGTGCATTTTTTCCGACAGTTACTTTCAACTTTTTCATAATTACATTCCTTTCTGGTGTTTATTTCTACTCACCATAAGAGAACATGAATTTTTCGCGGATTCAATTATGCACCAAGCTTTACCTTCCCCGGTTATCCCAACTCCACTGTAAGCTATCCACCCTAGTCTGCCCCCTCACCAGCGTGCCGACCACCTCACAATGGGCGGTCTGGGGGAAGAGATCAACAGGGGTAAAGCCCTCGGCGCGGTAACCTTTGGCGGTCAGGAGGGCAAGATCGCGGGCCATGGTCTCGGGGTTGCAGCTGACATAGACCACCCGTTTGGGGGCCATGCGGGCCACACTCTCGATGAACTGGGGGGTGGAGCCTTCGCGGGGCGGGTCCATGAAAATGACATCTGCTCTCTGCCCGGCGGCCGCTGCTTCTGTGATCCACTGGGTGGCATCGGCGGCAAAGAAGCGGGCGTTTTTCACGTTGTTGTGTTTTGCGTTGCCGATGGCATCCCGGACAGCGTCCCGGTTCAGCTCCACGCCCACCACCTGCTTTGCCCTGCCGCTGGCGGTCAGACCGATGGTGCCAATGCCGCAGTAGGCATCCAGCACCACCTCTTTGCCGGTCAGGCGGGCGGCTTCCACAGCCAGACCATACAGCACCTCGGTCTGGTCATGGTTGATCTGGTAGAAGCTCCGGGGGCTCAGGGCATAGGTCTTGCCGCAGAGGGTATCCAGAATGAAGCCCTTGCCGTAGAGCACCTTTTCCTCTTCGCCCAGCACAACGCTGGTGCGGCGGGGGTTGTAGTTCTGCACCACGGTGGTCACGGGGACATGGCGCTTTTCGGCTTCGGCCAGCAGGGCGCGGACAAAGTTTTTTGCCCCGGGCAGAACCGGCTGGGCGGTCACCAATACCACCATCACCTGCCCGGACACCACACCGCGCCGCAGCAGGCAGTGGCGGAGCAGGCCGGTGCCCTTGTCCTCATTGTAAGGCTGGTAGCGGCAGGCGCTGACCGCCGCCCGCACCGCCTGCATCACGGTGTCCAGCACTTCGTCCTGCAGCAGGCAGCTTTCCACAGGCAGCACTTTATGCGTGCCTGCCGCATAGATGCCGGACACCAGTTTCCCGCCGGGGCCCGCTGCAAAGGTAGAGATCACCTTATTGCGGTAATGGCAGGGGTTTTCCGCGCCCCGGATGGGAGCCACCGGGCCGTATTTTCCCACCAGCTTACGGACAGCGGCCTCTTTTTGTTTCAGCTGCTCGGCATAATCCAGCCCCAGCATCGGACAGCCGCCGCATTTTTTTGCTTTCAATCTGCACTCCATCGTATATCCTTCCGCCACTTGACAAAACAAAAAAAAATCACTATACTACAAATAGAAAAGGCACTGCGACAAGCGGTTAGCCCTGAAGGGTTTTAGCTATCTATTTGCATAGAAAACCGTCACCGGCCAGGGTGGCGGTTTTCGCTTTTCACCTTGATGGTAAATACCAGTCCAAAAATATGGAACGTCAAAGTAATCGGCATTGCTCTCACCTCCTTCCGGAAGTGTGGGCTCCCCGCCTGCCGTTATGTGCAGTACCTTTTCGCATTTGATTTTAACACATCTTTTGACCGAATGCAACGAAAAAGCTCCCGTAATGGGAGCTTTTTCGTTTTCCGTCACCCATAGGGATCGTACAGGTCATATTCTTCTGCCTCCTGATGCTGCTCCTCCAGCACCCGGATGGCCTGTTCCAGCTGGCTCTGGGAAGCGCCGCTCTCGCTGGCAAGGGCGCGGACCGCTTCGGGCAAGCTGCCGCCGAACAGGGTGTCCATCCGCTGGCGCATGGCCGCAACGCAGTAGGCCCGGCGGGTGACCGTGGGCAGATAGGTGTTCTGGCTCCCCGCCTTGCCGCCCTTGACCCAGCCCTTTTCCTCCAGACGGTACAAAAAGTTGAGCACCGTGGCCGGAGCCCAGCCGGTGGCGGTCAGCTTTTCGCTGATGTCCCGCCGGGTGGCCGGGGCGGGGCAGTCCCAGAGCGCCAGCAGCACCTGCTCCTCGGCGGCAGAGAGTGGTTTCAGTCTGTCTGAAAGTCCATACACCGGTTTCACCTCCGATTTTTTGCTTTTACATTTGTCTTATTTCAACATGATTATACCACACCCGGCACAAACAGGCAAGCAGTAAAAGTGAGGAGCCATGCGGTAAAACCAGCATATTTTTACACTTGTCTTAAAAAGTGCTCTTCCTTCATGGACAGTTGTGTGTTTTGTGCGTTCAGGGTAGGCAGAACAGGCCCATCTTTGTGCAAAGATGCTCTTGTTTTTGCACCCCCGGAACCGGTATACTACGGACAAATCAAGCATACACCTGCCGCAGATGAGAGCGGCGGTATGGATAGGAAAGGGAGAGTTCCATATGGCACGAGTATACAACTTCAGCGCAGGCCCCAGCATGTTACCGGAAAAGGTGCTCCGTCAGGCACAGGCAGAGCTGCTGGAATACGGCGATTCCGGCCAGAGCGTGATGGAAATGAGCCATCGCAGCAAGTGGTTCGATGCCATCATCACTGAAACCGAAGCCACCCTGCGCCGGGTGATGAACATCCCTGACAACTACAAGGTCGGTTTCTTCCAGGGCGGTGCCACCCAGCAGTTTGCCATGGTGCCCCTGAACTTTATGACCACAGGCAAGGCCGATTATCTGGTCACCGGCAATTTCTCGAACCTGGCTGCCAAGGAGGCCGCCAAGTTCGGCGAGGTGAAGATCGTTGCTTCCAGCAAGGACAAGAATTTCACCTACATCCCCGATGTCAACGCCATCGACTACGACAAGGATGCAAGCTACATCCACATCTGCCAGAACAACACCATCTTCGGCACCCAGTACGTTGAGGTACCTCAGGTGGAGGGTGTGCCGCTGGTGGCAGACATGAGCTCGATGATCCTCTCCAAACCTGTGGACGTGAACAAGTACGGCTGCATCTACTTTGGTGTGCAGAAGAACGTAGCCCCCGCCGGCATGGCCATTGCCATTGTCCGGGACGACCTGCTGGGCCACGCCGCCGACACCGTGCCCACCATGATGAACTACACCACCCTGCTGGCCAAGGACAGCATGTACAACACGCCCCCCTGCTGGTGCATCTATATGACCGGTCTGGTGCTCAAGTATCTGGAAAACGACATCGGCGGCCTGGAAAACATGCAGAAGATCAACGAAGCCAAGGCCAGGATCCTGTACGATTATCTGGACGGTCAGGAGTTCTTCCACAACCCTGTGGAGCACCGCTACCGCAGCACGATGAATGTCACCTTTACCAGCCCCGACCCTGACATGGACAAGAAGTTCTGCGCCGAGGCCGCCGAAGCCGGTTTTGTCAACCTGAAGGGCCACCGTCTGGTGGGCGGTATGCGCGCTTCCATTTATAATGCAATGCCCATCGAAGGTGTAGAGAAGCTGGTGGACTTCATGGAGAAATTCCGCAAGGCAAATGCCTGATTTGTGTATAGGAGATAGGAAAGTATGTTTACGATCAAAACCCTGAACGCCATCAGCCCGGTGGGCCTGGCAAAGCTGAACAAGAACCTGTTTGATGTTTCGGTGGACACCGATGCCCCCGATGGCATTCTGGTGCGCAGCGCCGACCTGCTGAACACCACCTTCAACGACAACCTGCTGGCCATTGCCCGTGCCGGTGCCGGTGTGAACAATATCCCGCTGGATCGCTGCTCGGAGCAGGGCATCGTGGTGTTCAATACCCCCGGTGCCAACGCCAACGCTGTGGCTGAGCTGGTCATTGGGATGCTGATCGCAGGCAGCCGCAATGTGGCCGCCGCTGCCCAGTGGTGCCAGGGCCTGACCGGCGACCCCGCCATGGCCAAGACCGTGGAAAAGGGCAAGAAAAAGTTTGTGGGCAACGAGATCAAGGGCAAGACGCTGGGTGTCATCGGTCTGGGTGCCATTGGTTCCCGGGTGGCCAACTGCGCCATTGAGCTGGGCATGGAGGTCTACGGCTACGATCCCTATATCTCCATTGATGCCGCCTGGAACCTTTCCAGCCAGGTACACCACTGCGTAAACCTGAACGACATGCTCCCCCTGTGCGACTACATCACCATCCATGTTCCCTACCTGCCCACCACCAAGGATACCATCAACGCCCAGACCCTTGCCCTGTGCAAGGACGGCGTGAAGATCCTGAACTATGCCCGCGGTGAGCTGGTGAACACCGCAGCCCTGCTGGAGGCCATGGAGACGGGCAAGGTCTCCGGCTACATGACCGACTTCCCCACTGAGGCCATTCTGGGCAAGCCCGGCATCGTCTGCACCCCGCATCTGGGTGCTTCCACGCCGGAGGCCGAGGACAACTGTGCCGCAATGGCCGTGCAGGAGATCAGCGATTACCTCAAGAACGGCAACATCACCCACTCGGTGAACATGCCCGAGGTGCATCAGCCCCGTGCAGGCGGCAAGCGCATCTGCATCATCCACAAGAACGAGCCCGGCATGATCAGCCAGATCACCGCCCTGACCACCGAAGCGGGCCTGAACATTGAAAACATGGTGAACAAGAGCAAAAAGAACATGGCTTACACCATGCTGGACGCGACCGGTGCCGTGGACGGCAGGCTGGCTGAGAAGCTGGCCGCCATCCCTGCTGTCATCCGGGTGCGCATCCTGTAACACTGCCAACCCTTAGCTTTCCCCTCGCCCCATCTGTTCATGGGCGGGGGGATTTTTTGTGGAGCACCCCACCGTCCCTCCGGGGGAAGCCGTTGACACAAAAAATCCCCCCTGCCGTTATACAGCAGAGGGGAGAAAGAAGATCAGAGTGTTTACAGCTTCTTGCCGGTCAGGAGCTCATAAGCCTCCTCGTACTTGGCAATGGTCTTGTCGATGACATCCTGAGGCAGATCGTAGTTGCTGTCGGGATTGGCCTTGAGCCAGTTGCGGACGAACTGCTTATCGAAAGAGGGCTGACCGTGGCCAGCCTCATAGCCCTCCAGCGGCCAGAAGCGGCTGGAATCGGGGGTGAGCATCTCATCGCCCAGCACCACGTTGCCGTTCTCATCCAGACCAAACTCGAACTTGGTATCGGCAATGATGATGCCGCGGCTCAGGGCATACGCGGCGCACTTCTTGTACAGGGCAATGGTATAGTCCCGCAGCTTGGTGGCGTAGTCCTCGCCGTGGCCGGGGAACTGCTTTTCCAGCACCTCAATGCTCTTTTCGTAGCTGATGTTCTCATCGTGGTCGCCGATCTCAGCCTTGGTGGAAGGAGTGTAGATGGGCTCGGGCAGCTGCTGGGATTCCTGCAGGCCCTCGGGCAGGCGGATGCCGCAGACGGTGCCGTTCTGCTGGTAGCTGGCCCAGCCGCTGCCGGTGATGTAGCCGCGCACGATGCACTCGATGGGCAGCATGGTCAGCTTGCGGCACTTCATGCTCCGGCCCTCAAAGGCAGGCGTGCGGAAGAACTCGGGCATATCGGCGGTATCCACGCTCAGCATGTGGTTGGGCAGAACATCCTTGGTGTAGTCGAACCAGAATCTGCTCATCTGGGTCAGCACCTTGCCCTTGTTGGTCACTTTATTTTTCAGGATCACATCAAATGCAGAGATACGATCGGTGGCAACCATAATGAGGCTGTCGCCATTGTCATAGATCTCGCGGACTTTGCCTTCCTTGATGGGCTTGAATTCAGTCATAGCAAACACTCCATTTTTCCTGATAGCTCTTTCATCAACGTCCTCGCCCGCTCCGGCATTGCAGAGCAATGAAGGGCAGGGTGAGCCGTTTTCCGTTTACCTATTCAGTCTATCACACTTACTGTCCGTTTGGAAGAAACAGATTCCAAGGAAAATTGCCCGCAATTTTCGATTTCTTCGTGAAAAGTGTCAAAAATCAGCAACATTTTTCGTCGAATTGACGGCTAAAGTCGTACTTTCCCGGTTGACAGCGGCTCAGAACATGGTATCATTGAATCATCAGAATTCAACTGCATCAGGAGGTAAGACCTATGGGCAAATTCCCGAAAGACTTTTTGTGGGGCGGTGCCACTGCCGCCAACCAGTGCGAGGGCGCTTACAACGAGGGCGGGCGCGGCCTGTCCAGTGTGGACGTGGTGCCCTTTGGCCCCGACCGCTTCCCCGTGGCGCTGGGCCAGCTGAAGATGCTGGACTGCGATGCCGAGCACTTCTACCCCTCCCACGAAGCCATTGACATGTACCACCACTTCAAGGAGGACATCAGGCTCTTTGCCGAGATGGGCTTCCGCTGCTACCGCCTGTCCATTGCCTGGACCCGCATCCTGCCCAACGGCGATGACGCGCAGCCCAACGAAGAGGGCCTGCGCTTCTATGAGGAGCTCTTTGATGAGTGCCACAAGTACGGCATTGAGCCGCTGGTGACCCTGTGCCACTTTGATACCCCCATTGCCCTGATCAAAAAGTACGGCGGCTGGAAAGACCGCCGGATGGTGGATGCCTACGCCCACTACTGTGAGGTGCTGTTCCAGCGCTTCCGGGGCAAGGTCAAGTACTGGCTGACCTTCAACGAGATCAACATGCTGCTCCACATGCCCTTTATGGGAGCCGGTCTGCTCTTTGCGCCCGGCGAGAACGTGCAGCAGGTCAAGTATCAGGCCGCTCACCACGAGCTGGTGGCCAGCGCGAAGGCCGTCAAGCTGGCCCATGCCATCATGCCCGATGCCATGGTGGGCTGTATGCTGGCCGCCGGTCAGTTCTATCCCCGCACCTGCGCCCCTGCCGATGTGCAGGCTGCTGCCGAGGCTGACCGCGACAACTACTTCTTCATTGATGTCCAGTCCCGCGGCGAATACCCTGTCTGGGCCAAAAAACGGATGGAACGTGCAGGCATCACCCTGCAGATGGAGCCGGGCGACGAGCAGCTGCTGAAAGAGGGCACTGTGGACTTCATCTCCTTCAGCTACTATTCCAGCCGCTGCACCACTGTGGACCCCGAACTGATGAACAAGGCCAGCGGCAATGCCATCATGGATGCCGTCAAGAACCCCTACCTCAAGGCCAGCGATTGGGGCTGGGCCATCGACCCGGTGGGCCTGCGCATCACCATGAACAGCCTGTATGACCGCTACCAGAAACCGCTCTTCATCGTGGAGAACGGTCTGGGTGCGGTGGACAAGGTGGAAGCAGATGGTTCCATCCACGACACCTACCGCATCGACTACCTGCGGGCCCACATCGAGCAGATGGAAAAGGCCATCAACGAGGACGGCCTGCCCATGCTGGGCTACACCACCTGGGGGCCCATCGACCTGGTCAGTGCTTCCACCGGCGAGATGAAGAAGCGGTACGGCTTCATCTATGTAGACAAGGACAACGAAGGCAAGGGCACGCTGGCCCGCAGCCGGAAGGATAGCTTCTACTGGTATAAAAAGGTCATCGCCTCCGACGGCGAAGATCTGGCCTGAGCCAACTGTGAGGAAAGGAATCATAGCACAAGATGACGACACCCCAAATCATTGCGCACCGCGGTGCATCCTATCTGGCCCCCGAGAACACGCTGGTCGCCTTCCGCAAGGCGATGGAGATCGGCGCGGACGGCGTGGAAATGGATGTACAGAAGACCTACGACAACGAGCTGGTCATCCACCACGACTATATGGTGGATATGCACACCGACATCTCCGGCCAGATCTACGACCTGACCATGGGCGAGCTGAAGACCCTGGATTTTGGCAGCTGGAAAGATGCCATCTACGCCAACGAGAGGATCGCCACGCTGCAGGAAGCGCTGGAGCTCTGCGCCGGCATGGAGGGCACGCAGGTGCAGCTGGAACTGAAAAGCCCACTGCAGGACGACCCCGACTTTGTGCCCCGGGTGCTGGATGCGGTCCGCGCCGCCGGGCTCACTGATCGGCTGACCCTCATCTCCTTCCACCACTCCCAGCTGCGGCAGGCAAAGCAGCTGATGCCTGAGCTGAAGGTAGGCGCGCTGACCTACGGCGCTTTCCTCAGCATGGTGCTGCCTCCGCCGGTGGTGTGGAAGGATCTGGGCCTTGTGAACAGCATGGATGAGCCCTTCAGCGAGGAAAACTGCATCGACCTGCGGAACAATCTCATCTACCGCACGGTGGCCGACAAGGTCGATATGCTCCGCGCCAACTTCCCCGGCGAGACCGTGGAGCAGGTCATCGGCCATCTGGAGGAGCAGGCGGATGTAGCCACCTACATCAAAACGCTGGATTTCCCTGTGGACATCGTCAGCTGCGAATACCACACCGCCTACTCCAACCCCGATCTCGTGAACCAGCTCCACGCCATGGGCATCCAGGCCGCGTTCTGGACCGTGGACACCCAGGACGCAGTCCGTTCCCTGCTGCCCCTTGGCCCTGACTGCATCGTCACCAACCGGCCTGACCGCGTGCGGGAATGGGTGAATGCGGAAATGAGGAAATAAAAAGATCACAAAACGTCCCCGTGCAGGATATCAAAACTGCACGGGGACGTTTTCTATGTCAGCACCGCATTATCTGATGTCCGGCATCGTTATGACGGCGCTCTCCTTGCGAGCACGCTCTGCGCAGAAAACGCCCAGATGCCCATTGATCGAATCTTTGATCGTCGTGCAGGAGATGGAAGGCTCCTCACCCTGAAGCACATGAACAAAGTCCTCCACCAGCCGCAGGTCGCCGCCGCCATGAGAGCCTGTCATGCCGCTCTTATCTCCACCGATCTTCAGGTCTACCACTTCCTCGTTCCAGCCCTTCTCGCTGGCGGTATCTATGGTGCGCACAGTGAAAACCGAATCGTCAAACACGCCCTTGATCTCACCCTTCGTACCAATGATGTGGATGTTGCGCTCCGGCTTCGCTGTGCCGCCGATCATGTTCAGGGTCGCAGTTGCACCATCCGCAAAATTCATCAGCACCGATTGATGATCCACCACCGTATGTTCACAATCCCACACACAGCGTCCATGGATATTGTCTGTCATCAGCGACTTGCGCTTGTCCTCCAGCGTCGGATTCTCAATATTCTCCAGGCAGTCCCATACATAGAACGCCCACCGATCCGGGTGATCCAGATAATGCTTTTTGGCAGAGTACAGACAAGTCTCCTCGCACTGGCAATCCACCAGGCAGCGCTTGCCTGCCCCTGCGGGCTTTTTGGCAGGATCAAACTGGAAGTCACTTCCAAAGCTAGCGATCTGTTTGGGCGAAACGCCGCTCTTCAGCCACATAATGAGATCCATGTCATGGCAGCACTTTGCCAGCAGCATCGGAGCCCCGCATTTTTCCTCGTTGCCCCATTTGCCGCGCACAAAGGAGACGGCCAGATGATGGTAGCTGACATGCTCCGTGGCCTGAATATTGATAATGTCACCGATCTCCCCGCTCAGCAGTCTCTGCTTGATTGCGACATAGAAGGGCGCATACCGCAGAACGTGGCAGATCATCACCTTCCGCCCGGTCTCTTTTACCACCTTATATAAATAGTTCACTTCCTCCTCGCTGATCGCGAAGGGCTTTTCCAGCAGCATATCATATCCTGCACGCAGGAGCGGAACCGCAGTGGGCACATGCTGGCGGTCCATGGTTCCATTGATCACCGCGTCTGCCAGCTTGGGCCTTTCTGCCAGCTCCTCGGCGTTCCTGAAGCACATTTCCTCCCCGAAGCCATGCATCTCCGCAACCTTTTTCCGCCGGATCGGATCCGGATCTGCCACGCCCACGATCTTCAGCTCGTCCGGGTGTTCCAGCGCATACAGGCTGTACAGGATCGCCCGATGGCCCGCGCCCACGATGATGGCTGTGATTTGCTTACTCATAGTTTCTCTCTTCCTTTCTTTTGAATGGATCTCCGATTCCAATTTTGTTTCCAGCATATCTTTTTGTGCCGGAATCGTCAAGGTGAAGGAGCATGACATTTCATCCCGCACCATGACAAAAGGAAGAAAAAACGCATCTTTGTGGATATTGTGCAACAATCACGCTCAGAAATGAGAAAATCTTTTGTGCGTTTTGTATCAAAAAATGTTGCAATTCCAAAAAGAACATGATATGCTTCTGAGTAAGGAAAAACCACTGGGCGGCAGCGTACGAGCTGAACGGAGGTTATGGAAGCACGGGGATCTCCCCCGTCCCATTCCATAAATCAAGGAGGAAAAGATCTTATGAAAGAAAGAAAAATCAGCAGACGCGCCGTATGCAGCGCTATGGTCGCTTCTCTGGCATTGGGTGTTCTGGAGGGCTGTGGCAGCTCTTCCTCTACTACTTCTTCTGCTGCCGGTTCCGGAGCAGCTGCTTCCAACGAGCGCATCACTGTGCGCATCCTGAAATCCAAGGCCGCAAACGAGGTTGCTGCCGAGCAGATGGATGTCTGGAAGGTCCTGGGCGAAAAATTCAATATGGATTTTGAATTTGATAATCCCCCGCAGGACAACTACAACGAGCGCCTGAACCTTGTGATGATGGATGCTCAGCTGCCGGATATCATTATGGATATGCCCACCACCGAGGTGCTGAAATACGGCGAGTCCGGCGTGATCCTGTCCCTGAACGACTACATCGAGAACAACATGCCCAACCTGAAGAAGGAGATCGACAAGCGGGACGGTGTCGAAAAAGCACTGACTTACAGCGACGGCAATATTTATTATATGCCCATGCTGGATGAGAAGGTCTCCGGCAATATGCCCTACATCGTCCGCACCGACTGGCTGGAAAAGCTGGGCATTGAGAGCCCCGTGACCCTGGAGGACTGGGAGAACTACTGGCATCTGGTCAAGACCACCGACCTGAACGGCAACGGCACCAACGATGAGATTCCCTTCAGCTCCTACGATATGACCGGCCTGCGGAACTTCTGCACCGCATTCGGCTGCCTGGATGATTTTTATACCGACCCGGACGATGGCGGCAAGGTCCACTACGGCCCCATCGACCCCAAGTACAAAAAGGCCGTGACCTGGATGCACGATATGTACGAGAAGGGCTATATCGACCCTGAGATCATCACCATGGACTATGCTTCCTTCGTGCCGAAGCTGGCCCAGAACGCGGTGGCTTCCTTCTACGGCCCGCTGGGCGGTATGCTGGCTGCACAGAACGCCACCATGCCTGCCTCCTTCCCCGGCTTCCATGTTGAGGCCACCGTACCCCCCAAGGGCGATGCACAGATCCACTCCTATATTGATCAGGAGCCGCGTGCCATTGCAGCCGCCACCATCACCGCAAGCTGCAAGAACGTTGACCGCGTGGTCGCTCTGCTGGATTACATGTACAGCGACGAGGGCACCCGGCTGATCAACATGGGTATTGAGGGCACTCACTACACCATGCAGGACGGCAAGCCGATCTTCACCGATTATGTAATGAAGAACCCTGACGGCCTGTCTCCCAAGAATGCGATCGGCACCTTCACCTTTGCACAGAGCTCCGGCCCGTTCATTCTGAGCCAGGATGAGGTCACACAGCTGGATGATGAGTCTGTCAACCGCGCAAAGCAGGACTGCATCATTCCCTTCCTGGAAGAATCCAAGAAGTATGTGATCCCCGGCTCCACCTCCTTCTCCTCTGAGGATGATGCCGTCCGCCGTGCTGTGATGGCTGATGTGGACACTTACGTTGATGAGATGATCATCAAGTTTGTTTCCGGCCGTGAGCCGCTGTCCAACTGGGACACCTACGTTGAAAAGGTCAATGGCATGGGCATTGCAGAGGTCATCGATATCTACCAGAAGACTCTGAATGGCTGATGCCCCAGCAGGCACCTATTTTTTGATCCAGTAAAATAACGGCCGGGGCAGGAACACCCTGTTCCCGGCCTATTTTTTCCTGGGTTCTTCAGAACGAAAACAGGAGAATACCACCATGAAAACTGCCACCGCAGCAAAACCGATCACACTGCCAACAGCGAACCGCCTTGATCATGCCTGCAAAAAGTTCTGGCGCAGCCGCTATCTGCTTTTGATGCTGCTGCCCGCCCTGATCTGGTATATCGTGTTCATGTACGCGCCCATGTACGGCGCGCAGATCGCCTTCCGTGATTTCTCTCCCGTACTGGGCATCACGGGCAGCAAGTGGGTCGGCTTCAAATATTTCACCCAGTTCTTTAAATCCGAGTATTTTGGCCGTCTGATCAAAAACACACTTGGCATCAGCCTGTATTCCATTATTGTGGGCTTTCCCATTCCCATCATTCTGGCTCTGCTCATCAACGAAGTCCGCGGTAAATTCTTCAAGCGCAGCGTACAGACCGTGGTGTACCTGCCCCACTTCATCTCCGCCGTGGTCGTTGTCAGTATTCTGAGCGCCCTGCTTTCTCCTTCCAGCGGCCTGATCAACCAGCTGATCACCGCCTTTGGCGGTACGCCGATCCACTTTATGGCCGAACCCAAGTATTTCAAGACGATCTATGTTCTTTCTGACATCTGGCAAAGCGCCGGCTACGGTTCCATTGTGTACATGGCGGCACTGACCGGCATTGACCCCTCTCTCTACGAGGCCGCCACCGTTGACGGTGCTTCCAAATGGGACAAGCTGATCCATATCACGCTGCCCGGCCTGCTGCCCACGATCATCATCATGCTGATCCTCCGCATGGGCTCTATTTTCTCGGTCGGCTATGAAAAGATCATGCTGATGTACAACCCTGCAACCTATGAGACTGCCGATGTGATCTCCACTTACGTTTACCGCCGTGCCTTTGAAAGCGGCGATTACAGCTTCTCTGCGGCTGTGGGCCTGTTCAATTCTGTGATCAATTTTACCATTATCGTGCTGTTCAACAAGTTCAGCAAAAAGATCAGTGAGGTGAGCCTGTGGTGATGAAAAAAAATATTGATGCGATGAATCACCCCACGAAAGTGAAGGAAAGCATCGGGGAACGGATCTATACCATTGTTGTGTATCTGCTGCTGATCCTGATCAGCGCAACCATTATTCTGCCGCTTCTGCACATCGTCAGCGGTTCATTCAGTGATCCCATGCAGCTGCTGACAGGCAATGTTTCCTTCTGGCCCAAAGGTTTTACGACCTCCATGTATGAGAAGGTTCTGAAGGATGCCAGCATCTGGACGGGTTATCTGAACACGATCCTGTATACCGTGCTGGGCACCCTGATCAGCGTGACCCTTACCGCCTGCGCCGCCTACCCCCTGTCCCGCAAGGATCTGTTCGGGCGCAACGTCTTTATCAGCCTTTTCATCTTTACCATGTTCTTCAACGGCGGCATGATCCCCACTTATCTGATCATTCAGAAGCTGGGTATGCTGAATAAGATCTGGGCGCTGGTGCTGCCTTCCGCCATCAGTACCTATAACATGATCATCATGCGCACGTTCTTTGAAAACACCATCCCGAATGAGCTGATCGAGGCCGCAGCCTTGGACGGCTGTAACGATATCACGACCTTCTTCCGCATTGTTCTTCCGCTCTCCGGTGCAGTGTTCGCCGTTATGGCGCTGTTCTACGGCGTTGCGCAGTGGAACAGCTGGTTCCCGGCATTGCTGTACATTCGGGATCGTTCTCTGTACCCTTTGCAGATGATCCTGCGTGAGGTCCTGATCCAGAGCGACATCGGCAACATGGCCGGTTCCACCGGTGATGTCGAGGTCATCGGCGACGGTCTGAAATATGCCACCATGGTGGTTTCCACCCTGCCGATCATGTGCCTGTATCCGTTCCTGCAGAAGTACTTTGTTGCCGGTGTTACCATTGGCGCAGTCAAGGGCTGATGGGAGGATATCACACCATGCAATCACATGACCTTTCCTTGCCTGCGTGGGGTCCCTACACCAAACGATACAGCGGCATTTCCCATGTTCCTGCGGCCAACGATGGCGTTCGGTTTGACCTGTCCGTTTTTCCGGGAATGTATCGCCGCCGGGTCGATGTGCCCAATGTTCGGTTTGAAAGCGGCTTTCACCCCTGGGCTGCGGCTCCGGATCTGAGCTGCTACACGCTCCGCCACGAGCTCCTGTGGAAGGATCAGCTGTATGCAGACATCTCTTTTGCGCCCTTGGGGGAGGATGCCCGGTTGATTCGTGCCGAGCTCCACAACAATACAGATGCTCCGCAGAATCTGGTGCTCCATTACATGGCTTCGGCCTGGGATCCCGTTCCGTCCTACCGCGGCTTCTCCCTGCCGGGCTGTGAGGTGTCCCTGCCGGAAAACGCCGCCTTTGTCTGGGCAAAGGATTATGACACCCTGGATTTTTCCATCCACCGTCCCAACGAATGTCTGACCTGGGATGGTCTGCGCCGGGGCGAAGAAGCCGTTCCCGGCTTTGGCCAGGGATACGGCATTGGCATGGGGTTCGGCTGTTCCGAAGGCAAAGGACCTTTTGGGCAGGTCGTGCCCAACGGAAAAGGGGACACCGTTACCTTTACGCTTTCCCTTACCGCGCCCCTGTGTGCCCCCTGTCTCTGTGTACGGTATTGGAATCCGGCAGATGAGAGTTCCGAGTATGATGTCAATGGTCAGGATACGTTACAGCTGCCACCCTGTCAGAAGCCTTCCATTGCCATCCTGCCGCTGGATGCTTCTATTCCCGCCGGGAAATTCACTCTGACCCTGACTGCTGCCGGTGTTGGAGGGGCGAAGCTGGATTGTCTCGCTCTGTGCGAGCAGGCGGACGCAGGCAGCTTTACCGTTACACTGCGTGGAGATGGCTCCCGGCCTCAGGCTGAACCCGCCGCAGATGAGAACTATCTGACCCTGCAGTATCCCCACATTCAGGAGTGCTACGGGATCCTGTGGGATGATATCACCACCCATATTCGCACGATCGAAAACGATGAACTGGATATCTTTCTGCGTGACACCGTACACGACCATGTAAACGCCACGCTGCGCGGCAACGGAAAAGGGCATTACGTCAATCTCTTTATGGGGCCGATCCCCTTGGAGGCAGGACAGACAAAAGTGATCTATGGAGCGGTCTGTGCTGCTCCGGATGCTTCTGCCGCCGCGCTGCGCTGCCATGAGCTGCTGACGCAGCGCAGTGATTGGGAGCATTTATGGCAGCAGGCTTCTGCCTCCCTTGCAGCACCGCCCGCTTTACCGGCTGCCGAATCGCTTGCCTTGGGCCAACAGTTGATGAACGCAGTTCTCTGCACCAACGTTGTGTATCCGGTGTACACGCGGGGACAGTATATCCGTCACTACACTCCCGGACGCTGGTGGGACTGTGTCTACACATGGGATTCCGGATTCATCGGAATGGGTCTGGCTCAGACCAGCCTGCGCAATGCCTTTGACTGCCTGAACACCTACCTGATGCCCCCGGATTCTGTGGACGCTGCTTTTTTGCACCATGGCTCCATGGTGCCAACGCAGTTTTATCTGTACGCCGAGCTGTTGAATCGCACCAGCAGCAGAGAACTTGCCGCCTACTGCTATCCACGCCTGAAGCTGTACTATCGTTTCTTCACCGGGCAGGAAGGCGGCTCCACTACCGCCAACCTGCACAGCGGCTTGCTGCGCCCCTGGGATTATTTCTATAATTCTGGTGGATGGGACGATTACCCCCCACAGCAGGAGGTCCATCGCCGCCGTTTGCAGGCCAGCTGCGCGCCCGTGGTCACAACTGCCCATGCGATACGCTGTGCAAAGATCCTGGCTTACACCGCCCGCCTGCTGGGTGAGACAGCCGACGCAGATACATTTGATGCCGATGCGCTTCGCTTGGGGCGCTCCCTGCAGACTGCATGGGACGAGGAAAGTGGTTACTTCGGGTACCTCCTGCACGATCCTTCCGGTGATGCTGCAGATATCCTGCGCACCGAGCAGGGTCTGAACTACGATATGGGCATGGATGGCGCTTCGCCGCTGTTTGCAGGTGCCTGTACAGAACCGCAGAAGGAACTTCTGTGGCAGAAGCTGCAGAGCCCGGAACACCTGTGGTGTGCCTGCGGCCTTTCCACTGTGGATCAGAGTGCGCCGTACTATCGGCGTGACGGCTACTGGAACGGCGCTGTATGGATGCCTTATCAGTGGATGTTCTTCAAATCCGCGCTGGATGCGGGCCTTGCCGATTTTGCTTACCGCATTGCCGACACCGCTCTTACCCTGTGGCAGAACGAGTGTGCCGAAAGCTACTGTTGTTTTGAGCACTTTATGATCGAGAGCCGCCGTGGTGCCGGCTGGCATCAGTTCAGCGGGCTTTCTTCTCCCATTGTACAGTGGTTTTCCGCTTACTACCGCCCCGGCACCCTCACGACCGGTTTTGATGCCTTTGTCCAGCATACGGATTGGGCACAGGACAACAGCGCCTTAAATGCCACACTGGATTTTACCGCAGCGGGCCGCAGCACTGTTCTGGCTGTTCTGCAGCCGGGTCCCAAAGCTGTTACAGCCTCTGTGCCCTGCACCGTGACCACACGCCACGATGGGCTGCTTGAGCTGACCTTTGCATTGGATGCTCCCTGCACCGTGACCATAAGCATCCATTCCTGAATCCACCTGTAAAAAGAAACGAACGATGTCTGTCCGAATGGGCTGACATCGTTCGTTTTTTCTGCGCTGAAATCAGTTGTCTCCTTTGCGAACTGCAGAAGGCGAGAGCTGATACTTCCGCCGGAATGCTTTATAGAATGTATTCGCCGTGGAGAAGCCGCACTGCTCCGCAATATCCGTAATATTCAGATCTGTCGTTCTCAGCAGCTGCATTGCATGATCCAGACGCAATTCTTCCACATACTCTGTATAGCTCTTTCCGGTTTGCTCCTTCAGGAATTGCGAAAGATACTTTTTCGAGATCTTGAACTGCTCCGCCGTCATCGCCGCATTGATCTCCGGATTCTGGAAATTCTGTGCCAGCCAGTCCAGAATATTCTTTTGAAGCGCATCATTGTGGCTATGCTTCAGGAATTGCACATGGCTGCAGATCTCCACACAGCAGTCCTGCAGCCGGCTCAGCATCTGGCGGGCAGTCAGTTTAGAGTCATAACTGCACAGATAGGCGATATCCGGACAGCGTACCCTTTCTGCCGTGTTCAGCAGAATGCCGCCTGCCGTGTAAAAATCCTGCTTAAAGTTTTCCGGGTCCAGATTATCCACCGAGAACAACTCACTCAGAAGCGAAACCGCTTCTTCCGTGCATCCGGAAAGCAGATATTCCCGAAGCCGCGCTGCATTGGTTGCATTGACCGTGGTACCGCGCTGCGCACTGCTGTTCCCCAAATAGCAGATCTTCTGTGTCGGATCCGCATAGGCCGCCACATTGCGGGCCTTCCAATAAATATCTGACAGCTGCTCCATTTTCTCAAAAGGATCGCTCAATATCAGGGGAGTTGTCAGATGCAGCGCATCATACAGCTGCTCTGTGCGGAAACACATTTCCCGCAGTTCCTCTGCTTCATCCGTTTCCTGCGTCAGGATTACCAGGATCAGGTCATCTGCCGTTGCCTGTACATAAAATCTCTGCCCATAAATCTGACGGATCTGCTCTGACACCACCACGGTACGCAGCTCCTCTTTCAGTGAGCACTCGGCGTTTTCCTGAAGAGATGGGATCAGCAGCAGGAAGTTATAGGCTTTCAGCTGCACCGCATCCGTCAGCTGCTGAAGGGATTCCTGACTTACAGACCCTGTACGCAGCAAAATTTCCATTTTGCCATGTTCCAGCTCGCTGCGTGAATGCTCCAGTTCCTGTGCCAGTTTATGCTGACTGTTCACATTACGGAGAAAGATCTCATTCAGCACTTTCCGTGATGCCAGATCCGATTCGTCCAGCGTGTCCAGCATCGGACGCAGGCTGTTCATATCCTCCAGTGTCATGCAGACGCTGATCAATACACAGCCCAGAACGCCCACGATCAGATACAGACAAATTGCACGCTGTACTGCCAACAGGCCCGATTCATAGAGCGACGGCGGCATTCCAATGACCGCCGTTGCATTCAGAGATGCCACATATCGCGTTGCCATCAGATAGCGCTGCCCCTGATAGGTCTCCCAACCCGTATCATCACTCGCCAGGGAAAGTGTCGTTCCGTCATAGTTATTTCCCGCCAGGATCGTTCCGTCATCGGAGATCAGGCAGAAAAGCCCTTCCTTGCGCCATTGCTGCTGCGAAAGGAACATTGAAACGACATCTTTTTCCTTGATCAGCACCGTCATTGCGCCGCAAAGGCGGCCCGCCGTGTTCACATAGGGCTGATATACCGTGATATATGAATTGCCATAGCTGGAATGCATCAGTTTGACAACATGGGCGGGCTTTATCGTCGTTACATCGATCTGATTCTGTGCATCCCATTCCTTCTGAGACACATCCTCATACTCAAGTGCTCCCGGGTAAAAATTGCTATGGCTTTCATACGCGCTCCGGTCATCCAATATGATGCCATTCCGCTCAAATGTAATATAGCTGTATGTGATCACAGAGGAATCGTAGGTCTTATCCTGTAACGATTTGCTTGCTCTCGTCAGTGTCTGATAATCTCCCAGAATACTGTTGTCATAACTGCTGGCAAGCAGCGTATACTCCGTTTCGCTGAACAATTTGTTCGTCGTGCTGCGGATATTGCTCAGGCAGCGTTCAAACTGGGTGGTGCCGATTGCCAGCATTTCCATCGCACTGGAGGACTGCGCCTGGATCGTCTGGCGGATCATCAGGCTATACAGAGGAACCACGACCAGGAAGAACCCAACCGGAATACAAAGATACCTTAAAAGCCTTCGGATCCAGTTTCTAACAAACAGTCTCTTACGCATCTGCAAAACTCCAAGCAATGATGATTTCTATGGAACTGTTGGCTGCACCTGTAAGGCGTTTATGGAGCCGGTGCATGTTGCACAGCTCCTCCCTCCGCAATTTCGCAGCATCTTTTTAATTATTTTACCACAGAAGGATTTTTTCCTCAACATTTTTATTGATTTGTAACAAAAATCCACTTTATCACCATGATTTTCAATGCTTGAAAATCTCTGTCAGATGGTCTATCACTTTGCACCGCAAACCGTGTTGTCGTTCAAAGTCACTACCCGGGGCCTGATTGTCTGAGGGAACTCGATTCCCTGGCCCTCTGATTAAAAGAGCCCACCGGGCTGAGCACTCTGATTTTAAAACTTTCGAGTTTGCGTTATTTTTGTGCAAAACATCGTGATTTTTCACGTTGTAATTTCTGCACCCTTTGCCGTATTTTGCAAGTCAGCGTACCCATTGCATCCCTTGAAACCGTGCAAAAACAGTGCAGAAACCGTGCACTTA
>ERZ791744.295-NODE-295-length-55587-cov-7.342217_pt1 | contig 55587 bp, 40 predicted proteins | sample MGYA00510039_ERZ791744 | MGnify/ENA primary metagenome ERZ791744 (study PRJEB30046, sample SAMN00791969) | human gut metagenome | study: EMG produced TPA metagenomics assembly of the A metagenome-wide association study of gut microbiota in type 2... | reverse complement strand
AGGCGCTCAAGCGTGTCTGTTCAAGAATCGACCTCGATGCGATCCATAACTTTCTAGAAGATGTCCCGGAACTGCTGCCGATCCAGCGTGAATTCTACCTGACCATGCTGACCGAGCGCAAGGAGAAGATTTTGGATTACAGCTTGGAACTTCTGATGGAGCAGGAGCAGCACACTTCGCCAGTGCTGGAGATGTGAAACCGAATATTCTATTTGGAGAGTCGTGCCAATTGGTGCGGCTCTCTTTTTTCGCCTCCGATATATGTCGGCTGAGATGCCGAGCAGGAGATGCCCCGTGTCCACCCCTGTGGGCCGCTGTGTGGCCTCGTGGGAGCGCGGGAGGGTAAGGATAGCGCCCTGGCAGGTTGAGCGAGGTTTTGGGCCGATTTTCGGTGCGCCGAAATCGGGGCAGGAGAAAGCCTTTGGCGCTTTATTGCGCCATTGGCCCTTACGGCAGCCCGCAGTGCGGACTGCCACGGAGGTTTGTGCCACTTTGAAATTGACGCTGATCATGCGGAGACGAATATGCTTTGGCGCTATTTCTTGTAAAAATGCCTGTTTGCCCCGTGTTTGCAGGGCCTTTGGGAGGCTCTGACTCTCAATGGAAGGAGGTGCAGTTCAATGGATAAAAACGGAAAAAGCCGACACTCTGTCTGGCTGTCAGACGAGGTGTGGCAAGAGGTGGACGCATTCTATAAGCTGGATAACTGCCCTACTCGCAACGAGTTTGTGGAGAAGGCGCTGCGGCAGTATTGCGGTCGTCTGCACGCCGAGCGGACAAGTGCGTATCTGCCCCGTGCGCTACAGGAGATGCTGGAGGGCACACTGGGTGTGTTCGGCGACAGGCTGGGCAAGCTGCTGTTCAAGCTGGTGGTGGAGCACAACATGACCAACCATCTGCTGGGCGGCGACATAGACATGACCCGGGACGAGTACAACAAAATGCGCGGTAACAGTGTCCGGGAGGTGGCGGGTACGCATGGAAACATCTCTTTTAGGGATGTGCTTCTGTTCCACCGGGAGGAGTAACCGATGGCACGGCTGATACAGAAAAGCGGGTACATCCAAGGAGGTCGTGCGGCAAGATACATGGAGTATGTTGCCAAGCGAGACGGCGTGGAGGTCCTTCAAAGCACCGAACCGGTGACTAAAAAACAGATGCAGTTCCTCACAAAACTGCTGAAGGACTTCCCGGACGCAAAGGAGCTCTTCGAGTACGCCGACTACCTGCAGACACCCAACCGGGGTACGGCGTCTGCGTTTATTGTTGCAGCGCTGGACACGCATCTGCATGAATTGGAATCCGAGAGCGGCTATATGGCCTACATCGCCAACCGACCCCGGGCGGAAAAGCGCGGCGGTCACGGGCTATTCAGTGCAGAAGATGTCACGGATCTTAAGGCGGCAAAAAGCGAACTGGAGACTCACGCCGGAAAAGTGTGGACCTTCATTTTCTCCCTGCGGCGGGAGGATGCGGAGCGCCTGGGATACAGCAAAGCAGCCGCATGGCAGAACCTATTGAAGCAGGAGAGCCACTCCATTGCGGAGGCCATGCGTATTCCACCGGAGAAGTTTCGTTGGTATGCGGCATATCACGACGAGGGACACCATCCGCACATACACATGATGGCGTGGTCGGACGATCCCAAGGTGGGGTTTCTAACGCAGAAGGGGATCGCATCGATTCGGTCCAAGATGACGAACGAAATTTTTCGGGACGAGATGACGGAGCTTTACATTCGGAAGGATGCCGCCTACAAGGAGAGTATACAAACCGCCAAGGCATTGTTACTAGAGCGCATTCGGGCGTTGGAAACCGGTGCCGCCGATGACCCCGGGCTTGCGAAAGAGCTGCAAGAACTCTCCCAGGCACTGGCGCAGGTCGGCGGCAAACATGTCTATTCCTATCTGCCAAAATCGGTCAAGGCACAGGTGGATGCCATTGTGGAGCGGCTGGCGCAGCTCCCGGAGGTGGCGGCTTGCTACGACCAATGGTGGCAGCTGAAAGACGAGATTGCGGGCTACTATGGGCAGAACACGCCACCCCGCCAGCCGCTAACGCAGCGGAAGGAGTTTCGCTCTCTTAAAAACTGGATCATCCGAGAGGCAGAGGATATCTCGTTTTCCCCGTCTGCTGACAGTGTGGAGCCGGGGGAAAAGCAATCGACAGAGAAAACGCCGCCCATCCGTGGCTCTGCTGATGTGCAGCCAGTGGGAGAAGCTGTGTCTGCAAGGCATATTCCGGCAAATGCGGTCATGCGGCTGCTGCATCATATGGGGCAGATATTTAGGACGAGTATGCCGGTCATCCCACCTGCGCTGCGTATTGACTCCAAGCGCCGCAGGCGGTTACAGGAGAAGCGCATGGCCATGGGCCACAAGCGGAACGATCATGAGGACGAGCAGCTCCACCATGTCAACGACAACACCATGCGATAATGCAAGGAGGGAAATGCATGGGCAAATTTGTATATTTCACATCCGCAGAGAAACGGCAGGCCAACGAGGTTGACCTGCCGTCTTTTCTGTTGGATCGAGGCGAGAAACTCATTATGGCCGGACGGGAGTACCGGCTGGTCAGCGACCACAGCATCACCGTGCGCGGACCGATGTGGTATGACCATGCCGCACGGAAAGGCGGACGCGCCATCAGCTTCGTGCAGCAATTCTACGACAAGACCTATCCCGAAGCGGTGTCCATACTGCTGGGCCGGGACGGACAGGGCATTATTCCCATCGCAAAGCAGGAACCGGAGCCGCAGGAGCCAAAGCCCTTTGCCCTGCCGAAGCCTTACTTGACTATGCGCAGGATGTATGCCTATCTCACCAAGCACAGGTGCATTGACCGGGATGTGGTCACGGCGTTTGTGCAGGAGAAGATGCTCTATGAGGACGACCCACACCACAACTGCGTGTTTGTCGGTCTGGATGAAAACGGAGAAGCCCGGCATGCACATCTGCGCAGCACCGGCTCCCAAGGCAAAGTATTCCGCATCAATGTGGAGAGCAGCGACATAAAACACAGCTTCCACAAAAACGGGACGGACCGTTCCCTCTATGTCTTTGAAGCACCCATTGATCTACTGTCTCACATTACCCTCTACCCGGCAGGTTGGCTGGAGCACAGCTATGTGGCCTGCTGCGGCACCTCCATCCAGCCCGTACTGGAGCGCCTGCGGCAGAACCCGAAGCTGGACACGGTGTACCTCTGTTTGGATAATGACGAGGCGGGTGAGGATGCTTGCGACGGTATGCTGGATACCCTGGAGGATATGGGCTACGATGTGGAGCGTCTGCGCCCGGAGGGGAAGGACTGGAACGATGACCTGCGGGCAAAGCGGGGCAAAGCGAAAACCCCGACAGCATAAGGCTGTCGGGGTAAATTCATTCATCCAACATCAATTGCCCATCCAGCGCCTGCTGTTTTAGTCGCTGGAGCTGTTCTTTTTCTAGCTGGGCAATGCTCTTTTCGGGTGTAGGCAGATCTTCCGGCATTGTGCCGCCGATTTTTTCGATAGCCTCGCGGACCTCACTGCCGACTTTGTAATGCACGGCAGTGGCGGTATCAGCGCTATCCACGCCATCCTTCCGAAGCTTTTCCTCTGTTTGGGAAATACGGAACAGATTTGCGATCAGTTCCGTGCTGCCCATATAGTCAAGGATCTTCTGCCCTACTTCCAAATTTTTCTTCCGATGTATGTCGTCCACGGTCATGCCGCCGTACAATCCCATGTACCCGGCGTTTTGGAATACGGCAAACTCATCCGCTGTGATCACGCCGGCATTCCGTGCGGCCTCGGCCAACAGCTGATTCCACTGTTTTATATCGCCGCGAACGACCAACCGACGGCTGTCTTCGTCCAACTGATTAAATCGGTCCGCAACCTCCTGCCGATAAGTTTGGATAGCAAAGTAGGTTTGCCCCAAAGCAATGACCTCTTTGCGCGGATCGCCGTTCTGCACGATCAGATAACAGGCATAGCGAGACAATTCATAGTCGACAATGCTTTTTGTCGTTGCGCCGGCTTTAACGATTTTCCTAACCTCAGGAAAATCGGCAGCTGTGTCGTGGCCGCTGTTTTCACAGGCGATCATAGCGCGTTTGGTGACCTTGGCAAAATTTTCCCATTTTGCTTAATCCAAAACCGGGGCCAATTCTCTGGCACACCAGTATTCAGACCCGTCGGGACGGGTCCTGCGTATATCCTCAAAACATTTATATTCAGAGGCAACGAGATGACTCATGTGCTGTCCCTCCCTTAGTTTTACACGATAATAGTAACATAGATCCATAAAAAAGGAAAGGAGAAAACTCGTGACAGATGCTCTATGGATCCTCCTTGCAGCGGGCGGCGTCATGGCGGCGGTCATAGGCTGCCTGACGCTGCTGAATAACCGCTACACCCTCAGCAACATCAAATCCAAGACCGTAGGCGACGGGCAGCACGGCACGGCGCGGTGGGCCACTGATGCGGAGATCCGCAAGACCTATGCCCTCGTACCGTTTCAAGTTGCAAACTGGCGCAGAGGACAGCACTGCCCGGAAGTACAGGGGCTGGTGCTGGGCAGCGTCAGCCATAAGCGTGGCATCACTGCACTGGTGGATAAGGACGATGTGCATTGCCTTATGATCGGCGCATCTGGCGTGGGCAAAACGACCTACTTTCTATATCCCAATTTGGAATACGCCTGTGCCAGCGGCATGAGCTTTCTGGCATTGGATACCAAGGGTGACTTGGCTCGCAACTACGGCGCCATTGCGGAGAAATACTACGGCTACCATGTATCCGTGGTGGATCTGCGAAACCCTACCCGCTCAGATGGCTACAACCTCATGACGCTCATCAACCACTACATGGATGCGGCACAGGCCACAGACAGTCTTGCCGCCCGTGCCAAGGCGGAGAAGTACGCCAAGATCTTGGCCAAGACCATCGTGTCACCGAATGGGGATGCAGACTACGGCCAGAACGCCTATTTCTACGATGCCGCAGAGGGGCTATTGACTTCCGTTGTGCTCTTGCTGGCAGAATTTCTGCCGCCGGAAAGGAAACAGGAGCGGCGGCACATCGTGTCCGTGTTCAAGCTGGTGCAGGAACTGCTGGCTCCCTCGGGGGTACGGGGTAAAAACTGGTTTACCATCCTCATGGAAAAGCTGCCCCCGGAGCACAAGGCACGGTGGTTTGCCGGGGCGGCGCTGAACACATCCGACCAGGCCATGGCCTCGGTCATGAGCACGGTACTGTCTCGCCTCAACGCCTTTCTGGACTCCGAGCTGGAGCAGGTGCTGTGTTTTGACAGCACCATGAACGCCGAGCGGTTTGCGTCGGAGAAGTCCGCTATCTTCCTGATCTTGCCGGAGGAGGATCAGACCAAAAATTTCATGGCAGGCTTGATGATCCAGACGCTGGCACGGGAGCTGTTTGCCGTGGCGGATGAAAACGGCGGGCGGCTGCCTGGTCGTGTTGTGTTCTTCTGCGACGAGCTGGGGACCATGCCTGCCTTTGACATCCTGCCGCTGTTCAGCGCAGGGCGCTCCCGTGGGCTGACGATGGTGCCTATCATCCAGGCGCTGGCGCAGCTGGAGAAAAACTATGGCCGGGAGGGAGCGGAGATATTGACCGATAACTGCCAGGATACCATCTTCGGCGGCTTCGCTCCCAACAGCCAGACGGCGGAGCAGCTCTCCAAGGCGCTGGGCAGCCGCACGGTATTGTCCGGCTCGGTCAGCAGAAGCAAAAATGATCCCAGTCAAAGTTTGCAGATGATGGAGCGGCCCCTCATGACGCCGGACGAACTGAAATCCATCCCCAAGGGCAGCTTCGTGGTCATGAAAACAGGGACGCATCCCATGCAGACAAAACTGCGCCTGTTTCTGGACTGGGGCATTACCTTCGGTGCGCCATATATTACCCCGGAGCATGCGGCACGGCCTGTGACCTACGCCAACCGACAGGAACTATTCCTTCGCATCGACCGAGCCTACGGAAATAAGGATAGTCAGCCTACACAGGTACCTGTTGCCGAGCGGAGAAGCCCCTATTCGGCAATGGGACTTTACAATGAGGACGCAAAGACATGAGTTACTTTGGAAGCATCTACGCAGATCAGGAACTATCCCATCGGGCCAAGACGGTCTATATGTACCTCAAGGACCACTCTAACGCCGACAGCACCTGCTGGCCCAGCGTCCGCAGGATCACGGAGGACTTGAAGCTGTCCCGCCGCACCGTGCAGCGGGCATTAAGTGACTTGGAACATCATGGTTTTCTGGAACGCACCCACCGCCGTCGTCCCAATGGCAGCTTGACCAGCAATTTTTATCGGCTCAAATAGGCTGGAAAAGCGCACCTCCCACCAAGGGGGAAGTGCGCTCTCGAGTTGTCACGAGGGTAGCGTCACCATGGCGCATCCAGAAGGACTCACTCTATCGGAGGGTATTAAGACAGAGAAAGAACAAACAATAGCTCCTATGATCAGAATCTTCCGCCCTGGAGAAGCATGATGAGCACCCCGAAAAGCACAAATGCAAGTATCGGGAAAAGAGCTCGGAGGGTATTGCCTATCCTCACTTTTCTCTCGTATGCCGCATCCTCGGCGGACATGCCGTCTTTCGCTTCCTTCTCGTCGGAACGATACTTTAGCCTTTATTAGCTACTGTAATTTGTAACTGTCATCCAGTACCAGTTACTGACTCCTGAGCAATGTGTCAATCTCAGCAATGCGATTCTTCGCCTTGCTCAGCTCCCGGTGCCTGTCAGCAAGCTGCTTAACCTTGTATTCTACATCGTGTGATGATATAATTAACGACATATAATGACATCATTATTGTAGGAGGGAATTTCGTTGATTATCTACTTACAGATGATAGAAAGCGACGAAGATAAATCCAAGTTTGAACAGCTTTACATAATGTACAAGGGCTTGATGTTCCATGTTGCCATGAAAATTCTGAAGAATGAATTTGATGCCGAGGATGCAGTACATCAGGCGTTTCTATCCCTTATTGAGAATCTGAAAAAAATATCGGATGTCAAATGTCCAAAAACTAGAGCTTATATCGTTATTATTACAGAACGGAAAGCAATAGATATCATTCGCAGCCGATCAAAACTGGTAGATATGGAATTTTGGGAGAGTACCTATGGCATCGAAATCCCATTGCCTGGTGATCATGGTTTGGCCGATGCTATGGCACGATTACCGGCTGCCTATCGTGATATCCTATTGCTGCGCTATTATAATGGATACTCTGTACGAGAAATATCATCTATGCTGCATATAAAAAAGGATACCGCACAAAAGCAGCTTTGGAGAGCCAAGGCCGCTTTGCAAAAACATTTGAAAGGAGATGCGTAAAATGTCAAACATTGCATGGTCAGAACAGGAACTGGCCAACGCGGCAAAGCGTGTAGCAGAGTCCATGCTTACTTCATTCCCGTCTCCCAGTGAATGCGAACATGTATTTTCCGATGATTTTGAACATAGCATGGAGATATTACGAAAAAAAAGCAAGCGTAGGGTTGTTGCGCATAAAATATGGCAGCGGGCTGCGGTAATATTAATTGTGACGATTCTGTCTGTCAGCACATGGCTGACAGTTGATATACAGGCAAGAGAGCGCGCCTTCCAATGGATAAAAGAAATCTACGAGAGCATAACGATCTATCTTTTCAATAGCGAAGATAATGAAATAGATCACATCTGTTATGAGCCGTCGTGGATACCGGACGGATTTTCGCTGGTAGATAACTATCAAGATAGCGATTATTGTCTTCGCGTATATGCCAACGATACCGGAGAAAAAATGTTTTCTGTTGAATATACCTTGATGCAGCATACCAGCATGAGCACAACAGCACAGGAGTATAGCGAAGTAGTCAAAGTCGATATCAACGGAATTCCAGCGGATTTATACATTGGCAATGAAACTTCACCAGAAAAAGCTTTAATATGGGTGGACGAAGCGAATCAGGTTGTGTTTAATATACAGGGAAATATCAGCAACGAGGACATAGTGCACATAGCGCAATCCCTTATTTTGTCGATTCCTACAAAATAATAAAATCATGTAATTATGGTGTCCAAAAAGCACCCCCTTTCTCCGTTCTAATGCTTAGAAGAATAGAGAAAGGGGGTGTATTTATGAAAAAAAAGACGATTTCTCTCATCCTTGCATTGATCCTGTTGTTATCCTGCTCCGCGACAGCGCAAGCTACATCCGTACAAGCAGCTACGCCGTCGGCTTCAATCACCATCAATGGAACAACAGCTACATGCAGAGTGTCTATCGCCAAGCCTGGAAAAACCATCCATGCAACACTTCAATTATGGCAAGGCCGTACGATGATCGACTCCTGGAGCGGTAACGGGACATCGTATCTGCTTATCACAGGCTCTCATGAGGTAACAAAAGGGAAAACATATACAGTAAAAGTAGTATGCACAGTTGATGGGCAAAGCTTTTATGTGAATCCCGCTACTGCAAAAGGATGCAACACCCTGACAGTAAATCAAATACAAAGCATTCAAAACAAGCCGAGATGGAGCAGTAAACATTAGCGGAGGAATAACATAATGGGGAACTGTATTAGAACCGAAATGTGGAAAGCATTTCACAACAAAATGATGCGCAGTGCATTGCTGATCGGTTTTATTCTTGTCATAGCTGATTTGGTTCAAACTGCAATTACCGTCAGTGACTTAGGCGCATCCTATGCACATTCCCCGGGCGGATATGATGGGTGCAGCTTATTTGTCAATTGGATCGGCGTCAACGGAGTCACCGTCGGGGCTGTAGTCTTCTATGCCGTTTGGCCATTTTTGGCTGCTATGCCTTATGGGTGGTCATTGTATGAGGACAACAGGTCTCATATGACAAATAATATTCTTACCAGAGTTTCGTATTCTCAATACCTAACAGCCAAAATGGCGGCTGTATTTGTTAGTGGCGGCATCGCTATTGCGTTGCCGGTAACTGCGGATCTGTTTGCATCTGCGATGATATGTCCCGCCTGTATTCCTCGGGTCACGCTGCCTATTACAGGATTCTGTTCGGGCACAGCCTTTTTGGCGAAGCTATACTATACCCACCCTTGGCTGCATGCAATCATCTGGTGCGTTATTGAGTTTTTCTGGGGCGGCGTTGCGGCCAGTCTGTGCATTATCGTCGGGCATAAGGTAAAACACCGATTCTTTGTGACAGCAACTCCACTTCTGCTGTTCCTATTACTTGATTTCATTACCCCCATGCTTGCCGACGCAATGAACTGGTATATAGAGCTCTCGCCTTTAAGGCTGTGCAATTTGGCAAGTACAAATCCCAGTCCCACATGGATCATACTTGCGGAACTTATTCTTTTGACATTCGTATCTGTTCTTACGGGGATATATAGGAAATACAGACATGAGGTTTTATAGGCTGTTGCGCTATGATCTGCGGCAGGGATTGCAAAGGAGAAACTATCTGATTGCCACTCTCCTCTTTTCCATGCGCTTATTCGCAGTATATCGCTCTGTGCAATTCTATTGCAATGTGGAATCCATTTCAAGCCGGGGTTCAATTGGCGACTATATGCTGTGTCTATTTCGCGGCATGGCAATCATACAACACGGCTCTATGGAAGAAAAGGTGTCGGTCCCCATCGAATGGCTGATTGTGTGCGGCTTTTGCCTGTATATAACAGCAGCATATCCTGCGCAAGGTATCAGTGTACAAGGTCAGCAAGTTTTCCTACGCACATCGCGTGGGAAATGGTGGCTGTCTAAGTGTATATGGTGCATAGCAAGCTGTACTTTATACTTTGCCTGTGAAATGATTGCCATAATAGGCACAGCGATTCTGACACCCGTTACCTTCGGCCTAAACAACACGCCCGAAATCACCGCATTCTTGTTTTCGGAGGTCTTGTGTGGAGAGACAATTTCACTCACGCCGGCAAGTGTTATCCTATACGCTTTGCTCCTTCCGTTTGTGACGCTTACGGCCGTATGTATGCTGCAAACACTCTTAAACCTTGTGGCCCGTCCGGCCATCAGCTTTCTAATATGCTTTGTCACATATATTGCTGCCGCATATTTCCCCATTGAATGGTTGGTCGGCAACGGAGCGATGGTGATGCGATACCAGCTTTTTGATGCAAATGGATTGAGTTATCGTAAAGAACTGGTGTTTACACTGCTACTGTTGCTCTTATCAATAGGCGCAGGATATTTACTGATACAAAGAAAAGACCTCATATCTCTTGAAAAATAGGACGGTGATACGATGAATATTGTGGTGGATCATGTCACAAAAACCATTCACAGAGCGGTCGTGCTGCAAGACATCAGTTTGAATTTTGAAAGCGGAAAAGTCTACGGATTGCAAGGGGAAAATGGATCGGGTAAAACGATGCTTTTACGTCTGATGTGTGGGTTGATCTATGCGACAGAGGGCAGTGTTTCAGTAAATGATCGTCGCCTGGGGAAGGATCTGGATTTCCCTGAATCTGTGGGCGTGATGATCGAGAGTCCCGCATTTATTGACGAGTATACCGGGCAAAAAAACCTGGAGTTGCTTGCCGGTCTAAAACAGCTGATCTCGGTCTCCGACATCCATAACACCCTGCAGGCGGTTGGCCTGGACCCGAATGATAAACGGACTTTCAAAAAATATTCATTAGGCATGAAACAACGTCTGGGTATTGCTGCGGCCTTGATGGAAAAGCCCGATCTGCTGATTTTGGATGAACCCACAAATGCACTGGATGAGCAGGGCGTTGCTATGATCGCACAGTTGATCCGTAAAGAATGTCAGCGCAGTGCATTAGTAGTCGTTGCGTGCCATGATGCTGACTTTGTGCAGAGCGTATCGGATGTTGTTATTCAAATGCAAGCGGGAAGGGTAACATCGGTGATAGGCAAATGAAAGACAAAAAGAAATTCTGGCTGATTTTCTCCGTTGCGGCAGTAGTGCTCTTTGTTTGGATGATCCGCTATAAAGCAATTAATCAGGATTATCGTCAACGATGGTCTGCCAATACAGAGAAGACATACTCCGTTGGAGAAATCGTTCCTATTGCGCCGGATTTTGTCGGGTATAATTTGGCGGCTGAAGGCTATATGCTTCGGGTCAACCGTTTTGAAATTGTAGATTATCGTGCCTATACTTCAGCTTTGCAGTATGACGGGGCCGATCGAAGTCGGATCCCCGATAAGGTCGCATTGGTCAGCGTTACTGTTTCGCAGCAGAATAGTCCCGCAGAAGGATTCCCTTTAACGGAACTATCATTATACACCACGGATATGCTCATGAATATGGATTGGGATCTCTTGGGTGTGGTCAATCCTATATTGGACGGTGCCACCGGGATTCGGTTACAGGATGGCGCCTCATGTGATATTTTGCTGCCATTTGATCTGTATAGATATCGCTTCACATCCGCTGAATGGAATCGTTTAGAGCAAAGCAATATCTGGCTGCAAGTGACAAATTATCCTACCAGAAAAATCGTTCGAGTGAATATAGGTGAGGAGTAACTGTAGTTCCGGATTTTCGTATTACTAAATAGATGTTGCCATCCCTTATCTGTGCATTAGTAGAACATACACCATCCCGCAAGGGTAGTGTATGTTCTACTTTTAGAATATTGACAACTTGGGCTGCTGTTTTACAGGCTGAGTCATAAAGCATTCTTCCAGGACTCTCGTGAAAAGCCGCTTTTCAGCCCTTGCTTCATCAGTTCCACTCAGAACCAGTACTTCTTGTAGAACTCGCAGCAAATACCGCGGTATTGGTTCACAATAATTATTCTTTGATTTGTCCTATCAATTCAATCATTCCGACGGATTCTAAAAGTCGAAAGACTTGCTACTTTCTCATGCGGTCTCCCTTCCGTTGTCCTGTTTTCTTATTTAGAGGTATCCAAAATGAGGAAAAAGAAGTTATGTCTAAGCCGTTTGCTGCCTGTTATAGCGGCGCTGCTTGTACTCGTTATGTTTCGCACGGTTTTTATCCTGGGCTATGTGCCTACTAACTCTATGAAACCGACGCTCGAAGCTGGTAGCTTGATCCTCGGTGTACGAATCAAAGGCAGCTTTGAAGTCGGAGATGTTGTTATCTTTTGCCATGGCGGGAATCTTTTTGTCAAGCGTATTGCAGCGGTTGGTGGGAATGTGGTCATGCATAACGGAATCAACATGTCTGTACCCGAAGGCTCCTACTACATGCTGGGAGACAATGCGGATGACTCCTATGATTCCCGTTACTGGGACGAACCATTTGTACCAGTAACAACAGTTGTTGCTAAAGTATGGCTCCCGATAGGAAGTCGATAATAGAGGGGCAATCGCACGATTAGGTTGGCCGTGTGATGATGGATGCCAGTTTTTCCAAACCGTGCCGTTCAACAAAACGATAGGCATCAAAAAGATCGGAGAATTCCAGTGCTTCACTATAATATTCAGTGTAGCCCTGCGCTGACCTCATCAATGGATGTTGGCCGTTTACATTGATGGAAATATAGTATCTCAGCTCTGCCTGTTTCATTTTGTTTCGATTATCCTTTCTCACAGCATAGCTCTCATTATACGCCAGGGAATAGCCTTAATAAAGTTTTTTTGATAATTCCGCATCTTTTTCGACAAAAAAAACCCGTCACTCAGAGGTAAACTCTCAGTGATGGGTCTTTATGAGTTTGTATGAGGAATAACAAGCCGAACTCGGCACAGCTGCCCTTGGCAAAAAAACAAGGCGGAGCTTTCGTAAATCTATACAATTTGCGAAAGGTTCGGAAAAACCCGTTGTCGCAGCGCCGTTTCCGGCCCGTGTGACGGAAATGCTGACGGCGCAAAGTCCGCCGCCGGGGCAAGAGAAAGGAAGCATATGCTTTGAACCACCCGCATCTTGTGCTCCAGGGAGGAATGGACATAGACCTGGAGCGTAGTCCGGACATCGGCATGGCCCAGCATCTCGCTCAAGCTCTTGATGTCCACACCCTGCTCCACGCAGCGCGACGCATAGGTGTGCCGCAGCACATGGAAATTTCGATAAGGGATCCCCGCCGCCTTCAGCAATGCGCGGTACTGGTATTGCAGTGTCCGCGGTTCCAGCGGAGCAGACTTACCGGTCAGAAAATAGTTCTCCTCATTCCTGGCCGGGCAAACCGTTTGCCTTAAAAGGGCCAGCATATCCTCTGGCAGCGGGATCGTGCGCCGGGCGTTGTCGGTTTTCGGCGGTTGCACCACCAGGTGGGTGTGCATGCCCTTTTTCATTCGCTGGGCCGTCTTGGTGACATGGATCACCCCATTACATAAATCAATATCCTTATACTGGAGCGCACATAGCTCCCCCAAGCGCAGACCGGCATTCAGCGCAAGCAGGACCCCAACGCCCGCCATGCTGGGCGCTTCCAGGACCTTTTTTGCCAACCGCCCAATCTCGTCTGCGAAAAATACCTCGATCTTTTTTCGGTGATAGACGGGCAGTTCGGCATTCACACCGGGACAGCTGCAGTCCAGCTTTTTGGCTGTATACTTCAGAATTGACTTTAGTAATACGCCGATGTCCCTGGCGCTTTTGCCGGATAGTCCGCTTCGCTGCAAGCGGCGCAGGAAATCAGAAATCTGATCCGCCGTCAGCTGACAGATAGGGGCCGTTCCCAAAGCAGGCAAGATATAATGCTGCGTCAGATAGGAATACCGATTCCAGGATGATGCTTTCAGAACATGGCTTTTCTCGCTTAAAAACAGTTCTGCGGCCTGGGCCAAGGTCGCAGCAGATGCTTGCACGGCAGGCTTCTCTGGCAGCGTCTCAATGCATTGCTGCCGCTTGGCCCGGCACGCCTTATAGCTGTCGGCGTAAACATACCCATACTCAGCCTGCCCGGAAGCTGTGCGGCCGCGAATATATCGCCCCTCCCAGCGCCCGTCTTTCCGCTTGTAAATATTTTCTCCTCTTTTAGGCATGACCAACGCTCCTCCTTGACGATGTTTTTGACGGCGTAAACGATTTTGTGATTGGGAATATTTGTAAAATAGGCCCTTGAGTAGCAAGTGATTCTATGCGGCATTTATAATTTGTACCTACTTTTCGCTAAATTTCCGCAATTTAGGTATTGACTTCCCTCAAAAAAGACGATACAATGTGGATACATAGGTGGATTCTACTTTCGCAAATTGTATAGATTTACGAAAGAAAACTTCACCTCTACACCAACCAAAATCATTATCCCCCTAAAAGGATAAATGATACCGTAAAATTTCATAAGAAGTCCGAGGATGCTGCACGGCTGTTGCCCGAGCTGTAAAAGGCCAGGCGACCGCCTAAAAGGAAAGGGGTGCAATTCCCCATGCGGTCGGCACTGTAAGCGCAAGGATATGATCGAGGCGGGAAACCACTGGGACGAAAGTCCGTCATTGCGAGAAAATCGTGAGAAGACAGATCATAAACGCAGAGAGTATCTCATGGCGCAAGTCAGTAGAATTGTGTAGTTAGGACTCAAAGGCAGCGGGCGCTCTCTCCGTGGTGCTGATATGGCAGAAGTGTACGCTGATGACCCGGTATGGGTTTATCAGCGCTTTTTTTGTCATGAATCATTAAGGAGGTGTGCCCATGGGTAAAGTAGCAGGTGCGCAAAATTTTGACGGAGCGAATTGGTACGAGCAGCACATTGCCAAAAGAACACGGGATGCATTGGCTGAGCAGGACCGCGCTTTTGCGGAAAAACACGCAGGCGACAGCCTGGATCAGCTGGCGGCCTATCTCCGGCGCTGCGCCGGACATTGGGGAAAGTCCCCTGCCCCCATCGAGATCGTCGGTGGCAGTTACATCGCAGAGCGCTTTGGCGATTGGAAAGATGCGCTGAGAGCCGCCCATTTGAATCCTATATACAAAAAACCCCGCAATAGAGATTGCGGGCGCTATCAAAACGAAAAGAATATCCAAATTCAGCTGCATCGGAGCGAGCGTGACGCTAAACGGGCAGCACGGGTTGAGCGAGTCAAGCAACGCCAAAGCAAATGCGCTGTTCACGAAGCCACAGAGGAAACCTTCGTTGCAACAGATGTAATGCTTGAGTAAGGTTTGCCAAGTCGAGGGCGGATATCCGCCAGCTTTCCATATGGGCAGAAGGGGCTTAGCCAGCCCCTTCCGCCCAATCCTCTTAACGAAAGCACCTTTCGCCTTGGACAGATCGGAACGCGACACCAATTATAATAGGGTGTCGCGCCCCTATATAACCTTGTTATTTTCTTATTGGATGCGAAAATGTGCTCGCAGCTAAGGTAATAATGCCGGCAGGCCTTAATTTTCTGAGAGGAGATTGGAAATGCAAAAGACAGCGAAAAAGTTCCTTTCAATGCTGCTTGCGCTCATGATGGTTCTGTCCATCCTTCCCACGGCAGTTTTTGCAACGGAACAAGGCACAGTAGCTGCGCCGCTGGATAGTATTGTTCCATATGGTGCGAATGACCAGACCACAGGAACGGCAACCATCAGTGTGCAGAACCCTGTGACCTTTACCGGCTACTCTGCTTTCGAGAATGTGCCCTACTACTTGGTCACCGTTCCCACAGGCACGACCTATGTAAAGGCCACATACAAAGACGCTGCCATACTGACCAATGCCACAAGCGGTGTTGCATCCGGCTACTACGCCGATGTGCCGCAGTGGACTGGCGGCGGTGTAGAAATGGCCTATACGGAGAGCGGTGGGGATATCACAATTACAATTCCCTTGAACTACTCCCGTACCGCCGAGGATGGGACTACGGTCCAAAAGAGCTTTGTGCTGGGTGCAGATGGTAGCGGAACTGCCTATGCGCCGGAGTATGACGGCAGCGCCAGCTATGCGCCTGTCCATTTCCTCGCCTTCACCTATGAAGGCAAGTCGGCACCTACGGTCGCTCCCGGTGCAATTGCCACAGCTAATGTAACACTCGGTAATGCCTGGACGCTGGATGTGGCTGAAATGTTTACGGATGCCGATGGCGATGCGCTGACCTATACGGCAACCGTCAACGGCGCTACGCAAACGCTGAACGGCTCTACCTTGAGCTATACCCCTACTGCGGCTGGTGAGTATACGATCGTGCTTACCGCTACCGACGACAGCGGCACGGCCACCCACACCATTGTTCTGACCGCTGCGGAGGGCACACAGGTCCCGCGGCTGAAGAGCGGCGTCCCGGTCACCGCAAGTGCAACCGTTTCGGTAGGATACGCCTATAACCTGTCCGATCTGCAGGCTGGCAACATCTTCGAGAATCCGGACGGTTCTTCCTTGAGCTACACCGACTACTATTATTATAGAACAGCCGGGACTGGCGAAAGGAAGGGGCCTTACTACTTCTCCACGGCTCTGTTCGGTGCTACCACGATCCAAATCACGGAGAACACCGCCGATACATATGTCTATGAGTTCCATGCCATGAACTCTGCCGGTCTGTCCACGGACACCTGGACGCTGACACTGACCGTAAGTGACTCGATCGAGCAGCACTATACTTTCCATGTTGGTCAGGATATGAACTATTCCACCAATGGCAGCCAGTATCCGCTGATCAAGCTCTACAAGACGGCTGGTCTTGACGATAAGGGCGCTGACTACCTGGCTTCCTATGAAGTTGATGGCAAGACCCAGTACATCTATGAGGACCATGACCAGTCCATCGCCGTGGTTAACGGCAAATACATGATCACTGTCAAGGGGCAGGATTATGAGCTGAAAGGTTACAGCCCTCTGACCTTTAAGGCCAGTGATTTTACCACGGCTGACCCCAATTCCACCGGCACGCTGGCAGATAACTACAACAATTTCTATGCCAGCCTGGCCGCCGGCAGATATTCCTTCCGCGCCTATGGCTACAAAGCTTCGGAAACCAGCGCAAATGTTTACCTGGGCGGCCACAGCTTGACCCTGCCCACTGAGACCAATGTGGACGGCGGCACCGGCGGCGGCAAGGATATTTATCTGCGCCTGCACTCCATCTATACCACGAGCAAAAAGAACAGCAGCGACTATTTTACTGCTGATGACTATACGGCTCGTGTGGTCATGCCCATCATGGGTGGTGATGTGCAGCACGGAACGCCCTATACTCCCACCGGAAGTAACTACACCTACTATCCCTTCATGATGTACGCTGCCGGCAACGCGGCTCTTTGGAACGCCTATGTGGATCCTATCAATGAGGCCGCTGACAGCTTCATCTTCACGCAGTCTATCAATAATACGACTGCTGCGGGGTACTCGGTAGTTACCAAGAATCTGTCGCTCTCCCAGGCGATAACGATGACGGTGACAGTCCCCATTTATGCGGACTTCCATCTATATTTCCAGTTCAACAACTTTAATACGCAAGAGATCACCCCGGCGACCGGGAACGCGATCGCTGACAAAGATGCTGGAACTGTCGGCACAAGAGAATTGACCTACAAGATCAGCAAGAGCAACTCCAACTACACCTGGCGTTTGGAGGACAATCGCTCTGGTGTAACGAACTATGTCACCAAGGCCGGTTGGCTCAAGAGCAATTCTGCCAACTTCTCCAAGACCTTCACTTTCAACAGTGGAGATTGCACGGATCAGTACTATCACGGGTTTGGCAACCTTGGCACCATTACCAAGACCCGTGACGAGGCGGAGATCCAGGCGTATTTGGATCCCACCGGCTATAAGTACACGGAAAAGGATTCTGAGCGTATCCGCGCCTACCGTCTGTGGCAGATCATTGACAGCGATGCCATGAACATCATGATCGAGCCCGAGTTCAAGGTCAAAGTGCTGAGCGGCGACGAAAACGCTGTCACAGCAGTGACCGGCGGCAACGCCAAGGGCAACTGGCTGGATGTCACACCCAATGGCACAACGATCGTTGCCGTGAACTATAAGGCACTGGATGTCTACACGACCGCTGACGAGCACGGCACCCACGGCGGCCTCTACCCGGCCACCAATCCCGAGCGCACCAGCGTGTTCGTGCTTACCAACGACAAGGATGAACACGGCAACGCGAAAGCCAATATCGCCTATAATTCCAATGGTCTGACATCTTCCCGTCCGTCGGCCTGGGATTATAACTACGACAACTGGTTCTATCTGAGTAACGACACCGCTCCCACTCTGGACTTCTCGGTGTCCAGCAGCGGCACAACGACGGTCCAGTACGCCATCGTCACCACCGATGCAAGTGACCTGGATACCCATCTTTCCGGCTGGACCACCTTGACGGCGGATTCCAGCGGCAAGTATCACGCAAGTCTCCTGGGCTTCCGCGAAGCTGGGTTGGCTGGCGGTACTGTGATCATCAAGATGCATGATAGCACCGGCACCTCCTACAGTCTGGCTCGTGTGGCCGAAGTGACCGCCACGGTCACCAACGCCACCAATCCCCAGGAGACGGAGATCATGCCCGGCGATAAGGTGTCTCTCACCTTCGAGGGCAGCTACCGTGGCATCTACAAGTACAGTGGTATCTTCAACCCCACTACCTACAACCTGTTCTATTCCATCGGCGATACGGCCTATAAGACCAATGTCGCCCAGTATCAGCAGATGGATCAGGCCAAGCTGGAGCTGACAATCCCGACGAATGTGGACTTTGGCTCCGGCAGCACCGCCAATGTTCAGCTCACCAACGGTTATACCTACGGCTCCATGTACTCGGCGGCGAATCCGTTTGCCACCCTGTATAACATGTCGAATACCGGCGTGGGCACGAACTTCAATGCGGTCACGGTGAACTTCTGCTTGAACCGTTTCCCCAATGTGAATGTGGAGGTCACTCCGCGCTATAACTTCAAGCTGAAGCTGAATATTACCAATCCCACCACCGCCACGCCCACTGTGACGCTGACGGATGCCGCAGGCAATGTCCATACCGCCAACAGCAACGGCGAGTATGAGAACCTGCCCTACGGCACTTACACCTATGCGGTGCTCTGCGCCGGCTGCGACTATGTCTACGGCAGCTTCTACCTGGGCAGCGCAGACAAGGCTAATGTGTCCGGCGGTGTGCTGACCAAGACCATTCCGCTGACGGCCTCTGCTGCCGGCGCATGGGACGGCACCACCAAGACGCAGCCCACTCTGACCGACGGCGTGTATCAGATTGGTACCGCAGCGGAGCTGGCTTGGTTTGCGGCGCAAGTCAACGGCGGGAGCTATGCCATCAACGGTGCGCTGACGGGTGATATTGATCTGGCCGGCTATAACTGGACGCCCATCGGCGGAACTACCGCCAGCACGGCCTTCAAGGGCAGCTTTAACGGTAATAATCATACCGTGAAGAACATGGGCATCTACTATAGTGCCACCACTACCTCGGCTCCGTATAAGGGACTGTTCGGCTATGTGAACGGCACCAGCAGCAGCTACGCCACCATTCAGAATCTGAAGGTGACCGGCAAGATGTACCTGACCTCCACGGGCAGCGTTGCCAACGCCTATTCCGGCGGCGTGGTGGCCTACGCCAACTATACCAACATCTCCGGCGTTGTCTCCGATGTTGACATCACCGTTACCCGTGTGAATGGCAACTGGAGCAGCGTGGGCGGCGTTGCAGGCCGTCTGGTGAATTCCAACGCCACCAACTGCGGCAACGAAGGCACCATCCATGCCTATCAGTATGTGGGCGGCATCACCGGCTACGCTACCGGTACCATTACCGGCTGCTACAACGGCGGTGCGATCACCGGCAACGGCTATGTGGCCGGCATCGTGGGTCAGACCACCAAGGGCGTCACCGCTTGCTACAACACCGGCAGCATCACCGGTGCCGGCAACTATGTGGCGGGTATCGTGGCCTTTGCCTCCGGCGCGTCCGCTTCTGTCAAGAACTGCTACAACCGGGCCTATGTGGAGAGCACCGGCAGCAATGTGGGCGCAGTGGTCGGCATGACCAACAACGCCTCCGCAGCGATGTCCAACCTGTATTATCTGGACTTCACCTGCAGTCAGGGCATTGGCAGTGCCAAGAGCACCGCTCAGACGGCCACTGCTAAGACCAGAGCAGAAATGGATTCCGCAGACTTCGTGACCAGCATGAACACGAGTCTGACCACCGCAGCCTTCGGCTCCAGCCGGTACAGCCCCGCTCTGACCTGGCAGACCGACTTGATTGGCCTGACGACCCCGACTGTGGGCAATGTGAACCTGGATCCCTTCGGATATGTGGATAAGGATGACTTGACGCTGCTACAGGAGTGGGTTGCCGCAGGAAAATCGGAAGATAATCTCACTCCTGAACAGTGGGCACAGGCCGACATTGTTAGGAATGACCGGCTTGACGAAGATGATCTTGACGCACTTACTTGGTATTTGGAAAACCCCAAAATCAACCCCATTAACTAAATGCTCCCGAAGCATAATGTGATAAAGTCCTCCTATTGGGTAATCTAAGAAAGGAAAGCCCCGTAGGCATAATAGGGGCGCACATCCTTGAAACGCAGGTCCGGGGACTCCGCTTGCGGATTCCCCGGACCTCATACTTATATACTGGAGAATAGTATGAAAAAACAGATTTTTTCGTTTATACTTGCGATTGCAATGCTTTTAAGCGTAGTTCCTGTGGCTTTTGCCGCTGAACCTGAAATTGGCCAAATTTTTACTTTAACTTTTGATAATAAAGCTCCCCATGCGGGGGATATAATAACCGCGACTATCTATTTGGAACAAGCTCCATCTGACTACTATAAGGTCACAAGTAGTATTGAATATAATATGGACACCCTTACATATGTGGACTATACCTGTTCTTGGGATAGCATGAGCTGTTCCGTCACACAAAAACGATCCGGCGATTTTAGGTCCTATGTTGATTTCAGAATTGACAGCAAAAGAGGCACTGATTCAGTTATTCTTAATAAAATTCAAACGCGACAGACCGGCCCATTTGCCACAGTTCGTTTCAAAGTAAATGAATCGTGTGAGGTTGGACAGGCTATCAAATATAAAATTAGAGGCACATTTTACAATGCAAACGGAATGGCCGTTATCAACAATCCCAATGTCGCAGCCACACTTACCGTTAATGAACAGGGTGGCAGTATAATCACCGTTCCAAAAACTGAAACCGGCTACTCTGTTTCCATGGGTGCTGACCAGCAGCTTGTTTCGGGTCAGAAGGTTCGCATTCCCGTGACCGTCGCCTCCTCCGAGAAAAACATCACCGGCTTCAACGCCTATGACATGACCTTTACCTATGACCCGGCGGCCCTGACCCTGAACACCAAGACCGGTGCCGCCGCCAACCTGACGGTGGAGGACAACAACGGTACCGTTCGGGTCCGCCGCTACGGCGATGCCGTGCCCTTGGGCGAGGCCCTGGCCCTGGAGTTCACCGCCAAGGCGACTGCCTCATCCACCGTGAAGCTGACCAACGCCAAATTTGATCTGGATGCCAACTCCATCAACTTCGACGCCCCGGATGCCGCCATTTCCGACGCCGACACCGTGGTCAACGCCAATAACTTCACCGTGACCCTGCCGGATGCGTTCACCTCTGACGAGACCCGCCTGGTCCCCAACGGCGGCAGCTTCACCTTCAAGCCCGTGGACAGCCACTATACCTACACCTTCACCGTGAAGATGGGCGACACCGTCACCGAGGGCTTGACCTTCGGCGCAAATGACACCTACACCATCGAGAAGATCTCCGGCAATGTGGAGGTCACCTGCACCGGCAAGACCCCCAAGCAGTACGATGTGAAATACAAGATTGACGAAGATGTGGAGCAGGATGTGACCAAGGGCCCGGAGACAGTCACCTATCTGAATGACTACTCCTTCGTCGTCACCCCGAGGGCCGGCTACTCCTACCGTGTAATTTACAGTGTAGACAACGGGGATCCCTTTGTCCATACAGTCATAGCGGTCCCCACTGCCAATGACGATGGCACCCTCACCTACACGATCCCTGGAAAAGAAATCGTTGGAGGTGTGGAAATATGGATCGACGCCAACACAGAATCTGGTATTCCGGTCGTGTTCACCGGCAACGGCGTTGAGGACGCAGCCTCCGGGAATGCAAGCTCTATGGGCAAGAATATGCCCTACTACTTCACGCTGAACCAGCGCGAGAGCTGCGACTACACCGTCACGGCTTACTATCAGCCCCTCAGCACTCCCACAGCTTCTAAGAGGCCCGCCACCGTGCGCAGCCTTGGCAATGGGAAATATGTGGTCGAGGCCGTGAATTATAACGACTATCTGTATGGATACGCCCACAGCTGGAACCTGGTCGTGAAGGTGGAAAAGGTCTCCCACAGCGCGGAGGAAGTGACCGTGTCCAAATATCTGGAGCTGAACGACAAGACCATGATGCTGGTCACGGTCAAGGGCACCCCCGAGGGCGGCAGTGCCTTCACCTATGACGGCAACACCATGTATAAGGTCGAGGGCTACGGCACGGACCGGTATGCATGGCTGGTGATCGTGGACAAGGGTCAGACCCTGACCCAGGAGGAGGCCGCCGCCAAGGTCGCCATCTCTGCCGCAGACAATGTGGTCACCATCACCCAGGGCTTCGATGTGAATAGGACCGGGAAGGTGGATGTTAACGATGCGCAGCTGGTCTACGATATGTATAACGGCACATACAGTGACTTCACCAAGGTTTCCGTGGAGAAGTTCCTGCGGGCCGATGTAAACGCCACTAAGGTGGTGGATCACACCGACGCTGTGGCCATCGTGAATCAGTTTAAGTAAGGTCCTGCCAGCCTCCCTTCCCCGGCGGGAGGGGAGGCTATCCCCCGTTGGGGGCTTCGCACCGGCCAGGCCGGGCAAAAAACGGCCCAACCGGTCGGAGAGAGAAGGAGATCAGCATGAGAAAACGCATTTTTACACTATTGGCAGCCCTGTGTCTGCTGCTGTGTCTGCTGCCCACCGCAGCCTTTGCCTCGCAGACAGGCAGCAAAACAGACGAGGGCCGCAGCTACAATTTTGACCTGTCCGTAGGCGGTGCATCTGAGGTGCGGGCCACCACTGGCGAGACCATCACCGTGACCCTGGTGCTCAAGCGCACCGACGCCCAGGAAAGCGCCGATATGTACGGTATGCAGACCGAGATTGAGTACGACGACACCTTCCTCCAGCTGGTGGACGGCAGCGTCATGACCGCCCCCGGCATCCGCTGGAGCGATTTAGGCCGCCGCACCGGCGGGCGGGCCTTCTATCTGAACTTCGTGTCCTTTAAGGGCGGCGAGGCTTGGGAGCCGGAGGTGGTAGTCGGCAGCTTTCAGATGAAGGTCATCGGCACGAAGGGTGTGTCGCAGCTTATCCCCACCAACACCCTGGTTTCCACCCAGGACGGCATGGCCGGATACACCGTGAAGGATAATAGCGTGTCCGTCATCGTCACCACGGACTGCACCGTTACCTTTGAAAGCAACGGCGGCACGGAGGTCCCCTCCCAGACCGTCCAGTACGGTGAAAAGGTGAAAAAGCCCGAGGACCCCATCCGGGAGGGCTACCACCTGGAGGGGTGGTACAGAGACCTGGACCGCACCCAAAAGTGGGACTTCCACAAGGACACCGTTAAGGGCAACATGACCCTCTACGCCAACTGGGCCGAGGGTGCCGCCGCAGGAAGCGTCACCTGGTGGATCATCGGTGGCGTGGGCCTGCTGGCCCTGCTGCTGATTCTGCTGGCTCTGCTGGGCAAGAAGAAGGTTCGCTTTGAGACCAGCGGCGGCACAGAGCTGGAGGCCGTTTCCGTGAAGCGGGGCAGCGTCATTGGCGAAGTCATGACGCCCACGAAGCCCGGCGCAGTGTTCGGCGGCTGGTATGCAGATCAGGCGCTCACCAAGCCCTGGGATACACAGAAAGACCCGGTGCGCAGCAACATGACGCTCTACGCACGCTGGATGTAATCTACGCATAGATGAGGTAAACAAATATGAGAAAACGCATACTATCTCTGCTGCTGGCACTGACTTTGGCTGTGTCGGCAGGCGTATTCGGCGTCATACCGGCGCTGGCTGCGGATTCCTGCGTTTCCGTGAAGGCGGATGCCGTCATCACCGGCGAGGTTGTGGCCGGCAGCTTGCTGGAGATCAAGCTGACAGATGTCTTTGAAGATACGGACGGCCATACGCTGACCTACACGCTGACCAACGCAGCGCAGTTCAGCGTCCAAACCAAGGTCAAGGACGGCTCACTCTATGTATCAGAGAAAGACCCCGGCACCTATACGCCGAAGGTCAAGGCGACCTGCTCGGACGGCAAAGAGCTTACAGTGACCTTTACCATCACGGTCACGGAAGCTCCCCACGGATTGGACGCACAGTATAACTACGATGAGACCCCCGCCAAGGAAGTCACGGTGTATGTGACTATCTCCAACGACGGCGTGCCCATCCGAGGCCGCGACGGCACGGTGCTGTGCCACAAGGCCATCACCGTCCCCTACTTTGACTTGGGCCGGTACAACTTGAGCGAATACTACCGCTATCACACGGAAAACGGAGAAGGCAAATACATCGACGAGAACATCGTGGAGCGGCCCACCGGCCTGCACCTGTATCTCTATCTGCTGGAGCGCTACTTCATCGGCCTGCCGGAGGAGCAATGCTGCAAGGGTGCCTATCCTCGTGACGCGCTGGCGAGCTTTAAGCTGGGTGAAGATGTTTGTTACATGGATGAAACACCGGCCTATACGGCAGACAGCTTTGCCGCTCTGACTATCACCGGCTCTCCCACCAGCCTCTACATGGCAAATTTTTGGGGCCATGACGAGAATTTAATGTATTACAGGAATCACTGCTATCCCTACATGAGTCCCGGCTGGGGTTCCACCTCGGACTACATTCTGCTGTCCAACGGAGATACCTGGGATGTGGCCATGTACAGCAACTGGAGCTTCTGGTCCAGCGGCGGTGCATTTACCTGCTTCGACCAGGACGAATACAGCGTCCGTCCCGGCACACAGATGACAGTGAATACCCAGGCCTACGGTACCACCTTTGAGGGCAGCGACTTCTATCCATTCTCAAACCTGGATGTGTTCCTGTATAACGACAAGTGGGAGCAAATCGAGCAGTACAAGGAAGCGGCTGACGGAAAGAGCACTTTCTCCTTCACCGCCCCCACAGAGGAGGGCACCTACTACCTCGTGGGCATGGACCCCAACCGGACGATCCCCAAGGACGACAGCGGCGGCACGAACTATGCCAAGATCGCACCGGCCACAGCTCTTCTGAATGTGTCCAAGACCGCAGAACTGGAGCGGCCCTTCCAGTCCATCTCTGTCAATGGCACGAAGTTGAATGCAAAGAACATTTCCTATGAGGGCATCGTTACTCTGGGCAGCGAGGACAACGAGGAGTTCAAAAATGTCTACGAGGAGATTCCCAAGTACCATGTGATCGTTCCGGAAGGAACGGAGAGCGTTGACATTACCTACAACGAGGGCGTGGATATTTACCACGCAGACGCTACTGCATACGGCTACGAGACGGACCTTGCTGTAGATGTGGTGTCCTCAGCAACTATCCGCTCTGTTACCTTGAAAAACAGCTACATGGCCAACAGTGACGGCACCCAGACCGTCACCACCCCCGTCACCCGCTATATCCGCAATGCGGACGGAACAGCCATGGCGGTCACACTGGAATCCAGCAGCACTAATAATTTTAGGCCCGTCGCCCTGTTCACCTTTGAGTATGCAAAGGCAGACACGAAGCCGGATGTGACATATGGGGATGTGAACGGAGATGGCATCATAAATTCCACGGATGCAGCAATCGTCTATCGCTCGGTTAATGGAAGATACACACTGACAGATTCTCAGAAGTTGTCGGCAGATGTTAACGGCGATGGTGCTGTAAACTCCACAGATGCTGCGTTGATCTATCGTTATACAAACGGGAAAATGAGTAAATTCCCCGCAGAATCCTAAATACCATAAGGAGGTTAAACACAAAATGAAAAGAACTCTTTCCATTCTGTTGACAATCGCCATGATTATCAGCCTTATCCCTGCTGTATTTGCTGCTGATGTTCCGACGATGTCAACAACAGTTGATAAGACAGAGGTTCAGCCGGGTGATACGATTACGCTTACACTGTCGATCGACAAGACCATTACGAACCTGAATAACTGGGAGTGGGCAATTTATTTTGACAAGACTGCTTATGTCAAAACCAGCGGCGAGCTTGAACCTGGATGTATGTCGGGCACGGGCACTACTGGCGCAGTGGGAGATAATGTTGATATCCTTGGTAAAAATGCCATCCGGGTATCCGGCCTGAGCACTACAGGCGACCCTGTCACTCTTAACACCGGCAAGATTGCCACTGTTACCTTTACGGCAACGGAGAACATCACGGCAGAAAACGCTCGTATTGAGGTCAAAACCGAAGCGCTACCTGACTATGATACGCTTAAAGACAACGATGTCAACTTAACCGGCAACATCATTGATGTCACCGTGAAGTCCAGTGAAGCCAAGGGCTACACCGTGTCCATGGGTGCGGACAAGCAGGTAGCTTCCGGCCAAATCGTGGAGATCCCTGTGACCATCGGCAACAACGACGGCAAGACCGCCTACAACGCCTACGACATGACCTTCTCTTTTGACCCCGCCATTCTGACGCTGAACATGGAAGACACCAACATCGAGGGTTATCGCGTGATCCCCGGCAGCGGCACCGTGCGAATCGTGCGTTACGGTAAAGCCGCCGAGCTGGGCGATGCGCTAACCCTGAAGTTCACCGCAGCCGGTCAGGGCCAGTCTGCGGTCAAGGTCACGGCGGCGTATGTGGATACCAATACCAATGCCATCGAGCTTGATGCCCCCGCCGCCATCGTGCTGAAGGATACGACCACCGTGACCGTCAGCGGCTACACCGTGACTCTGCCGGATGGCTTCACCCGTACCGACGCGGAGGGCTCCGTGATCGCAGCAGGCGGCACTCTGACCTTCAAGCCCGCAGACCCCAACTATGACTACACCGTGACTGTCACCGTCGGCGACGGCGAGGCAACGACAGTTAGCCCGGACGAGAATGGCATCTACACTGTGGCGAATGTCAACGGCAATGTGGTGGTCACCAGCACTAAGACCCCCAAGACCTTCACTGTCACCCAGGGCAATGATACCACCGGTGCTGCGACTGCTACCTACATGAAGGACTACACCTTCAAGCTGACCCCTGAGGATGGCTACACCTATAACATGGCCGTGACCATCGGCGGCAAGGGCTACACCGGCTTTAAAGCTGTATCGAATGAGGACGGCACTACCACCTACACCATCCCCGGTGCGGATGTGACCGGCGACATCATCATCAACAGCAACAAGCAGGTCAAGCAGCCGGAGACCTTCACTGTCACCTTTGCAGGCAACGGTGCAGGCGAGGCCACCGGCGAAAGCTCCGTCAAGGAAAACGCCACCTACACCTTCACCGTGGCGAAGAAGGACGGCTTCAAGTACACCATTTCCGCCACCATGGGCGGCAAGGCCGTGGCTGTTACCGAGGGTGCTAACAACGCCTACACCATCGCCAATGTCACCGGCAATCTGGTCATCACCATCGAGAAGAAATCCACTCTGACCATGGAGGTAGCTGTTTCCGAGTATGTGCAGATGGATAACAAGACCGTGTTTCTGGTAACCGTGACCGGCACCCCCGAAGAGGGCAAGGCTTTTGCCTACGGCGATAATGTCATGTATAAGACTACCGCTTACGGTGAGAATGTGTACAGCTGGCTGGTGATTGTGGACAAGAATGAGGCATTCACTGTGGCTACGGCTGAGGCCAATATCAAACAGGCCAGCGCCACAGCCGAGGAAGTGAAGCAGAGCTATGATGTCAACGAGACAGGCGTTGTGGACATCAACGATGCGCAACTCACCTATGACATCTACAGCGGCAAGTACACCGACTTCGAGAAAGTCTCTGTGCGGAAGTTCCTGCGCGCGGATGTGAATCTTGACAAGGCCGTCAACTCCACCGACGCCGTTGCGGTCGTCAAAAATTCCAAGTAAACCAAGGCGAATCCATAGCTTCCCCTCCCTTTTGGGAGGGGAGGCAATTCGCCATATTTTGGGGCTTTACCATTGCCTCCTGTTTTAGGAGACGATGGTAAGAATCCGAAATAAGCATTTGGAGGATACCCGTATGAAAAAACATAGCGGCCTATATAGCGCCGTGAGTATTTTGCTGGTCATTGTGCTGGTGGCAGGGATCAGCCTCTCACTTCTTTCCTCCGGTCGGACAAGGCCGGACAATCCCATCAGCACTCAGCCGGATCGGCTCCAGGCAGAGTCGCTGCAAGGCTCCGGCAGCACTGGCGGACAAAGCTCCGGCAAGGATAATACAGAGAATACGGATACTGCCCAGGATCCATCAGAGCCGCAGAAGCCCGATGAGCCACAGAATCCGGATGAGCCGCAGAAACCTGATGAGCCACAGAACCCGGATGACACGCAGAAACCCGATGACACCAAGCCGGATCCATCAGGCCCCACAGACTCCACGGATAACCCCGGCAAGGGCGACCAGGGCGGCTCCAAGTCAGACGATAACAAAGGCGGCTCCGAGGATTCCGGTGACCATGGTGATGGCACCGGCGGAGACGACGGGGACCACGGCGGCAGCGGAGGTGACCACGGCAGCGGCGGTGAGGAGGATGATACCCCCCGCATTTATACGACACTGAAAACCCAGCAGCTTACCAAGGCAGAGCTGCCCGACAGCAAGCTGACCTTTGTGGCCTATCCCCTGGGTAAGGGCGATCTGCATATCCGTGTCCGGCTGAAAAATGAGACCAATTCCGGAAACGGATTGCTGCTTACTTCTCAGAATAACCAGGACTACGAGGCACAGCTGGATTTCAACGCAGATAACCTCTTTGTGCTGTCTCTTTATGATGGGGAGACCTTTCTGGGACTTGTTCAGTACCGGGTGGGCTATTACGCGAATCTTGCGGACGATACCCACCCGACGGTGGGGGACTATCCACCCTCCATCGTTACCAATCTGGACGGGGCCAGCCTGGACATGAGCTCCCAAACCTTCCCCTTGACGGTGATTGCCCGTGCCAACGCAGAGCTGGGAGCCGGTGTGATCTATTCCAATCAAATTCGGGTCACGCTGGACGGCAAAACCGTGGAAAAGAGCTACGGCGATTCTCAACCCACCTACGAGTTGTATTTCGATCCCCCTCAGTTGGGCGATGAAGAGACCCACATCGTCCGGGTGCTGGCCTGGGATGGTAACGGAAACTCCACCATGAAGGTCTACACCGTCACCTATCACCAGATCAGTGAGGGCGACCCGGCAGGCTCGGTGGATGTGGTGCTGGATGCGACTACCATCGGCCTGGGCATTCTGGATACCGGTACGCTGGACATCGTGGAGGGCGAAACGGCGGCATCCGTGCTGCTGCGCTTCCTGCAGGAGCGCGGTTATGAGCCGGATTACCAGGGGTCCACCACTATGAACTTCTATCTGCGCCGGATTAGCCGGGGCGACATTGCCTACCGTGCCAATGTCCCGGAGCATCTTTGGGAGCTGATCCTGCGGGACGGCATTACCACCAATGACAACTATGACCGGGATAGCATCGGGGAGTTTGACTATACCCAAGGCTCGGGCTGGATGTACTCCATCAACGGCACCCTGTATGAGGGTACCGGCATGAGTGGCTACAAGGTCCGCAACGGCATTACCATTTATGTGCGCTTCACCCTGTCCTACGGCAAGGACATCGGCGGCTACGATTCCACCGGAGGCGGCTACGGTTCACTGAGCAGCTACTGCGGCCTGTGGATCAACGGCGGCTACCAAGCCCTGGGCCACGACTTCGTGGAGACGGACCGTTTGGAACCCACCGAAACAGAGGACGGTTACATCCACTATCGCTGCTCCAAGTGCCATGAGGAGAAAACAGATATTCTCCCGGCCACCGGCGGCGGAACGGAGCCAATAGAGCCTGCCCCTACGGAGCCGGTCTCCACCCCACGGAACCGACGCCCACGGAACTCAGCGACCCGGTCGTTACGGACCCCACCGAACCAAGTCCCTCGGACCCCAGTGACCCTACGCCCACAGAGCCAACTTCCGAATAGGACCGGCTGATGCGGCGGAGGATGGGAAACGCTCTAACGGGACACGGGAACGGTAAAGTTTTCCTTTGTAGAAGGGCGCTGAAACGAACGATGGAGGATACTGCATGAAAAGAGCAACACGAATATTAGCGGCACTTCTTTGTGTGCTGCTTCTGCTCCCAACGGTGGTCTTTGCGGAGGCGCAGCCTTCTTTGGAAAAACAGATTGCACAGAGTGCGGAGGGAATGTCCGCTCTGGGTGGCAAGAAGGGTGAATTGCTGAAAGACCGGGAACTGTTTCCTGCAGGCGATTCCGTCTGCGATTGGCTGGCCATAGCTATGGCACTGTCCGGCACAAGGGAGAGCTATTCCGACTATTTGGCGGAACTGAAGGCCCATGTGGAGGACGCATACGCCAAAAACGGATGCCTGGACCGCAACAAGGCCACGGAATACCACCGGATTTCTTTAACGGTGCTGGCACTGGGGGGCAACCCCACCAACTTCGGCACGAAGCCCGATGGCTCGGCCATTGACCTGATCGCAGAGGGTACTTACAACTATGCCCGCGATCCGGGCGCTCAGGGCTTAAATGGCTGGATATGGGCGCTGCTGACCTTGGATGCCGGGGACACAGAGGTCCCGGCAGACGCCCTGTATTCCCGGGAGGACATGGTAAATGCCATTTCCGTTGCTCAGGAGCCGGACGGCGGCTTCGGCCTGATCCCCGGAAAATCGGATGTGGACATCACAGCTATGGCGGTGCAGGCCCTAGCTCCTTATCGGGACCAGATGGAGACCGAGATCGACGCAGCACTTTCCTATCTTTCCGGCCAGCTGACGGACACTTGCGGGTATATCGCCTACGGCGATGAAAACGCGGAAAGCACCGCCCAGGTCATCCTGGCCCTGTGTGCGCTGGGCATTGACCCGGAGACGGATAGCTGTTTTGTTAAGGGCGAGCACACCCTGCTGACGGAGCTTTCCCAGTTCCGAGAAGCGGACGGCACCTACCGCCATGTGCTGGAGGGGGCCGGCGACGGCCTGGCAACGGCCCAATCCGTCCTGGCCTTAGTGGCTGTGCAGCGTGTGCGGTCCGGGCAGCCGTGGGTGCTGCATTTTGACGGCACTCAAGCGCCCCGTGAGGCATTCGGCACAAACGGAATCATCATCTGCGCCGTGATCGGTGCGGTAGTCGTAATCGCCGCCGGTGCGATCTACATCATCGGCAGAAAGAGGAAAAAAGCATGAACAAGCTGACAGATCAAATTCAGGCAGAGGTCAACAAGGTCGTTTTGGGCAAGGGGGACATCGTCCGCAAGGTGCTGCTGGCCATCCTGGCACAGGGCCATGTGCTGCTGGAGGATGTCCCCGGCGTAGGCAAGACGACGCTGGCCAAGGCATTTTCCAAAACGCTAGGTCTGGACTCCAAGCGTGTCCAGTTCACCTCCGACACCCTGCCATCGGATATTATCGGGTTTTCCGTATTCGATAAGGCAGACGGCAAGCTGAAATATCAGTCTGGAGCCATTATGACCAATCTGTTGCTGGCGGACGAGATCAACCGTACCTCCAGCAAGACCCAATCCGCTCTGCTGGAGGCTATGGAGGAGTTGCAGGTCACCGTGGACGGCGTGACCCGGCCCCTGCCGAAGCCCTTTATCGTGCTGGCAACGGAAAACCCGGTGGGTTCTGCGGGTACGCAGATGCTGCCCGCATCCCAGCTGGATCGTTTCATGCTCCAACTGAGCATGGGCTATCCCAATCGGGCCAGCACGGCGGCACTGCTGAAGGATCGCCATCATGTGGACCCGCTCTCTGCCTGCCAGACAGTGACTTCCCCTGCCGAGCTGGAAAAGCTCATTGCAGAGGTCAGCAATATCCATGTGGCAGACCGAATTTATGACTATATTGCAGAGCTGGTGGATCTGACCCGCTCCAACGCCTATGTGACCCTGGGTGTCAGTCCCCGTGGCGCTTTGGCTGTGACCCGTGCGGCCAAGGCCAACGCCTACTTAGAGGGCCGGGACTATGTGATCCCTGACGATGTGTGCGCCGTGTTCCCGGATGTGTGCGTCCACCGTCTGATCCTCAACTCCAAGGCGCGGCTCCAGGACTATACAGCGGCACTGATCCTGCAAAATGTACTTACCTCCGTCCAGAAGCCGGATGTCCGGGAATTTTCCAGCAAATGAGAAAAACGATCTTAGGCAGCGCCCTGTGTTATCTGATCCTGCTGCTGGCGTTGGCGGCGCTGCTTCTTACAAGCGGCTCCTTCTGGGCGCTGGCCGGACTCTGCTTGCTGCTCCTGCTGCCCCTGGCCTCCTGGGCGGTCAATTTCTATGTCCGCAGGCACCTGCAGGCGGACATTCTGACCCCGGCCACAGCGGCAAAACGCACGGCAGTCAGCTGTCGGGTGCGTATCCGCAACGGAGCGTTTCTGCCCGTAATGCGCTATGGCTGTCAGGTCTCTATCCGCAATGATCTCACTGAGGAAGATCAGACAGTGACGCTGACCGGCAGCATCGGAGCCAAGGGTGAAAGCAGCCAAACCATCCTGCTGCAAAGCAGCTTCTGCGGCAGAGTGTATGTGCAGATCAGCCGGTTTACCCTGCTGGACTATCTGGGCCTGCTTCCCATGAAGGCCCTCGTGAAAGCGGATGCCCGTCTGACCATCCTCCCGGACCTGTATCCAATGGAGGCGGACATGACCGCCCGACCGGCCTATGCCGACGACGGCACTTCCAATCGACGGGGTGAGGACCGCAGCGAGGTGTACCAGCTCCGGGAGTATCGCCCCGGCGATGACATCCGGCAAATTCACTGGAAGCTGTCCTCCAAGTTAGATGAGCTGATTCTGAAAGAGGCCAGCCAGCCGGAGAGCCGTTCCCTTTTGGTATTCTGGGATAAGCGCACCGGCGGTAACCCCCAGCAGATGGACGCACTGGCGGAGGTCGTGTCCTCCGCAGGCATGGCACTGCTGCAAAGTGGTGTACCCTATACCCTGTGCTGGACGGACCGGGACGATCTGCAGGTCCAGGACATTTCAGAGGAAAACCAGCTTTTGCAGGCTATCCCGGCTCTGGTAAAGACCAGGGGCAGCGCTGAGTGCCGCCTGCCCAAAACTGACGGTTACAGCCGAATTCTCTGTTTCGGCACAGCGCCGGAAGAACAGCTGCTCACGGACGGACGGGTGCATTTCATCCTCTGTACCGAAGAACAGTACCCCGGTGCGACCACCTTTGCCCCGCAGAATTATTCCGAGGCCATGCAGCGACTGGAGGTTTAACCCATCATGCGAAAAAATGAAAACGGACTCCAGTGGATTGTCACCGAAACGGCACAGAAAAAGCTGCACTTTCCCTGGGGCGCTTGGGTGGTCTGTGCCGTTCTGACGGTGGGCTTCTGCTTGCTTTTAACCGCTGCATTTCCCTCTGTTCCCTACCCATGGTGGGCCATGACAGCAGCTGCGATTTTGGTGCAGGCGGCGTTGCTGATAGTATACCAAACCAGAATCGGGAACTGGCTCGTTCCAGCGGGCATCGGCGTGTTGCTTCTTCTGAGCTTGGCACTGAACAAGTTTGTCCTACCCGGTTTTGGAACACTGGCAAATGATTTCCTGACCCTGCTGACGAAAAAGACCGGGAAGATCTATCTGGACCTTGCGGCAGCGGATGCCCAATTTCTGCCTCTGGCGGTAACGGTTCTGCTACTGGCAGTGTCGCTGCTTCTCAGCCGCAGCGCATGGAGCGGACGGATGCTGCTGGCCTTGCCGATTCTGCTGCCCTGCTATGCAGCCCTGTTGCTGGGCTTGTTTCCCATAGGCATCGGCGGTGGGCTGCTGATTATTGGCACGGTGCTGCTGATGGTGCAGCACACGGCAGAGGGAGAAGCCCTTGCAGGCGTTCCGGCGCAGCTGATCTTGCCGGTCCTGTGTGCAGCGCTGTGTCTGTTGATTGGCCTGTCCTGCCAAGACAAGCTGAATACAGACATGGTCGAGACGATGCAAACCCAGCTTCACCAGCGGCACTACGACAGCGATACCAATTCCATGCCGGAAGGAAACCTCAAGAACTTACCCGCCTGGAATAAAAGCGACACCCCGGCGCTGGAAGTCACAATGGAGCAGCCGGAAAAGGTGTATCTGCGTGGGCAGGTCTACGACACCTACACCGGCGCCAACTGGAAAGCAGCCGATACCGAAGAAACCGCCCAATATGAAGACCTCTTCTATTGGCTCCATGAGGCGGGTTTCTACGGCCAGAGTCAAATTGCACTGGCGGATGGCTATACGGAGACGGCCACACCGCTGTCCATGACTATACGAAATCTCTCCGCCTGTTCCGCCCACGGCTACTACCCCTACGCCGTCTACGGCAGCGAAACGCTGGCAGCGGACCGCATCGGGGACACGAATCTGCCCCCGGCAGAGAGCCTGTATTATCTGAAAGGCAGCGTCCCGGACTGGTATCAGATCCAGCGGAACCTCTCCACAGCCCAGGGCCGGGAAAACATCGAGACCTATCTATCCAAGGAGCAGGCCTATGCCGACTATCTCCGGGCCGTGGACCTGCAAATGACCCAGGACAGCTGGGCCGTCCTCCAGCGGCAATTGAAGCTGGACACCCAGACCCGGACCATCAGCGACATCCGCACCATCATCTTTGACTATCTACGGGAAGCCATGACCTACGATGAGACTGCCCGGACCATGAACGGCAGCGGCGACTTCCTACAATATACGCTGGAGCGCAGCGGACACGGCTACAGCGTCCATTACGCCACGGCAGCGGTGCTGATGCTGCGCTACATGGGCGTTCCGGCCCGCTATGTGGAGGGATATTACCTCTCGGCAGAGGATGCCGCCCGCTACAAGGCCGGTGAGACCATTACCCTGACGGAAGAAAACGCCCACGCCTGGGCGGAATACTATGTCAGCGGTGTCGGCTTTGTGCCGTTCGAGGTGACTCCCGGCTACATAGACGACGAGGAACTGTCCCTGGGCGGCGACAGCCCGGATGAGAATACCTATGAGAACAACACCCAGCAATTTGTAGAGGTGGAGCAGCCAGAGGAGGTCAACGAGCACAAGCAGGACCGATTTACCTTCTCACTGAATGCCCACTACCTACTGCTTCTTCCCTTGCTGCTGATCCTGCTGCTGGCCGGGTGCATTTTCCATCGCCGCAGGGTGTTTCGGAAGAAGATGGCCGCTATCGACGCCGCAAACGACCGGGAGGCCATTGCCATGCGCTATGGCTATGCCGTTTGCCTGCTGCGCCACAGTACGGTGCAGTTCTCGGAGGATGCTGCGGAGGCCGCAGAACTGAATCAAAAGGCGCTGTTCAGCACCCAGGAGATGACCCCGCAGCAGCGCAAGCAGGTTGACTCATTTGCCGTGCGTGTACTGGATGCCTGCAAGGGCAGCTGGACAACCTGGGAGAAAATACGGTACCGGCTATGGAACTGCCTGTATTGAAAACAAGGAGGAAGGAAAATGCACAAAAGAGTAATGGCTCTGCTGCTGAGTCTGGTGCTTCTGCTCTCTGCCGCCATGCCGGTCACGGCGATGGCCGCAGAGGAGTACGCCGGTAGCTTTGTGCTTGTGGCTATGAACGCCAACAGCACCATCGTGGAGCCGACCCGTATCCAGTATAAATCTGGGCAAACCATTCAACAGGCGCTGGCGGATTCAGATATTGACTTTGTCGGCCTGGAAAACGGATTCGTCTATGAGATCAACGGCGTTTCCGCCAATTACCTGCTCTATTATGACAAGGGTGGCTATAAGCTGGACGCTCCGGCTTCTTCCGTCAAGGCCCTTTGCTTCCATGTATCTTCGACTTATTCGGACGCAGCTATCCAGCTGATTATCCAAATGGCGGATTACCTGGACATGACCAACCATGTGCAGAATTATCCGGCAGCGGCCAATGCCTACGCAACGGCGCTGAAGGGCCTGCGGACGGCAACTGCCGACTCGGCAGGACCATTGCTGAAAAACCTGAAAGACGCCATTGCCGAATATGCGGCCCTTCTGGACGGGACCAAATACACCGTCTCCGCCACAGCAACCCAAAACGGCAATGCGGTGGAGGCACCGATCCTCTCCCTTACGGATGTCTATGGCAATGTTACCACCGGCACCGGCAGCGTCCAAGTCATCGCCGGCGACTATAAGTTCTGTGTGTCCGACGGCGGATATAACCGCACAGAGGGAACGCTGACGGTCTCCGCCGACGCCCAGGTCTCTGCGACCCTGCCCTACGGCGAGTGGTTCGGCAATATCCGGCTGCTGGATGTCGATCAGGAACCCTACCGCGCTGCACAAAACCGTGCAAACCACACGGCGCAGTATTGGATCGAGGATACAGCCAATGCTCTGAGCAGCGTGTATCTGAATGCGGCGATGGGCAATGTCCCGAATACCAAGACCACCAAGCTCCGCACCATCTATACCGGTACCAACGGCAAGGATATGTCGGGCATATCCCGCAGCTGGAACAGCACAGCCACATCCCTTACTTATCTGTTGACCTCTGGCATGGAGGGCAAGACCTTCGCGCTGGAAGCACAGTATACAGGCTCGGACGGCTACACGCAGATTCAGTCCTACGATGTCACCGTGACCCGTGTGCCCACGCTGAAGGCTCTGGCAGCCACGGCGGAGGGGACCAAGCTGCCCCTGGAGTTTGCGCCCAACACCCGGGAGTACAGCCTAAAAACCGTGTCCTCCACTGTGGATATTGACGCCGCACCATTTGGTGAGGATTATACCGTCACCGGAACCGGGGCGGTGCAGCTGACCGGAGACACGCAGGATCACATGATTCAGGTAGCAGCGCCCAACGGGGAGCAGAGCACCTATACCCTCCACATTCAGAAGGTAGCTTCCGTACCGGTGACGCTGGCTGTGCCTTCCGGAACAACGGTGCAGGTAATCAATGGAGCAGGCTCCGAGATTGCCCCGGTGGACGGGATCTATCACCTGGTCCCCGGCGAGAGCTATACCTGCATCGCCACGAAGAACACCTGGTATCATACGCAGATCACCTTCACGGCCTCCAGCGGACTGAATGTGTCCGTCCCGGAGCCTGTCACCACCGACTGGCTGACCGATCTGGCATTCTACAACGGCACCTATGCTTCCAGTCGGATCGCCTACGCCGCCGACAAGACCTTCACGGCGGCAGACCACACCTACAACTATACGGTGTCCGACTGCAACAGCTCCGTTGCCATGCAGGCCACGGCAACCGGAACCGTGACGGCGCTGTATCGGACCCAAAGCACCGTGCCGGAGATTCATAATCTCGCACGGATGGAGACGATCACAACGCCTGTCAGCAAAACGGGTCTTGCTCAGAGCCTGACCTACGCCGTGGCCAAGGCCGGTTACGGCCAGACGGTGACGATCCGCATTTCCAAGACAGAAAACGGCACTACCTACTATCAGGACTACGATATTCAGCTGCTGCGGCAGCTGCACCTGTCCAGCCTGACTATTGCCACAAAGGATGAGACACTGCCCTTTGTAACTCCAAAGGGCGCAACGGCCCGCTTTGATCGAGATACCACGGATTATTATGTTAAGGTAGACCGGGAGACCACCGCTCTCTACCTCTCCGGCACCTATCCCAACAGCAGCACAGACACCGCCTGCTGCGGCGGGTACTATGCCAAGGTCAACGGCGTACGCTATGATGCGCTGGCCGGCGCGGAAGCGGTCCTGAACACAGACCTTTATAATGAGGATATTTCGGTACAGGTCTGCCACGCAGATACCGGCAGCATTGAGCTGACCTATACCGTCCATGTTCAGAAAAGTGACCCCATCCAACTGACCATCCAAACGACCCCGGCGGATGCCACGGTGTTCCTGACCAACGATCTGAACGGCAAGCGCATCGTGGAGAAAAACGGCACCTACAGCCTGACCCCCGGTGCCAGCTATTCCTACACTACCACCTGCGCCGGGTACATCGGTCAAACGGTGGAGCACTATACCGCCCCCGACAAGGACGGTACACTGACCATTACGCTAAAAAAGGCTCCAGCCAACGACAAGCTCATCAATTTCGATTCTGCGTGGCCCCACTTACGCCAAAACAATGAGAATAACGGTGTGGTGGACTACAAGACGCCGGTCTACGCCAAGGATGCCGAGCTGTACTGGGCTACCTCCATTGGATCCGGCTACGATGTGAACGCCTGCGGCTGCCCCATTTTGGTGGACGGTGCCATCTACACCTACTCCGGCTCCCGCATTTACAAGGTGGATGCTATCTCCGGTGAAATTCTCATTGATAAGCCCATGGATCACAACTCCAGCTTCGCCATCAACCCGCCCACCTACGCCAACGGCATGATTTTCGTGGGCCTGTCTGACGGCACGATCCAGGCGTTCGACGCCAATACCCTGGACTCCCTGTGGATCTATCGGGACTCCATCGGCGGTCAGCCCAACAGCTCTATTGTCTATCACGATGGCTACATCTACACCGGTTTTTGGGTAGGCGAGATCAACGAGGCCCACTATGTGTGCCTGAGCGCCACCGACGAGGACCCCACGCAGACGATGGAAGAAAAGCTCCCCACTTGGTACTACACCAGCAAGGGCGGCTTCTATTGGGCCGGTGCCTATGTGTGCGACGACTTCCTGCTGATCGGCACGGATGACGGCGCTTCCGGCTACACCACCGGCAAGCCCAGTCTGCTGTCCTTTAACCCCAAGACCGGCGAACTGCTGTCCTCCTACAAGATGAATGTGACCGGCGACATCCGCAGCTCTATCACCCATTACAACGGCAAGTATTACTTCACCAGCAAGGGCGGCTACTTCTACGAGACCACTGTGGACGAAAAGGGTACCATTGAGGATGTCCGCACCTTGAAGCTCTACAACTATGCGGACGATCCCGCCAATCCCGCCATGTCCACCTGCACACCCACCATTTACAATGGGCGGGCCTATATCGGCATCTCCGGCACGGCACAGTTCGGCGCATACAGTGGCCATAACCTTACGGTCATCGACATCCCCAACTGGGAGATTGCCTATACGGTACGCACCCACGGCTATCCCCAGACCAGCGGTGTTCTGACCACGGCCTATATGGAGGAGACAGGCTGCGTCTATGTGTACTTCTTCGATAACTTCACCCCCGGCAAGCTCCGGGTGCTGGAGGACAAGCCCGGCCAAACCGAGGTGTCTCTGAAGACCATGGAGACCTACACGGCCAGCGGTCAGACGGAGACCTATACGACGCCCTACAACATCTTCACGCCCAGCGGCGCACAGGCCCAGTATGCCATTTGCAGCCCCATCATGGATGAGTACGGCACGATCTACTTCAAAAACGACTCCGCCTACCTGATGGCCGTGGGCAGCACCATTGAACGCATCGAGGTCACGAAGCTGCCGGACAAGACGACCTACAATGTAAAAGACACCTTCGACCCCACCGGTATGCAGGTAACGGCCTACTACGCCAACGGCATGACCCGCGATGTGACAAAGTATGTCACCTGGTCCGATAAGCCGCTGAAGGCCAGTGATACCGACTTCCAGATCACCTTCCCCTACGCCATGTACCAAAACCGAGAAAACAGCGACACCCTGGAGATGGAATACGGCGTCCACTGCGATAAGCCCATGACTACCCTGACCCTGACCATTGGGGACCAGACCGAGGTCAAATACGGTGATGTAAATGGGAATGGTAAAGTCGATTCCACGGATGCCGCCATTGTCTACCGTTATGCAAATGGAAAATATCAGTTGTCTGCGGATCAACTTTTGGCAGCTGATGTAAATGGTGATGGTGTCGTGAACACGACGGATGCTGCATTGATCTACCGTGTAGCAAACGGAAAGCTGTCAAAGTTCCCGGTGGAACAATAAATCATAGTGGTACACGGAAATAACCCGGATATGAAATGACCTCCCCAGCTTGCCCACCGTGCGCATTGTACGGTGGGTAAGCCGCACTGACGGCAAAAAAACATTTCTGCAAGGAGAAGACGCCTATGAAAAAACATTCCATTGCGCTGCTGCTCCTGCTGGTGCTGCTGACCGGCTGCGGCGCAAAGACAGAGGAGGCACCATGGCAGACCGCCTACCGTGAAACGGGTAAATATCTACAAGAGCAAGATGCGCTTTCCGCAGGCTCTGTTGGCGGCGAGTGGGCGGTGATCGGCCTGAGCCGTGCCGGACTTCTCAGTGATGAGACTGCGCAGAGCTATGAGCAGACGGTAGAGGACTATGTCAAGCAAGCAGGTTCCGTGCGGCTGCACCACGCGAAATCCACTGAGAACTCCCGCGCCATCTTGGGCCTGACGGCTGCCGGATATAATGCCGCCAACATGGCGGGCGTTGATCTGACGGCGGGCCTAACCGACATGGCCTATCTGCGGGCACAGGGTACCAACGGCCCCATCTGGGCGCTGATCGCGCTGGACTGCCATGGCTACGATATTCCCCAGTGCGCCGATGGCGAGGAGCAGACCACCTGCGAGGGACTGGTGGCGGAGATTCTCTCCTATCAGTGCAGCGACGGCGGCTGGGCGTTGATGGGCGACGAATCCGATGTGGACATGACCGCCATGGCCCTGACATCTCTGGCCCCTTATCAGGAGGAGACAGACATCAAGGCGGCAGTTGACGCGCCGCTGACCTATCTGTCCGATGCCCAGCAGGCCGATGGCGGCTTCATGAGCTGGGGCGCGGCCAACAGCGAGTCCTGCGCACAGGTCATCGTGGCTCTGACGGCGCTGGGCATTGATTCCGCAGCGGACAGCCGCTTCGTAAAAAACGGCGCGTCCCCGCTGGACGGCCTGTGCGCCTTTGCCTGCGAGGGCGGCGGCTTCCGTCACAGCGATGAGGTATGGCTACCGAGCAGGGCTTCTACGCACTGGCCGCCTGCGACCGCTTCCGGCAGGGCCAGACACGCCTGTTCGACATGACGGATATTGAGGTGAAGTGATATGCGGCGATCCAAACCTCTGTGCACATTGCTTCTGGCACTGCTCCTGCTGACCTGTGCCGGAGGGAAAACCGGCTCCTGTAGAGCCACAGGACAGCGATGTGGATGCGGACACAAAGTATACCTGCATCATATCCATCTCTTGCGAGACGATCTTGGACAATATTGATAAGTGCGTTGAGAGCAAGAAAGCCCTTGTGCCGGAGGACGGTATCATCCTTCCAGCCACAGAGGTAACGTTCAGCGACGGCGAAAGTGTCTACGATGTACTGCAGCGTGTCTGCAAGGCAAATAAGATACACATGGAGTCCAGCTTTACGCCGGTGTATAACAGTGCCTATATCGAGGGTATTCACAATCTGTACGAGTTCGATGTAGGGAAGCTCTCCGGCTGAATGTATGCCGTCAACGGATGGTTTCCTAACTACGGCTGCTCCCGCTACCAACTGAATAACGGCGATGTGGTGGAGTGGTGCTATGCCTGCGATCTGGGAGAAGATCTCGGCAGTGGTATGGGAGGATAATGGAGGCACCAGAATATAGAGAACGCTGATATAGGAAGCGGAGTTCCCGGAACACATTGGCCTCTGGAGATATTCGAGAGGCCGCCTAACCATGCGACCAGACAACACAACAAAACGGACAAAAAGCCAAGGATGGCCCTTTGCGGCCATCCTTGGCTTTTTGTCCGCTTTTCATTATGCGGATACCAATTTCATTGCCGTGCCCCACCGTTTCTGCCGTTTGCGAGTTCTTCACAAATGACGAAACGGAGGGAATAAAAGGTCCCGTCAAGATTTATGCGCAAAATTGTTTGCAGGCTCCGGCGGAGTGAAGTCAGCCGGCAACGGAGGCGTCGTCCATGACCGCCTCCAAGTGCTTCATGTTCATGTATTTCTTGTTGCCCCACTGGGTGCCCGCCACATGGCGCAGCCGTGCGCAGACCAGCATCAGGGCGGAGTTGCCGTCCGGGAACGTCCCCACCACGCGGGTTCTGCGGCGGATCTCCCGGTTCAGCCGCTCGATCACGTTGTTGGTGCGGATGCGCGTCCAGTGCTCGCTGGGAAAATCGCAGTAGGTCAGCGTTTCCTCAATGCCGTCCTCGACCTTCTTGGCAGCTTCCTTCAGTTTCATGGTGCGCAGCTCGGCGACCACGGCTTTCGCCTTCTCACGGGACGCTTTTTTGCTCTCCTGGGCGTGGATCGCCTTGAGCATTTTTGCCACAATTTTGACCTTGGATTTGGGCACAACAGAGAAAACATTGCGGTAGAAATGCACCGTGCAGCGCTGGTATTTGGCATCCGGGAACACCTCACCCACGGCCTCCAGCATCCCCATGCACTTGTCACCGACGATGAGCTTTACGCCGTCCAAGCCGCGTCCACGAAGCCATTGGAAGAAACTGACCCAGCTGGCCTTGTCCTCCTTCATGCCCTCGGCAGCGCCCAAAACCTCACGAAAACCGTCCTCATTCACGGCAATCGCCACCAAAACAGAAACATTTTCGTACTCTCCGCCCCAGTTGCGGCGCAGGTAGATGCCGTCCACGTAGACGTATGGATAGTGGCCGCCCTGCAAGGGGCGGTTGCGCCAGTCCTCAATGTGAACGTAGGCTTTCTTGTTCAGCTCACTGATGGTGGCAGGCGAAACCTTGCTGCCCCACAGCGCCTCCGTGATGTCCTCCACCCGGCGCACGGAAACGCCTGCCAGGTACATCTCGATGAGGGCCTCCTCCACGCTGCTCTCCCGGCGGCGATACCGCTCGATGATGGCGGTCTCGAAGGACATGCCCTTGAGCCGCGGCATGTGGAGCGTAACGTTGCCGGAGGTCGTGGTGAGATTCCGGTCATAGTGACCGCTGCGGTAGCCATGACGGGCCTCGCTGCGCTCATAGCGGGCCGCCTGCGTCAGGGACTCCGCCTCCTTTTCCAGTAGCTCGTTCAGGGTTTCCTCTACACTTCCTCGAACTAATTCTTTGAGCTGCCCCTTGATAATTTCCTCATTGAATTGTACAATCTTCTCGGACATAGTTTGCTGTCTCCTTTCGAATGTTTGTGTGGTAACTTCATTCTACCAGAGCCTGCAAGCTATGTCTTTTTTTATGCTCTTTTCAATTTGCGCAAGTTATTGTACATTATCCATCGCCGCAGGCCTAATGGCAGTTTGACCAGCAGCCTGTATCGCATCAAATGAACGCAGACAGAGCGCACCTCCCACCAAGGGGAAGGTGCGCTCTCGAGTTGTCACGAGGGTAGCGTCATCATGGCGCATCCAGAAGGACTCACTCTATCGGAGGTATTAAGACAGAGAAAAGAACAAGCAACATGTCTTATAAAAAATCGGTGATGCCAACAAGGAAGGATATGGTCTATGCAATATCTGGAGGAAAACTCGGTAAATTTCTTTCAGCCTGAACATAAAATCCTTTTTGCGTATAAATCTTGACAACGCCACCAGTTTGGGCCGAAAAAACTGCTATGCGTGAGTGTCCCGAAAGTCGTGAGAAACGGCCTCTTAAGATGGCGGCCCTTTATAAGCGCCTGACTTTTGAGCTTATATTTAACCTTGCAATTACACGATCTTTTCTGCGGGCAACATTCAATGTAATTCACATGGTTCCTGTGATTAGGATATTGCGTTTTGGATGAGCATGAGGATAAATCCGAAAAGCAGGAATATGAGTATCGGCGCAAGGGTTCGGAGGATATTGCGTACCCCCATAACTATATCGCAGGCGGAGGGCGCGGGGGCTTTGGGGGGCGCAGTGCGTTTCTCTTCCGGCGGTGCGTAGTCTGGAATCTCGCTTCGATGCAGTCCCCGCAGAAGCCTCCGCAGAAGGCCGAGGATGCCCGACATGAAAAATCCAGGCACGGCAAGAATCGTTCCTATGATCACCAGGGCAAGATCATTGCCACTCGGCGCCAGAAAGCCGGTGGAGTTTTCCGGGGCGCTCGGATCGTATTTGATGCGGATGGACCTGCCCACCTCGATAGAGTTTGCCAGGGGGCCATATTTACCTGTATAATGCGTTCCATCCACTTCATATTCGTAGGTCATCGAATAGTTGATGCCACCCCTGCCAACTTTGCTTCTGTTCAACTCGGAAATATCCGTAATGTATGCGCTGCCGAATACCCAATCCGTCTGCTTGTATGATTGAATATAAGTATTGGTCCCCATATAAAACATAAAGAGGCCGATAAGCAGCGTCGCAACGCCCCAGCCCTGTATTACAGACCGAAAAACTGAGTCCTTCCGCATCAGTTCTTTCACGGCCTGAACAGCCGATTCATGCTTCATCTTCTTTTGCCCTCTTGATCCTGGCGACCAGTTCGTCGATTTCCCCTTCGTACAACGATTTGTTATAAGGAACCCTGTGTGTTTGGTTTTCGCAGTCGGTGAATTTCATGTAGTAACCGTAACGCGTTGCGCTTCTGCGCATGTTCCGCTGTGACTCGACCAGACAGCAGTCCAGAATGTCGCTGTAGCGGTAGTACCGCCCATTTAAGGGATTGGTGCGGCAATAAAAGCCGTCCTTTTGAATCTTTAGCATATAAAACAGTCCGTGAGAAAAAGCCCGCACAATTGAAAACAGCAAAATGGCGACCGGAATCATGCGGAAAATCAGCGGCATGGTGGTCCATCCAAAAAGCATCAAGTAAAGTATGGGAAAACCAAAAATCACAAGGATTATGATAACCACACTCTCCGTCTTCCCGGTAATGACGATCTCGCGGTCGAAGTCGTCATCCCCACGTCTGCTTCCCACGGCCTCAACCCGTTCAATCATATAATCCACCGCATCAAGGTGGGGGTCAAGTACGAGAAATCTCGACCGCTTTCCCTCTATCGTTTCAAAGTTGCAGTAGGTTGCTTCCTGTGTGTCCGTCTCTCTGCCGGAGCTGAGCCACATGCTGCAAATCTCGCTGTAGCGGTAGTACCGCCCGTTGCCGGGTTTGGTCCGAAAATAAAAGCCGTCTTTATCCACAAGCAACTTGAAAGACATTGCACCGTATGCGGACAGAACGCAGATGATAGCAAAAAAGGCTGTTAGGCCGCCGAGTCCAACAAAGGCACCATCGTGTGCAGTGTAAAGCCAGAATGTGAATCCTCCGGAGACCGCCGTCGTGATTGCAATCACCATAGGTCCAAACCAGTTACCGGTGATTTTATACTTCCAGTTTCTTTCTTTCATCTTATTCTCCATATTGAATCCATAGCGATTTGTTATATCACAGGGAAGTGGCTAATGCCACTTCCCTGTGATTGATTCAAATAATAGAAAACTGTTTCGAGTATGTTGCCTTAAACCCAGTTTTATCTATAACGCAGACAACAATGGTATAGTTTCCTGTCTCTGTTGGCGACCACTCAAGATAGTCGAATGTTGAACCACTTAGAGTATAGTATAGAGTATCACCTTTGTAAATAGCATACTCCCATACATACGGCTGGTAACCACCCTCCGCCTTAGCTGAGAAAACCAATGCCGTCTCTGGCTCCATGTCTCCAATTACTTCAACATTAGAATTCATAGTTCTGCAGTAGTAAATTTTCCGTTTCTTATTCGCTCCACCAGCCCGCAGCTTCCAGAAACGCAAGCACATCGGCCTTGCCCTCCTGCGTGGTATACACATAGAGCATTATCTGTCCACTGCGGATTTTTGCTGCGAAATTCGTGGGGCTGTCCACGGCATAGACCTGACCAGTAAAGGTATTGCTCTCCGTCACCTCACCGGTGATGGGGAGGGTCGCAGCGGCATAGAAACGGTAGCAGGCATCTGCGGAATCCAGCCTGCAGTAGTCCAACCGCAGAGAGTCCTCATGCACGGAAACAGAGCGGATCAGCATGGAACCGATGCCCCAGCTCTGGCGGATATCCTCCGTAGAGTCCACGGCAGTATAGCCGGCTGCCGCTGCGGCCTTGCGGAACTTATCCAAGTCCGAAGTTCCCGACGTGAGGAAGAATTTCACGAAAAGGACGAGGGCGACGAACGCAAGAAGCCAAGCCGCAAGTCGGGGGACCCACTGCTTCGCCGGGATTTTTGCAATGGCCGTTGAATCAAATCCCGTGTCTGTCTCCGGAACCGATTTCTTCAGCTCCTCTGTGTGCGTCCTTCGCAGAAGGCTGCGAAGTAGCTCCAGCACCCCAGAGAGGAAAAAGCCCACCACTGCGATGGCCGTTCCCAAAATCAAAAGGACCAGCAGATTGTGGGTATTGGGAGAGAGAATCGCCGTATTCTCTTCCGGCACTTCTGGGTTATATTTCACAGTAATGACAGTACCAATCAGACGGGGCGATGACATACGCCCTGTGCGGCCCGTATAGGTTTCTCCGTCCACGGCATACTCATACGCCATAATGTAGTAGGTACTGCTGTTGCTACCATGCCTTCCGGGCGAAGAGCTGACTACCTCGCTGGAGACATCCGTGACCGTGGCCTCTATGGGAATCCAGTCCTTCTGACGGGATTGGCCTGCATAGTCTCCAATCCCGTTTACGATCAGGTAGATGCCCACAATCATCATCACATAGCCCATGAATCGGAAGTAGGCGAATAATGTTGTATTTCTCCACATCTTCATAATCTTCATATTCCCTTGCTTCGCTCCATCAGCACCTCCATTTCCCGTTGAAACAAAGCCTTATCATACAGAATCTTATGCGGCTTACCAATGGAGTCAGTGAATGTAAAATAGTAAGAATATCCCGTCCGTCTGGTGCCGTTGCGGACGGAACCTTGCCTTTGCACCACCTCTGTCAGGTGGCAATTTGAAATTTCGCTGTATTTATAGTATTTTCCGTCAAAGGGGTTGGTTCGGCAGTAAAATCCGTCCTTTTGAATCAGAATTTTGTAGAACAGATTATGACTCACCAACACAAAAAAGGCTGCTACTGCCAGCACTACAGGCGGTATATAGATAATGGGTGGCAAGCCTTGAGTTCGGAGATAAATGCTCACAAACAAAACCGCCGACAAAATACAGACAGCTGCAACGAGCCTGACACCGCCCTGTACTCTGCCGCTGATCATAAGGTCACCGTCGCTCCTTTGCGCCTGTCCCTCGGTGTTTTCTACTTGGGCGATTAAATAGTCTACGGCATCCCAATCTAGATTTCTAAAGAAAAATCTCATGATTCTTCCGTCCTGCATTTCAAAGTTGCAATATTGCATTTGCTGTGCATTTGCATCGTTTCCACTGCTGACCCATATTTGGCGGATTGTGTAGTAGTGATAGTATCTTCCGTTACCTGGAGCGGTCTGATAGAAGAATCCGTCTTTATCAATCAGTACCCTGAAAAATAATGTGCGGTACAAGGCCAGGAAAAAGGCAAGCGATGCAAAGATCACCAATATTATGCCAATGATGATCGCCCCGTTCCGGCTGAGGCGAAACCAAAGTGCCAGACCACCAAATATGGTGAGCATAATAAAAGATATTATAACTCCGGTTATTCCGTTCGTAATTGTATATTCCCATTTTTGTTTTTTCAATGATTCTCCTCCCAGCTGCACTCTTATTGGCCAAAATGCTCCAGATTCTCTCATAACCACATATGTTTTTGTGCTTTCTTCGCTGCAATAAGAAGTAGCAAGTGTATTAAAAGTAGGCATCTCCATTATATATACGCCCATGGTCATGATTGAATAAAATTATATTTATTTGCGAAGCCTATAAAAATTTCAATAAATATGATGGTTCGGGGGAATGCAAGGTTATTATTCCTTGCATTCCCCGATAGATTATTAGCTGACTACGAACTGTGTTCTATACGATATTCTTTTTCCGGTTGCATCTGTTACAAAAGCCAAAAAATCATATGTACCAGATTGAGATGGTGTCCACTCCGTGAAATTAACTATCGCAGCGTTATCTGAATACACCACCTCATTATCAGACTGAATGTAAAACTCCCATTGCCACGGTTGTACTCCTCCAGTCGCACTCACAGTGAATGAAATGGTTTCTCCGGCCGAAAGCGTGCCAAAAATCTCAACATCTGTAATTTGCAAATCATTTTTCTTAAAGCGAGCTTCGAGAGTCCGGTTTGAATCGACGGTAATTTTGCATTCGTTAGAAACCCCATATAGTCGTTCTCCGTTTTCATACCATCCATCAAAAATATACCCTGACGATGGTGTAGCAATAAGGATAGCGTCATCTCCTTTAACATAAGTACCACCGCCTGAAACATTTCCGCCAGTTCCAGCGATTAAGGTGATATCATAATCAGGATACAAATATACAAATTCACTGTTATTGCCACAATCGCTTTCTAGTTCTTCGGTTTCTATCAAAAAATAGTACGAGCTTGCTTCTCCCGACACATCGTTATAGAATTCATCCATGCCGATGTTAAATGTGAATACCTCTTCAACTCCCGGATCCCCATGCTGCGATCAGAAGATGTTGATTAAAGCAGAAGCGTACTACTTTATCTGATCACATCAAACAACCATTCTCTCTTCAAAATTTTTGATTATAGTGATATCCCGCGATTCGGCTATATTTTTCCATTTCTGCCAATTATTTTATACGCTATATTCTCCTTTGGCAATATCAAGTCGAAATTTTTGTTGATTTTGTGAAAACTCTTGAACTATCATTATTAAAAATGCCAAATCAATACCTCCACTCACCAACAGCTGGTGTAATGATAATGCAAAGGAAATGGCGATTATTTTTTGTACAAAATACGAGCGATTTATTTCACTTGACATAGATTAGCGGGCGTGCTATACTCCTTAACAAGAAGCGAACAGATGTTCTAATTTGTGGACGCGTTGGAATAGAAAGGGGCGCAAGTGGATGCTCTGGCTTTCACGGAAAGACATCGAACATATTTCCCGCAGGTTGCTTCGTGATTACCTAAGAAAAGTTCCTCAAAAGATAGATCATATTGATCCGGCAGATTTTGCGGAGAAAATGTGTGGCCTGCAATTTACATTTGCAGATATCAGTGAAGCACATGACGCCATCGGCCTTACGGCAACATCGGGGGTGATCATAACGATCCCCCAAAAGGATGGCACAAGGCTCGATTACGAATTAGACGGAAAAACGGCCTTCATTGATCAGAGCCTTGTGGCTGAAAATCAGATTGGCCGTTTGAACTTTACTATGATGCACGAAGCAGCGCATCAACTGTTTTGGATGCTGTATCCAGAAGAATATGAGGTGCAAACTCCTCGCTGCGTATTTCGCATGGCAGATGAACATACGCAGTACCCTGTTCTGGATTGGGAGGAGTGGCAGACCAATGTGCTGACTTCATTTCTCCTTTTGCCAAAGGAACTGGTGTATCGCCACATGGCAGATGTTGGCCTGAAAGATGGCATCGGCGTGCTGAATCGCATATATGCACGCAAAGACTATGAGTGTTTTTCAGAGGCCGCAAAGCGGCTCGGTGTGTCCAAAACAGCACTGACTATAAGATTATCCCAACTCGGTTTGGTAGGGAGAAACGATTTGTATGACCCGTATGCATTGGTAGATATATTTCCGGAGAAAAATGAGATCGCCTGATATGGCAGGGAGTAAGTATGGCAAAGATCAATGGATGAGGATCTGCCGCAGATGGAGCTGTACTGCGAAATCGGTAAGATTGTCTGCGCCCGCTCGGAAAAGGGTGCGGCGGTGGCCGCTGCGGATTTTCTGAGAGAACAGTACCCGGATATGACCGGCTTCTCTCCCCGCAATGTCCGCCGAATGCGGGATTTCTGGCAGCTGTACAGTGATATGCCGGAGCTGCTGGACGAAGCGTTTCTCCTGAATTGGACGCAGAATGTTGTCATCATGGAGGCAGAGCTGACGATGGAGGAGCGGCGCTGGTATATCCAACAGGCCGCAGCGAAAGATTTATCCAAGTCGGAGCTTCTGAGAATAATCGAGGATTCTGCGCATTTGGGAAGTGTTCTCGACGAAAAGGCCAATGTATGGTATAATGAAGCCAACGATAAAATTTTGGAGAGAACGCAGTATGAAGAGGATCCTGTTTATCTGTCATGGCAATATCTGCCGCAGCCCCATGGCCGAGTTCGTGATGAAGGACTTGGTAAAAAAGGCGGGACTGGCATCGCAATTTCATATCGAATCAGCGGCTACCAGTCGGGAGGAGATCGGCAACCCAGTCTATCCTCCGGCACGGCGCAAGCTGGCCGAGCATGGGATCTCCTGCGAAGGCCATGCCGCACGGCAGTTGACAAATCGGGATTACGACGAATACGATCTCCTGATCGGCATGGACCAGGCCAACCTCCGGGATATGTACCGTATCTGCGGCGGCGACTATGTCGGCAAGATGTCCCTCCTGATGGATCACACCGCCCATCCCGGCAATGTGGCAGACCCGTGGTACACCGAGGACTTCGAGGCGACCTGGCAGGATGTGCTGGATGGGTGTCAAGGACTTTTAAAAGAGTTAACTGCTGGGAGGTGCGGTGAAGATGGATAAGCTAATTGTTCGCGGAACAGAGATCAATGTGCAGTGGGATCTCAAGCGTGATGACTTTCTCAGCTTGACAGACATTGCAAAAATCAAGGATAATGACAATCCACGGTACATCATTCAAAACTGGCTTCGCAATAGAAACACCATCGAGTTTCTCGGCGTGTGGGAAACACTCTACAATCCAGATTTTAACCGTGTCGAATTCGATGCGTTTAGAAGTCAAGCAGGGCTGAACAGCTTTGTGATGACGCCACAGAAGTGGGTGGATGCGACCAGCGCCATTGGCATTGTTTCCAAGGCTGGCCGCTATGGTGGAACCTACGCCCATAAGGAAATCGCGTTTGAGTTTGCCTCATGGATCTCCGTGGAGTTTAAACTTTACCTGGTCAAAGAGTTTGAGCGGCTCAAGACCGAGGAAATGAAACAGCTTGGCTGGGATATCAAGCGCAACCTTGCCAAGATCAATTATCGCATTCATACGGATGCCATCAAAGAGAATTTGATTCCGCCTGAACTGTCTGCCCGTCAGATATCCTTGGTCTATGCCAACGAGGCTGATGTGCTGAACATGGCCCTGTTCGGCATGACTGCCAAGCAATGGCGAGATTCCCATCCGGATCTCAAGGGCAATATCCGGGACTATGCGAATGTATCGCAGCTCGTGTGTCTGTCAAACTTGGAAAATTTGAATGCCGTGTTCATTAATGAAGGAATATCGCAGCCTGAACGGCTGGCAAAGCTCAACGCCATTGCTATTAGCCAGATGAAGGTGCTGACGGAGGATCACAGGATTCTGCAGCTTGATGCGGCTGAGGATACAGAGAAACCGCAATAAAGATTGAAGAGTCATTTCGCACATCGTGATTTTCAGGTCGGGGGTTCGAAAATCTATCCGTTATGAGATGCGGTATAATAAAAAACGGATCATTGAGGTAAGAACATGAATAGCTTGCAACCTCCTTTTTCTGATATCGTCGGAGAAAGTAGTCCCTTCCAAAAAGCGATTAAAATGATATGGGAAATCTTTGCGAATCATCCAGTACCCAATAATAAATCAATTGCATCACAGTCAGCCGCTGAACAAATAGTATTACATCTGCTTGGAACCATGAATAGTATCGGAATGATCAATGCTGCTGGTTACCACTCTGCTGCAGTAACTCTCATGAGATCGATAGAAGACGCTTTAGACTGCTTATTCGCAGTAGTTCAAAGTGACATAAATGCAAACAAATGGCTTAATGGCGAACTCAAGGCAAGCCAAGCAGCAAGAGCGTGGACAGCAGATAAGGTGGTTGATCAATCCATTCCGCTTGGAGACTATAGAAAAAATATCAGACACGGATTAAACAAGTACAGCCACTGTTCTCCGAATCAGACAAGCTGGAATATTTATCGAAAAAGTGACGAGGAGGGCACGTATAGACTTGAACTTAATTATCAGCATGCAGTAATAAGTAAAAATGGATACTATATTGATAGGTACCTTTGCATTCATTTATATGAGCTTATGGATAATTTACCTCTTTACTATAGCGATTATTTTGCAGATAAAGAGGAGCGAAGAAAACTCTTTGAAAAGCTAAAATATGATATTGAAACAATCATTAAAGACTTTTTGAATAGCATTGGGAGCGATAAGTTATACATGGATACTCCTCCTGAGCTTGAAGGGCTTAGCAACAGGAAATAACCCTTAGAAATAAAAATCTATAGTGTTGAGTTATGACATATTAGACAAAACCCGTGTATAACTTAAGTTATACACGGGTTTTGTCATTTTTGACACCAAAGAAGACCAATTAACCTTGCTGACTGTGCAGAATGACAGCACAAAAGAAAACAATATATTCTATATTCCTATGTTTTGCCTCTCGGGTGAGGCGGCAGCATAGGAATTCTTATTTTTTAGGAGGGGCAAAACATGAGAATACCATATGGTTTTACTTTGACCAGTAGCGGGACACTTGAAATCAATAGGAGTGAAGCAAATGTTGTGCGTATGATTTTTGATTTCTATATGGCAGGAGCAAGTTTGGGAAAGGTCGTGGATATGCTTCATGCAAAACAAATATCTTCTCCGACCGGAAAAGCAAAATGGACTCGAGCTGCGGTAGATCATCTTCTTTCTAATGGTAAATACATAGCTGTTATTGGCATGGAGAAGTTCATGGATGCACAGTTTGAGAAGTCTGCCCGCTGCAATGTTGATTACGATAAGGAAGGAACACCAAGGAAAGGCACACGCTATGTTTCCCCTGCCGTGATTCAGATTTGATTTATCTTTCATATTTCTACAAGTTATGCTACAATGGCCTCAAGAGGTGAGGCGTGTGGCAAGGAAAATCAGCATGATAGATTTAGCTGGCATTGGAAATTTGTTGGAATACCTTGTGGCAGCGGATAATATCACCTGCGAGGAACGAGATCGAATTATACTGCGAATCGCAAAGGAAAATGATATTGCTGAATATACGCTCTCCGCTCTCGCTGGCTATGGCAAGAGTAAGAGTGAGGTATTGGAAAGTGTTGCACGGAGAAAGAACTCGGTATCACAGGACAAGAAGCGAGATGAGAGTTATATTTCTCTTACCGAGATTGCTCGAGCACATAGTGAGGATGCTCCAGGATATGTGATTCAGAGTTGGTTGCGAAGTGGAAACACCTTAGCCTTCCTCAACCTGTGGGAACAGGAAAATAATCCTGATTACAGCGAAGCCGGTTATGAGGAGCTTTTAGAAAAGAAGAAAGCCGCTTCTTTTACATTGACACCAAAGCTGTGGATCGACCGAACAAAGGCAATCGGCATTGTTTCTAAGCAAGGTAAAGCCGGAGGAACATTTGCTCATCCGATGATTGCTTGCGAGTTTGCTTCATGGATTGCACCAGAGTTTAAGATGCTATTGATTAAGTTATCTTTGGGGAGGACGCACCTAAAGTAACAATTTGAATCATGTATAGAAATTGACGGATGATGCGCATAAGCCATTCAATTCATCAATAAAATATTCCTTAAAATTATAGAGAGGAAACTTGAATTATGAGTAACTCTATTCTTTATTATCCGACAATTGAGTTTCGCCACGAAGATTATCAATGGCTCTGGAATGCAGCTCTTTTTGCGGATAAAATATATAGAATTGTGCCCCCTGGATATGAATTGAATGAACCGCGAAATATTAGAGAGTTGTGTTCTACCGGCGAAATTGGAATCCCACTATCTCCTGTTCCGTATTCAAAAGAAGCGAGTGAAGAATTTTCGAAGTTTATGGATGAGAATCATAGAAAAGCAGCTGCGCTTTCGCTGATTGAGGATGATGAAACAGAATATATCCGAATTCATTCTTCAAAAATGGATGTCAAACTCTTGCAGGATATTTTCTTCAAGCTAAAACATATTGACGAGGATGAAAACTGGCTGTATGCAAGCTCCCACACTGTGAACTTCTATATGACCTTTTTAGCAAATCACATTGCAAAAAAGAATTCACTATCTTTGTGGACCAGAAATCAAGAGTTGTGGACAACATCAACCTACTTTTTATACGGAGGAGCTCTTCAGGATGATTATCGACCGGGGAAAGAATACATTGAACCGAGCACCGAAGCATTAGTATCGATTATGATTCCAGATATTTTTCCACAAGATCTTTTGCATGTTCCTCCCACAGATATTCTTCGTTTTCGTGAAAAGCGAAAAGATGAGCGCAATCAATTTTTGAATGCCATTAAAACTCTTCGCAATGAGCTGGCTCAAGCAGATGCTCCTGAAGTGATAGAGGCAATTATTAATGATGAAAAGAAAAAAATTGATTCTGCAGCGAATGAATATAGAAAAAGTATGGATATTTTAAGGGTTGCTAAGTTTGGTGGTATATTGACAACTGTAATTACTGTAGATGCGGATGTATTGGGGTATTGTAGTAATTTCCCTGATTTATATAAAGGCGCAATTGAGTCTTCCGGCTTGTGGGCCGGAATCTTGACTGGGATTTTTGAGAAAAGAGTAGGGAACATTAATAATCCATATACTTACTTAGCACAAATCAAGTCTACTTTTTCGTATTATCCAGGAGCCTCCAAACTCTTTGGAGGGCAACCGCAAATTGCAAAGTATAACTATACTTTATACCGCGGATTTGAGGAATTTATAAACGATTAGTTAATATGTCTGGAGTAACATAGAAATTCACATAAAGCTTGCTGTATGATATTTAAAACAGAACTCTTTTCTTCTTTTTAGCCAAGAGAAAACTCCGCACTATCTAAAGGTGGTGACCAGATGGAATTCATTGTTCGAGAATGTCCCAACAATGGTATACTTGGTGGACCGTTCGGGAAAACGATTACAGCCTATATAGGCCAACAACATAGTTTAGCAGAGATTTCCATAGAGCAATTTGGTGAACGTATCATTACGGTTCATACTGTAGAGGATGCCTCCATATACGACCTTCATCATTTATACTTTGATTTGAAGCGTCTAATAATGCTAATGGATGGACAGTTTTATCCAATCACATCGGTTACTCAGGATGGAGTCGAAATCACCACAAGCATTCAGAAAAAGTTGCTTCCTAATTATTTTTCTGCTGATTTTATGATTGGAGAAAATAACCGTTTGATTAATTTTGATGAGGTGCTTTCCGAAACACTTTTTTCAAATTGGTGTCTGATTCAAGAGGAATTAGATATTGTTCACAATACGGCTTTATATTGCCTTTCCAGAGTTGAAATGCCTGTGGACATGAAATGTGCTTTCCTAATTGAAGCCTTTATTGGTGTGGGCGAGATTATTCAGAGCAAAAAGAGCGAATTTGTTTTGCCAAAAAGGAAGAGTCGTGAGGAGTCCCAATTAGGTTTGGATCTTAAATATATAATAAGCCATTATGGGCAAGAAATTTTTCGGGGTGAGTACCAAAAAGACTTGGAAGGTTTTGTGCAAATATTAGTAAATAGTAGGAATCGAATTGCTCACATTAAAAGTAAGCAGAATAGAAAATTCTTGAATGGTGATGAGAGTGTGCTTTACCTACACAAGCTTTCACTCATGTATAGAATTATTTTATTAGATTTGCTCGATATTCCGCTAAACCGATACAAGGAGAGATTGTCT
>ERZ791744.281-NODE-281-length-57313-cov-3.058752_pt1 | contig 57313 bp, 42 predicted proteins | sample MGYA00510039_ERZ791744 | MGnify/ENA primary metagenome ERZ791744 (study PRJEB30046, sample SAMN00791969) | human gut metagenome | study: EMG produced TPA metagenomics assembly of the A metagenome-wide association study of gut microbiota in type 2... | reverse complement strand
CAGATAATCACTGAACGTCCTTTGCGCGGCTCTCTCGGATTCATTGAAAGCGAATGCCGGTGCCGACGCCAACAGTGCCGTCATTACGACAGCAAGCAATACTTTAAAATTTTTCATCTTGTTATTGTGTTTTTAATTATTCAGATTTATATCAGTAAGAGTCCCCGCTTTTAATTTTTTCCATATCATAGATTGATTTATTCTTCCCAAAAGATTTTTTGGATTCGATGGGGCCTGTATCTTTTGTTTTTTTAGAAGAAGGGTTGGAGGAAAGTTTCTTGCCCATGTAATGATGCGTTTCGGCCTTTTTCCCACGATATCCTGCGGCACTCCCGGTCGGAGCCGTCTTGACATCAGGTTTTCCCTCGACAGGTTTTCCAGCCGCGTCATATAATGAAGATCTCACATGTCGACTTCCTGCAGGATAATCGAAACCAATGATCTCTACTCCCCTCTCATCCACTTCCGGCTCATTCTCGGCATTGAGAAAGGTGATACGTGTCAGACGTCCTGATCTGTCATAAGAATATGATTCCCCATAGACACCATGACGTGCGGTCTTTTCTCCCGACACATCAAGATAATAAACAGCCGAGAGTCGGCCCGACGGATCATCGAATACAAGCTTGAGATCGATTACAGTCGAATCACCCTGCATACTCTCGACGCGTGCCTTGGCAAGGTCCTGATCATAATCCACCTTGTAAATCAGGTTGCCTTCCGCATCATAAATATTCTTATAGTCGAGTCTTCTTTCGGAATCATAATGAAATTCCGTATCGACAGGACGATAAAGGGCATATAATGAATCTGCCATGTTCACGACATTTCCTTTCGCATCCACAAGCGACATCCTCATGAGTTTTCCGCCTGAATATGTGAATCTGTACGCTGTGTCGCCATCGACAATGGAAGAGACGGAGGTTCCCGCGCCTTCCGGAATCGCCCGTATCTCGGTATAATCCGTATAGTTTCTTACGTAATCACGTGTATAGAGCCAATATCCGGCCCCCCCCGCCACAAGAACAGTTATTGTCGAGACAATAGCTATCATCACTCCTTTACGGCTTTTCTTCCCTCCTGTTTGTGAAGCGGTGCCGATGTAAGTTTCATCGCTTGGGAGAACGCCGGTCCGTGTTGCGGTCAGCTGACGCACGCGCAGAAGTTCTGACTTCATCTCACGGCAGTCGTGAAATCTTGCGTCAGGATTTTTGGAAGTCGCACGGTCCACAAGCGCCTGAATTTCATCGGATATATAAGGATATACGGCTTTCATGCGCCCGAGCGGCTTCTCAAGGATATACTTTTTTATCTCAAGAGGAGTGTGACTCGTTTTGTCATAAGGAGATCTTCCGGTGAGCATCTGATAGAAGAGCACTCCCAGTGAATATATATCGGAACGTATGTCCAGCGGACGATCGAGAGTCTGTTCGGGACTCATGTATTCAACCGTACCCACACCTTTGACACCTTCAGTTTCAGCCTCTGACATGATACGCGCTATACCGAAGTCAAGAACCTTGATATTACCGTCCTTGCCTACAAATATATTGCCGGGTTTGATGTCCCTGTGTACCATTCCGCGTCCATGGGCATAGGCGAACGCATCGAGAATCTGCGTCATCATCGGATATGCACGTGACTCGACGATCAGACCGTTCTTCTTATTTATAAAATCTTCAAGCGTTATGCCGTCCACATACTCCATGATGAGGAATATACCTTGATCGTTCTCAACGTAATTCAGAAATTTAACGATGTTCGGATGATCGAGAGAACTCAAAAGAATAGCTTCCTGGCGAAATCTGTCCCGCAAAGCCGGACTCGCGCAGAATCGCGGATGCAGCATCTTTATTGCGACGAACTGGTGGATGCTCTTGTTTCTGGCAAGAAACACCTGTCCCATTCCGCCTTCTCCGATCTTGCGGACAATTACATAATTAAGGATCTCTGTAGGCATAATGACCTTTCGATTTTGTGTTTATGTCGGACTGATCAATACATGCTCGACGACGGATCGCGGGGACGCATGTTGACAGTCTCGAATCCCGGAGGAAGCATTGTCGGATTACCGTATCTGTTGACACCCGGATCTCCCTTACGCGCAAGAAGCACAAGCAAGTAAATCGCAAAAAAAGTTCCGGCCACCGGAATCAGTATCAACAAGACCTGTACCCAGCCCTTGTCCACATCATGCAGTCGGCGGACAGTTACCGCAAGCGAAGGCAGGAAAGAGGCCAGGCTGTAGATTCCCAGACACACAAGCACCTCCGGTTTCATGTCGAATACAAAGAAAAGAAGCATGAACGCGGTGGAAACCATCACATTGAAGAGATAGAACCACCAGAATTCGGCACGCGACGCACGTCCGGAAAACAGAGCATATTTCCTGAAGCAGGCTTTAACGGCACCAAAGAGCGAATCGGATGTGTCAACGCCCGGACGTACTATTTTTTCCCGACGTTCCCCGATTGAACCGGAACGTTCATGCCGGCGCAGATCGCTCTGCGACACACGCTTCTCATATTCCCGTGCAGCGGAGACCTGACGGTCAAGAGCCACGGCCACCTCCCCCATGTCAAGACGGCAGCCCGGATCTCCGGCAAGAAGGATCTCGGGATTTTCCCCTTTCGGAATATTATAGCTCATTCCTTTGCGGAGCATTCTGCCGTCGATGAGGGTTCCGTTGCTGCTGCAATCCGTATACACATAAAATTCACCTCCCGTAAATTTCTTAAGCCTGATGTCGGCGTGATGTCGGCTCACCTTGTAATTGTCAGGACCGACGCATATGTCGCAGTTCTCGCGTCCTACGCTCACACTGACCACATCGCCGTTGACCGCCGTGTTGATCTGCGTTCCGCCCGGAAGTGTCCTTGCCAGCTGCCCGGCAAATTCGCGGCATGACTGGAAACGTCTCATCATATTCTTGTCTACGGCGTGATCGAGCACCTCCTGAAGTGAGGCGGGAAGACCTTTCACCTTGTCGGCGAGCCGCGGGAATCGTCCGCGGCTTATAGCCTCCTGCATCTCGAGTTCAGAGACTTTGCCGCCAAACGCGTGCGAGCCCGTAAGCATAAAATAAAGCACGCAGCCGAGAGCATATATGTCCGAACGATGATCGATCGACATACCTTCCGCCTGCTCGGGACTCATATATCCGTCCGTACCGATAACAGTACCGAATACCGTGCCGCCGCCTGATGTATTCTTGGAAAGATCCTTGGCAACCCCGAAATCCAGAAGACATATGTCGCCGTTATCGCGTATCATTATGTTGCCGGGCTTTATGTCGCGGTGAACGATACCATGCTCATGCACATACTGCATGGTATCAAGAAGCTTAAGCATATATTTCACCGCCTCACGCCATGCTATCGGTCCGCGCTGCGCCACATACTGCTCTACATTCAGCCCCTCGACAAGCTCCATCACTATGTAGAGGTTTCCGTCCATCTCGAAATGGTCGTAGACCTTTACCACATTGTCGTTGTCAAGTTTCTTAAGGAAATTGATCTCCCCCTCGATACGGCTGCGGTATTCGACATCCGACACAAAAGTCGGAAGTATCTCCTTGATGGCCACAGGTCTCAGGCCGTCGGCCGACGTCCCGCGAAGCACCTGTCCCATGCCGCCACTGCCGATGGGAATATCCTCTACCGTGTAATTACCTATCTGTCTCATCAGTTATGGATTTGTTCACCTCCGTTTTTTATTTTCTCGATATCATCAAGACTATTTCCGCCTGAAGTCTCGGAGTCTCCTTTATTATTTGCATTCTGGACATTATTCACCTGCTGTATGGCATTCCCGTTACCATTACCGTCCCCTTTCTTGAATACTGAACTGGAACCCGATTTAGACTTATTAGTGCGTTCGCCGCTTTTCCCCTTGGCTTTCACCGTCTCGGTCGTTGTAGTGGTGACTACCTTTGTCTCGGGACGCGAGGAAGTCGCCGGAGAGGTCTTTGTACGCACATCCTCGACAGCGGCTTTCTGCTTTGTCTGCGTGTCCGGTGTCTCTTTGCCGCTTCCCGCCGCTATGGCTATGATCACGGCCGCAATGACCACAACAGCCGCGATGCCGATCCAGAGATAGGTGTTGTTCTTCAGAATCGATGTCGCACCTTTTGCCGTCGCACCTTTACGCTTTCCGAACTGTACGAGCTGCACGGTGATATTGTCCGCTCCACCGTTGGTATTGGCCGTGTCGACAAGCTTGTCGGCCCTACGCTGAAGTGAGAGTTCCTGATCGGATATGATGGACTCTATGACATTGTCATCGACCATACCGCTGAGGCCGTCGGAGCAAAGCATGATCACACTGCCAGGATCAGGAGATAGTGGTGCGGCGCACAGTTCCGGAGGTGTCATTCCTGGAAGACCGAGCGCGTTGAGTATCTCGTTCTTAAGAGGATGGTTCTCGGCTTCCGCCGCAGTAATCTGCCCGCTGTCGACAAGTTGCTGCACATATGACTGGTCGCGCGAAATCTGTCTTATCGAACCGTTGTCGATGTAATATATCCTGCTGTCTCCGATCCATCCGTAGTATACGAGCCCGTCCTTGATGATCACCATCACGCATGTCGCGCCCATACCCTCGAGTTCCGGATTCTGGGCGGCACGGTGAAGTATACCCTGGTTTGCCGCCAGACATGCCCGGGTTATGGCCTCGGTCGGCGTATCGAACTTGTTGTTGGAGAGTATGTCCGTTATGATGTCACATGCCAGCCGGCTCGCCACATCGCCGGCTGCCTGCCCTCCCATTCCGTCGCAGACGGCTATGACCCGTCCGTTCGGAGAGTCGAATGTCACCATACTGTCTTCATTCACCTCGCGGGTTCTGCCTACATCGGTCCGGTTGGCTATGATAAAGGATTCGTCCATGATTTGCTGTTTTCTTGTTTGGAGTCACGTGATTCTGAAACTGTTTGATTCAAACCGTTTTATAGCTTTTCTCAATAATGATGTCTCACGATATGCGGGGAATCGCGATAAAGATAAAGATTGTCTTCCCGGCACGGATTATATCGTAATTCTGCAGCTCGCCGTCATCAAGGAGCTCTTTGTTGACAAAAGTTCCGTTGCTCGACTGTTCGTCACGGAATTTGAATTTGTCATCGACGTTCCTGTAAAGTATAGACATATGGCGCCCGCTCATCTGGTCATCGTCAGGCACACATATGTCGCACGACTGGTCTCTGCCTATGAAATTGCGTCCTTCATATATATTGTATGAGCGGCCGTTCGGATCGCGGTTGTAAGTCACGAGAAAGCCTACGAGTTTTCGAGACGGCGCTGGCATTCCGGCTCTTGGCTGTCCGGCATGGCGTATGACGGTATGACCCCCTCCGGCAGGCTGAGGTTCGGCCTCGCGGGGCCTGAATCTGGTAGAACCGGCAGCATCGGCTACTCCTGGTCCCGGCATAACGGGGCCTTGTGCCGGAGGAACCGTACCGGCTATATGGGTATGCATTCCACCTGCTCCCGGGGCGCCTGCCGGGGCCCCTCCAAGATGTGTCGCAGGACCCGCGCCTGCCGGAGCGCTCACTCCTGCCGGACAGAGCGGACACTGGTCTCCATATATACTCGGGTCATAAATATGACCGTTAGGACATGTCTTCTTTGCCATAATGTAAGATGTTAGGTTCTGGTGACCTTGGCTCCCGCAAGGGAGTCAAGGCCTTCATGTCTTTATGTCAGGTATATCTTTATTTCAGGCATCGTATACTGTCGAATCATCGAAACCGTCGCCAGAACCATCGTATGACGCAAGATCGTCCGTAGGCTCGGTGTAGCCGTAATCCACAGGCTCTTCATAGTACGGCATACCGTCATTATAGGCCATGCCGTCATATTTATCGGCTGTCTCGTCATAGAAATCATTCTGGATATCGCCCATGTCGGCCGAATACTGCTCGCCACCCTTGTTATTGTAATCCTGATTGTTCTCGGCAAGATCGCCGCGATATGTTTCTCCGGTCTTCTCATCTTCGAAATCGTTGTGGATGTCGCTGATATCATCGTTGTGCGCGTAGTGCACGTCATTGACATTCTGACCTTCCCAAAGCTTATCGAAATTGCCTTGTTCGTTTTTCGCGTATACCGCAAGATTATCCCCCTGACCCATCTGCCACGAGGAGTTGTCAAGATTGGTGATCTCGTGATCCTCGAAATGCCCGTTTCCATTGGCGTCATACGCCAGGACATCCCCGCGGCCATTAAGATCGGAGTCAACCACCACAAACGCTTTGCCGTCGACAGTCCCCGCGTCGTAAGTACTTATCACTTCGCCTTCCTCGTCAAGCAGAACCGCGCTTTCATTGATGTCCAAGTCCGGCTCATGGGTTACCGTCTCAGAAGATTCCTCCTGTGTCACTACATGGTGATGCACGACATGTACCTCTTCGGTATTCGCAGTCTCCTGTACCGCGGCTTCTTCTTCCGCTCCGGCGTTGGCTCCTTCGAGTATATCCTCCGAAGTCACTTCCTCGGTCTCCTGACCCTCGCCTGCATTCATGATTCTGCCGGCTCCGTAAGCGGCGGTACCCCCTACTCCGAGTACGGCTGCGCCGGCGGCAAGTCCGCGCTTGAGCGCTTTACTTTTGTTTACTGCTGAGTTTTCCATTTCATCCAACTGATAGTCATCGTAATTTGCCATAGCGTTTGATTTATTGCTCCGCCGATGTGTCACATCAGCAGATGTGTTTATAATTGGTTTCCTGATTAAAGTCCGGTTTCTGTACGGCTCCCCGTTTCATTTATACTTATCGTCGACGGCCTTGTCGAGCCTTGGGTCCGGCATCGGTTCGGGAACATCGCTCTTATCTTCGACTTTCTTTATTTCCTCCGGCTTGACCTTTTTATCGGAGACATCGTGCTTGCGGCGCGACGAATCTTTTTTCCTGTGGTCCGCGTCGGCCGGTTTTGCTACAGATGTCTCTTCCGGGATCTGAAGCTTCAGAGAGTCTGCGTGAACGATAGAATCCGCTTTTTCCGTCCGCAGTTCTTCCTGCGGCTCTTTCTGTCCGATTCTGTCAGCGAAAACAATGAAAAGCGTGGCTACGGCCACTGCAGCTAAAAGAATGACCGCCAATGATATTTTCATCGTTCTGTAAGGATCCTTCACCTGATTCCAGTCAAGGTCGGCCACACGGGCGAAATTGATCTGGTCTCCTCTCTTTATCACTTTGCCGTCAGGCTTCTCGACCTTCTCTCCGTTGACAAAAGTCCCGTTGGAACTTGTGTCATATATCATCATTCTGCCAGTTGGCGAGACTGTGATGACTGCCTGCCTGCGGCTGACCATATCGGTTGAATCCTCAAGCCTTATGTCGCACTCGCGACCTCTGCCTATTGTTATTCTTTTCATATGCTGATGTTGGGAAGGCTGTCAGCCTTGTTCAGTTTATTGTCTTCTTGCTTGAATGATCTTCTTTCCGGGCATACGACCTGCCATAGAAAGTCCGCTCTTCAGCCTCTCCCACGGCATTGGGATAGACAGTGTCGTCGACAGTCATGAAACTGTCAGGCGCCGCGACATGTGGTGCAGGACGGTTCTCGACGCGCCTGACAGCCTCGAACCCCGGTTCCTGACCGAGGCCATATGCTTCGGCATCGAGAGGAATAAAGACGAAACGATAAGAAACCCCTATCTGTATTATCTCGTTTCCCTGAAGGGATTCACGGTCGTAACCGAGTCTGACACCGTTGACCGATGTCCCGAAAGCGGAATCATAGTCGGTCAGATTCATCGTCACATGCCTGTTTCCGTCATTCGTGATGATCCTGACAAGCAAGACGGCATGATTTGGTGACACAGTGCGCTCGCTGAGATATACATCACAATCCGGCTCACTGCCTATTGTGTTGCGTCCGACATAAACAGGAAAGATCTCTCCGCAATCGTCGCCTGACACGGAATAGAGCACTCCGGCCAGAGGACGCGGCTGAAGATCTATATGTACGGCACGAGACGGCGCACCGGCCTCTTCATTATTGACGTCATCCGGATCATGGCGCGGCTTCATTCCCTGTATGTAGGTGCGGTTGATGTCCTTACGCCCGGCAGACCTGCCGTAAAGTCCTGATGCGCCTTGCGAACCGGAGGACGGCCCGCTGACTGATGATGATATCTGAGTCTTGTTATCCATCATTGTTTAATTCTTTGTTATGCACTGTTCGGGTCACATCCTGACAATCACTTTCGTCATACCGAGCAGAAGCCTGTCTCCATTCTTGAGACTGACACCGGTGTTAGGTTCAAGTCTCACATTATTGACAAAGACCGGATTGGTCGCGTTCAGGCCGACGACACGGCATTTTGTGCCCGAAGTTCCCGGCGATACTTCCAAGCCGGCCTGCAGTCGGCTCATATACGGATCGGGAGCGATACGCAGTGACGCCCGGCTGTCGGAACTGTCGCGTCCGAGAGTATACACTCCCTGGGCAAGAGAGAAAGTCCGTCCTGTGGTCTCTACCACAAGCGATACGAGATTGCCACGGGATGCGACATGTGTCTTGCCGTCGGCCGAAGGCACACCGCCTGCTATGTGGGTATGCGGTGCGGATACAGCACGCGCCCTGATGCCGAGCAACTGGCCGAAAGAGGATGAAAACCCGCATTTGGGACACAGGAAGGGCTTTGACGCCATTGCTTCCAGACTCGGGGCATTCAGCGTGAAGCGGCTGTGACACTTCGGACATTCTATCTTTGCCGTCGCCATAACAGGATCTTATTTTACATATACCACGACCATGTCGTCCGGAAATTTTCCGTACATCTGGGGATGCTGCGCGCCCTCGGTATCGGCTATGACGTTCCGGTTGACATAATTGAACAGCTCGCGTGCGGTGACCTTTTTGTCGCTGTTGGCATCGGCCGCTCCCTTGAGGCCCTGTATCAGCCGGTTGAAGAAAAATGATTTCGACATCAGCGAACTCTCCCATGACAGCTCGTCGGCGCGGCTGCTGAAATAAAGCATCACATTGCTCTTGTCCGACTTATACCCACGGCTCCTGGGATCATTGTCATATTTTTTGCTGAATGATCCGGAATGGCAGCTGTTTATAAACATGATCTTGCGCCGCGCCTTAGCGTTGCGGAGTATCTCCTGTATCTCCGAACAGAATATGACATTCGACGTATCGTAACAGGAGATACCTCCGTCGAAACCGTGTCCGCTGTATGCGAAAATGATCTCGTCCGCTTCAGTAGATTTTGAGAAGTGGGACTTGAGCACACGCATGATATGGTCGCGTGTAGCGTTCTGGTCCTTGAGCATAAACACCTCGCTGTCGTTATAGTCGTTGAAAAAATGTGATATGGCACGGGCATCCCCTACCGAACTCGGCAACGGATTCTCGCCATTGTCATAATTATTTAGTCCGACTGCGACGACATATGTCTTCTGCGCCAATGAGCCGGTGGCACACAGCAATACAGCGGCTATGAGAATAAGACTAACTCTGAGTGTTCTTGTCATAATATTCTGTTTTACATTTAGGACAACATCTTTCGGCAAGTATGTTCTCGTATATTTTACCTCTGAAAGACACATGACATTCGGGACATACGTACTTCACGGCATAGTCATGGTCATTGTCCTTGCGTCGTTTCATAAGTTTTTTGTTGAAATTGTTGATGATCACAAGCAGCACGGCCATCAGCACAAACGCGATGCCGATACACAGCACAGATGACATGATTTTAGAATCAGAGTCATCACCGGAATTATTGGTAATTATCGTACTGACCGTACCCGCTGCCATCGTGATTATTACCGTACAGCTCCGCAATCCGTTGATCATGCCGGACTTTGATTCAAGCTCCATCTTGCGGGCCTCATATTGCTCGGATACGAGCCGGAGACTGGAGATGTCGACACGTTTTCTCGGTTTCGGCTGGCCGGTGCCTTGGGAAACGGCATTCTGTGACGTATTGCCTGTATTTATTTTGTCCGAAAGAAGCCTGCGGACATGGAATCTGGTGTCGGGTCCGAGCTGTATCATCGAATCAGGCTGCACATTATATGGCTGGTTTGCATAAAGGCGCACGAATGTCGAACCGTTATATATGTAGGTACCGTTGGTCGATGAATTGTCAATCAGGCGCAATTGTCCTCCGTCACCCACTTCGAGAATGGCATGGCGCCGACTGACCTTCGGATCATGGATGGCAAAAGGCTGAGTCCCTTCTTTTCCTATTATTATCTGTCTGCCCATAATAGCAAGTTATAATGTCGTTTCAATTATCAATATCACAAGTCTGTAAATGCAAATTTAATAAAAAATTCGGTCTTAACTCATTAAAACATATTTTTTTTGTTATTCACAATTTTTTAGAGTATGTTTACTTTTAAATGGTTCGGTATTTTTTACCGAAATATTGCCTAATAAGAACGTGCAGAAAAGCAGCTATATCAATCATTATATATTTCCCGTTCAAGACGCAGCTTGTTGCGGTATTCGATCGGTGACATTCCGGTGTGCTTGCGGAATATGCGACACATATATGACGGATCGTCATAGTGCAGTCGCTCCGCGATCTGTTTGACCGACAGGTCTGTCGTGTCAAGAAGCATGCTGGCCACACGTACTATCTGGATATTGATCTGCTCCTTGGCTGTGGTACCCATGTTTCTCTTCGTTATGATATTTAGATAATTGGGAGTTATATTCATACATCCGGCATAAAAAGCCACATCATGATGTCGGGCATAATGACGGCCAAGCAATCCTACAAAATCATTCGTAATTGTCCAGGCTCTGTTCTTAGTCGTATTCTCTCCGAGAAGACCCAGTCGCAGCTCCGCCTGCTCCGACATGGCGAGTATCAGGTTTTCCGCTTCATTGCGCAGGAGTCTGTTTCTTACCGCTCCCGTGCAGTTCTCTGACATCCAGCCTACCAGCGAGAACCATGTTTCGGCCGCCCCGTACAGTTCGTCCGGAAGTCTGAACACCGGATGCCTGTATATGAAATCCCAGAACCGTCCCGAAGTGACAAGGAAAAACAAATCCTGTGTGACCTCGAATCCCGCTTCCATAAACTCAGCCTCGAAATCGTCCGAGACCTCGGCCGGAACCGTTACCATATCGAACGTAATGAACCCCATACACCCGGCAGTCATGAGAAATTTCCTTGAATTGATGGTCAGAGAGGATCTTCCCTGTTTGCATAGCATTATGAGACACCCCTTCACCGGAAGAGTATGTCCCGGATTCCAGAAACCCTCACCGATACGCCCACAGATAAAAAGAGGGGATGATTTGTCATTCTTTTCAGTCATTTGTGTAAAGTTACTGTCTAAAACGGTCAAATCACGTCAATTGTTATAAAAAGTACCCGTACTGTATTGTTTTGCACCCGCTATATTCAACCGGATGTCAGTAATTTTGCAATTCTTAAGAAACTGGTATGGATAGAGACAAACTTGATTTCGGAAACGGGAAGATCGGCCAGCTTTTCCGGTCCATGTTTTTCCCGACACTCATAGGCATGATATTCAATTCTGTGCTGAATTTGTGCGACGGCATGTTCGTAGGTCATGGCGTCGGCAGCAACGCGCTCGCGGCTATCAATATCGTCGCGCCTCTTTTTCTTGTCTGCACCGGAATAGGCCTTATGTTCGGTATCGGGGCCTCCGTCATCGGCAGCATACGCCTGGCCGAGGGCAATGTCAAGGGTGCCAGAATAATAATGACACAGGCATATATTGCCGGCGGTATGATATTCGGCATCGTCATCCTTGTGTCACTGCTCTTCACACGTCCGGTACTTTATGCCCTGGGGTGCAGTCCCGCTCTTGAGCGACTGGCTACCGACTACCTGTTGTGGCTGCTGCCCGGACTCGTCTTCTTTTATCTGCAATGCGCCGGAATGATGCTCATACGTCTGGACGGCTCCCCAAAATATGCCATGAGCGTCCAGATTGTGGCGGCTATTCTAAATATATTTCTCGACTGGCTGATGGTATTCCCTCTTGACATGGGCATCAAAGGCGCCTCGATAGCCACCTCAATATCGTGCGTTGTCGCCGGACTGATGGTATTGTGCTATTTCATTTTCTTCTCGGATAAACTGAAGTTCTATCGTATTAAAATGTCAGTCAAATCGCTCATGCTCTCTTTGCGCAACACTGGATACATGATAAGAGTGGGCCTCGCCACATTTATCGCGGAACTTGCAATGGGTGTGATGATGGTCACAGGCAATTACATATTTCTTGATTATCTCGGAGAGGCTGGTGTGGCGGCGTTCAGCGTGGGGTGTTATCTTTTCCCTCTCATATTCTCGATAAGCAATGCCGTCGCGCAGGCGTCACAGCCCATCATAAGCTTCAACTATGGGGCCGGACAGTACGACCGGGTACGCATGGCCCTGAAAATAGCTATCGTGACGGCATGTTTCTGCGGGGTGATAATATCTCTGATCATGTGGATAGGCTCGCCGTTTCTGACTGCCATATTCCTTTCCCCTTCCGAGACAGCCTATTCGCTTGCGATCAAAGGATTGCCGTTTCTCGGCCTATGCGCGATTTTCTTCGCGCCCAATATAACCTTCATCGGTTATTATCAGAGTTGCGAACAGGCGGCCCGATCCATAATGTATATGCTTATGAGAGGTGTCATATTCATGATACCGGGATTTATCCTCCTCCCCCGGATGATCGGAGAAGCGGGGCTATGGCTCGCGATCCCGCTCGCTGAATTGCTTACCCTGATAGCCATCTTACTGCTATATTTCTTCCCTCCACACAAAAAAAGAAGAATATGAATTAATTATCAACGGATTTCTATACACAAGTTGTCCCGATCCATTCAAGGACCGGGACAACGGCATTTATTCATTTATTAATGTAACTGAAATTCTTTTAAGTAGCTACTTATTTCATGAATTTAAGGACAGATGATCCGGCGCGCGCCACATATACTCCGGCGGGAAGCATGGATACATCCAGAGTCGAGGCCTTTGAAGCAAAAGCCACCCGCGTGCCGTCAACCGTGTATACTTCCAGATCTACGGCCCGGTCTCCGTTGCCGAAAATGATCAGCCGGCGTGCGGAGTCATAACGCAAGTCTGAATTTCCGTCCTCGATATCCGCGACAGCTGATCTCTGCGTGTCTATCTTGAGATTGTCGATCATCAGACAGGTATTGTTCATCGGGACACCTGTATAACGCAACGCCACACGTACTTTCTTGTTGTCGTAGGCCGACAGATCTGCCTCGGCAAGTCCCCATTCCTCTACAGGAGCGCGACGTATCTCCTCGCCGACAACTGTGAAACTATCATACCCGTCGGCCTCTTCGGATACAAGAATGCTGAAAGGCTCGAGTTCGGATTGAAGAGTCTCAAGAGCGAAAGTCTTGACATATGCCTTGAACGATGTGTCGTCTCCGAGTTGCAGATAAGGAGAAACAATCCATACGTCACTGTGTTCAAGGCCCTCGGCACCCTCGGCATACTGATTATAGCAGAAAGCCACACCGAACCGGTCTCCCTCATAGGCATAAAATCCATTTATGGGAGTCTCATCCATGCTTGGAACTGTTGTATGCGTGTTATATGCCATGAAACCACAGGGAACTCCACGGTTAGGATGATTGTAACGCCAGAAAAGATCGGTATTGACACCGTTCAGATCCTCCGTTGTCCATGCCGGATTAAGTCTGTCGCCGGCAGCGTCAAAGTCATGACAGCTTTCGAAATCCATAAAATAGGGATCACGCGGCTCGGCACTTTCTATCGTCTTGGTCATCTTGTCGTTCGAAGCATTCTCGTCGCCAGAGAGCCTTACCACGCATTCCAGGGTATGCGTGCCAGGTTCAGACAGATCCACACCGGTGAATTCCACAGGTATATCCTCGAAGAAGAGCGATGACACCTGTCTGATTCCTGCCGAGACCCCGTCTACCGACAGTTCCACATCAAACTCCGCATCTTCCGAACCGGAATTGCGCACGTTGACTATAACGGTCTCCCCGTCGCCGAAGAGTGCCGATTCCTCATCCGGAGCTGCAAAACCCGCGACAGCCGCATCTTTGGCATAAACTTTGGCATCGGCGGCGAAGAACGCGCGTATGGCAAGCGGATATCCCTGCACCTTGGAGAGTTCATCTCCCTCTCGCATCCAGCAGGACTCGGGTGATGATGAATCGTATGCCAGTCCGAAATTGACAGTCGAGAGCTGCGCGGCTTCGAAATAATAAGAACCGGAGGGAAGCAGCATATCCTGCATGTCGATCTTAAGGAAACCGCCGTTTCCGCGTGCGCATTCATGTGAAAAAATGCGTCGTCCGAGTTTTCCGTCTTCTACAATATATATGTTGAGTCCGATTCTGGAGTCGGCGGTCTCGCTCATATCAGTGTGGCATAGGCCTAAATCCACTGATGTAAGAGCGGACGGCGCAGCGATATTATATACATTGCCTACGTAAAGAGGTGCGCCATATGCTCCTGTGCCATCCACAAGATCCGTGAGATTTTCTGTAGACAACATGTCCCGTGTAACGGTGATTTCTGGGAAAGTCCATGTATTGTCCGCCATATAGGCATCCGGCTCGTTTGCAGACACTGTAATGTCGAATGTAAAGGTATCGCCCTCTGCGAAAACCGGAAGTTCGGCCTCGAACGGTATTGTCACGCTCTCACCGGCCGGTATCGAGACTTCCGCAGCCGATGATCCGGCAGACATGCCATTGACTTTGGCATCGATTCTGACGCCTGTCATCTGTTCCGAGCCACGGTTAGTCACCATCGCGCCATATACTCCTTTTTTTCCTGTATGTGACGCAGGAATATAGCGTGATACTGGTCCGTCACCGCCCTCCACTCTGAGGTCATGAGGGAAGAGTTCGGAAATAACCACCTCGTTAAGACGTATATGAGCCCGCGCGTCACTGTCGCCGGTATCCGCGATCACGACACTGTAGTTTCCCGGTTCAGTCACGGGAACCGTAAATTCTGTCTCTTTCGCCTCATTGGTCACGTTATCATCCACAAATGCAGTCTCATATGTCGAGGGATCATCTCCCGCTTTACCGAAAAGGACAGTCAGGGCGGTATTTTCCCAGCCTCCTGCGGCCACATACGACATCTTTACTCTTACAGGATTCGACAGAGTCATTCCGCGGCCCAACAGTCCTGATTCCACTCCATGCTTCTGGGCGCTGAAGTCATTGAACATGGCCTCATAATGCCAGCCCTCCTCGTCCATCATAGTCCAGAAGGAGGTGTTTTCATTGTTCGAGAAGTTAGTCTGGACCGGAAGATCGGCATACGGCTCCAGGCATTCTATAATCCACATGGCGGACACTTCGACATCCTGTGCGGTCAGACGGAAGTCAAGGTCATAAAAACCGGTCTTTGAAAAATCGACACCTTCTCCGATCATGAACGCTGACTTGCCGTCGGGAGAGAGAGCCGTATCAAATGTCTCCGATACAACAGCCTTGGCATTGCCCGGACCATTTACATTGCATGTAATGGTAAAATCCTTTAGGTCGGCCGTGCCGTGATTCTCTATCAGAAGTCCGACTTTACCGTCGGAAGGAAGATCGCAATTGGTAAACGGAGCCAATATTCTGGTTACGGTAATCTCCGGTTTGCCGACAAACTCCCCGTTGTCGACGAGAATATCTGCCACATGTATGTTCAATCCGGCTTCCGATACGCCATGCAGGGCGACATAATAAATGCCTTCGGACGGCACATCGAAGTTTACAGCTTTCTTTATCCACTCTTCTGTGGCAAACTCGAAAGTCGCCAGCACACGCATGTCTTCGGGACGCGGTGACCCGCCTATGCATACCTCGAGTTTTTCCATAGTATCCTCCAAGACGGAACGTATATCAAGCAACACATGTCCGGTACCCGCAGACATATTCAACGGTTGCGATATCAGCCAGTCGTCTCCTATCTTGTCACCGTTGAAGTTACCGCTGCACGAGGCAACACCCTGGGCTCCCGATGGATTGGCTATCCATTCGTTAATACGCCACGTGCTGTCGTCGCCGTTGGCGTCTATGACTATCCAGTCCATGTCGAATGCTTCCATATTCGATGCGAAATCATAGGCAAAGGGAAGATCGAGCGGCTGCAGATGGCGGAATGTTCCCGATACGGTATTATTGAGCGGCAGCATGTCTCCGGGGGCCTCGATTCCCGCCGTCACATTATATATTGCCGGACTGGAGAAGTCAGCCTTGGTCATGAATACATAATCCAGACTTTCGCCCGGAGCGATCGTGCCCGGCAATGTCTCGCGGACAGGATCTCCTCCGTTTATGGAATACCATACCTTTACATTTTCAGATACGGACGTAGCGCAGTTTATCACCTTGACGGCGATATCTTCGGCCCGTGTCATACCCATTCCGGTAGATGGCAACTGCAATGAGGATATGCCGTAGTCACATTCCACCTCAAGCGCTATGAAATCCTCTTCCCCATATTGGGTAGGACGCATACCTGCCTTGAAACGGTAGGTCTTGCCGGCCTCGAAAACAAAATCATCACCCACGGCATAGTCTCCCGCGGGTATGCCCATTCCCTCGTATAGAGGCACGACGCTCATCCAGTCGTAGGTCCCGGCGGGAACATAGACCGACACCTCCCCGTCGACCACGCAATTGGGAGTATCCCCTACAGGGTCGGCATTCTCCGGTATTTTGTACTCGAACTCGGAATAGTCTCCGAAAAAATAACTTCCGGGATTGAAAAAGATATTCCCGTAGGTGGAATGGTCGGCATCAAGAAGCAACTGAAAACCGTTGTGTCCGTTTCCGAACACATCACGCGCTTCAAGAATCACCTCGCTCATTCCTTCGGGAATACGCGACCGGGAGAATGCGTCTGCCGACGGCAGCATCGCCGTAAGCAATGCGATGGTAAGTAAATCATTTCTCATATGCTCGTCAATTATATTGATGTATAACTTTTCAGATGCAAAGATAAGGGAGGGCACGACTTCCGAAAAAATAATACATATAGACAAATGATATACAAAATCAAAAAGTAACTGAAATTTCACGGCTTGTACATCGCGGATATGACAAATTGTTGTAATTTTGTCATATGTCAAGAATCCTATTTATATTGTCGGCAATACTGCTCGGCGGCCTGATGTCCTGCAGGGCCGATGCGCTCCAGTCGCTATGGGCGCCTCTCGGGAAGGAAGTGGAGGCATTCGACTCGATGATGGAGCGGGCTGCTTTTGTCGATATGCCCAAACGTGATTTCAAGGCCATAGCATCTCGACTCTATGTACCTGCCAATACACCCGATCCCCGGCAGGCCCGGGCACGCGTTTGTTTCTGGAAAGGCTGGGTCACCGTAAAAGATGATCCTGCGTCAGCCCTTAAACTGGCCCTTCAGGCCATAGCCTTGTGCGACTCCACACGCTACCCGTATGATCATACCCGCTTCCTGCTGCTGAAAGCGGATTGCTTCAGATACAGCGGCAGTTTCGCCGACGCATATTTTCTATATCGTGACAACATTGATAAGCTTAAAAAATTCGGAGACGATTTCTGGACCGCCAAGGCTATGGTCTGTCTGGGTGTCATTCTTCAGGATCTGGGCGAATATCATGAGGCCGACATTTATTATGCCCGCGCACAGGCCCTCTTTGAAAAGGCCGGAAGCCGCGCCGCCTCCACCAAGAATCTGATAAACCTTGCCAATACAAGCTATCTCCTCGGAGACAAAGAAAAGGGTCTGTCCTATCTGAACGGTCTTGAAAAGAACAAATACGTCATCAACGACTCAATCTATGTCGCCAACGTCCTCGTATCGAGATTCCATATATCTGAATACAACGACACGGCGGCGGCGCAGAAAGCATATGAGATCAGCAACTGCATAAGCGATGACAATCTGGCGGTCATCTCCAGAGTCGCCCTGGGACTGTCGTCGTTAAATAAAGGAAAGCCACGCGAGGCCATTGACTATTACACCAAGGCTTATGGCATAGCCGACAGGCTCAATGACCATCCGAACAAGAAATTCATATTGGAAGGTCTTGAGAAATGCTACACGGCTCTTGGCAATCCTGACAGTGCCTCCATATGCCGCCAGCAGATCCTGATGCTTAACGATTCAGTATATTATCAGGAAAACATCGACAATTTAAAAAGATTCGAATATCTCACGACTATCAACGACTATGAACAGACCTTACGCCGTCAGGAAGAGCGACACCGGATGCGTTCGATCCTGACCATGTCTCTGATCGTGTTTCTTGTCGTGGTACTCGTTCTTTCCCTGTGGCTTCTCTGGACCTCGAGAAGAAGAAACATGACCGAGCGACGCCTTCAGGAAGAAAAGAACCGCCGCCTTGAACTACTTAACCGTCAATATACCATAGAAATAGAGGCAAAAGAAAAGGAAATAGCCTCAAATACGGTGATTCTGGCTCAGAAAAATACCAAACTCAAGGAACTCGCCGAGCAGATCCGGCTCATGGAAAAACAAGGAGAGATAGCACGCTCTGAAAGCCAAATACTTAATGATAGAATCTCCAATGAACTTTCCACCGATGATGACTGGAAATACTTCAAACTGCGATTCGACAAGGTGCATCCTCTCTTTTTCGCCTCACTCAAGGAAGCATATCCGGCACTGTCGAAGACCGAACTGCGGCTATGCGCCTACATACGCGTAGGCATGAGTGCCAAAGAGATTGCCCAGATTCTTTCCGTACGTCCCGAAACGGTCAATACATCGCGTTACCGCATCCGCCGCAAAATGCAGCTCGACCCGCAGGAATCCCTCGAGGCCATTCTCGAAAACTTCTGATCCTGCCACATCCCGCTCGAACGCATATATGCACCTTGGACCTGCACATATTGCCTGCATACAGTCCGACTCACTACCGCCTGCCACCTGACTTTGACAGTCCGACGAATCCTACCCTAAATAGCTGCCTTACCGATTATTTTTCGTAACTTTACAACTTTAAAGCAACCTCTATGGAAGAAAACGAAAATAAAAATATATTAGAACCGATTGGCAATAGCGATAATGCAGCTCTGATGCCAATTGAAAATCTGATTTATGTGATTCGCGGTCAACAAGTAATGATTGACAGCGACTTGGCCCGTCTATATGGTGTAGAAACACGACGCCTAAATGAGCAAGTAAAGAGAAATAATGACCGCTTCCCGGATGATTTTATGATTCAGCTCACAAACCACGAGGTACAAAACTTGATGTCGCAAATTGCGACATCAAGTTCAAGATCACAAAATGTGATATCAAGTTGGGGAGGAAATCGTAAGCCGCCCTATGCGTTCACTGAAAATGGAGTCGCCATGTTAAGTAGTGTGCTTCGATCCAAAACCGCTATAGAGGTAAATATCCGCATTATGAGGGCTTTTACTGCCATGCGCAGTTTCCTGATGAGCAATGCGCATATGTTCAAAAGGCTTGAAACCGTAGAGCATAATTATTTGCTTGTCAATCGCCATCTATCGGAACATGACAGAAAATTTGAAGAGGTGCTGTCGCGCCTTGACGATAAGGATTCCGAGCCGATTGAAGGGTTCTTCTTTGAGGGCCAGATATTCGACGCATATTCACTCATTTCCGATTTGATCAGGAAGGCAACAAGAAGAATCGTGCTGATTGACAACTATGTGGATGACCGAATACTGAAAGTTTTGACAAAGCGAGGTGAAGACGTATCTGCGACAATCTATACAGACCCGCGCCATTCCCAGATAAGCAATGACCTACGCCGACATAATGCCCAATACCCACGAATAGAGGTAAGACATTGCACGAATGTACATGACCGTTTCCTGATAATCGACGATACTGTCTATTTCATCGGCGGCTCAATCAAGGATCTCGGCAAGAAGATTGTCGCATTCAGCCAGATGCACCAGAATCCGAATGACATTCTTTCAAAGCTGAGATAATCCCTATATGAATAATATTCAAGGTCACAAATTGTGACCTTGAAAGGCAACATATAAAGCTCTGCTTCGGCAGGGCTTTTTGCATTCTCCCCTGTTTGACATTTCAACCGGAATTGCACGTTGACCCTGACTTAACAACATTTCGAGACATGGACTATATAATAAACGTCCTGCAAATATAATATTTGCAGGACGTTGGTGATAGCTTGGCGGAGAGGACGAGATTCGAACTCGTGGTAGGATTGCTCCTACGTCAGTTTAGCAAACTGGTGGTTTCAGCCACTCACCCACCTCTCCATTATGTCCGCTTGGCGAATATGTTCCTATTGGCGAATTATAAATCTCCTCGGATTCGTATCGCTTTGCAAATGCAAAGTTAAACATTTTTCTCCATTCTGCCAAATCTTTCTTCACCATTTATTAATTTTATTTTCCAAACAGCATCAGGCCAACTGCTTAAATGATAAACTAACCGACTCCAATGGTATATGTGTGGGCATTTAGTTGCATTTATTATTAATTTTGCATAATTTTGCAATCGGAATACCACTCGTTTCCCAAAGGACCGAGAGGTCCCGACCTAACAACCTTTTAATCAACTTTTAATTACCAATCATGTTTTTTTCAAACCTACGAACTCGTTGCGGGACATTCCTTGTAATGCTTCTCGCAATGACCTTTCCGTTGCGTGCCGGATATACCATATATTTCGAGCCGTATGACAATTGGGACACTGTATGGACCTGGATATGGGACAGTAACAACGGCAACCAGAACTATTCTGGCGGCAAATGGCCCGGCGCTCAGATCTATCAGTCGACCGAACATCCCGGACTCTACGTATATACATTCGAATGCACAGCTTCAAACCCGGCTCTTCAATGTATCTTTAATGACGGTTCTACCAATGTGCAGGAATTAGAAAAGCCTCAGCATCAGACAGCCGATTTCCAGTTAAAAAACAATTGGGTCTACAATTACTCGGGAGCCTTATGCGACATCGCGGATTATGAAGCGCCTGACCCGGGCGAACTGACAGACTATACTATCTATTTTGATAATCTAAACAAATGGAATAATGTGTATATGGATGTAAAAGGTTCTTCATTCTCAACCACTTTGAATGTACCATCTTTTCTTAACGGACGAATGCATAGCGTGAGTTTTGAAGCACCAGCATCCACACCTTTGACATGTTCATTCTATCAGATTGACGGCAGTAATCAATTGGATCGTACAGCTTTCTTCACCGTTATAAATGAGCATGTCTATACGATCAGTGGAGATAAAGGCCATAAGAACGATTATAACTCCGAGAACGCGCTTCCGGAAGCAGAATATTGGTGGGAACCCGAAACCCCGAATTCTCTGCAATCCACAACATTATACTTTAACAAAAAATACCGTTCAGATAGCCCTCTGAGAAATTCGGAGGATATTTATCTTTTTCTGGGTCTGATATCCGAAAATTCTTCAGACACTAATTGGTCCTACGCTACCCCTGATTGGGATTTCAGCAAATTGGACAACAACGGTGAAAAATACAAGATGACTCTATGCTCGGATCTTGGTGATGGTCAAAGTGTTTATTCAATGAGTTTTACTCCGTCTATTGCAGAATGGTTCAGAGCCTCTTCCGATGAAAGATTTTCTAAATTGGCATTCATTATCAGAGATTATAGCGGCACGAAACAATTCAGCGACAATGACGGAAACCGTTACCTTGAACTTGCTCCTTTACCTATCGTAACAGACGGCCTTGGTGCTTTACAATCATATGAAGACAATGACGGCACAATTTTTATAAAAGCAGAGAAAGGGACTCTGATGATCACACCATGCTCTCAGGATATAATAAAAATATTCACCCTGCGTGCCGGTGCCTCCCGGACCCAAGAAAGGCGTTCAATATCTGTCGTCGCCAATGATGACGAGAAGTTTAGTCTCGTTACGCCATCATATACTGTCAATGAAAATGACAATGAAATCGTTATTGTTGTCGAGGATGGCGTGAATGTTCATGTAGATAAAGATAAGTGTATTGTATCATTCCGAGACAAAGCCGGCAATATCTATCTTGAAGAGCAGAACGGTCTTGCCAACCAATCAGGTAACGTGTCTGTCAGCTTCAAACCAATGAGTGACGAAGCTTTCTACGGAGGTGGATATAATGGCAGCCGTATAAATTGGAATAATAGAGCCTTTACAATGACAAACACACAGACCGGAGGTTGGTATCAGGGTGTGGAAGGACCACATAATATATGTGTACCTTTCTATGTCTCCACCCGAGGTTACGGCGTATATTTCGATGACCATACACGAGATGCCCGTGTTTCTCCATCTTCCAATGTCGGTACCACATATTCGAGTCGAAGTGTGGATCCGATATCCTATTATTTCATAGGAGGTGGTGCTTTTTCCGGGGAGCATGCATCAATGGAAAAAGTCATGCAGAATTACACCATGCTGACCGGTCTGCAAGACCTTCCTCCTTATTGGGCATTGGGATATATAACTTCCCGTTACGGATATCATTCAGCCACAGAAGCCACTAATGCCATTAAGCGTATCAAAGATGAGTGCAATATTCCTCTTGATGGTCTTGTATTTGACCTCTACTGGCAAGGCGCGGGAAATTCAGGAATGGGCACTCTCGAGTGGTATACTCCTAATTTCCCGGATCATAAAAAGATGATGAGTGACTTCAAGGAAAAGGGCGTTAATACTGTCATTATAACCGAACCCTATTTTACTGAAGATTGTGGTTCCAATTATTCTTTCCTTAAAGACAACAAATATCTTGCTGATGAGGCAGCTCCCAATATGAAATGGCTTACCAATAAAAATGTTGGTCTGATAGATAGCTCAAACGAAGCAGCAATGGAGTGGATGGGGACATATTACTCCAAACACACTACCGACGGAGTAGCCGGCTGGTGGCTTGATCTCGGCGAACCTGAGAAACATGGGACATCAAACTGCAGTCATGCTGGCGGAACATGTGACCAGATTCATAATGAGTTCGGAAACCTTTGGACCGGCGCCGCATATACAGCTCTCAAAAATTCCCACCCTGAAATGCGCCATATTCTTATGCCACGCGCAGGGACAGCGGGCATGCAACGTTACAGCACATTCCCATGGACAGGAGACATAAAACGTTCCTGGGAAGGATTAAAAGCCCAAATTCCTGCCCTGGTCAGCGCTTCTATGTCAGGAATCGGGTATTTGGGATCAGATATCGGAGGATTCTGCGAGTCTACCAATGAATCCGATGAACTTTACTTGCGATGGATTCAACTTGGAATATTTTATCCCTCTATGCGTACTCATGCTCAGGAATGGCTACAACACGGTCCGGAACCTTATAACCGCCCCAATGTTCTGAATGACGTGCGCGACGCTATCAATCTGCGCTACGCATATCTGCCCTATACTTACTCGCAGTCGTATGCATATACGCGCTTCGGAACGCCGATCGCACGTCCTGCCAATTTCGCCGACATTGACTATCCCGAGAAACTCGCGAACTGCATCGACGCATATCTCTGGGGACCCGACGTGTATGTGGCTCCCGTACTTGACAGCTCTACGTCAAAATATATAACCTTCCCTGAAGGAGATTGGCTCGACATGAACGACTTCAAGACAGTCTACACCAGCCACCAGAGCGTAAATTATAATGCTCCGACATCAGTGCTTCCGCATTTCATGCGCCGCGGCTCATTCGTTACCCGCTATCGTCAGGACAAATTCACCAATACTGCAGAAATCGAGACCGACAAGCTTACAGTAGACTATTTCCCCACAAAGAGCAGCACTCCCGACGGAAGCATATTCTTCGATGACGACCATAAGAGCGTCAACACCATCGAAGAGGGTAAATATGTCATCACCCGTTTCTCCGGCAAAGGAGCCGACAACAGCCTTCTCCTCTATATAGACCGTGAGGGCAACGGCTGGGAAGGTATGTATGAGACACAAGACGTATTGCTCCGGATACATGCTGTCGACATGACCGGCGTCAATCTGGACAATATCGGATTCTACGATCAGCATACGCAGAAAAGAAACGCACCCATGCGCGAGGCATCGGAGACTCCGTGGTCTTATTCGAAAATCGAGAAAGCGACATCTCTCGATGACGTGCAGAATGCGACCCGCACTACAAACGCTTATTATGTCGATCCCGCGAGCCGCACGGCGTATGTACGTCTTCCCCGACTCAATCCTCTTGAGACATATAACGTGGAACTCGGAGAACCCGGAATACTCACCGGCATAGAGACTCCGGCGGCATTGGAGGCTATGACCTTGGCATACGGCAACGGATATTTCACATATTCCGCACCCCAAGGCACGGAAGATCTGACAATCGGTGTGTTCAGCGTGACCGGAACACAGGTAGCTCTGTTCAGCGGACTCAACGCTGACGGCTATGCAGGCCAGATCGAGACAGACCTTCCTTCCGGCATATATATCGCACGTCTCACAGGCCGAAACTCGGCAGGCGAGACCCGCGACAAGACCATCAAAATGATAGTAAAATAAGAGGCTGTTTAAAACAAGACCCCTTACAATCCGTTAAACAAAGAGGAACCGCCCCGAATGCGGCTCCTCTTTGTTATTTTCCGAAAACAGTTGATAGTTTCTCAATGCTGTTTAAATTACTCTGTTGTATCTGATGAAAGGAACAGTCTCAAGAAGAGGCCTCGAAATGCCGGCCTCACCTATACGCCGTCTCGCAGGAGCGGCACATGACGCCGAATTACGCGGCACATTCGTCTACCGTCTCAATATAGGACAACCTGATGTGCCGACACCTCCGCAGGCATTCGAGGCCCTAAGGCACATCTCGCGCGATGTGCTAGAATACTCGCCGTCCGACGGTATGGAATCTCTGCGACTGAAACTGTCGGCCTATTACAGCCGTTGCGGCCTCGACATCCGGCCCGAAGAGATAATAGTGACCGCAGGCGGTTCGGAAGCGGTGCTGTTCGCGTTCATGGCCTGTCTCGATCCCGGAGACGAGATAATCGTCCCCGAACCGGCATATGCCAACTATATGGCTTTCGCCATATCGGCCGGAGCCCGCATCATACCGGTCAGGACAACCATCGAGACCGGGTTCCGCCTTCCTCCGGTATCGGAATTCGAACGGCTCATAACCCCGCGCACCAAGGGAATACTGATATGCAATCCCAACAACCCCACGGGCTACATCTACACGCGCGGGGAACTCGACGCCATCGCAGATCTGGCCTCAAGGCACGGCCTTTTTATGTTCTCCGACGAGGTTTATCGCGAATTCTGCTATTCCGACCAGCCGTTCATTTCCGTCATGAGTCTTCCCCAGGTACGGGAAAACGCCGTGCTGATAGACTCCGTCTCCAAACGCTATAACGAATGCGGCATACGCATCGGAGCGCTTGTCAGCCGCGATCCTGAAGTCCGCGCCAATGTCATGAAATTCTGCCAGGCACGCCTCAGTCCGCCTCTTCTCGGCCAGATAGTGGCGGAAGCGTCGATAGACACTCCCGAGGAATATATGCGTCAGGTATATGAAAAATATCTTGAGCGCCGCAATTTCCTGATCGAACGCATCAACAGGATACCGGGCTGCTACTCCCCCATGCCGATGGGCGCCTTCTACACCATCGCTTCCCTCCCGGTGGAAGACGCCGATGAATTCTGCCGCTGGTGTCTCGAAAGCTTCAGCCACGACGGAGCCACTGTCTTCATGGCTCCGGCCTCAGGCTTCTATACCGACAGGGAATCGGGCCGGAATCAGGTGCGTATAGCATATGTCCATGATATCCCTTATCTTGCCAAAGCCCTCGACACGCTTGAGGCGGCCCTTGCGGCATACAACGCAAGATGATGCCCGCACTCCGGCACACTTGTACGCATTATTCTTGTCAATTACTTATTTTTTAAGTAATTTTGCTTTTGAAGTGATTTCAAGAGAATCGTGTTGAATATCAGAATCACTTCTTCGAACATATACTCGGAATTACTCATGAAATTTGCAAAGACCATCATAGCGGCCACGGCAATGGCCGTCGCCATTCCCGCGGCCGCACAGGTGTCGGCAAGCTCCGACCGATTCTCTCCCGTCGCATCAGGCTATATGGAGCGGGCCCGTACCATGCGCGATGCCGGCAATTACGCCGGCGTAATAGACCAGCTCCGGCATCTCGACACCCAGCAAGTGGCTCTTTCTCCGGCCATAGCCGAGGAATTCACATTCCTGCTCGCCGACGCATATTATCAGCGCAATGATCCGGAATGCCTCAGGCTGCTCATCGAATTCGCCGAAACATACCCGGCATCGCCTCTTGCGCTTCAGGCAAGTCTGGCCATCGGCGATTTCTATTTCTTCCGCCACGAATGGCCCGACGCGCTCGAGGCATACAACCGGCTGGATACCGACCGGCTGAATCGTGACAGCCGGCTGCTCTACAACTACCGCCGCGCGCTGTGCATGATCAAGACAGGATATTACGCCGAAGCCAGACCGCTTGTCAGATCCCTGCGTGACGCCGCAGGCTATGAGAACGCCTATTGGTTCTACAACGCGTATCTCGACTATATCGACGGAGACTTCACACGCGCATACGATGGATTCAGCCGGGTGAAACCGGGCATAGAGGGCATGGAGGCCGGGTATTACATGACTCAGATCGAGTATTCACGCGGCCAATACAAGGATGTCATCAGTCATGGCTCCTCTCTGCTGCGTAAACATCCCATTCCTGAGCTCGCGCCCGAAATGCACCGTGTGGTCGGTCTCAGCTATTTCAAGACAGGCGATCCCGACACGGCACGCTCTTTCCTTCTCAACTATGTGGACCAGGCCGGAGAGACACCTGCGCCCGACGCGCTCTATGCTCTCGGGGCCATTGACTATTCCGACGGGAACTACGCCGACGCAATCGCGAAATTCTCATGTCTGACCGACCGTCAGGACAAGATCGGCCAAAGCGCATGGCTCTATCTGGGGCAGTGTTATCTCAAAGAGGGCAACGCCTCTTCCGCCGCCCTGGCATTCGAGAAGGCAAACCGCATGGCTTATGACCCGCAAGTCAGCGAGACGGCCCTCTATAACTACGTGACCGCGCTGACACGCGGCGGCAAAGTGCCTTTCTCATCTTCTTCCGAACTGCTTGAGAAATTCGTCAGTCTCTATCCCGACTCGGAATACACACCTGAAGTGGAGGCATATCTCGCCACCGCTTATTTCAACGACCGCAATTACACCAAGGCGCTCCAATGCATCGACGCTATCCGCAATCCCGACGCATCGGTGCTGTCTACCCGGCAGAAGATTCTTTATGAACTGGGCATAGAGGCAGCGACCAACGGACGCACGGACAAGGCGGTCGATTATCTACGCCAGTGCGTGTCGCTCGGCAGGTATGACCGCAATATCGCCGCGCAGGCCTCTTTATGGCTCGGTGACGCTCTTTTCTCTCTGGGCCGTTTCCGCGAGGCACAGCAGAGCTACGAAACATTTGTCAGGGATGATGCGTCGCGCGACAACCGCGCGCTCGGTCTCTATGACCTCGCATATGCCAAATATAAACAGAAGAACTATCAGGGCGCTGCACCCGATTTCGCATCCGCACTGGCGGCACGCCCCGCTCTTCCCGAAGAGCTTGTCGATGACGCCCGCATCCGCAGGGCCGACTGTCTGTACTACACGGGCGCATATGGAGAGGCGGCCTCTCTTTTCTCCCGTGCCATAGCCGACGGCGCCAACGATACGGACTACGCGCTCTACCGCCGTGCGATTCTCCATGGTCTGGCCGGCGACACGAAAGCCAAGATCGCCGATCTGACACGTATCGAAAGCGAATATCCCTCTTCACGATGGCTCTCGAAAGCTCTTCTCGAACTGGCCACGACCTATGAAGAGACCGGCCGCCCCGAACTGGCGGCGGACGCCTACAAGAAACGTCTCGGAGTCACCGAGGATGTCGACATAGATGAACTTCTGCGCATGGCAGCAGCGATGAACGAGGCCGGACGTCACGCAGATCTTCTTGATGTGACCGAGCGCATACGCCATGCGGGAGGACTCGAGGCCGACGAACTCGCCGACATAAGCCTTTACGAGGCCGACGCTCTCGCCGCCCTCGGACGCGAGGAGGAGGCCGAAGCCATATATGAGCGTCTCGCCTTGAATCCGACATCGCTGCCGGGAAGCAAGGCGGCGGTAATCCTGGCGCAGAACATGGCCGACAGGGGCGACTTCTCCGGTGCCCGCGACAGAATGGAGGAATTCACCGAGACCGGAACGCCCCACCAGTATTGGCTCGCACGCGGATTCATCACGCTCGCCGACTCATATTACGGACTTGGCGAGAAAACTCTCGCACGGGAATATATACTCAGCCTTCAGGAAAACTATCCCGGCACAGAGTCAGACATAAAATCAATGATCTCCTCACGTCTCAAGAAATGGAAATGATAAAGTCAAGATATCTGTCACTGCTTCTCCTCGCCGCTCCGGCCTTTCAATCATGGGCCCAGTATGATCAAGACATCAACGTGGAGGGAAAATATGTTCCCGAATTCATTCCGCAGGACCGCATAGGAGTCTTCCCGCGGCCAGTGAGATTCTCTCTTGAAAAGTCGACACTCGACTATTCTCTTACCGGAGTACACGCCGATTTCACGCCACAGGCCATTCCCGTGCCCGTGACGGGATGGAAAGACACGCGGCGCTGGTCCGATTCAAGAGGATACCTTGAACTCGGACTCGGCTCGTGGCTCGAAAGCACTCTCTCGGCAGGATACAGGATCATCGACAACCGCAAGACGGTTCTCGGCCTGCGTCTCCAGCACAACTCGACTTCGCTCTGGAAGCCGGATCTCGCCCCGTCAGTGGCAGACACCCGCATGTGGCGTTATGACGAGGCGATAGGGATCTATGCGAGTCATCTCTTCGACGGCAAAGGCCGTCTCGACGCCGCTGTCGATTACCATATAGGAAATTTCAATTATTACGGTTATAATCCGTTCGGCTACGATATCACTTCATCGGAAAAATCAGCAAGCGCACCGACGCAGACGCTCAATGATATCTCGGCCCGTGTGTCATGGAATTCCTCCGCCGCGCTCGACGACATTTCCTGGAACGCCGCCGCCGGCATCCGCTGTTTCGGATACAGGCGTCTCTATCTGCCGGGCACGGCCGGAACGCCTGAAGCCCTGACGGGCGGCCGTGAGACTCATGTCGACATAGACGGTGGCATAGTATTCCCGACATCGGCCAAATCAAGCATCGGGATCGACCTTGCGACCGACATACTCTCATATGGCGACTATGAAGCGCGCGGCACATATCCGGCCGACGGCTGGGTACCGGACACTCCGGACACCTACGCCATGCTGTCGCTCACTCCTTTCTACCGTTTCACACGTTCAAGACTCGACATCAGGATCGGAGCCAAGGTCGATCTGACTTTCAATGCCGGACCTGAAACCGACCGCTACAATGTCTTCCATATCGCCCCGAGCGTGAAACTGGATTACAACGCGGGCCCGGCGACCATATTCCTCCATCTCACTGGAGGCAACGAGCTCCATACTCTCGCAGGAGATTATGAACTCGACTACTATCAGATGCCGGGACTTTTCGCAACTGCGCCCGTCTATACTCCTCTCGATGCCCGTCTTGGATTCTCGTTCGGACCGTTCTCCGGATTCCATGCCGGTTTCGATGTGGCTTACCGCACAAGCCGCGGACAATATTTCGGAGGAATGTACATGCCTTTCCTGAACGATGACGCCACCCTCGGCGACATGCCGGAAGTATCCGACGGCCGTCCGGTCAGCTATGAGCTGGCGCCCGACGGCAAATCGAATCTCTCCGGATTCTCTGTCGGATTACAGGCCGGATATGACGCGGGCCGCTATTTCAGCATATCCGCCGAAGGACGTTATCAGCCTCAGAACGGCACAACGGGATATTTCAACGGTTTCGACCGGCCGCGCTGGACAGCCGATGCCACTCTGGAGACCAATCCATGGAGTTCGCTCAAGTTCCGTCTCGGCGTGAATTACAGGGGCGTCCGCGGATATTCCGTACATGCATGGTACGCCGACTCGACACCGCTCAACAGTGATCTGATCATGACCAAAAGAATCCCGGATCTCATAATGCTCAATCTTGGAGCCTCATATTCGATAACGGAAAACTTCGATATATGGCTTCAGGCCGACAACCTGCTGAACCGTGAGAATATCTACGCTCCCGGTCTGCCCGAACCCGGCATACGTCTGTCGGCAGGAATAGGTGTCAGATTCTAAAACATTACCTCCCCTCCCGACGTTAGAAAATTAGGTTTCTCATCACAGAAAAAATGAGCACAGACAAACTTACTCTCGCATATCTCAACGAAGATGACCGCGCATACGGCCTCGCCGGAATGGCGATCTCGCTCGCCGCGCTCGATGCGATTGACCGCATTGCCGGTGTGTCGCTCGATGCGGAGGGCCCGATGGTCTCTTTCTCACATGAATATTACTTCTCCGGATCCCCCTCCATATCTCCGAAATCCACATGGAGCAATCTGATACATAATTTCTATATTACTTCCGCCATGGTGGTATCGAATGTCATGGCCCGCTCCATGGTGCGTCTCGGCAAGGAAGTGCCGGATGATATCCTCGACACCATCCGTATGGAAATGGAAGCGGAAGGCGCGGATTCCTGCTCGCTCGATGCCGACGAAGTCGATACGCTCTACCGCAAGACCATGACAGGAATGAGGCGTATTTTTGCTAACCGGCGCCTTCATCCCGCCATCGAGGACTTCGCACGCACATTGTCGCGCAGACGCACTCTTTCAGGTATGGAAATATATGATGAACTGCGTGCCCTCCGACTGATATGACACTTGAAGAAATGCAAAAAGCCGTCGACCGATGGATAAAGACCATCGGAGGCGGCTATTTTTCCGAACTCACCAATATGGTGATACTTGCCGAGGAGACCGGTGAACTCGCACGGGTAATGGCGCGTACATATGGCGATCAGATAGCCAAACCGGGTGATCTTACGGATCCCCGAGCCAATCTGCGTGAAGAGATGGCCGATGTGCTCTGGGTATTGACATGCCTCGCCAATCAGACCGGCATAGATCTTGAGGAGGCTTTCGCCGAAACCCTACGCAAAAAAACCGACCGCGACCGCAACCGTTTCAATCAAGGCTGAAAGAGACATCGATCTCGGCGGTGCTTTCCACAGGATTGCCGTTGTCGCTGGCAGGCGTCCATTTCGGCATCTGCTTCACGAGTCTGATCGCTTCCCCTTCAAGATCGGGATCGACCATGCGCTTGATCTTTATATTTCCTATGGAACCATCGGTCTTGACCGTAAATATGACGCATACCACTCCCTCTATGCCGTTGTCGCGGGCAGTCTGAGGATACTTCATGTTCTGCGCGATATATTCCTTCTCGGCTGCATCTCCGCCCGGGAAACTCGCGGGAGTAAGCGCCCATGCACCGGTCGCAAGGCCCAGAGTGGCAGCCATTGTCATCAAAAACTTCTTCATGGATCTGTTTTTATTTGGTTTTAAGAGAGTCATACAAATGTACGACTCTCTTAGATTAGACCGATGAAACATGAAATGGTTTGCTTGGATCAATTATGTATGTCGCCGAGTCCCTGCTGTATCTTCGTGGTCTTGACAGCCTTTAACGATCGGGCATGGATATCTCCGACACCCTGTCCGGTCAGCACGGCGGTAGAGACTTCTCCTCCGACCGTGATGTCGCCGGCGCCCTGACTGATGACCCGCAGAGTAGTGGCATTGATCGACGGCATAAATATATCTCCCGCGCCCTGTAGGGTCGTTTCTACGGAGACTGCGGTTATATTACGAACGGTTACGTCGCCTGCGCCCTGAATAAGGGCTTTCACCGTGGTGGTATTCGATTTGTCGACAGTAATGTCTCCCGCCCCGTAAACTCCTATCTGGAATCCGGTGCTTTCTATGTCTCCCACGGTAATGTCGCCGGCTCCGAACGTCTGCAGCGAGACACTGTTGGCCGAAATCCGGTCAGCTTTTATGTCACCGGCACCGTAGTTTATGAAATTCCCTACATTCTCGGCCCATACCTTTATTATTACATCCTGATTGCCAAGATTGACATTGCCTCCGCAGGTTATCTTAAGGCTCCGGTTGGAGACTCCTATATGGAGTGCCTTCAACGCCTCTTCAGATCCGATTATCTCCACATTCGCCTTGCCTATTTCGTACTGGATGTCGGCCGCCGTGTGATTGACTATCTGCGCCAGATTATCACCGGGACAAAACGTCTTCTTTCTGGCCGGTGCCTCAAACGAGGACATGCAGATGACGGCCGCAAGCGCGGATATTATCATTCGTTTCATGTCAATCCTCCTTTCAGTTTTCGGTTTTCATCTTCGATCGCGGTCACGAGTTCGCCGCATGCGTCCTCAAGCAGGTCAAGCACGAGCTGGAACCCGGCCGCTCCCTCGTAGTAGGGATCGGGTACGGAATCATATTCCGGATGCCGGGCGGCAAAGTCCGTCATCCGCACGATCTTGCGTTCGCGTTCACAGGTATCGGCAAGACGGTTCAGATCCGATATGTTATTGTCATCCATACCTATGACAATATCGAAATCATCAAGATCATAGGAGCGGATACGGCGCGCCCTGTGTTCCAGACGGTACCCCCGTGCAAAAGCCGCCTCGCGCATGCGGCGGTCGGAAAGATCGCCGGCATGGCCGCCATAAAATCCTGCGGAATCGCATTCCACCGCCACACCGCGGCTCCCGGCAAGACTCTCGGTTATGCCATGCGCCGCCGGACTGCGGCATATATTTCCGAGACACACGAAAAGGACTCTCGGCGCACGATTCTCAGCAGCAGCCGCGCGACATGCCTGCGCCACTATATCTCTGGCTCTGGCTGTAGGTCTCATAGACTCATTCTTTGTCTTCATTTTTCACAATTCCTTTGAACGCACTCTCCCAATCATAATTCTCAAGAAAGCTCCAGTCCGCATCCGAGAAAACCGTCCCTATGCTTTCGGCTATCTCCACACCGAGAGTCTCGCCAAGCGAGGCAAGGGACTCAAGATTGAAATTGCCGAAGTTCATCGGCATTGTCGAAGGGACAGATTCGGGAATATCTTCATCGGAATAACGGGCGGTGCCTCTTTCCAGACCCTTGTCCCAGTTGATCACGACGATCTCGCAGACATTGGAGGCGTCGCTGTTCCATATTATCATCTGCTCGACTTTCTTGCCTTCGTCGATAAATTTCTCGTAGACCACATATTCCTGCATGCCCTGTGTGGTCTTCATCACCACCTCGACTTCCGGGTTCTTCTTAAGATATTTCTTAAGAATATCACGGGCCTTTGTGACAGCCTCTTCCGAATAGCACTGATAGGAATAGAGAGAGGAGAATCCCCGGCTGAGATCCATCTTGTGCATTCCCGAGTTGCTGTACCAGTACTTCTTGTTGTGGGCGAACCGTCCGGACACATATGTGCTCTCCACATGACTCATGCCGGCGAGATCGGCAAACACATCTTCCGCCATGACGGGAACTGACAGAAATACCGACGCCGTCAAGACGAGCATGACGGCCAGAGTCCGCGTCAGAGATTTATATTCTTTCGTTATCATAAGGTTTCTGTTATAGAGTTTGACATGTTTTTAATTATAAAGTTTAGTCATTTCCATCTCATACTGGGCGTTGATGTCGCCGATACGATAGTTCTCCTCAACCATGCTCCCCTCCAGACGGGCGAACACCGAGTTCAGGATGGCATAGGCCTCGCGTTCATCTTCAACGACATGGTAATTTTCCGCGATAAGCTGTTCTTCCTCGGCCTCCGACAGAAACATATCCTCATCGGCCGGTGTATCCGCCTCCGCCGCTATCAGATGTCTTTTGTGCGGTGCCGGTTTGGGCGCGGAATATACCGGCTTCGACTTGACGTTGCCTTTGTCCGGGGATACGGCAGTAGGTTCAGGCTCCGGCTCAACGGTATAAGTCGCAGCTTCTTTGACAGGAGAGATCGCCGGGGCAGGTGCGTTGACCGCCATGCGCTCACTCCGATTGTCGAGACCGGGAGCTGTGCCGACAAGAGTGCGGATTGTCAGCCATCCGGCCATCACACAGGCGGCCGCCCCGCATACCGCCGCAATGCGCAGACGCCATTTCGAGGGAGAGGATACCGCGTTGCGCTCACGCGCCATCTCGGCCTCAAGCGCCGAGTCAATGCGCGCGGCGAGTCCGGCGGGAATATCGGTCTCCGCCTCATCGGTGGCAGCTATGGCCCGGAACATATTCCGCTCAGCCTCCAGATCCTCCGGCAATTCCCGTTCTGCTGAAAAGAACTCCAAAAGCCGCCGCTCCTCGTCGGGAACGGTAAGACCTTCGTACCACCGGTCGAGTATTTCTCTTATTTCTTTATATTCAGTCATAATCATGAGGAAAGATTTTTAATTTATATCGAGCAGTTCCCTCAGCCTTCTCCGGCCTCGTGAAAGAAGCTGCCGCACATTGTTCTCGGTTTGTCCTGTAGCCTCCGCTATTTCCGAATTGTCAAGGCCGCCGAAACTGCTCAGACGTATCACTCTGCCTTGTCCCGGAGGAAGGGAATCGATCAGGATTTCGATCCGTCGGCGGGTGTCTCTGTATTCTGTGGAAGAGGTTTCTTCCGGGGCCCGGAGTTCGGCGGCTTCTTCAAGAGCGACCGACGGCTTTTTTCTTCTGAGCATCGAGATGCATTCGTTGCGCAGGGCCGCCATGGAGTAAAGCCTCAGTTCTCCGCTGTCGTCAGGAATTCCGTCACGACGCCGCCACAGCTTCACCTGTGTCTCCTGCACGGCATCGGCTGCATCGTCGGGAGGCATACCCATCTTCAGCGCGACGCCATACATCAGCCGCTGAAGAGGGAGCACCCGTTGTCGGAATTCCTGCTCTGTCATTCTTTCTTATCAGTTGTTTACGTTTTCTGACATCTTTTATTTTCCGCCGCCCTGACCGCCTTGAGCCCCGGAAGACTCTTTCTCTATATTGGCCGCCGTCTTTTTGACACCGGCTGTCAGACCGCCTAACTTGAACGACACGCTCAACCCGACATTCCACTGGCTGTATCGGCTCCGGCTCGTGAGTCTCGCAGTCTCGTCCGCCTGCGTATAGCCGTTTGTCCTGTAGGCCGGAAGGATATTGCCGAGACTTAACTGAAGAGTCAGGGCGTCATCCTTGAGAAAAGACCGGCTCGCTCCAAGCCCGTAATAATAGTTGTTGTTGGCTCCTTTGCTCTGCAGATCGATCCAGGGAGTATAGAAGCCGCCGTAGCCGCTGAGCCGGACTTTACACGGCAACGTATAGTTGATGCTCGTGTTGGCGTAATACTGCCATCCGCAATTCTTGGCCCTGAGCATCTCCGAACTGGACGAAAGATAGTTATAGCTGGCCGAAAGGTAGAGAGACCACCGGAGGGCGTCGGTTATGTTCCAGTCACCGCTGAGATCCGCCGTGAAACTGTGAGACTTTCCGACATTGGCATATGTGGAGTTAAGTATGTCGTCTTTCATAAAGATAACGTCGTTGATCAGATTATCGACATACATGTAAGTGACTTTCGCGCTTCCCGAGAATTTTCCTTCGTAGTTGGAATAAGCCAGCGACACGTTGTGACTTTTCTCGCTTTTGAGATCAGGATTACCGTAAGTGATCTGGCCCGGTGTCATCACATTGACATATGGATTCAGATTCCACAGCTGCGGACGCGATATACGCATCTGATAGGCCATGCGCAGACTTGAAGCCTGTGTGAAATTATAGCTTATCGCAGTGTTGGGCACCAGGTCGTTGAGACGTGTGGTGAAATCCGGATAATCGCCGATTCTGTATCGTAGACCCATCCGCGTATGTTCGTATCGGAGACCGGCCTTGACATTCCACTTGTCGAACGATCCTGTCCAGGAAGAATACAAGGCGTATATATCCTTGAACTGCTTCATGTCCACACGCATATCTTCCGGCATCACCGCGTCAGAGATATCCGTTCCAAAGTAAGGACGCCTGTCAGCGTGCGAGGGATTGAGATTGATCTTTCCTCCGGCCTCAAGCAGATTGTGGCTGTTTAACTGATTGGAGTAGTCGATCTGGAAAATATGTGTGCCGTATCCGCCCATTTCCCGGTTGGCCGAGAACGGCGGCTCGCCTGATTCTCCCTCTATGTCCTTGAAGTAATAGTCCGTATTCTGATGCTGCCGTCCGTAATCATATTCATATGAGGCGACAAGCGTGTGGTTCTCCCGTCCGAACGTATGCTGGTATGAAGCGGAGAACCCGACTCCGTTGTAACGCCCCTGCAGATCGAAATCACGACGCAGTTTCCAGAGAGTCGACATGTCGTTGCCGAACATCGTACGGTCCTCACCTCCGATGTTGTTCCAGTTATTGTTGGAGTAATATACTGAGAACGTGACAAGATTCAGAGTGTCCGGCTCCCACGACATATTCAGGCTCACGCCCGTATAGTCCCAGCCGTTTTTCGACTTTGACTCACTGCGCATAAGGCGGTTGGGACCTCCTGTCAGATCTTCCGTCTCACGCATCTGTGACGAGGAGCGGGGCCATACATTCCCGTTGTTATAGCTGACCGTGGCGTCGAGCATCACCTTGTCGGCCTTTGTGCGGGCATTGACATATCCTCCCGCCTGCCATGCGTTGACCCACCCCGAGAGTTGTGTCATGAATCCGCTAAGATTCTGGCTCTTGTCGGTAATGATGTTCAGTATGCCGCCTACGCCCTCAGCCTCGTATTTCGCACCCGGCTCGGAGATCACTTCTATTTTCTTGATCGACGAGGCGGGCAAGGATTTCAGAACAGTCTTTATGTCACCCTTAAGCATGGGGTCCTCATGTCCGTTCATCAGTATCTTGAAACTCGACTGTCCGTTTACCTTCACATTGTCTTCCGCATCTACGGTCACTCCCGGCACCTTGCGGAGGATATCGAGAATGTTCGAACTTCCGGCTTCAGGATCTTCCGTAACGTTATATGTAAGCTTCGCACCGTCGCTCTGCACGAGCTTTTTGCGCTGCACGATCACGAAATCGTCAAGTTCCGTATAACCGGCTCCGGCGACGGAGTCCGTATCGGCCTCCGATGCGTCGGCCGGAGTGGAACCGGCTGCCTCGGCGGCAACCGGTTCCGCAGCTATATTGTATTGGTATGAGATCAGTGTCAGAGCCGCAACGGCTAAACTTTTCCAGTTCATAGTGGCATTCTTATTATTGCTTTCACACACGTAACGCCGCCACTCCGCCGTCTGTGACACCCACCCACAAAAAATTTTCAGAATAATTTATCCATACTGTCCTAAATTTTAGGACAAATATAATATTTTTGTCCTAAAATTAAAGACAACTTCCAATTATTTACTGTTCCGACATCAGGAGGCGCAGATAGAGAGCCGTCAGCTCTGTTATGGCAAGCTTCTTGCGCAGATTGTATTTTATGTTGTCTACCGTACGGACACTGCGGTTGGTCATCCGGGCGATATCTTTCGAATTAAGAACAGATTACTTCCGTAGTAAATATACGGTTACCTCCGATTCTCAGATCAGGTGTGTTCAGACGTATATCACAGTCTATTACAAATATTGTGCCCGAGGAACTTCTGATAACATTCTCATCATGCATATCACTGAGATATATCTCAGGCGTAGAATAGGTCCAGTTTCTGGGATTGTTTAATTTGAATCCCATGTTGTGCATAAATGTAGAGATCTCTTCCTCTGAAATTTTTTGACCCTCAATGAAAGGTTGTGACACAAGTATCTTGAATTCACTTGAATCATCCCGACCGAAACCTATGACATCAAGTTTGGTTTCGGGGAAATAGGCATTGTGCAGCGATATCCTGTCTAAAGCATGTACCGGTAGTATAAAATAATCAAGGCCAATGGTTTTCAAGAGATCGCAACCGTTATCGTAAACATTGGCTTCTCCTCCTGCCGCGATAATTTCACCAAGATTTGATTTAAGAACCGAATCGATATCATCTATCCAGATACCTGCTTTTCGAGCCCACTTTTCTATGCATGAAGCTTGTCGCGCTGCTTGTTGGAATATTCCTTTGATACTGCCGTCTTCTTCAGCGACTCTATTTGTTGAATTTTCTGCTCCCGCGAGTATGGACGCAATGACATGAGACGAACCTCCTTCTGCGCAGCCATGCTGTTCCTGCGATGAAAATCGTTTAAATAGCAACTTCCCGTTGATGAACTTGTCTGCATATTCTTCAAGTTTTGACAGACCCTCAGGATTAAATCCATCTGAAATTATAGATTGTATGCTATCCCAAAAATCCGAGTTGGTCATTTCTTAATTATATTGTCCGAACGCAAATATACTAAATATGTTCAAATACAGCAAATCCTGATGCGCCAATCCGAGCGCAAAGAAGTCACGATTCCGACATCAGGCGGCGCAGATAGACTGCCGTCGGCTCTGTTATGGCGAGCTTCTTGCGCAGATTATATTTTATGTTGTCTACCGTGCGTACACTGCGGTTGGTCATCCGGGCGATATCTTTCGAATTAAGATTGAGCAGCACGTAAGCGGCCATGTTCATCTCTGTTTTTGTCAGATCCGGATGATGAAGAGAAAGCTTTGTGTACAACCTCTGGTTGGTCTCATCGAACTGATTTTTGAAATTCTCCTGAAGCTGAGATATCCCCGTCGATTCTCTCAATACGGATTCTATAGATCTTAGTCTCTCCTCGGCCGAAGATGAATCCCTGTGCATTTCCGAACGTACGGTGATCAACATGGTTTCCGTCTGTGCGGCCGCCAAAGACACGTTGCACAATTCTTTTTTGCGCATTGAAAGCTCATCAGCAACAGTCTCTTTCTCCTGCTCGGAGCGTAGCATTCTCGTCTCCATATTTTTAGCCTTGCGCGATGCCCTGATCTTCAGAATAAGAATAAGGCACAATATCCCGAGCAATATCATTCCGCATACCAGAGAAATTATTATGACCCTCTGAGTACGCGATTCCGCCGTCTCTACCTTTTTCTTCAATGCACTGTAATCTTCTGGCGATATCCTCTCGGCAAGCATCGAGTTCATCAGCCGGCTGTCGGCCTGCGATACCGAATCCTCGATCATTATGGCTTCGCGCAATCTCTCCGAAGCTTCGCGCCATCTGCCGAGTCCATAAAGCGCGTCTCCTTCCGCATGAAGCAACATGGCACGCGTATCCGGATTATCCACATTAACCGCCACATCTTCATATTTACGAAGCTTGTCAAGGGCATACTGATAATCGCCACGTCCGATATCTATTGCCATGTATCGCAGTAGAATCGCTGTCTTGTTGGGATTAAAATAAGGTTCTTCGAGAGCCTTTATAAAATAACCCTCCGCTTTCTCTTCATCTCCACAATCCTGATATAAGGTACCTCCCAGACCTAACCAGGCAATCTTGAACGCAGGAGATACAGATTTATATTTTTCAGAAAGCCGCCATTCTTTCATTGCCTCAGACATCTCCTCCATGCTCTGGGCATGGACCGCCATAGCCATATGCAAGCGTCCATAACATTTTTCATAAACCTGTCGTTCACATCCCGCCTCAATTATTTCGAGCGTTTCTTCAGCTTTAAGAAGTGCCGTACGGGCAGACTCGACATTGCCGGTTGAACAAAAGATATCATTCATTCCTATATACGCATTCAGATCATGGTATCGAAGACTGTCGGGTTTCGGTTTTTCTATCATGGAATTCAACACCTCTAGACATTCTTTGTATCGGCGGCATCCGAGAAGTCCGGTCGTATAATACTGGTCAAGTCTCAGACCCTCCGACATTGTCATTTTTCTATTTTCCCGTTTTATCCTGTCGGACTCTTCAAGAAGCAATCCGAACTTGCCCTGACGGTTTAACTCCATCAGCCTTTTAAAATCGACATCTTCGGCTACCAAACACAATGTGCCCGTGAATAACATAAAAAACATTATCGCAGTTCTTTTCATGCCGCAAGTTAGTAAATTCTCCCGACATCATCATCACTGTTTCAGGATATATACTCTCTCCCTACTCATGCGACGCAATGCTTATTTTATTGATTATCTGCTATTTGATAATTCATGAGTAATAAATGAGTAATTTTTAGGGCTAAACAGGAGTTTTTAGGGAAGATTATTTCTTTGAAAGAACAAAGCCTGAATTTAAATTTGCGCTGCGTCTGTTGCCCTCGACAGCATTACGCCACAGACGTGATCCATGTTTCATTTTCTCAGGCGTAGGGAAAGCAATATAATCCATATCATGAAGAAAATATTTACATTTATTCTCATGACAGCGATCGGAATATCGGCGTATGGTCAACAATCCAGTGTCACCCGACACGCAAACAACGGTTTTAGCAAAACCATAACGACCGATCGAGACGGCAACATCATCCGCCAGGAAGAATCAAAGAATCCTGCCAAGACCGTACTAAAAGCGGAAAATGAGGATGAAGGAACACAAATGACGATATATGCCCGCCTTGTCTGCCCCGATGATATGGAGCCGGTATGCGTAAAACATGGCTCATCATTCTTCGGAGAAACTGCCTTCTGGGAAGGAGAAGACATAATTGTCCTTGAACTTGACAGCAATTCAACATTTGACTGCGAGAATAACGTCATAACAGCCCAGTTTACCAAGAAAAACTATACCGGCAATCCCGAAGACTGTTGGTTTGTCATTCGCAAATACGATGAATTGAGAGATGGGATGGAAATTACATTTGACGCATCAGAGGCATGTAACGCATACTCGTTCCGTTTCCTAAATCCAAAGGGAGAACAGCTTATACCCGATCATTATATGGTTGATGTCGACACAAAAGAATACTCACTTATAAAACAGGGTAATATCCAAGATGCAATAGGAACAATAGGCGTATATGACAGTTCCTATCGATTCTTTGTTGCCGAAAAAATGTTTAATCTTTACTGGCGGTCATACTCCGACGGACGCGCAGAACGCAAATGCATCGAAGCACCGGTATTTTATCTCAACGACCTACCGGAGGATATGGCTGTATGTGGAGAACTCAGAGCTGGTGAGAAATTAGAGGAAAACACACTCACTGCACTTGTAATAACTACTCCAAACGTAAGAGAAGCGGGACTTATAACAAACAATCCGGATGTTTACACCGAGGTTTCAACAGACTTCAGTCCTGATGCCGCCCTCTACGGAGAAAGTCAGATCTCCATCTCAACTGATTTTGCCATCAACGGATTCTCTCCTTTGGGTAATTCATCCTACTATGGCCTTACTTGCGAAGCAGGTGAAAAAGTGATATGCAAGACGCATATTTGTCTTAACCAACCAACAATGAAAGGGGCAGATGTTATGCAAGTCCTTTATAATCCCAAACTCCACCGTCCCTATTCCGATTTAGGAATTACACCGCAGTCAATCATTCAGAAAGAAAGTAAACCAATAATCAAACACATCAACAAGACATTTGGCAATGCGATAGATAATTTATATTGCCGCACCTTCGAGTATTGGGACGATCGGGATATGTTCAAAGTAATGAATGACAAACTTCCCGCATCGCCTTCAGACTATGACTATATTATGGGAAACTGCGCTCCATTGCTCGTGTCGTTAGGCATGTGGCCTGACGCATACGGGGCGTTGCCTGATGGTTTCTCGGATTATCTTCTGGATATGGGATATTTCTCTGCGTCTTATTGCGGGCGTTCAGGAGAAGCGCTTCTTGAACTGCTCGACCTGGCACAGGTGAGACAGACGGTCGACGGAGCTGCCTTGACCTTCACTATCGATGTGGATGGCGCTCTTGTAGACAGAACGGTACTGTCGCACAACAATGCCGTAATGCAGTGCAATATTGACAAGGTAGACTGGGTGCCACCGACAGCACAATTGTTATGGTTCACTGATGGTGCAATCGTGAGAGATCACTTCCAGACTCCCGAAAATGCGGTTTTACATCTTTATGCCGCCGATTTCCGATATACTCTCAACGATACATTTGACAAGGACATGATGGAGGCATATCCATTGGAATCGATCAAAGTGGAATATGCCCCCACCGGCAGCAGCGAATTCACGGAAATCAAGGTGTCCGAGAACGCCGACATGTTCTTCATGCCCGGTTACGGATACTGCTATGATGGTTCTCTTGCCGGGATAGACCGGGGTTCCGCCAATGGCTGGATGGATCTCCGCATCACCCTCACAGATGATTCAGGCAATGTTCAGACGCAGACGCTATCTCCCGCATTCCGCGTGGATTCGCTGGCAGGAATCGAAGAAGTATTGCCCGACAGCACCGACAGTATCGGCAATACCGAGCTGTACGACCTGCAGGGAAGAAAAGTCGGCTCTAATCCGATACCGGGTATCTACATACGCCGCAGCCCCAACCGCACCGATAAAGTAATCGTCAGATAACACGGCGGAATCCGGCCCGCTTAAGCGGGAATCGGAGGCCGCATAGCGCCGACAAACCAAAACCGAAGCGGCCAAGCCACATATTCAAAGTGGCTTGGCCGCTTCATTACATTCGCCCCCAATCAGATAATGTTATAAATATCCTACAAATATGTCAATGCCTGACTATGTCAGCGTCCTGAAGGTACGCTGCTCTGACCTCGACAATCGCAGTTCCGTCACGCTATATCATAAGCCGCGTCAAAGTCGGAGCAGCGGCTTTCCAAGCCGGTGATTTAAAGCCAAGCATGATAAAAGGCAGACAGTATATTTTCTTCTTGACAATTAATTATTTTTCAGTTGTGTACACTTTTTTGTACACAAAATTGTTATTATACTGAGAAACCGTTATCTTTGCATTAAAAATTTTAGATATGGAAGTGCTATCAGTAAGAGATTACCGTAATAATCTGGCTGCCTCTTTTGATCGGGCAGATGAGGGCGAGCGTGTCCTTATTCGTCGTAAAAACACTTTATATGCACTTGTCAGCATAGGACGAGAGGACCTGTCGATTTCTCCGATACAACAGCGTCACATGGACGAAATGACAGAAAGTATCAAACGTAGTTGGAAACAAGTGAAACAGATGGAGGCAGGAGAAATACCCGCTAAGTCTGCAATGGATTTTATCAATGAGCTTTGAAATCGCCATTACTCCCGAATTCGAGAGTCAGGCTAAGTCCCTGCGAAAACGACACCGGTCATTCAAAGATGATTTAAAAGAGTTGGTGTTGTCATTAAAAGAGAATCCTTTTCAAGGGGTGGAACTCAGCCCGGGAATTCGTAAGATACGCATGGCTATCACTTCAAAAGGCCGTGGTAAATCGGGAGGAGCAAGAGTCATTACTTATACCGTTGTCACTGCTGAAATGCAAGGACGCGTATATCTGATGAACGTATATGACAAGTCGGACTTTTCCTCAGTTGAATTATCGATTGTAAAAGAGATTGTAAGAAATCTTACATAATTAACTGTTCCGGCCCGGACAGCTCTGGAAGCAGCGTCAAAGTCGGAGCAGCGGCTTTCCAAGCCGGTGAAAACTCTAAGGTCTTTTTAAGATCACATCTTCAGGAGCGACGATCCATTGTCGGAGTTATTCAGGTTGCGCCGTGCAGTGCGGAAGATAGAACCGAAATCGGCCGTGTAACTTACCGACAGTACCACCATGTTACCGTTATTCTTTATGTATCGTTCCCGCTGCGAGGGATTGACCGAGGAATAATTCCATGAGGGATAACGCGTGCCTTTAGTGTCAAACATATACATCCAGCTCGCACCGAGAGTCCAGTGCGCGTCCGGCTTATATTCGAACTGGAGCGCATCCCCGTTCTCATCCTTGCCCACATAGTGTCCGCTGAGATATTTGCCGGGCAGTTTGCGCCAATAGGCCACGGTAAATGGACCCTTGTTCCACCATACAGTCAGACCTCCCTCAAAAGAGGTGAGACTGTGACTCCACCCCTCGCCTGCCGACTGATAATGAGTGAGGCCAAGATACAGATTCGCCCCAAAACCATATATGTCGCTTATACGTAACGTCAGTTCATTCTGGAAAGATCTACTTCTCCTGGCATTGACCGACTGTGACAGGAAAAGTCCGTCGCCGATGTAGCTGACATCGCTGATGACATTGTTACGGCTATGCTGGATTCTTCCGAAATATGATGCATAGAATTTCTTATAGGTATACGATGCCTGCAATCTGTAGGAGAAATTCTCAGCCACCTTCAATTCCGGATTTCCGTTGGAGACAAGATAGGGGGTGATCTGCTGGGGATAATCCGTAAGAGCGGTCAGAAAAGGTATGGAGGGAGTATATTGAAAGGTGCCCTGCAGACTCCAGTTGCTGTTGATATTCCAGGCAATCATCGCGGTTGTCAGATTACGTATAAAGTGCCTTTTGTTAAGATCGTTTTGTATCCAGAACAATTTCGCACCCGTGGCAAGAGAGAAATATACCCTCCCTGCACTCTGTCCCAGACGGGCGTAGATATAATTGTTGTTTTCTGAAAGTTCAGGCTTGTAATCCGAATCAATATATGTATTGGTACTTCTTGAGACTGTATTTTGCCAGCCGGCCGACAATTGGGTCTTATCGCTGAAATCATGGATATAACTGACCTCGGAGATCAGGGATCTGCGACGGCTGTCCACATCCATTCTGTAAGAGGTTCCGGTACCGTCGGAAAATGTATAATCGTTCCTCCTGCGATAGTCACTCGAATTAAGAGTTCCTACGATCTGGGCCTCGAGAGAATTCCTGTCATTGAAATCATGACGCAGAAAAAGATCGAGCGAAGGAGAGAAATCTTTGCTGGTGCTGATATTGTAATTGTCATATTCTCCCAGTGCCGAGTCAAGAGTATGCGCTATGCTGCGGCTTTTATTAAAATTGGGAGTAGCGCTGAAGGTTACAGACAATAATGTCTTTATACTTGGACTGTAATCATATTTAAGACGCATCTGATGATAATGATAGCTGAACGGATTGCGGTCATGCTCCTCCAGATCGACCCTGAAATCCTTGCCTATGTAACTCTCGTCCGTATTGTCATATACATCCTGATAATTACGCCATGACGGATTGTACGACAAGGTAAACTGCGACGGTCCCTGATGATAGGAAGCTCTTATATTGGCGTCGACGAATGCCGTCGTGACCGCACTGCGTCCCCAGGCATAGATCTGACCGCCGTCATTACGTTTCTTAAGGGTAATATTGACAAAGCCGTTATTTCCCTTGTCGGCATATCTGGCGGGAGTCAGACGGGAAAATTCGATTTTTTCAATGTCTTTGGGCGGAAGAGAATTGACATCCTCCATAGTTGACGGAACTCCGTTGATCAGAATTACGGGACTGCCGCCGTCCACACTCAGCGTTCTGGTGATGGGATTGGCCTGAAGGCCGGGAAGAGGAAGCTTCTGGAACAAGCCTATGGAAGTGGAGGATGCCTTTACATCAGCCGCTGAAGGATAGATTATGGTTCTCCCTTTTGCATTGATCACCTGATTGGCCGAGACCGTGACTTCATCAAGAAGTGTGCCTTCGTCAAGATAGACCATGCCTATATCTATATTTTTAGCACCGGATTCAATAATTATATCGGTGGAGGAGAAACCGGTCATATCGATCTTAAGATTCAGCACCGTTCTCAGATCCGTCTCTACTGAAAAGCGGCCTTCACCATCGGCCATAGCGGCCGTAACAGATTTTCCATCGGAAAATAACCTGCATGAGGCGCCGGCAAGCGCGGTGGAATCTGTAGATGACAGGACCGTTCCCTGAATTGTCCTGGCACTGACGATAATAACGGGCCATATGAGAGCCAGACTTAAGATAGTGGATCGTTTCATGATTGAATGATTAAATGAGTGACTGCACCCGGATACCATGAGAATCCGATGATACGTTTTAAAACTTAACGCCCCCTTATCCGGTTTTGTGACACAAAAAATCAAAAAAATTATTTTTCGATAAACAAAAACCATTTTTGCAATTGACAAGAACTTTGCCTATATTTGCGTTATATTTAAGTAAGTGATCAAATTAAAACTAATCCGATCACTTACTTAATCAGCTTCTTAAAATGTGAATATATGACGCGTTTGTTATATCCCATAGGCGTGCAGTCTTTCTCGGAGATCCGTGAAGGAGGATATGTCTATGTTGACAAGACGGAATATATCCACCGGCTTATCTCGTCAGGCAAATACTATTTTTTAAGCCGTCCCCGGCGGTTTGGCAAATCATTGCTGCTCTCCACTATAGAAGAGTTCTTCAAAGGGCGTAAAGATCTTTTTAACGGTTTGGCCATAGCACGCTATGACAATGCCTGGCTACAGGCTCCGGTACTTCATCTCGATCTCACAGGAAGCAACTATAATTCGCCCGAAAGTGTCGCGGTCCATCTTGACGATTTCCTTTCGGGATGGGAAAACAAATACAATATCAATCCTGCGGACCGGAACGCTTTCGGTCTCAGGTTCAAAAATGTCATCGTGGAAGCCCACCGTCAGTCGGGACAGAAAGTGGTGATTCTGGTCGACGAGTACGACAAACCTTTGCTGGAGACTATTGACAGACCTGACCTGCAGGACATCTACAAAGGAGATCTCCGATCTTTTTACAGCAATCTCAAAAGTCAGGATTCCCATATCTGTTTCGCTATGCTGACCGGCGTGACCCGGTTTGGCCATCTGAGCATATTCAGTGACTTGAATAATCTCAACGACATCTCTATGCTTGAGGAGTACAGTGGTATCTGCGGAGTAACCGAAGAAGAATTACACGGATATTTCAGACAAAGCATCGAAGATCTGGCGGAAAAGAGGAACATCTCGGCTGAAAAAGCTTTTGAAAATCTGCGCATAAATTATGACGGCTATCACTTTTCTCCTGAGGGAAGTCCCGATATATACAATCCCTTCAGTCTGCTGAATTCTTTACAGAAAAAGAACTTCGGAGACTATTGGTTCCGTACCGGCACTCCGACTTTCCTTGTCAGGATGATAAAGTCAAGACAATTGTCACTGCAGAAGCTGAACGAGGTTGAGATTTCCCAAAGCGCAGTAGAAAACGTATCGTTCGATATGCGCTCATCCCTCATTCCTGTACTCTATCAGACCGGCTATCTGACCATAAAAGGTTATCGTCCTGAAGTGGACATGCTTAAACTCGGGTTCCCAAACAGGGAAGTCGAACAAGGTTTCTTTCTGCAGCTGATGAGTGTGTATATGCCCCGCCCGGACGAGGATTCCGCTTTCAGCATCGTCAGATTCTATGATGACGTATGTGCCGGCAGAGCGGAAGCCTTCATGACACGTCTTCAGAGTTTTTTCTCTGATTTTGACATAGATGGCTTTAACAGAATAAACCTCGAACAACATTATCAGGACATCATATTCATTGTCGCCAAACTGTTAGGCTTTCTCACCCACATCGAATACAAGACTTCATCGGGACGTATCGACATGGTCATCGAGACTCCGAATTATGTTTATATATTTGAGTTCAAGATGGATAAATCAGCAGAAGAAGCATTGCGACAGATCGATGGCAAATCCTACACGCTTCCGTTCAAGGCCGACAAAAGAAATCTGATTAAAATAGGGGCGAATTTCTCAAGCAAAATCCGTGGCCTCGACAGCTGGATAATAGAAGAGGTACGATAATAGAATATGTTGCATAAATAACAGCAGTTTCTTATATCGTTACCGATAAATTATCCTGATACTTTCTAAAAATGCAATAGCGGGGGTTGCTCTTAAAAGTTGGATTTGCGTAACTTGGCGTTATTTATTAATTTTGCATTTTGACAAGAAAAAAATAAATTACACCATATATGGCAAATCATGAACTGAGCGAACAGGAGATCGTTCGCAGAAACAGCATGAACGCGCTTCGCGAGCGCGGTATCGAACCTTATCCCGCAGCAGAATATCCTGTCACAGGCCACACTGTCGAGATCAAAGAGAATTTCAAGGATGGCGAAGAGCCCCTGCGCGAAGTCAGTGTGGCAGGACGTATCATGAGCCGCCGCATCATGGGCAAGGCTTCTTTCATGGAACTCCAGGACGCCGACGGACGTATCCAGATCTACGTGTCGCGCGATGACATCTGCCCCGGTGAGGACAAGGACATGTATAACGTCGTGTTCAAGAAACTCCTTGACATAGGAGACTTCATCGGAGTCAAGGGCTTCGTATTCCGCACCCAGATGGGAGAGATCACTATTCACGCCAAGGAAATAACCGTCCTTTCAAAGAGCCTCCGTCCCCTTCCTATCGTCAAGATGAAAGACGGCAAGGCTTACGATGCGTTCACGGATCCGGAACTGCGCTATCGCCAGCGCTATGTGGATCTCGTTGTCAATCCCGGCGTACGCGATATTTTCCTGAAACGCACACGCATGTTCAACTCGATGCGTGAATATTTCAACTCCCACGGCTATCTCGAGGTCGAGACCCCGATACTCCAGTCCATACCGGGCGGCGCATCGGCGCGTCCTTTCATCACGCACCATAATGCCCTTGACATTCCTCTTTATCTCCGCATCGCGGACGAGCTTTACCTGAAACGCCTCATCGTCGGCGGATTCGAAGGTGTCTACGAATTTTCCAAGAACTTCCGCAACGAAGGCATGGACCGTACCCACAACCCGGAATTCACTTGCATGGAGATATATGTCTCATACAAGGATTACAACTGGATGATGGAATTCACCGAAAAGATGCTTGAGAAGATCTGCCTTGACGTCAACGGCACCACCAAAGTCAAGGTCGGCGATAACGAGATTGATTTCAAGGCTCCCTACCGCCGCATCACCATGACCGACGCCATAAAGGAGAAAACAGGTTTTGACATCACCGGCAAGACCGAGGAAGAACTCCGCGCGTTCTGCCGCGAAGCCGGTATAGAAACTGATCCGTCAATGGGCAAAGGTAAGCTTATCGACGAGATCTTCGGTGAGAAATGCGAAGGCTCATACATCCAGCCCACATTCATAATCGACTATCCTATCGAGATGTCGCCTCTCACCAAACGCCACCGTGAGAATCCGGAACTTACCGAGCGTTTCGAGCTTATGGTCAACGGCAAGGAACTTGCCAACGCCTACAGCGAACTTAACGACCCGATCGACCAGTACGGCCGTTTCGTGGATCAGATGAGACTCGCCGACAAGGGCGACGACGAGGCTATGATCATCGATGCAGACTTCATCCGCGCACTCGAATACGGCATGCCTCCCACGTCGGGCATGGGTATCGGCATGGACCGTCTCGCCATGCTTCTGACTGGCCAGACCACTATCCAGGAGGTTCTTCTCTTCCCGCAGATGCGCCCCGAGAAAAAACAGCAACAGAAAGAGGAAACCGAGGAAACGGCCGGATAACGGATTATGAACGACGCCATGAACTCTATGGGCAGAATCGCGGTGATCGGAAGCGGCAGCTGGGCGACGGCGCTTGCCAAGCTGTTGCTCGGCAACTGCGACCGTATCGGATGGTTCGTGCATCGGCGTGACCGTATAGACGAATTTATCAGATTCGGACATAACCCTGTATATCTGTCGGATGTGGCCTTTGACACCATGCGTATCGACTTCACCGACGACATCAATGAGGCCTGCTCCAATGCAGACACTCTGGTGCTCGTGGTGCCGTCACCCTATTTCAAGGAAACGGTCGACAATATAAATGTCGACATCTCAGGCAAGAATATCGTATCGGCAGTCAAAGGCATAGTCCCCGATTCCAATATGATTATCTCCGACTACATGCGCGAACGGTTCGGTTGTCCCGAAGAAAACATGCTTGTGATCGGAGGTCCCTGTCATGCCGAGGAGGTGGCTCTCGAACGCCTCAGCTATCTTACCATAGGGTGCCGCGACGTGAAGAAGGCTGAAGACTTCGCCGCGCTCATCGACGGAAAGAAGATGAAGACCATCGTCTCCGCCGATGTAAACGGCATAGAATATGCCGCCGTGCTGAAAAACGTATATGCCATTGCCGCCGGAATACTGCACGGCATGAAAGCCGGTGACAACTTTCTGGCCATGATGGTATGCAACGCCGTGCGCGAGATGGAACGTTTCGTCGACGCGGTGTCGCCTGTGCCGGACCGCAGAATATGTCGCTCCGCATATCTCGGCGACCTGCTCGTCACGGCATACAGCCGCTTCTCCCGCAATCACAACTTCGGATCGATGATCGGCAAAGGGTACAGTGTGAAAGCCGCGATGATGGAGATGGAAATGGTGGCCGAAGGATATTTCGGCACAAAATGCATACACCAGATAAACGCAGACGGCCCCAAGGCAGAGATGCCTATTCTCGACTGTGTCTATGACATCCTTTACGACAATGTGCGCCCGAGACGCGCGATTGCCGCCATCGCGGATTCATTTACATGACAGAAACGGCCCTGCGGGGGCTCGTTTCTTGTTTTTTATATCTTTGAACCCAACTTTAACACGAAGCCTACCGTTTTACTTAAGTGAATATTAAACCCAAATCAATTATAAAATGAAATCGATAGAACTCAACATCGAAAAAGCAATCTTTTTCGCTGAGAAAGAATTCAATGCCAACAAGGACGCCGCCCGCGAGGCCATCACAAAAGTCGAAGAGGGCACCGGCGCCGGCAATGACTTCCTCGGGTGGGTGAAACTCCCTTCCGAGACTTCAAAAGATCTTCTTGACCGTATCAACGCCACAGCAAAACGTCTGCAGGAAAACTGCGACTATGTGGTCTGCGTCGGCATCGGCGGATCATATCTCGGCGCAAAGGCTGTCAACACTGCCCTCGCCGACAATTTCGAATATTATTACGCACCCAATCCCAAACAACCCAAGGTGCTCTATGCGGGCCAGAATATAGGAGAGGAATACACCGCTGAACTTGAAAAACTTCTCACCGGCAAGCGCTTCGGAATAATCGTGATCTCGAAATCGGGAACAACGACCGAACCCGCCATAGCATTCCGCATCCTCAAGGAGCAGCTTGAGAAGCAGACTGGCAAAGAAGCCGCCAAGGATCTTATCGTCGCAATCACCGATGAAAAGAAAGGCGCGCTCCGCACTCTCGCCACTCAGGAAGGTTATGAGACATATGTCATACCCGACAATGTAGGTGGCCGTTTCTCGGTTCTGACACCGGTCGGCCTTCTTCCCATCGCCGTGGCAGGCCATGATATAGAGAAACTTGTGGCCGGCGCTGTTGAAATGGAGAAATCCACCCTGCGTCCGAGCGAGGACAATATCGCGGAAACATATGCCCGCATGCGTAACGCTCTTTACCAGAGCGGCAAGAAGATTGAGATTCTCGCCAACTTCGATCCGAAACTCCATTATTTCGGCGAATGGTGGAAACAGCTCTACGGAGAATCCGAGGGCAAGGATGGCAAAGGCATATATCCGGCGGCTGTCGACTTCACTACCGACCTGCACTCCATGGGCCAATGGATCCAGGAAGGCGAACGCACTATCTTCGAGACAGTCATCTCCGTCGCCAAGCCTGCAGTGGAACGTCGCGTCCCCTCTGACGAAGCCAACCTTGACGGTCTCAACTATCTTGCCGGCAAACGCATCGACGAAGTCAACAAGATGGCCGAGCTCGGCACCCAGATGGCACATGTCGACGGTGGAGTGCCCAATATGCGCATCGTGATCGACTCCCTCGACGAGCACACACTCGGAGGTCTGATCTACTTCTTCGAGAAAGCATGCGGTATCAGCGGCTACATGCTCGGAGTCAATCCTTTCAATCAACCCGGTGTCGAGGCCTACAAGAAAAATATGTTCACCCTCCTCAAGAAACCCGGCTATTGACGATAGCCTGATAAGCGTAAAACAAGACGGGGATATCCGCTCGGATATCCCCGTCTTGTTTTACGGCCCCCATAGGGCCACACAGACTTCAATTGTAGCGGTAAAAAAAATGAAAGTCATCCCCGTTGTCGAAATCACTTCGCCACAGGGGGATGCTTTCAAAACCTACTAACTTTTAATCATACATTATAAGGAAGGACAGAAAAGGGGCGCAAGCTCCGCGAAGTGCTCTCATCGCTGAAACTCGGTGAATCCGTCGTATTGCATGACGTCTGGCTGATGCGCAGGAATACGAGGGTACGAATCTATGCCACACGCCGCACGGGCAGAAACGGAGAGGAGTCGCTTATAATTCTCGCATCTCCATTGGAGTGCGACTACACGGAGGCGCTCTATCGCAAGCGTTGGACTCTCGAGACCGCATTCCGGGCGCTGAAGTCCGCCGGGTTCAACATGGAGGAGACCCATCTTGGAGTAAAACGTTTTGAAAACATGCTCACATTGCTAATGATTGCCTTTGCCGCTGTGTTCATCGACGGTCTTGTCAAAATCGAGTCTCTGCCGATTCCGATGATGAAAAACCCGAACGTCCAGCGCATGAGCATTTTCCGATACGGCTATGTCAACCTGCTACATGACTTTTGGACAAATGTTAAAAACGAGGCGGCTAAACCGACTTAAAAATGTCATGTGCTATGTAAATTCCTTTAAATATTTGTATACTCCGAAAAAAATTCCTATATTTGTAACTGAAAAATTTTTCTGACTTTTCAAACCTTTAAAAGCATCGCATAAATCGCGTAAAATCAAACGCTTACACAATAATTGCAAATGAAATGTTAAAATCCTTAATTATTAGGATTAATACGTAAGCGTTTCTTTCGTAGCTACATAATTGTTTTAACAAAACAGGATGCCCAGACTGGGCATCCTGTTTTGTTACCCACTGCCTGCATCACACATCTTTTATGGCGCAGAGGGGTTTGAAAGCTCATGTTTCACATCAGGATATCATACCGAAAAGGGTGACACGCCATACGGCATGCCACCCTTACTCTATATAATATTCTATGAGGTTATCTTACATATACCTTTGATGTCTCTGTCCCGACTGTAACAAGATATATACCCGTATCTACCGTAACAGAAGTATCTCCGATACAGGACTCAACCACTATTCCGTCGGACGTACTGACACTCACGGGGGCTCCTGCGGTTCCGCTTACAATGATCATATGGCCATTGACCGTTATCTTCATGGAATCGGCCTTAAAACCATCTGTTGATGACTGATGGAGCAAGACGGGATCCGACAGTTCCGACTCTCCCATATCATACACGGCTGTGGCATGATAGGTGTAATCCCCCTCATCGGGAAGATATATATATGAATTTTCACTTATCGGAGACTCGTTCAGCCTTGCGCCATTGCAATACAGGTTATAACCTGCGATCTCTGCATCGATACCGTCCAGTCCGATGAATGTGACATCATCTACGAGCAGCATGAATGAAGCCGTGGCACAGGATCTGATTGCGAAATAGACAGCACCCTCAGGAATATCGAAACTATATTCTGTCCATTCCTCAGCCGGCGACTGTGTGCCGAACGATTCAATCTTTACAAATGATTCAAGATCTTTTCCTGATGTACTGTACCACACTTCGATATTTTCAGGATCTGTCGCAGAGTAACTTCTCGCATGGAAAGTCACAGTCTGGGCGATACCCGGCAGACGCGGAGAAATGGCCCAGTCGTCTGTCTGACCGTTGTCATATCTGTAAAGGGCGGCGAGATACTTGTCTCCGGTCCGCGCTGCAAACGATTCGTTGAAACCCTCCGTAGTGCTGTCGAACACGAAGAATGACGCATGTGTGACACCGGTGCTGAATCCCGGTATCTTCACCCCTTCGAATCCTCCCACCGGACTCTGATCCGCATCGACAAATGTCCAGCCGTCAAATTCTCCGGCAAAAGGCTCACCCGATTCGAAACTCTCGTCAATTTCCAAAGACTGACGGTCGCCGGTCTCTATGATATCCCAACTCAGAAGATGCCCCTCTTCAGTGACTTCTCCCGTAAAGCCTGTGACTCCCGGCAGTCTGGACAGCCTGCGCGCCACAGTTACCGCCGGAGTGCCGTTGTTGTCGGGATTCTCGTCACCTTCGAAATTCACCACCGCACGATAACTCCTGTTTTCACCGTCGAACAGACCGAGGGTCTGAGAGAAAGTAACAGTTTCCGTGCAGTCCGTATTTATATCGTTTTCCAGACTTCTGCTGTCAGTTATTTCACCGTCACGATAGAGATCCACAGTCACGGCCCCTGCAGGCTCAGCCCCCTCATTCGATATATTTACCGTAACATCGAATGCAACTCCGGTCTCTACCTTTTCAGGAACCCTGATCTCCGCAGCCACATCGCGCATGGGCTCGTCATAGATCCGGATATTATCATAAAGATTATATGCATATCCCTTGCATGTCGCGGCAAGACGTATCTGTATGTTCTTTCCTGCATATTCCGCCAGAGACACCTTCACCTTGTTCCAGCGTCCGTGTTGCAGACAGGAGTTATCTACATCGGCGAGTGGGATTTCCTCTCCGTTCGTCACGACCGAGACATTAGTTGTGTTGACATCGTCTGTCTCGCCCATGCCGGTAAGGCAGAACACATAGAACGACAATACAGGATTATCGCCTGTTATTTTGATTTTACCCGTTGTGAAGCGTGTCGACTGATCGAGGCCCGTATGTTCGACCACAAAATATTCATTGTCATGATCCTGTGCATAAATTCCGGGTATCGATTCGGAATTGAATATTTTCAGTTTGCCGTCGCCTCCGTATACGAGAAAATAATCCTTTATGTCCTGTGTGTTGGAATATCCGACCGGCATATCGTAAGCCGGCCCTGCCACTGCCATTCCGACAGATGCGGACTCCGCTCCGGCAGTCAGATTGAACGGACGCACACATAGGTATAGCATCTTCTGTATGTCGACAGGATCGGGTGTATATGAGAACTCTGTTTCGGAGACTGTGGCTATCTCATCGCCGATCGTCAGGGAACCTTCAGTCTGTGCAGTGGTATATACCTTATAACTGATGTTTTCCGGCTTGATCGGAGAACCGTCTGTCGCTGTTATCACCGGATCCCATGAAAACAGGAACGTGCCGGGTTCGGTTTCCACAAGCGACACCGATTCGGAGTCGACGGCCTGTGGCACTTTAGGCCCTATGAAAGTCGATACGGTGGTATACACGCCCTCCGTACCGTCGTTCGAGCAGGATACTATCGTATATGTATAAGTGCCGGCCTCCGGTATTCCGTTGTCTTCGACCGATGCTTCATTTCCGGCGGCTACACGTGTCTCTCCGACCGCAATGCCGTTACGAAGCACCTTTACTGTCATGTCGCCGGTCAGTACGCCGCCTGCAATATTGACAGAGGGAGCCTTGAACGAAATGACCGCCTTGAGATAGCCCTCGGCATCCGGAGTTACCGACGGATTGTCCACAACTGCAGGCATTGAACCGTCAACCGGAGCGGAGACAGAATACGAAGGAACATACATATACCACTCGTTAGCCTCGGAAACCGCATGGAATCCTATGTTATAGAGTCCGGAAGTCTCCGGTATGAAATAATCTCCGAGCTCAACAGGTTCAGTAGAGACAATATCCGTGACAGGAACCAGCTGACGTGTCATGGCTTCCGGAGTCGCACCCTGTCCTACAAATATTTCTATACGTTCCACATAACTGTTGTGATGTTCTCTGACCATGGCCGATATCCTGTATGCCTTGCCCGCTTCGAGACGTATCGCGGGCGAGAAGAGCCAGTCGTCTCCGGCATTATCGGAATCGTAGTTGTAACATGCGCCGAAGTTATATCGCCATGTCTTGCCGTCACCGTTGGCATCAAGTATCGAATGAATCGAGAAATTGTCTTCTTCGGTGAGGTCCATGGTAAATGGAGCTGTCAGTTCTCCGACCAATACGGCATTCGATGCTATTGCTTCTGACGATTTACCGCCATAATTGGCATTGACGCTATAGGAAATAATTCCACCGGTCGATGCCGGGACAGAAGTTGTATATATCGGGTCTGACACTGTCGCTATTTCTTCGCCTTCGGCCGAGAAAACGGTATATGTCACATCCGCGGGATTCAGATATCCTCCGTCGGCCGACTCCGTTACGGCATCCCATGTCAGAGTCGCCACATCATCCGCCCACGAGAGCATTACGCCGCCCGGAGCTTTGGGAGCCCCTTTGCCGACAAAGCATGACGCCTTTGCCTTGGGCGACGGTCCTGCTTCGTTCGATACGGTGGCAACGAACGAAGCGATGCCTGTCTCGTCAATCGTGACTGTCTCGTTGACCATCGAGCCGGACAAAGCCGTGCCTTCAAGCACACTCTCGCCATTGGCCAATACCGAGTAAGAGAAGGTTTCCCCCGTGGCCGGTGTGCCGTCGAAATGGGTGACAGGCATCGTCAGCTCTATCTCAACATCCATCGATCCGTTCTCACATGTCACATGCAGCTCCGGTGCGGCAGGTGCCTTGTCCTCGGCTATGCTTTTCGCAATGTGCAGACCGACAAATTCATTATGATCGGGAAATTTGACAAGCAGGGTGGATGCTCCTGTAGCGAGATCTATCTCGATAAGACCGGATTCTTCGTCAGTACAGTACGATTGGATATATGTGCCGTTTTTAGTATTGACACATCCTCCCTGAAAGTAATCAGCATACGGAACGTCCACGTTTCCTACAGAGGTAAGGTCACCGGTGGCCTTGTCTATTTTATACAATACCTTGTCGGTTCCCACTCCATAATATTGACCTGTCTCATCCACGCCTATGCTCATGAAGTATACATCGCAGGGAGCGATCGGAATGCTTGTCCCGTTTTCATAGTCCGCTTTCGCCCAGTTCCATGACTTTCCGTCTGCGGAGTTAAACACGCCATATATGTCGCCGGTCGTCGGGTCAAGGGCGACTCCCTGCGACATCACATCATAGTGGCCCTCGCCGGAAGATATCAGAGACCAGTCTGAAGTGTCGTATACATCAAACGATACATAATCCCAATAGCCCATGAAGTCTGTGTAATTGACTCCATAGAAACGACCTTCGCCGTTATCGATAGCCCCGTAGTTATAATTCTGATGAAATGAGGCGAGACGCTCGAAGCCCGTACCTGACGCAGGTATGGTGTAAAGTCCGTAATTTGAGGATTCCCAACTTCCCGCATACACCATGGTCCCCACGAGGTTTACAGTAGATGCAAGCGCATGTTCGGGGCTGGCCTTGCGGCATCCGGGCGCCGTCGCGGATCTGATTTCCGACTTCTCCCGACGGATACCGCCCGACACTGGTTCTTTGACCGATGGTCTTCCTCGGGTGGCGGCATGACTCTTTTTATCGATTCCGCGCAGAGAGATGAGATTACGGTTGCCTGAGGCATTATCCTTGCGCAGGGGAGTTCCGGCATACGAAACCG
>ERZ791744.228-NODE-228-length-66357-cov-17.938659_pt1 | contig 66357 bp, 63 predicted proteins | sample MGYA00510039_ERZ791744 | MGnify/ENA primary metagenome ERZ791744 (study PRJEB30046, sample SAMN00791969) | human gut metagenome | study: EMG produced TPA metagenomics assembly of the A metagenome-wide association study of gut microbiota in type 2... | reverse complement strand
GCAAAGTAACGGAAGAGTGGATGGCTTTACAATGTGTACTTTATCGGATGCTTACATAGTATTTATGCTTGCGAAAATTCCTTGATACGTTGTTCTTCACTTAGACGACATATCAATAATTGGCCGTTCTTTTCTGCCACAATATAGCCATCCAAGCCTTCCAATACCACTTTACGTTCATCAGCCACGTGTACCACGCAATTTTGGCATCCGAACAATTTTACATTTTCGCCTACTGAAGCATTGCCATTTTCATCCTGCGGCAGCAAAGTGTGCAGAGACCCCCAGCTTCCTAAATCACTCCATCCGAATTCGGCTGGAAGCACATAAATATCCTTTGCTTTTTCCATTACTGCATAGTCTATGGAAATCTTCTCACAAGTAGGGAAGAGACGTTTAAGTTCTTTTTGCTCTTTGTCGGTAAACAAAGCAGGTTCCAGTTCATCCATCACCCCGGCTATTTGCGGCGCGTATGTCCGGATAGCTGTTGTAATAGTCTCAGCATTCCATACAAAAATTCCGACGTTTAAAAAAGTTATCTGCTTTCACATGTTTTCGTACGGTTCTTTTATCTTATTTTTCTTGAATGCTTCTATTTGCAGGAATAAGTCCTATTAGAAAGTTGCTATTCCTTAACTCCTGTCTCCGGTCAAAATATTTAATAGCGAAGGAATATATTTTTTTAATAAGAGGAATATTGCAAGACAGATAATCGCACATATAAAAGGAGAAATGAGGTAGCGTAATATAGCTCCTATAGCATATTCTTCTGCTTTAAATAAGAAGTTTGTTACATAACAAACAAAACCAATTATTGAGAATTTAAAAATAACCATAGTATGTAATGCATATATAAAGAAACTGGTATTAGCTAAATGTGGATATACACGAAGATGTTTCGATGTCAATAGGCGGGGGGTAATACAAAATAAGAAGCCTAAAGCTGAAATGCAATATAATGCATTAAAAATACTTACATAACTTTTCGAATCAAATACAATGCACAAAATAAGACATAATGGAGTTATAATCCAATAGAACTTTTTCTGTTCCTCGAAGTATGATATCAAATTCTTTTTATTTAGACTTAGATAGGCTCCAAATGAGAAGAAAAAAACGCTTATTATAGAGATTCCTGGTAATGTGCAGATTGTAAAGATGTATCCTATTCCTAAAAAAAATATAAAAGAAAACTTTAGTCGTTTAATGAAGAAATAAATTAATGGGGAAAGTATTGTAATTATAATAAGATCACGTAAGAACCAAAGAGGAAGGAGAAAAGGTCCCCACATTTGTGTGCTCATTCCCAATAAATTGGTGCTTCCTTCTCGCCAAGTGGTTTGGCTCCAAAAGATGTCTAGCCAAGATTGTAATGTATCGTAGGAACTTAAAAAAGATGATAATTCATTCCATGATTTTGAAAATAATATGATTCCACCTAATTTTGATGCAATAAGGAAAAAAAAAGCCAGCAGATTCCATGCAATATATGGTAATAATAATGTTTTACTTCTTTTCTGTATCTTCTGTTTGTATGTACTTAAAGACCAATTTTTTGTTTTATAGAAAAAGAAATATCCCGAAGTGAAAAAAAAGAAAGGTACAGCTATATTGCAGAAATAAGTACCTGATTTTGCTATAATACTATATAAACTGTTCAAATTAAATTCATCTATATTTATAGACTGAATAGGTATAAATAAAGGTGAATTTTGTGGATTAACATGTATAAAGATAACGAGTATAGCTAATGGGAAACGTAAAAATTTAATAACTTGTGATTGCTGTTCGTTTTTATCTTGAGAAGATATACAAGCGTCCGTAAATAAATAAATTCTCATTATCTTAAATTTTTGACAAATATTATTAATTCTGTTTTCTTTGAACTCTTATTGTATTTAAATTCCTTTTCCTGGAGGTTTAGTCCAAAAGTGTAAACTCTTAGTAATCTGTTTGTTTATAATTAGGTACATATTGTTTTACTTGAGTTTATTATAAATGATAGATAATTGATTTGCAATGTTGTCCCAGTTATATTTAGACATATCATAATTAATAGTACAATAAGGATTGTTGATATTATTTTGAAGTTTATCTGCTAATTCATTGATGTTACCTACTTGAAAATATGCATTTTTTTTTAGTCCTACCTCAAGATTAGCTGGTATATTGCTTACAATAACTGGTAAGTGGTAACTCATAGCTTCCAATAAAGCTATAGGCAATCCCTCGTGTGATGAAGGTAGAACAAAGCATCTTGCATGCGTTAAAAGAGAATGAAGCTTTTTGCCTTTTATAAATCCTGTAAGTATCACTCCATGTTCTTGAGCAGTTCTTTTTAAACTCATGGAATAATCATCTTCAAAATCTGTATCACCAGCTAATACTAATTTACATCCTTTACTGTCGATTTTTGTAAAAGCTTCTACTAAATGGTGTAGGTTTTTTTCAGGAACAAAACGACACATACCTAGAATATATTTCCCTTTTTCAATTCCTAGTTTGTTAAAATATTCTGGATAATCACAAATTTCAGGATTAGGTACACCATTATATATTAAATGACAGTCCTTTCGATGATATTTACGAATGAGAATGTTATTAATCACATTTGAAATGACAATTACTTCATTAGCAAATATGGTTCCCATTCGTTCTCCTAGCTTTAACATTACTTTAGCTGCAAATCCCCATTTGTCGCGGTCGTAATCAGGACCATGATGAGTGAATACAACTTTCATCCCTAAAAGTCTAGCGAACGGTGTAAGTAGAGCTGGACCGATAGCATGAATATGAACTATGTCTGCTTTTAATGATTTTGCTTTTAGAATAGCTTTAAATGTATGAATTATTGCTTCAAAAGATTTTTTTTTGGGAGTCTCGATATCAATAAGCTTAACTCCTTTATATTGTGTAAATGAATCCTTTATGTAACTTTTTCTTCGAATAATTGTTACATCATATCCTTTATTTGCAATACGTGGAAAAAGTTCCTCACAGTGAGTTTCCACTCCTCCCATGATATTAGGAATACCTCTTGTCCCTGTTACTACTATTTTCATATAGAATAATTATTTACTTAAGCCAAAAAGAAATTTTGTAATATCCCATCGTTTTAATACATATTTATATAATATCATTGGCCCCATAATGCCACTCAGAATTATAATCAAGGCTTCAAGTGAGAAAGTATAAATATTTCCTTCGTTTAGTGATAATTTGGAAACTATAGCTTTTGTAAAACCTTCAAAAGTGGTATGAAATAGATAAATAATATATGAAGACGCAGAGATATTTAGTATTAAATTATTGTTCCCTATAGTTTTATATCTGCATATTAATTTAGAAATCTCAATAACAAATAATATTCCAAGGTAGGGTAATATGAAAGAAATAATTTTATATATTATTTCATTATTGTAATGATGAGATGGGTATGATAGAAAATAAACTTCAGCTATGATAAAAAGTAAACAAGTTAAAAATGTTTGGTAGGTGCTAGTTCGTGTTATTACCTTACTAAGGTATTTATTTTCATTAGTAAAAATTCCAAACATGAAAAATACTATCATTTTTTTGCATTGATTTATGCAAAACTCTTCAGGTAATGTGAAAGGAATAAATGTAACTATTAAACAAAGTAGAAAAAATAAAGAACGAATTTGGGGAGTTTTCATTAATGGTATTAACATAAATATCCACCAAAGAGCCCATATAAACCATAAAAAATAACCAGCTTCAGGTAGATAGAACATTTTAATGAATGATAAACTTGTTACAGGATTATCAACGCTCAGGTTACCTTGTGAAAGTATTTTTATGCCAATTATTATCAATGAAGTAGAGAAATAGGGAATCATTAATCGTTTAAATTTTTTTACGATAAATGATTTATAACTTATTTCCTTTTTAGTAGCTATATAAATATATCCACTTGCAAACATAAATAATGGCATATGGAATGTATAAATGATGTCATGTAACATTACATACCAAGAAGGAGAGTTACCAGGTATGTAATGTCCGATGACAACCAAAATTATACATATTGCTTTGGCTGTATCAAGCTGTATAATTCTATTCATGGTGTGTATTAGAATTTTTCTCTTAAATCACCTTGGCAGGGATCTTGACCGACATCACACCATTTTTTATCTAAACATGCTGGTTTTCCTTGCAAACTGCGGAGTTTATTCTTAATAGCCCATTTTAATGGGTATTTGATATATTTGTGCATAACTGGACTTGCAGTACCTACCATCCAACAATTCTTTGGGCACTTACGTACCATTGCACGTACTTCTTGTGCGCGGTCACTTTCCCAGATATCCATAAAGTTTGGAGTTTCATGGATGTTTCCCATTGATTTTTTCCAATATTTTTCTTCTAGTCCATTACACGGATATACGTCACCAAATGGATCGATAAAGAAGTTCGCGGAACCTGCTTCACAAGGTAACATACGGCGACCTCCTTCAATATAATTAATAAGTCCCATGTTAAACCAAGCACGGAACCAGCTTTTTGGATGCTTTTCTTTTAACTGCCATTCAATTAATTGTTCAAAATTCTTACATACTTCATCCTTATTAGTGATTACATTATCATCTTTGTGGAAATAGTAAGAGTTATGGAAAGCAGCTGTGGCAAATTCCATTCCTAATGATAACGATAATTGGTATAAGGAAAGCATATCAGCTGAATTATTATTCGAAACTGTACAGCCAAAACCGATGTCTTTTAGTCCCATTTGCTTTAAAGTAAGTAATGTACGAAGTCCTTTATCAAAGCCACCTGCATGCCCACGAAGTTCATCATTTTTTTGGCTTAGTCCTTCTATTGAAATACGAATCCCAATATTGGGGAATTTTTTAGCAAGTGCAATAACTTTGTCTTCGAACCAGCCGGATGTAGAAATTACAATGCGATCAGTATGTTTATAACACTCTTCCACAATTTCTGCCAAGTCTTCACGGATAAATGGTTCTCCACCAGTTAAGTTGATAAACTTTAAGCGTGGGAGTGTACGTAAATCTGATGCTTTGATTTCTTCATTTCTTTTAGTCGGATTAAACCAAATGTTACACATTTTGCATTTCATCGGACAACGATATGTCAGAATGATACTTGCGTCTGTTGGACAAGGAATGTTTTTATTAGCCATGATATGTTATTTTTTGTAGATTTCTAAAATTTTATTGTAATAATTTTCTGAGTTATATCTCTTTTGGGATTGATGGGCTATTTGAGAATAGTTAAAAGAATGTTTCCACATAACTTCTATTTTATTAGTTAAATCAATAGTATTTTTACTCTCAAATGTCATGCCAGTCACTTCCTCTTCTATTAATTCGGGTATTCCTCCTATGTTGGCTCCCAATATAGGAGTTCCTAAACATAAAGCTTCAATTACTGATAATGGGTTGTTTTCATACCATTCTGAAGGAATCACAGAGAAACGGGCTTTTTCAACCAAACTCTTTATTTCAGTCCATTGTTTGAAACCGACGAATTCAATATTAGGATTAGCTATACTTTTTAATTCGTCATAAAGTGGTCCATTACCAATAATTTTAAGTTTGTAAGGTAGTTGGTTTGCGGAAGCAATTAAGGTTTTAACTCCTTTTTCATGAGATAAGCGCCCAATAAAACAATAATAATCTTCTTTCTCAAAAGAATTCTGTTGGCATTTAGTTGTATCTATAAAATTGTATAGAGTAGTTAATTTCTCTGTGTTAAATCCACCTTGCAACATTTTTCTTGCCATAAATTTACTAGGGCATACAAAAACATCTGTACAGGCCTCAAGTCTTTTCATATTCCACATTTTAGCTTCTTGATAGCCAATTTGTGAGGCTAGTATAGAGTCTTTGATACATTTGTATGTTTTGCAGAACTTTTTGTTTCCTTTAAAACATTCTTCACAAATATTTTTTCCGTTGCGAAGGCAGTCATATCTAGGACATAGTAATTTGTAATCATGTAATGTCCATACAACTTTGATTCCTTTTCTTTTTGCTAATTCTGCAATGATAGGGGATAATTGTGTGTGTATGTTATTTAAATGGACTATATCAGGTTTAAAGTCACTCAATAATTGATTGAATTTCTGTTTAACTTCGTTTGAGCCAAAAGGGCGTGAAAATGCCATTAATTTACTCATGTTTTTGGGAAAATATTTCTGCCAAGGAGTTTCTATATTTTCAGGATAATCCATAGCAAAAATAGCAACTTTATGCCCATGATCTTTTAGTATTTGTTCTAAATTGAGCATATAGATACAGTCGCCACCACGACGGTAATAGAATTTGTTGGCTAAAAGTATATTCATTTTATATCTTTTAAGGCTTTGTTTAAATATTCTTCTGTCAATTCTCTTAATTGATTCAATCGTTCATCTACTTTATTATAATTGATGGATTCAGTTAATTGATTATAAAGGTTCTCATTATTACTGAATCTGCGATTAGTTAAAGAAAGGTTTTTGCATAGTGTATCTATACGAGAATTTTTAGAATGTTTAGATGTTTCATTATAACGATTAAAAATAACAAATGGTTTATGATGAATAATGGAAAATACGGAGCCATGAAAAGAGTCTGTGCAAATATATTTTGCACCTCGTAATAAGTTTAGAAAACGAGCTGGATCAACGTCATACGGTGCATAATCTCCAAAATTTTCATCACTTTCAATATATTGATCTAGATGTCTTAACGTCACTATTTTGCAATTTAATTTTTTTGCGGCTGCAGCTACCGCAATTCTATATGCTGGGGTATTACCTAAAAAATAAGCAAAAATATAAGGTTCTTCATACTCTTGTTTTATAGGAACTAACTTTTCCCATTCTATTGCATTGAAAAAGAATACAGGGTCAAGTATTGTTGGGACATCCCTTCCTGTCAGTTCTTTGACTATTTCACTACCTCTATTCTCTCTCATGCTAATAAATTCAATTCGATTAAGATATTTGCGCGTTCTTTGAACCTGATACCATGGAATGTATTTTACCCCAAATGATGAAGCTATTGATATTTTTCTAATATTATTAGGTACAAACATTAGATTGTAAAAATTAGTGGGTAACCCTGCTGGTGACCATAATTGATCACTTCCGCTAATTACTGCTGAATACTTATTTGCGCCTTTACATAGATTATTGAAACCAATAAAAGTCGGAGATAATTTTACGAATTTCTCATTTTTAAATTTATTGAAAGCTGTAACTCTGATAGCTTCATTTTTTTTGAATTCTGGATGTCTATGTTTTCCGATTTTTTTTAGAAAAGCTTCCTTTTTATCATTAAGTAGAATTGGATTAAATAAGCGTGGTATTTGCTTTACTTTTCCCCACACTGAATAATGCTTTTGATATTGTATCAGTTCATATTCTAATCCTCTTTTTTCAAGCATGGTTATTGTCGCAAATGCCTGAAGCATTCCTCCATAATTCTCATGGAAATATTTTATACAAACTCCTATCATATTTTCTATGTTTATTTTTTTATATTTTGGTTATATAGATAATTGATAATCCACCATAATGAAGGATGTTTTCCAATGTATCTTTGGATTTGGCATAATATTTCGGATAAATAATCTTTAAATAATGGTTTTTCAAGTTTAAAATCATATTTTACTGTTCTTTTGCCAATAAATTTATCTATATTTATTATAGCTTGTGCACGTCGTTGTTTAGGATATAACATTGTCTTTTGTGATTCATTTAGTGTGTTTGCATCTACAAGATTCATCGTGATATATTTTTCTTTAGCGGCTTGCTTAAATAATTCGTCGAAAAAATTGTTTCTTACAATCCATGAACTGATACCAACTTTATCTTCTGAAAATGGTGATATGTGTATATCTCCAAAGCATACATCCGCTAGTGCACCATAATGATCAATACATGTCAAACATCGCCGTGGTTTGAAAAAACTACGAAGGCTCCCATAATAATTTATATATGGTACAGAAATATTTTTTTTAGTAGAATTTATTGTTAGGTTACCGAGACATCCGTTGTCTCTATATGCAAAATAAGATATGTCTTTTTTCTGAATATTGTATTTCTTTAAAAGAAATTCTTGGGCATAATAAGTCCTATTTGAAGAACAATATATAGAGAAATATCCAATAACATTTTCTCTAAATTTTGTATCAATTTCTGCTCTTTTTCTGAATCCTTGTATATGACATGGAAGTCCTACTATAATATATTTACCCACCGAATTCTTTATTTGATTGCCAACATTGTGCAATGCTACAGGGCAATATTTTGAACTTCTAGCCTTTAAAATATCATCTTTTGTTTTTGCTATATATGAAATTGGTGTTATATGATCTGTTTCAGAAAAAGCTGTAACAACAACACCGTCTATAATTTTTTTTTCTAATAGATAAATTAAGAATTGACTAGTTATTCCTCCTGAAGCACTATGGTATCGTATTTCTTTGTCATTGCTATGTCCTGTATATAAAGCTATGTAATGTCCAATATATTTATCCTGTTTTTCTGTATTAAATAAATTTTCTGCTTTTGTTTTAATGTCTATACCGATTCCAGGACATACTTTTAGACAACGGCCACATTTATCTCCTAAACATTTTGTTTCATTAAGGATTGGGATATTTTCGCCCTTAACTTTTGTAATTTGTATAGATTGGGTTGGGCATACGTCTTCACATATTCCACAACCAGTACAAAGAGAATTATTTAAGGTGAGACTTATATTGTTTTTTTTCATATTGTATTGATGACTGTTATTGCATAATATAGTGAGTTTTAGAAATATTTTGTTGATGGGGTTTATTGTATATAAAAGATATATTATTGTAAGAATTTTAAGTTGTCACTTTCCATTTAATAATTTGTAAATTCCTAGTGAAAGAATATTTATTACTTTCCTAATACTTTATGATAAAAAGATATATATTCATTACAAGTTTTAGTTATGCTAAATTGTTCAATTTGAGATATTCGAGCTTTATATATATCATCATGACTTTCTTTATTTTTTAAGGCTTCTTTTATCGACTCTGAGAATGCTGAAGGCTCAAAACTTTTAGGAATCAATACTTTGTAAACATTACTGATATTTTTGTGCTGGGGTATTGGAGACAAAACACATGGTATACCATTAAAATAAGCCTCGAGCACAGCAATAGGTAAGCCTTCAAAAGTCGAACAACTTAAGAATAAATCCGCTCCATTTTCTATGGCTGAAACATCAGAACGCAGCCCTAAACAATGTATATTGGGGTAGTCTTTAAATTCCTCTATATTTATATATCCCGTTCCATAGTTTCCACCACAAATGCAAAAATGTAAAGTTTCATCCTTGATGTCATCAATTATTTGTTTGATGAAGATGTAATTTTTTTGGGGGCGTAAAGAGCCCACTGAAATTATTATTTTATCAGAAGAACTTAAACCTAATTCCTTACGAAGGTCTACTATTTTTTTACTGTGTATTATATCTCGTGAGATTCCGTTATCAATGGGAATCATTGTTTTACTATTTTGTGTGCGCATTGTATATGCTGCATGTGAGCAGAAAATGAGAGGTTTTTTAGAACATAGAAATTTTAATGGTATAGACCATATTTCTGGTGCGTTATGTATCGTTATGATTTGTTTGGTATTTTGTGCAAATACGGCAATTGCACCGTATTCATGACTCATTTCTCCATGTGTGTTAACTATATCTGGTTTTATTTTTCTTACGATGTCTCTACATTTTAGTATTGTCTTAAACATAGAGTACTTATTGTTACGTATTTTGTTTAATCTTACAACATTTATATTGTAATCTATTAAAATCCTTTCAAGATGTTCGCAATATTCATAATCGTATTTTTCGATTACTATTAGTGTTACTTGGTGTTTTTGTTTAGCTTGTGCAGGTAGTAGAGATAATAAAAAATTCTGTATGCCTCCACCTCTTAGGCAATTGCATATATGTATAATTTTCATTTGATACTAAATTAGTATATTATCATTTGTATAAACCTCTTTATATTAAATCTTTATCGCATTGACAACTCTTGTAGAAGTTGATGTATTTATCAGCAATTGATTCCCAAGATCTATCACCATTATAATATTGTTTTTTTATGTATTGTTGCATGTCTGCATATAATTTTCTATTATCTAAGATATTAATGATTGCATTTGATAGTGCTTTTATATCTTTTGGAGGTACTAATACTCCACTTTTTTCATTATCAATCATTTCAGATAATCCACCAACATTACTGGCTATGACTGGTTTACATAAACTATAACTTGTCATTATTACTCCACTTTGTGTTGCGTCAGTGTAGGGACATACGGAGATACTACATTTTTGTAATAATTGAGCTAATTCTTGCATTTCTATATATCGGTTCTGGATATTAATCCAATTATACTGTCTATAAGGCTCGATGTCAAAATAAATTTTGCCTCCACCAGCAATTGTTAGTGAGGCATCAGGGATATATTTTCTTACCTCTATCATAGCCTGACATAAATATTCTATTCCCTTATAAGGAGATATACGACCAAAAAATAATACGTTATGAGGATTTGAGGTTATATTGTGTTTTGTAAATATCTGTATATTATCGTATATGCCAAGACGATTAATAAGTATTCGTTTGGGATTTAATTTATAAGTTTGGCAGAACTTATCTTTCTGTTTGTTATTTAAAAGTACGAAATATTTAACTAGTTTCATCGCAGCTTTATAATTAATTGATTTGCGAGTGCTAGTTTCACCTGAATGAGGAAATGGGTCATGAACAGTAAGTATAAGTTTTTTTCTGAATAAATAATATAGTGATATATACCAAACATTAAATATGTTGTCTGTGTGAATAATATCAAATTTCTCCTTATAAATAAAACAAATGACTTTGAGCAGTAATTTAAATGCAGAGAACGAAGAGTCTTTTGGTGATATCTGATTTATAATAAATGTTTTATTTAAATCCATATATTGTTCGTATACCTTTAACTCAGGATAATAACTAGCAGGTATGATGGAGTTTTTTTTAATTTGTTTTTTTATATTAAAAAGTGTGCTTTTTAAATTATATGGAGTTAAATGAATTAAATATGTGACATCATTTCCTGCTTTTTGCAATGATTTTATTAGAGGAAAATCGCAATCAGCAAAAGGAGGTGAAGAAATATATAGTATTTTCATTTTTTTTTATATTTATCTATTTTGTAAACATAATATTATGTTATCCATCATTTTTTCATATATACTTGTCATTTCTTTGCTTTTAGCAAGAACATCTTGTTTAGGGAAAGATTCTATCTTATTTACGATATAGGATGAATCTACACGGCATTGTTCGCCATCTATAGAAGCAATATATTCTTGAAGACCAAATATTTTAAGAATATCATTGACTTTGCTAGAACCATCATTTTTATGGTGTCCCCAAAAGTCACGAGTTCCCCAATGATCAATACTGAAACATGGCACACCATTATGAAGGCATACTACAATAGGATGCATATTGCTTCCAACATATGCAGATGTATATTTTAATAATCCATACCAATCTTCAGGGGGCAATGGAATATTTATTTCCTTTTTAAATGGATGCTTGAATTTAATACCAGTAGGCATAGTAAATGCAATACATTCTAATCCTCTTTCTGCAAATTCTGTTTTGAGTTTAATTAATTGTTGTTCTGATAGGCTTTGAGTATGTAAGCTTACTAATACATATTTATTAGGTAAAGAATACTTTTTGCGTATTTCTGCTTCAGTAGGAATAAATTGTCCTGCATTTTGGTTAAAAGCAAAAACAGGATCTGGGGTTATTTGAACATCTATAGTATTTGATATTGTTTGAAACATTTTTTTAGTCCATTCATCTCTAACTGATATATATTTCATTCTAGTTAAAGCTTTCTTCATTTTATCTTTTAAAGATTTAGAAAAAAACTTGTATTCTGAGTTTTGGGAGGACACTGACATCATAGCTAAAGGTATTGATTCTGCTATATCAATTCCCCAAAAACAGTTTGGGAAAGTAGTCTCTGGTAATGTTTTTGTTATGTAGAAAGGTTTACGTCTACCTTTTCGAATACGCGCCAATAACGGATGGTGTTGTACTACTGCATCAGAACCTATTATAATTGCTTCTATATTATATTTTTGTATAGCTACTGTTATATCAGTTCCACTGTGACATACTTCTGTCTGGTTGGGAGTTATCCTTTCTAGAAATTTAAGATGCTCTTGGGATTGAGCGTTGTTGTTCCTCTGTTTACGATTTAATGATTCTTTTGATTCATAATAGATGAGGACGGGGATGTGTCCTTTTTTCATTAAATTGTAGTATGTAGAAACAGCTTGTAGATTTGCACCAAAATTATTTACTTTATAAAAAGTTAGAATTCCAATTTTCATGTTGTGATTAGTTTTATTTAATTGTGATATATATTTGCTGCCTTTTTTAGCTTAAAATAATGCCAAATAAATATAAGTGTAATAATCGTTAAAAAGGCATCTCTATCTTGGAGTGAAAATAGAAATACTCCTTTGATAAAAAATAATGAGATGAAAGTAATCAGAATGTAATAACCAATTCCTTGTTGAGAACAAGGACGAATTATTCTTCTTAAATATATATTTGATATAATGGCAATAAATAAAGTAGCAATTTTTCCGAATTCTATAATAAATCCACCAACAAATGTATAAAAGAATTGACCAGATACTCCCTTGGTTGCTTTTTCAATATATTCCCATTTTTCTAATGTTGTTTCAAAGGGAGCAACTCCTAAAAGATTATTTATGTATGAGAATATATAAGCATTTCCACCTGTATGTCCTTTTATATCATAAAATAATAGTCCATTAAAATTGTTCATAGCCTCGCCAAAGTATTTGTACAGAAAGAAAGAAAAGTCAAATTTTCCGAAACGTCCAAGTGATATTACAAGCATGAATGGAATAATAATAATGGCCATTGAAATCGCTATAATAGATAGTATCTTTTTTTGTTTCTGGCTGATATTATGGTATAAAAGAAACAATATAATAGCGCAATATACGATTAGAAAAAAAGTTTGTCCTCGGCTTACAGCTATTAGTACATTTATAAGAGAATCTAGTATGGTTGTTATAGTGAAGAACTGGATGATTTTTCTATCTTTATTCCAGCAAAAGTACATTAGTAAGGCCAACGCTATATTGAAGCTAGATAGGGGAGTTAATACCCATCCTTTTACTTGAGCTAGAATAGGGATACTGTATGCTGGGATGTTGGTTGTTTCCTCATAAGAAAAATCTTTGTATGTAGTAATATTCTGTTGATTTAATGACAATACATCTTTTAGTGCTGTTAAATCGACTAATATTGATAGTGTTTGAAATATGATTGTGAAAATCATATATTTTCTTATAAAACCATAGTGTGTGATAATGATAGAATTTTTTGATAAAGGTTTTATTTGGAATAAGGGACTGATAAATAAATAAATAACAAGTAAAAGGTATAAATACGCTGATAATTGTTGTTTACTATAGTGTATAGTCGTTGAATACATTGGCTGCTGAATAAAGATAAAAGTACACCATGCTGAGACTGTAAAAATACCCCAAATAGCAAGGCCTAAAGATACTTTATTCTTTAAAAGATAATAGATGAAAATTATAGAATAGGCTACGGCATTATAAAAACAGACCTGTTCAGAATTCATGATACTTTTTTGTTAAATGAAGAAAAATATATGTATAAACTATTTGGATCCTAATAAAATCGTTTTTATGGGTTTCGCATAGGATATAATATTTTCTAGGACTAGTGATAAACCAATTGCAATAAAACTTAAAATAGAATGATAAACTAATTGTAGTGTGATACAGGTTACAGGGGATTGCGTGATAATCCATTCACCCACAATAGGAATTTGTATGACGAATAGAATGTGAAATATATAAATACTAAGACTTTTAACACCTAATATCTGTAAAACTTTTATGGGGGTAGTTCTATTCTTAAAGTAAAGAATAACAGCTAATGAACCAATTATTGGTAGTACGTATTCGTTGATTTTATTTATTAAAATATAAAGTGCATTTTCAGCGGTTATAAATTCAAGATATCTCAAACTAAATAGAACTCCAAAAGTTATATAGTATAATGAAATATATTTTAATTGAAAAAGAATGTTTGTTAATTTTGTATATTTTCGAATAAATATTCCAAAGAAATACGCAGGGAAGAATATTAGGAATTTGCATACTTCTATATTGTAGATTTTGTATTGCTCATTGAACAAAATTTTGAATAGAATAAAGTATACGAATATTATAACGATGTCTATAGACATTTTTTTGTTTTTATTTAGAAATGAACTTGTATAATGAAATAAATATCCACTTATACATAATTGCCATAGTGAAAGGAGAAACCAATATCCGTAATATCCTTTAATATATAGCATAATAAACCCTGTTGTTATCCAGGGGATTAATAATTGCTTGCTTCTTCTGAGTACTTTATTAAGATATTGTTTATTTGTAGGTGCCTGTGTTAAATATCCTGAGATTAGGAAGAATAATGGCATGTGAAATGAATATATAATTTGATTAAGTAATCCTGCTATCGTATTTCTTTCAGATTGTTCTGGGCTGAATAACAAAACGGATTGATAATCATCTAAATTCCATGCAATACAATGAGCAAATACCATTAAAAATATTGCTAAACCTTTTGCTGAGTCTAGGAATGCCATTCTTTCTTGTTCCATAATCCGAATGTGATAAGTGTTTTTTTGATTGTTCTTTTAAAACGTTTATAGTATGAATCTGTAAAGTATTTCCAATAAACGTACTTGAAACCTCTCTTTTCATAATCACTCCAGAATTTCTCTCTTTTTATATTGGATGGGGTTGGCATTAATAGACAAGGTTGCTTAGACTCTTCTTGAGAAATATCCCATAATTTTACTGAGTTTTCAATGGCTTTTAATATTTCTACTCCTTTCTTTGTATTTACTAGGCATAGCGAAGTCCCATCTTTAGAGTAAATTTCTGGTCTTTTGTTCATGTCATCCCAAAAGTCAGCAATTGTTAGATCGCTACATCTGTTATAGTTTGTGAATTTACACTCGTGACATGAAGGGCGATCTATTAATTTAGAGAAAAAAAGACGTCCCCATTTTTCTATTTGAGGGGGATTTATTATATATTCGCCGTTTTGTAGATGAAATCTATAGGAAAAATAATGTCCCCATCCGTGTGGACGTTTATAACGCATATCTATAGCTTCTACTGGAACTTTTAATTTATTGGAACAGTAATTAATATATTCTTTAAAAATTAATGGACTTGGAACTGCATGGCATACTAAGTCTATAGTAATAAGATTATCGTAATTCTTTTGCAAATAAAGATTCAAACCGTGTACTTGACATGGGGTTCCTGTAAATAAAACTAGTCTTCCGGTCTTTAAAATACTTTTGATTTGCGGAAAAATACCTAAAATATTACTCTGAGAATATTTAGAGCCCATGAATTCTTTTACATCATGTAGTGTCTCTGCAAAATCATGTATTACAGTAGCTGTTTTTGTATATTTAGCTCCACATACTATTCCACCATTGTTTATTACGTAGTATGCTATTGCTATGAATGCTCCTCCACTAGAACTTTGACTCAGCAACTCTGTGTCTTTATGCCTTAGCGCTTTGTATTGTATCTGGTTGGGCAATAATTCTTTATCTTTTCGTTCTAGAATTGGGCATACTCTTTCGCATAATCCACATTCTATACATAAGTCTTTATCCACAATGGGATATAAAAACCCTTCTTTATCAGGTGTCATTTTAATTGCATGACGTGGGCATATATTAGTGCAAGCAGTACATCCACAACAATTTACTTTGTTTTTTACTTCGATCATTTTCCTTTGATAATTTTGGTCTTAATTGTGTTTATTTTTTGATGAATGAATTGTTTTTCTTGACGGTTGCAGCCAATGAAATAAATGCTAGTAATTGTGCAAACAACTGTAGCTAGACTAATAATAATGAAACTTATGAATGATTCATTAATGCATTGTACACTGATATAGGGGATTATTGTAGCAGTTATACTAACTATAATAATGTTCAGATAAACCTTCTTTAAGTATTTCTGTATGGAAATGCCAATCATACCTTTTAATAACATCAATCGTGCTGCTAAACAACATTGTGAGATACCAATTGCAACTATAATAATAACTTCTGGAAAGAAGCCCAATTTTAAAAATATATATGATATCGGTAGATTCATCATTTGCAAACCTCCAACAATAATCTGATAATTGCGAATCTTTCCAGTTGCCAACATGGCTGTTATCAAGGGCTGCGATATGGACTCGCTCATAGCGAATATTAAAACTAATTGTACAAACAAAACTGTATGTTCCGGTACAATTTCTAGCCATAATGCTAAAATATAGTGTGTGTTGATTAATATCGGTAATGATAATAACAACAGCATATAGAATGAAAGACGAGCTCCCTGAAAAATTAATGATGTCATATATTTTTTATCGCCCGCTGCGTATGATTTAGTAATTTGTGGATTTAGTGCAGTCATGAAATTTATCACAAATTGGTTTACTGCATTATTTACTTGAAAAGCTATGCCTCTAGCTGCATTTGCTGTTGGTCCACAAAATAAATTTATTACTATGTTTCCTCCTTGATCTCGAAGTACCCCTGAGGCTGCCCCTATGAAATTCCATCCTGCAAAACTGAACATTTGTTTTAGTAATTGTTTGTCCCATATAAAATGGTATGCACATTCGTGAAAATGCCGTTTACAATAGTATCCATAAGTGATGCGTATAAGAAGTGCTATTACGCACATCAGGACAGCGTAAAATATAAGTTTATCAATGGGTGAAATAACAATAAGATAAACAATAGAGAGTTTGCCTATAGCCTCTAATATGCTAATATAAGCAAATGCTGACATCTTTTCATGAGCAATAATACATGCATTGTAAGGTACGCTAATCAGATTGATAGCAAAAGTAAAGATTGAAAATTGAAATACCCAATTCGCGGCTTCCATTCGTGTCTCCGGGATATTCATTTTGCTATTTAAGAACCAAAGACCTATTGTTTCTGCTAACATGATAATAATACAAGCTAGTGCTGCTTGAATCGTAATGGCAGAAGAGAAGATTTTGTTTAACTTTTCTTGATTTTGTTTCCCTAACTCATAAGTAATAAATCGACTAATAGCTGTAGAAAGTGATCCTGAGAGTACTGAAAACGTTGCAACTACTCCACCTACTACATTGTAGATACCAAAATCTTCTACTCCTAAGGCTTTCAGCACTACACGTGAAGTGTATAAACTGACTACCATAAGAAATAACATCCGACAGTATAATAATAGTGTATTTTTAGCTATCCGTTTATTATTTTCTGAGGTGTTCTTCATGTTTGCTTCTTTTATAAATATACAGAGAGAATTAATGTTGATTCTCTCTGTAGTTGAGGCTCGATTATTTTATATTACTTTTTTTTCTTTTCTGCCTCGTATCCGTAACCATATCCATAACCGTAACCGTAACCTTTGCCGTAACCGTACTTTTTACCGTAACCATAACCATAGCTATTTTTACGTTTGCTCATATCAATACCATTGATAACGGTAGCCAGTTTCGGGAACTTATGCTCGTTCTTTAATACATTGATGTATTCATAGCCGGCTTTCGGAGTGACATCGGCGCGGCAAACGTACACACACATATCGGCTACGCGGCCAATGATGGCGGTATCGGTTACCATACCGATAGGGGCGGTATCCAGAATGACGTAATCGTAACGGGATTTCAGCTGGTTAATGGCGTTGTCCAATACATCGCGGGCTACCAGTTCGGTGGGGTTAGGAGGTACGGGGCCACCAGGCAGGATATCCAGGTTCGGGCTGATGTCCGAACGTTGGATCATGTCGAAGAGGTTCACATTTTCGGGGTCACTCAGGTAGTTGGTAATACCTTCGGCGCGGCGGATCAAGTTGAATACCTTGTTCAAACCGGGCTTGCGGATATCCATACCGACTACGATGACTTTCTTACCCAGGAATGCCAGACTGACGGCCGTGTTTCCTGCTACAAAGGACTTACCTTCACCGGGCTGGGTAGAGGAGAAGAGAACTACTTTGTCATCCTTGCCCAGCATAAAGAGCAGGTTAGTACGCAAGCCGCGGAAGGTCTCTTCCATAATGTCGTTTTTGTTTTCACGAATCACAATGGCACCTTTCTCCGGGGTAGCACACTTGGGTAATTCAGCCAAAATGCCCACATTGGTGATGCGTTCCACATCCTCGCGGTTCTCAATTTTGTATTTCAATAAATCGCGCAGGTACACAAAACCTACTGGAATAGCTAACCCAATGACGAGGGCAGCCAAAGCTACCATTTTCTTTTTGGGTGATACAGGGTCTTTGTCCGGCAAAGCTTCTTCAATGATGCGTCCGTTAGTAGCGGTGGCTGCCAGAGTAATGGCATTCTCTTCGCGCTTCTGCAACAGCATGATGTAAAGCTGTGCCTTGATTTCCTGCTGACGGGCTATGCTTAAGAATTCTTTTTCCTGTTGCGGAGCATTGCTGATACGGCCTTCAAACTTCCTTGCCTGGCGCTCCAGATCATTTTTTGTAATGTGGAGTCCTTTCAATACGCTGGTCACGGTGGTCTGCACATTGTGACGGGTAGCTTCAATCCCTGTATTCATATTGACTACGGCGGGGTTGGTTTCGGATGAAGTCAGCAACAAACGTTTGCGCTCAATCAGCATCGAATTGTATTTGTCAATAAGCTGGCTTAAATCTTTATCCTGTAAACCGACATTAGCCGGAATCACTTCGTGGGCATTTGCCGGATTATTGATGTAATCGCGCAAGAATTCTACCAAGCGGATTTGAGTTTGGTTCTCAATGCGAAGTTGCTCGTATTTGGAGTTTTCTTGTAAAGCTAATTGAGCATCGCTGGTCAAATCAGTTAGACCTGCTTTTTGCTTGAAATCTGCTAACTGGGTTTCGGTAGTACCTAATTCCTGATTGATAATCTGTATACGGTCTTCGATAAATTCAGCCGATTTCATGGCCACTTCGTTCTTTTCATCATTGGCGTCCTGATTGTAGAAGGACACCAAACAATTAATGAAATCAATCGCTCGCTGGCGACTGGTATTTTTTACGGCCATTTGGGCAATGGTGGTTGTCTTGGAAGTGGCTTCTACACTCAAGCTTTCGCCGTATGCCTTGGCTACGGCTGTAGGTGAGTTGATATAAGTTATCAACTCTAGGTTTCCCTCGTTTTCTTTCCGCCATTCGGTCAGTAAAGAATCTTTAGCGGTTACGCTGATTACACCTACTGGAGTGGGGAAGACAGCTGGTAGCTTGTCAAAAGACTTTTCAATTTCAAAATCTTCTTCATTTAATACGTATTCTGCTTTGGCTTTCAGATGATTATCAGGAGTGTAGGTAAGATGCAACTTGACGCCTCCCTCTAGTTTGTCTGCTTCTTCAGGGGACATGTATACCTCCAATGGAGAAGTCTTGTAAAGTGTGGTATTATAGCCAAAGAAACGTTTTTCTCCGGTAGAAATGTACAATCCTAAATTGGTAATGACTTTTTTAATCAGTGTACGTGATTTGAGTATTTCTACTTCATTGTCGAAGTTGTTACTCATAGAGAAGCCTCCCATGCTTTGCAGGGCTTCCAAGGCACCACTGGCTGCTCCCATGGAGCGGTTGCGTGATTCGTCTTCCTTGATCAGCACGCTGGCAGTCACGTTATACACCGGTGCCTGATAGCGCAAGTACACAAAGGCCAGCACCAGACATACCAGTACGCTAACCACGAACCAGGGCCAGTACACCAGATACTTGAAAATGATTTCGTAAAGATTGAACGAGTTTTCTTCCGGATTTTCCGGCGTCATATTGTTGGTTGTTTGTTCAGTCATAATAGCTATATGCGAAAAGTTAGTGAATGGATTAGCGAAGGATATTGACAATCAAGCTGGCAATGGATACCAGGATGGAAGTGGCCGAAATAACGGTGGTAGTGGTGTTACCGATGTCAGAGTTCTTGGCCTTGGTCTTGTTCGGAGTGACATAGAGGATGTCGTTCTGACGCAGGTAGAAGTAGGGCGACAGCACCAGGTCGCTCTTGGTCAGGTCGAGTTCCTTGATTTCGCGCTTGCCGTCGGCGTCTTCACGAATCAGCTTCACGTTGGTACGCACGCCATACACGGTCATATCGCCCGCCATGGCCAGGGCTTCCAGCACGTTCACTTTTTCGTTGCTCACGGTGAAGGTCCCCGGACGGGTTACTTCACCCAGCACGGAAATCTTATAGTTGGCCATTCGCACGGTCACGATGGGCGCTTCTTTCAGATAGGGGGTCAGCTTTTCACGAATCAGGTCTTCTGCCTGGTTCTTGGTGAGTCCGCCCACCTGCAGACGGCCCAGCACCGGGAAGTCGATTTCACCCTTGTTATTCACCAGATATTGCTGGAGGGTAGGCTGCGTGGTGGTGTTGATGTTGGTGAGTGCGGCATTCATCGGAGTTTGCACCGTCAGGTTGAACGGAGCGGATGCCTGCGGGTCGGTGGTGTTGATGGTGATGCTCAGCAGGTCTTTCGGCATGATTTTGGCATCGTAGAGCGGAATCTCTTTTCCGTAGTTGTTTACCACTTCAGGGTCTTGCAGATAAGGTACTTTCTTGTAAGAAGTACATCCGGCTGTCAGCGTCAGTGCGACCGCCAGGCAGGCAATTTTGTGTAATCTCATATCTCTTTACGTCTTTAAATTTCCAGTCGTTCAGGGCGTGCTTCGCCGTTACCGCTCCCATGCACAAGGCCGGGAAGGTAAACTCTTGTTTTTTGTAATAGCGCTGCAAAAGTAATATTTATTTTGTTGGAAAGCAACGTTTTTGCGTGGTTTTCTGCCCTCTGGGGCATGGATATGTATGTTTGTACAAAAAAACGCGGGTGTGTTTGTGTAAAAATGCTTCGGCGTTTGAGGGAAAACGTACTTGCGTTTCGGGTGAAATGCACTTGCGTCTGAAGGGAAACGTGCTGGCGTTTCCGAAAAAGGCGGTGCGCGGGAACTTGAAAAAAGACGGGAAAATTGCTTAGAAAAACGGGTGAAAAACTTGCATATCTCATTGAAAATGAGTAAATTTATAACAATAAATTAAAGAAATAGAATATGAACTACATGCAACAGAAAACGAGATTCGGGACGGCGGCGGAGGTGGAAGACGCGCCGTTCCGCCCCAGGGTGTACCGAAAAACGGAGCTGGCCCAGCTGTATTTTCCGCAGGCGGGCAAGAAAACGGCCTTGCAGGGACTGGCCCGCTGGATCAAGCGGTGCACCGAACTGGAGAAAGCGCTCGAAGCGGCGGGCTATGACAAAAACCGGCGGTTTTACCTGAAGCCGGAGGTGGAGCTGATCGTAAAATTTTTAGGGGAACCGTGAGCGGAAATTCTGCCGGCTTCAGCCGGATTTTCTGAAAAATCTTCGCCCTTTAAGAGGGGGATTTAATTAATAAAATAAAGGTGGGCGCGTGGGCCTGGTTCAGAAGTCTGACTTAAAATCTGTTAATTGGTTTTTAACCTGCTGGAAGCGTGTGTTTTGCGCGGAAAGGGGTGTGAAGAATACCCTGCGGAGTTTTTGCAGGTGGGTGGAAACACCCTGGCATACAGGGCGGAAGCCTGCGGAGGGCTAGAAAAAAATTTTCTGCAAAAAACTTCCGAAATATTTTTGTATTAGAAAATTTTTGCCAACCTTTGTTGCGAAAAATGAAACAAAACGGTTTCGAATGAAAGAAAAATGTTTGAAAAAACAGTTTTATAATTTCTAATTGAAAGTCTAAAAATCTTTTCTGCCGTTCGTTATTGTGTTTATTTCTGTGACCTGTGAAAGTATGGTTTTTTCACGGGCTGGGAGAGATATGCTTATATTTAAATAAAATAACATGAAAAGTATTAAAAATTTGAGTGATGATTTCAAGGGTATGGGAACTGGCGGTTACCTGGTGGTGCCGCGGAATTTACTGGGGCGCGTGCTCGATACGGGCACGCCCTTTACCCCGGCACAGGCGTATATGTACCTGTATGTCCGTTGTGAGTTTTGTAACCGGAAGGGAAAGGAGGCGCTGAAGCGGGGGCAGATGACTTGCACCTCGGGCGAACTGGCCGACCGCTTCATGTGGTCGAAGCATGCGGTGAGGGACTTCCTGCGTACGCTGCGCGACCTGGGCGTGCTCGAGATGGAGGTGGTGCCGGGCGTGAAGTCGAAGCTGACAATGTGTTTCTATGAGGCGCTGACGGGCGGACAGGGCAGGCCGGTGGAACCGAAGGAGAAGGTGGCTTTCTTCGATTTCTGGAAACGCTACTATGCGTTGCTGGAGCGCGACGGCACGGATTTCTATCCGGCGCTGTCGGAGTGGAACCGCATGACGGGAAGGGAGCGAAGGCTGGCCATGAAGCATATAGAGCGTTATTTCCGCTCGCTGAGTGATATGCGCTTTGTGAAAACAGCCATGAATTATTTGCGTTATAAGGCATATCTGATGCCGGAAGATATTGAACAAAATACAATCTTAAAATAAAAAACCATGAAAGAGACTTTGATGAATGATGAGAGAAACTGTTTTGGGTTGAATTTGCTGCATGCGGAAGAACTGGAGGATGCAGTGGTGGGAGCTGCCATGCTGGAAACGAATTCACTGAACGAGATTATCGGATTTGTACGCCCGGAGATGTTCTACAAGCAGGACAACCGCTATATCTGGGAGGCCATCGAGGCGCTGGTGAAGGCGGGCTTGCAGCCTGACTTGCTGATGGTGGCGCATAAGCTGGCCGAGATGGGACGGCTGGAGGAGGCGGGAGGCCCGTACGGGGTGACCAGGAAGACGAGTAACCTGGCCAGCTCGGCGCACCTCTGGGAGCATGTGCACGTGGTGTATGAGTTTTACCTGCGCCGCTCGGTGGTGGAGAGCCTGGCAAAGAGACTGGGGGCTGCTGCCGACCGGACGCAGGATATCTATGAGGTGCTGGACGGGATGATGCACGACCTGATGGCGCTGCGTGAGGGCTCGCCGCTGGAGGATCACCTGACGAACATGAAGGGGATGATGGAGAAGACGTGTGCCCGCATCGTGGACCGGGTGAGCCGTAGCGTGAACGGGGTGACGGGCATCCCGACGGGGATTCCGGAGCTGGACCGCATGACGGGCGGATGGCAGCCGGGCAACCTGATCTTTACGGCGGGACGGCCGGGACTGGGCAAGACGCAGCTGGGGCTGAAGTTTGCGATGCATGCCGCGGAGAAGGGCTACCGGGTGCTGCTGTACACGCTGGAGATGATGACCGAGGAAGTGGGCGAGCGTGTGCTGATGATGCGTGTGCCCGACTTGTATAAGAAGGTGAAGAGCGGTTACGTGACGAGTCAGGAGGTGGAGAGCCTGGTGGATGTGGCCAAGGGGATGGAGGATTGCCGCCTGATGGTGGACGACACGCCGTATGTGAGCATCGACCAGCTGTGTGCCGGAGCCCGGACGGTGAAGTCGCGCTGGGGACTGGATATGGTGATTGTGGACTACCTGCAACTGGTGGGAACGAACGTGAGGGCCGGACGGAACCGGGAACAGGAGGTGGCGGAGTGCTCGCGACGGCTGAAGGCGCTGGCCCGTGCGCTGGAGTGTCCGGTTATCGTGGCCTGCCAGCTGAACCGTCAGGTGGAGCAGACCTTTGATCACCGGCCGGAGCTGAAGCATTTGCGTGAGAGTGGTTCGATTGAGCAGGATGCCGACCTGGTGCTCATGCTGCACCGTACCGACCGCAACGGGGATGCAAAGCGCTGCGGACTGATTGTGGCAAAAAACCGGCACGGCGAGGTGAGCAAGCCGAATTCCTGCATGGAAGTGGAGCTGTTCTGACGGTCTTGAAATTTTTATTTCTTCTTATTTCTTCGTATGTCTTCATAAGTCTACACGGCGGGAACGGCGCGTCGTATCTTTGCCTTTGTAAACGAAAAACAATGGATAATGAATAATGAAGAATGAAAAATGAATAATGAGGGATTGGCGCGCGTTTCCTGAAATCATCAGTCTTCGTTCTTAATTTTTCATTCATTGGTTCTTCGTTTTTAACTTTTAATTATTAACTATTAATTGTTTGACTTATGAAAAAGACAGTGACTTATTCAGTAGTAGGACGTGTGAACCCGGCAGACCGTGAAAGCGGTGAAGTGAAGTATTATGCACAGTCGCAGGCTCGCGGCGAGATGGGCATCCGTGAAATAGCGGAACGTATCCACCAGATGTGTACCGTGACCCGTGCCGACGTGATGGCGGTGCTGACGGCACTGGAAGACATCGTGTCGGAAGGCTTGCAGGGCGGTGAAATCGTGCGACTGGGCGAACTGGGCTCGTTGCAGCTGAGCTTGAGCGGCGGCGGTTCGGACACGGAAGAGACTTACACGGACGCGCTGATTGACAAGGTGCGTGTGTTGTTCCGCCCGGGCACGGTGATGCAGGAGGCCATCGGCAACCTGGCTTTCGAAAAGGTGCCGGTGAAGTATAAGAAGGAAGAAGAAACCGACGAAGGTCTGGGGGCTTAATCTTAATGAGGTGCAGTGAGAAATGACGAGGGTAAAATGGATTGTGGTCAGGGTACTGAAGTGTATTCTCTGCCTCCTGACCGGGAGAAAACCGGATTGTGATGAGAAAAATTGACATGATTGTGATTCATTGTACAGCAACGAGGGCGGATAGTCCGCTCTCGCCTGCTGAACTGACCAGGATGCACCGGAAACGGGGCTTCAAGTGCTGCGGTTATCATTACTATGTGCGCACGGACGGAGAAATCTGCACCATGCGTCCGGTGGAACGGGCCGGGGCGCATGCACGGGGCTACAATGAGCGGAGTATCGGCATCGCGTACGAAGGGGGACTGGATGAGCAGGGCCGCCCGGCAGATACGCGCACGGAGCTGCAGAAGCGTTCGCTGCGGATTCTGGTGAGGGTGCTGAAGGCGGATTTTCCGGGCATCACGCAGGTGGTGGGGCACCGCGACCTGAGTCCGGACCTGGACGGCGACGGGGTGGTGGAACCGGATGAGTGGACCAAGGCGTGTCCTTGCTTTGAAGTGAAACGGGAGCTTTGACTCCCGTTTTTTTATGTACGCCGGGAAGCGATTCTGTTGCAGATATGAAATAAAAATGTAACTTTGCAATAATATTCAATATTCAACCAAGATTATTTATGGAGAATCTGTATATCGTTATCCTGGCCTTTATCTCGGCGGTGATTCTGGGCCGTATCATCATTCCGAACGTGTTGATTATTTCCATGCGGAAGCGTCTGTTCGACGTGCCCGATGAACGGAAGGTACACAAGCGTCCGGTGCCCCGTCTGGGCGGAGTGACATTTTTTCCGGTGATTCTTTTTTCAGTCTGTGTATTTACGGCCTTGCGGCTGGTGCTGGGCATCGGGCCGCAGGAGAGGGAGGCGGAGAGGCAGGTGTCTGAGTTTCTTTTCCTGATGGGCGGAATGACCTTATTATATATTATAGGTATCGGCGACGACCTGGTGGGGGTGCGCTATCGCCGGAAGTTCCTGGTGCAGATTATCTCGGCGGCCATGTTTCCGCTGGCGGGCCTGTACATCAACAATTTCTACGGGCTTTTCGGCATTTACCTCATTCCGGAGGCGGTGGGCATTCCGCTGACCATGCTGCTGGTGGTGTTCATCACCAATGCCATCAACCTGATTGACGGTATCGACGGACTGGCCTCGGGACTGAGCATGGTGGCACTGCTGGTGTTCGGGGTGCTGTTCGTGCATTTCCAGATGTGGAGCTATGCCATGCTGGCGTTCGTGACGGTGGGGGTGATCATCCCGTTCTTCTCGTACAACGTGTTCGGGAATGCCGACATGGGGCGCAAGATTTTCATGGGGGATACGGGCAGCTTGACGCTGGGATTTATTTTGAGCTTTTTTGTCATCAAATACTGCATGTACGAGCCGGATATGCTGCTGAGGGTGAAGAGCAGTCCGGTGCTGGTATCGTTCAGCGTGCTGATGGTACCGTGTCTGGACGTGGTGCGTGTGGTGCTGCGCCGTGCGCGCAACAGACGGCCGCTGTTCATGCCCGACAAGACGCATATTCATCATAAGTTCCTGGAGATGGGTTTCTCGCCCCGCAAGGCGATGGTGACTATCCAGCTGATGTCGGCCTGCTTCTGTGCGTTTACCATCACGGCCATACAGTATATGAACAACACGCTGGTGTTCGTGATTGACGTGGTGGTGTGGACGCTGCTTCACCAGTGGTTTAACCAGGTGATCAAGAAGAAGCGTGGGTGATTTTTTTAGACATAAGAACAAAAAGACAGATTTAACTTTTAACTCAATATGTTCTTCTGTTCTTCTGTCTAAAAGACAAAAATAAAAAAAGGGAATCTTCCCAGACTCCCAATCTTCATTAACCTTAAATCTAATACCATGAAAAACACAGTGCAAAGGTAAGGGTTTTATGTTATGTAACATATAAAATGCACAGAAAAATGCGCCTTGTTAACTTTATTTATATTTTGAAGCCCGAATGTTTCCTGTAAATTGACCGCGGGAACAGTCTGATTTTACTATTTTTTCGGTTCCCATGCCGTAATTCCTTTCCCTGGGGGCTTGGTGGTTATTTTTTTTCATGTATCTTTGTCATTAAAACCAAAAACGTAGACAATAAAATGAGAAAACAGTTCGCTAGAGTTGTGCTGTGGTTGTTTCTGCTGGGAGGGCCGGCTGTGTATGCCCAAAGCGGAATGACCGACAGTCAGGTGATAGAATATGTACAGCAAGCACTTCAGCAGGGGAAAGACCAGCAGACCATTGCCATGGAACTGCTTTCAAAGGGGGCTACTCAGGAACAGTTGTTGCGCTTGAAGTCTCAGTATTCGGGCACTTCCACTTCGGGCTCTTCTTCTCAGGCGGGAGAAGGCGGTGCGGTACAGGACACCGGTACGAGGGCGCGGAAGACGACGGTGGCCAATGCGACTGACGGAGAGGCGGCCCTTGAAGGTGCGAATACGGACGAGATGAAGGAGACCATGAAGAAACGTCAGGAACTGAAGGTGTCGACAGCCAGCGAGAATGACGTGTTCGGTCGCAATATTTTCAACATTGACAAACTTACTTTCCAGCCGAACCTGAACATGGCTACTCCGGAGAACTACCGGCTGGGACCGGGCGACGAGGTGATTGTCGACGTGTGGGGGGCCAGCCAGAATACCATGCGGCTGGAGATTTCGCCCGACGGCTACGTGAACATCGCGAATCTGGGTCCGGTATACCTGAACAACATGACCATTAAGGATGCCCGCCAGCTGCTGAAGCAGGAACTGGGCAAGATTTATGCGGATTCGGCCAATAACATACAGGTGACGCTGGGAAACATCCGCACCATCCAGGTGAACGTGATGGGAGAGGTGAGAGCGCCGGGTACGTATGCCCTGTCGTCGCTCTCGACGGTGTTTCATGCCTTGTATGCGTCGGGCGGGGTGAGCGACATCGGTAGCTTGCGTAACGTGCAGGTGGCCCGTGGCGGAAAGACGATTGCCCGGCTGGATGTGTACGAGTACATCATGAAGGGGCAGATTCAGGACGACATCCGCCTGCAGGACGGCGATGTGGTGATTGTGCCTACCTACGACGAACTGGTGAAGATTACGGGTAAGGTGAAGCGCCCGATGTTCTATGAAATGAAGAACGGGGAGTCGGCCGCGACGTTGCTGAAGTATGCCGGCGGATTTTCTTCGGATGCTTATAAGAAGAGTATCAGGGTGTTACGGAAAGATGGAAAAGAATTTTCCGTAAAAACGGTGAACGATATAGACTATTCTGCGTTTAAATTAATAGACGGGGATGTGGTGACGGTGGATTCTATCCTGAACCGCTTCAACAACCGTCTGGAGGTGAAGGGCGCGGTGTATCATCCGGGTGTGTTCGAACTGAGCGGTTCGCTCAACACGGTGCGCCAGCTGGTGGAAAAGGCCGACGGACTGCTGGGGGATGCGTTTACGGGACGCGCGGTGCTGTATCGTGAACGGGAAAACCTGACGAAGGAGGTGCTGCCGGTGGACATCGAAGGGATTCTGAAGGGAACTTCGCCCGACATCGCCTTGCAGAAGAATGACATTTTGTATATTCCGAGTATCCACGACTTGCAGGACATGGGCAAGGTGACCATCAGCGGGGAGGTGAACAAGCCGGGAAGCTATACGTATGCCGACCACATGAGCCTGGAGGACCTGGTGATTACGGCGGGCGGACTGAAGGAATCGGCTTCGCTGGTGCGTGTGGACGTGTCGCGGCGCATCCGTGACCCGAAAGGAACGACGGAACCGGACATGATCGGACAGAATTTCTCGTTCGGCCTGAAGGACGGCTTCGTGGTGGACGGCGAGGCGGGATTTGAACTGCAACCTTACGACCAGGTGTTCGTGCGCCGCAGCCCGAGCTACACCGAGCAGGTGAACGTGACGGTGGGCGGCGAGGTGCTGTACCGGGGTGAGTATACGCTGAGTACGAAGAGCGAACGCCTGAGCAGCCTGATTCAGCGGGCCGGAGGGGTGAGCCGCTATGCGTATGTGCGGGGAGCCAAGTTGCGCCGCGTGGCCAACGAGGAGGAACTGCGCCGCATGGAAGATGTGGTGAAGATGGTGCGCCGGGAAATCGGTGAGACCCTGGCTACTTCGCTGGGACTGAAGGTGGACAGCACGTTCACGGTGGGTATTGACCTGGAAGCGGCGCTGGCCAACCCGGGCGGTGATGCCGACCTGGTGCTGCGCGAGGGCGATGTGCTGACGGTGCCGGAATACAACAATACGGTGAAGGTGAACGGAGCGGTGATGATGCCGAACACGGTGTCGTATGCCAAGGGCAAGAGCGTGAAGTATTACCTGAGCCAGGCGGGAGGCTACTCTGCCAACGCCAAGAAGAGCCAGAAGTTCATTATTTACATGAACGGACAGGTGGCCGAGGTGAAGGGCAGCGGAAAGAAACAGATTGAGCCGGGCTGCGAAATCGTGGTGCCGAACAAGACGAAGAAGTTCAATTTTGCCACTGTGGTATCGAATGCGACTTCGTTTGCTTCGCTGGCTACGATGCTGGCTTCACTGGCTACGATGATGAAATAACCTTTAATAAATCTATGAGTATATGAACATGAAACTGAGACTGATTGTCATGAACTTCCTGCAGTTTGCTGTGTGGGGGGCCTATCTTACTTCGATGGGTACGTACCTGGCAGGCGTGGGACTGGGTGGACATATCGGAATTTTTTACGCCATGCAGGGGATTGTGTCCCTGTTTATGCCGGCTGTGCTGGGTATCATTGCCGACCGCTGGGTTCCGGCGCAACGGTTGTTGGGGCTGAGCCATTTGCTGGCAGCCTTGTTTATGGGAGGAGCGGGCTACTATGCCATGACTACGGGACCGCAGGTGGAATTTGCACCGTTGTTCTCGTTCTACTCCGTGAGCGTGGCGTTCTACATGCCTACGCTGGCTTTGTCGAATTCGGTGGCCTATACGGCGCTGGATAAGGCGGGACTGGACACCATCAAGGCTTTTCCGCCGATACGTACGTTCGGCACCATCGGTTTCATCTGTTCCATGTGGCTGGTAGATTTGCTGGGGTTCCAGTCGAACTATATGCAGTTCTTTACGTGTGCGGCCTGGGGCGTGGTGCTGGCTGTATATGCCCAGACGCTGCCGGAATGTCCGGTGAGCCGTGCGCAGGGAGGACGCAAGTCGCTGGTGGAGGCACTGGGACTGAAGGCGTTTCTGCTGTTCAAGAACCGCAAGATGGCGGTGTTCTTCATCTTCTCGATGCTGCTGGGTGTGTCGCTGCAGATTACGAACGGGTTTGCCAATCCGTTTATCACCAGCTTCAGCGCCATTCCGGAATATGCCGACACGTTTGGCGTGCAGCATGCCAACCTGCTGATTTCGCTCTCGCAAATCAGTGAAACGTGCTGTATCCTGCTGATTCCGTTCTTCCTGGGACGTTTCGGCATCAAGCGGGTGATGCTGATTGCCATGGTGGCATGGGTGCTCCGCTTCGGACTGTTCGGCCTGGGTGACCCGGGCAGCGGGGTGTGGATGTTCGTGCTGTCCATGCTGGTGTATGGCGTGGCATTCGACTTCTTCAACGTGTCGGGTTCGCTGTTTGTCGACAAGGAGACGGATCTGTCTATCCGCTCGAGCGCGCAGGGACTGTTCATTATCATGACCAACGGTATCGGTGCTACGGTGGGTACGCTGAGTGCGCAGGCGGTGGTGAACTGCTTTGTGGACTTCAACTCGCAGGCGCCGCAGGTGGAAGGCTGGAGCTACGCATGGTTCGTGTTTGCAGCTTATGCGCTGGTGGTGGCCGTAGTCTTTTCAGTGGTATTTAAATATAATCATAATAGTAATAACAATTAAATGAGATTTCACTATGGAATTCAAAGGAAACGAAGGACTGACAGAATTGAAAGTCAGCTACATTACAGAGATGATAAACCCGGTAGAACTGGTAAAGGACCTGACATTCGATGAGGTGCTGACGGATGCGGACAAAATGGATATGCTGATGGCAAACGGCTACAATTACAAGATGATGCTGGAAGAGAAGGAAGAGCCGCACCGCAAGTTCATGGCTATCATCAATGCCGACGAGGCAGACTTGCTGGACGTGTCGCTGGATGCGCCGGAGGCGGTGGACCTTTCTGTGCACTACCAGATGCTGAAGATGCTGAAGGAGCATTATGGGGCTACGGTGGAAAAGGCAGTGCTGTGGGGAAAGGAAGACCAGGTACCGCAGACCAGTGTCTATATGCGCAAGGCGGACGGCACGGTGGTGGAACTGACCGTGAAACTGGCCGATGCGCTGGTACTTGCTACCCTGGGAGAGGCACCGTTCTATATCAGAACGGAGATGCTGGAAAACCGGGTGCCGGATTTTGCCAAGAAGTCTGTATCGCACTTGCAGGCAGCGCTGTTGCGCGGATTGCCGATGTTTTACCTGGAGAAGGAGATGGAAAAGGCCATCCGTGAGGAAAACTACGAGTATGCAGAGCTGATTAAGCGCGAAATGCAGGCTCGTAAGGAGAGAGGGGAAACAGACGACAGTCTGGAAGAAGAAGCTAACGAAAAGGAATAAGTCTATGCACGTGTTTTATGCACCGGATATTGCGCAGACCATGGAGCTGCCGGAGGAAGAGGCCGGACACTGTCTGCGGGTGTTGCGCCTGGGAGTGGGCGAGGAGATTACCCTGACCGACGGGAAAGGCTGCTTCTATCGGGCGGTCATTTCGGCTGCCACGCAGAAGCGCTGTGTGGTGAAGGTGGTGGAGAAAACGGAGCAGGAGCCTTTCTGGAAAGGGCATCTGCACCTGGCACTGGCACCTACCAAGAACATGGACCGCATGGAATGGCTGGCGGAAAAGGCCACGGAAATCGGTTTCGACGAGCTGACTTTCCTGAATTGCCGTTTTTCGGAACGGAAGGTCATCAAGACGGAACGGGTGGAGAAAATCGTGGTGTCGGCCGTAAAGCAGTCGCTCAAGGCGCGCAAGCCGGTGGTAAACGAGATGACGGATTTCCGCCGCTTCATGGAGCGGGAATTTACGGGGCAGAAGTTCATTGCGCACTGTTATGAGGGGGAAAAGCCCCTTCTGCGCGATGTGCTCCGCAAGGATGAGGATGCCGTGGTGCTGATTGGTCCGGAGGGGGACTTTAGTCCGGAGGAAGTGGCACTGGCGGCTGAAAAAGGTTTTCAGGCCGTGAGCCTGGGCAAGTCGCGTCTGCGTACGGAGACGGCGGCGCTGGTGGCCGTACACCTGATGAACCTGACACACGCGGAATGAAGGTGATGTGTAACTTTTAAATAAATGATTATGAAAAAGACATGGAAATGGATGGGAAGCCTGGCACTGGGTATGGCTTTCCTGTTGTCTGCCTGCGGGGAAGACAATGCGTACACCAATGCATTGCCGAAAGATGCGGCTGCTGTATTCTCGTTCGACCTGATGGAAATGGCACAGAAGTGTGACCTGAACGATCAGGCAAAGCAGTCGATGGGGCAGATGATGAAATCGAGCCTGAAGGGCAATGCGGATGCCCTGGTGGACAAACTGATGGAGAATCCGGAGGAAAGCGGGTTGAAACTGACCGACCGGGTGTATTTCTTTGGGGCTTCTCAGATGCAAATGGGCGGTGTGCTGGTGCGCATGGCCGACAAGGGAAAACTGGAAGATTTGATTGCAATGCTTCAGGAGCAGAAGGCGTGTGAGGCTCCTGCCGACGGCGACGGCTGCCGCTGGACCGTGGGTGGCGGCGGACTGATGGCCTGGACGGACGATGCGTTCATGATGCTGGCGGGCGACGGCGGTAACCCGAAGGACTTGCAGCATCAGGCTTCGATGTGGCTGCGCCAGAAGAAAGGGGAGGGCTATTCGGGCACTCCGGAATTCAAGAAATTAGAGGATGCCGACGAGGATGTGGCAATGGTGACTGCACTGGATGCCATGCCGAAGAGTTATTGGGGACCGATGACCATGGGACTGCCGGCTGACTTGAACCTGAATGATTTGAAACTGTTTACTACGCTCGACTTTGAAGAAGGAAAAGCCGTGGTGGAAGTGGAAGCCCTGCTGGGTGGCAAGTTCAAGGAGTTGCTGCAAAAGCAGGCGGAAGTGAGCGGCGAACTGGATGGTACGTATCTGAAGACTTTCCCTGCCAATACGGTGTGCTGGATGGCTGCCAACGTGAACGGTGAGAAGGCGTACGAACTGCTGCGCGAGAACCCGACGGTGCGTCAGGAGCTGGACAACTCGATGATGCCGCTCGACTTTGAGGCTATCTTCAAGGCGGTGAAGGGTGACGTGGCAGTGGCCATGCCGGAAATGTCGATGAAGCCGGGCTTCATCCTGTATGCCGACGTGACGAACAGTGACTTTATGCGCACGTTTGAAGACTTGAAACCGATGCTGGCCATGACAAACGGACAGATGCGCCTGGTAAACAAGGGCGAGAATGCTTATCAGTTTGTGGCTGCCAACGGTGCCATGCTGGGCATGGGCCGCGGACCGGTGTCTTTCTGGCTGGGCGTGAAAGATGACCGCTTCTACCTGACGAATCAGGAAGACCTGATTGGTCGTGAGGTGAAGGGGCTGTCGCTGAAAGACTGTGACTGGGCCAAGGACGTGAAGGACAAGCATTTCTACCTGAACGTAAACTTCCAGGCACTGGCTGCCGTGCTTCCGCAGGTGCCATACGCGAGCATGCTGGACTACCTGAGCGTGGAATCGGATGAACCGACCAAGGCGCGCATGGTGTTGCAGCTGAAGAACCGCAAGGAGAATGCGCTGAAGCAGCTGGTACAGATAGTTAATAATTAATAGTGAATAATGAATAATGAATAACGAAGAGCATTCACTCGTTTTTCATTGTTCATTATTAATTATTCATTGAATGAAATGAACACAATAGAATTACAGCAAACCCTGCCGGAGGTATTCGCCGGACGCGACGGAATCGTGTCCGACGTGTGGCACCGGCAGGTGGCTTTCCAGAAGGGAAAGATGTATCTGATTGAAGCGGCGTCGGGCACAGGCAAGTCGTCGCTTTGCAGTTTTATTTACGGGTACCGTACGGACTACCAGGGGATTATCACCTTCGACGGGGAGAATGTGCGGAAACTCACGGTGAAGCAGTGGACCGACATCCGCAAGCGTTCGCTGAGTATGCTGTTTCAGGAGCTCCGCTTGTTCGGGGAACTGACGGCATGGGAGAACGTGCAGCTGAAGAACGGGCTGACGGGCTTCTGCCGCAAGCAGCAGGTGAAGGACTGGTTTGAGCAGCTGGGCATCGCCGACAAGTGGGACGTGAAAGTGGGCAAGATGTCGTACGGGCAGCAGCAGCGCGTGGCTTTCGTGCGGATGCTGTGTCAGCCGGCCGACTTTTTCTTCCTGGATGAGCCGGTGAGCCACCTGGACGACGGCAACGGGCAGATTATGGCACGCATCCTGAAGGAGGAAGCGGCCCGCCAGGGAGCAGGAGTGATTGTGACGTCCATCGGCAAGCACCTGCCGCTGGAGTATGACAGGGTGCTGAGTTTGTAAGGGATTAAAACGAAGACGGATATGATCTGGAAATTATTGAGACAGCACATCAGTGTGGCGCAGCTGGCGGGATTCTTCCTGGCCAACCTGTGCGGTATGGTCATCGTGCTGCTGAGTATACAGTTTTATAAGGACGTGTTGCCGGTGTTTACGCAGGGCGACAGTTTCATGAAGAAGGACTACGTGATTGTGAGCAAGCAGGTGAGCACGCTGGGCAGCCTGGTGGGCAAGGGTGGTACGTTCTCGCGTGCCGACATAGCCGACATGGAGTCGCAGCCGTTTGCCAAGCGGACGGGGGCGTTCACTCCGGCGCAGTTTCAGGTGTCGGCCGGCATGGGCATGGCGGGCATGCAGCTCTCTACGGCGATGTTCTTTGAGTCGGTGCCCGATGAGTTTGTCGACGTGCGGCTGGAAGGCTGGACGTATCGCGAGGGGCAGACCGAAATCCCTATTATCATTCCGCGCAATTACCTGAACCTGTATAATTTCGGCTTTGCACAGAGCCGTAACCTGCCGCAGCTCTCGGAGGGCGTGATGGGGATGATGACGCTGGACGTGCGGCTGAGCGGACGGGGACGGACGGAGCGCATGAAGGGACGTATCGTGGGTTTCTCCAACCGGCTGAACACGATTCTGGTGCCGCAGGCGTTCATGGACTGGGCCAACGCGACGCTGGGTGACGGCGGTGAGACGGCTCCCTCAAGACTGATTGTGGAAGTGGACAATCCGGCGGACGACCGCATTGCGAAGTATTTCAAGCAGAAAGGCTATGAGACGGAAGGCGACAAGCTGGATGCAGGAAAGACGACGTGGTTCCTGAAGATGGTGGTGGGCATCGTGCTCACGGTGGGCCTGATTATCAGTGTGCTGTCGTTCTACCTGCTGATGCTGAGCATCTACCTGCTGTTGCAGAAAAACACGAAGAAGCTGGAGAACCTGCTGATGATAGGTTTCAGTCCGGCAGCGGTGGCGCGTCCGTATCAGGTGCTCACGGTGGCGCTGAACGCGGCAGTGGCAGCCATGGGCGTGCTGCTGGTGTGCGTGGCCCGGGGAGCGTATCTGGACATGCTGCAGCGGATGGTGCCCGATTTTCAGGGAGGCAGCCTGCTGCCGGCATTGCTGACGGCCGGGGGACTTTTCCTGCTGGTATCGGTGCTGAATGTGCTGGCCGTGCGGCGGAAGGTGGATTCCATTCGGGTGAAAAAATAGCATAGGCGCATATTAATTGTTATATTATCTGTAAAACCAAATGAAAATGAAGAAACTAAAGAATGTATGGCTCTTTTTGAGCTTTATCCTGATGGTGGCTGGAATGGCCAGCTGTAGCACGGAAGACCCGACGGGTGTGGAAGTGTCGAGAGAAGACATTATCGGTACATGGAAGGTAACTGCAAATAGTTGGAGTGATTCGGAAGAAGATTCTGGCACGAATGACCATGTGGGACAGACATTGTCTTTACAGGGTAATGGTACGGCTGTTTTCCAAGGTTTTCAATATCACTGGACATTGGATAGCAAGAAAGGTATATTAACTTTGTCGGGTTCTGCTGAGATGGAGGTTAAGGTAACTATTCTTTCTTTAGTAGGTGACGAGGTTAAGGTTGTTTACACTTATAAGGATGAGTTTCATGGATACGTTGCAGAAGGTGACTACACCTTCAAGCGCGTGTAACGAGACATATTATTACAAGAAGAGCCACAGCAATGTGGCTTTTTTTGTAAGACATGAAGACGATTATTTTTTAGACATAAGAACATAAAGACAAAAGAATTTTTAGGAGTGTAATGTTATGGGTATGACAACAGAGGAACTTATTAAGGTGATTATTCAGTGTGCATACAATGTAAGGATGCATCTGGCAGCCGGTTTTTTAGAATCAGTGTATCAAAAGGCATTGTTGATAGAGTTAAGAGAAAAAGGTATTCATGCCGATTCAGAGACTCCTATAAATGTATATTACAAGAATGAAATTGTAGGGGAGTTCAGGGCTGATATTATTGTGGAGGGGGAAATAATTATCGAGCTTAAAGCGGTACAACGTCTTATTTCCATACATGAGACTCAGTTAGTTAATTATCTGACGGCTACTCATAAAGACCACGGCTTGCTCATCAATTTCGGTGGTGAACGGATAGAGATAAAGAGGAAATACAGAGAGTATAGGCGCTCATAATTTTTTTTATGACATAAGCATAGAAAGATATTTCTTGAATGTTTTTGGACATAAGAACATAAAGTGCATAAGTTTATATTTACACAGAAAATCTGTTCTTATGTTCTTTTGTCTAAAAACAAAAAGAATACACTTATTATTTTTGACATAAGTACATAAGAACAAAAGATTGCATTCGAAAAACCTGTCTTTCTGTTCTTTTGTCTAAAACAGTATGTGTGGCCGCACACACGCCCTGAATCTTGTAAATATTTGTTTAGATATCCGGCTTCCGTGTAAACAAGTGTAAAACCATTTGTCCGATATCTCTTGATTTATGTCTATTATTAGGGGAATCAGTCTAAAAAATGTTACATGGAGTTACATATATGAGAGTTTATTCAGTAAATTTGCGTTACAGAAATGGCTAAACTTTAAACAAATACCCGGGACGTTTGTTTAATAGGTAAGAACCATGGATGATTCATTCTTTTAAATTAAAATAATTGCTTATGTCAAAAATCGTTGGACACATTTCGCAGGTAATCGGTCCGGTGGTCGATGTGTACTTCAAGTTTGAAGAAGGACAAGACGTGGAACACGCCTTGCCGAAGATCCACGATGCCATGACGATTGCCCGTAACGACGGGCGTACGCTGGTGATTGAAGTGCAGCAGCATATCGGTGAAGACACGGTACGCTGCGTGGCCATGGACAGTACGGACGGGTTGAAGCGCGGAATGGAAGTCGTTCCTACAGGGCATCCGATTTCGATGCCTATCGGAAACCAGATCAAGGGCCGTGTGATGAATGTGGTAGGTGATACCATTGACGGTATGAAAGAACTGGACAAGACGGACGGATTTCCTATTCACCGTGAACCTCCGAAATTCGAAGACCTGGCCACTACCCAGGAAGTATTGTTTACCGGTATCAAGGTGATTGACCTGCTGGAACCTTACCTGAAGGGTGGTAAAATCGGTCTGTTTGGTGGGGCGGGTGTTGGAAAAACCGTGCTCATCAAAGAGTTAATCAATAACATTGCCAAGAAACACAATGGTTTCTCCGTGTTTGCAGGAGTGGGTGAGCGTACCCGTGAAGGTAACGACCTGCTGAGAGAAATGATTGAATCAGGCGTAATCCGCTACGGTGACGAATTCCTCAAGAGCATGGAGGAGGGAAACTGGGACCTTTCGAAGGTGGATTACAACGAAGTGGAAAAATCGCAGGTAGCCATGGTGTTCGGACAGATGAACGAGCCTCCCGGTGCCCGTCAGTCAGTAGCCTTGTCAGGTCTGACACTGGCCGAATCGTTCCGTGACCGCCAGACGGGCGACAACGGTCCGCGCGATATCCTGTTCTTTATCGACAACATCTTCCGTTTTACGCAGGCAGGTTCTGAGGTTTCAGCCTTGCTGGGACGTATGCCTTCGGCAGTAGGTTACCAGCCTACACTGGCTACGGAAATGGGACAGATGCAGGAACGTATCACTTCTACGAAGAACGGCTCCATTACTTCCGTGCAGGCGGTGTACGTGCCGGCCGATGACTTGACCGACCCTGCGCCGGCTACTACCTTTACGCACCTGGATGCCACTACGGTGTTGAGCCGTAAGATTACTGAGCTGGGTATCTATCCGGCTGTAGACCCGCTGGATTCTACGTCGCGTATCCTCGACCCGCTGATTGTGGGCAAGGAGCACTACGAAACCGCTCAGCGCGTGAAACAGATTCTGCAGCGCAACAAGGAGCTTCAGGATATTATCTCTATCTTAGGTATGGATGAACTTTCGGATGAAGACCGTCTGACGGTGAACCGTGCCCGCCGCGTGCAGCGATTCCTTTCGCAGCCGTTTGCCGTGGCCGAGCAGTTTACGGGCGTGCCGGGCGTGATGGTTTCCATAGAAGACACCATCAAGGGATTCAAGATGATTCTGGACGGCGAGGTAGACTATCTACCTGAACAGGCTTTCCTGAACGTGGGTACCATTGAGGACGCCATTGAGAAGGGTAAGAAGCTGATGGAAGCGGCTAAGAGTTAATAATTAATAGTTAAAAGTTAAAAGCTGAAGGCGCTGAAAAGCCGGCGGCTAATAACGAATAATTGAATTATGAAAGAACTTCATCTGGTTATCGTTTCACCCGAAAAGCTGGTTTACGAAGGTAAAGTGAGCCAGGCTACCTTTCCGGGAAGCGCAGGAAAATTTCAGGTCATGGCCGACCATGCCCCGCTGATTTCCACGCTCTCGGCCGGGGAAGTGAAATACGTGGCCGGACAGGAAACGCAATCCCTGCAAATCAAGGGGGGATTCGTGGAAGTCAAGGAGAATCAGATTTCAGTCTGTGTGGAACTCTGAGAGGAGCGAAGCAGGCGATGAACCGAATATGTTTTTGGCGGCTTTCCGGATGAAAAACCGCACGATACTATGTTTTTGTTGACCGTTAAGAAGAAATTTATAAAAGAACTGACCGTGATTGGAGTTGTGCTGACGACCTTTGTCGCCGTGGTATATCATCTGTTCATTCCCGACAGGTATTTCCTGTGGTTTCCGGCCATTCCGATATTCTTCTATCTTTTCGGCCTGTTTTACATAGAAATGTTCGCGTTCAACTATCGCGTGGGGCTGGAACGGATTGCGATGACGTATCTGGTGTGCAAGGTACTGAAATTCATTGTCAGTGCCATGCTGCTGATGTTCTACGGATTTGTGATAGGACATGAAGTGGTGGCGTTTATGCTGACCTTCATCTTCTTCTACTTTGCGTTTCTGATATTCGAAACCCGTTTTTTCCTTCTTTTTGAAGCGAAACTCAAACTAAGAAAAAAAGCTAATGATGAAAAAATTACGGTACATAGTCATAACGCTGTTACTGCTGATGGCGGTTCCGGCTGCGCTGACGAAGGCACAGGCCGCTGAGGGGGACATCGACGTGAACGAACTGGTGTTCGGACACATTGGCGATGCCTACCAGTGGCACATTGCGAAGTTTGGCGATACGGAGGTAAGCATTCCGCTGCCGGTAATCGTGAAAAGCAGTACGGGCTGGCATGTGTTCTCGTCTGCCCGGCTGGAGGAAGGTCCTTATGAGGGTCTGTACGTGGCCGAGGGCGGTGCCTACGACGGCAAAATCGTGGAACGCAATGCGGCCGGCGAGGAGGTGCGTCCGCTGGACATCTCCATCACGAAGAATGTGCTGGGCTTGTTTATCAACAGTGCGGTGCTGCTGGTCATCATGATGAGCTGCGTGCGCTGGTACAAGAAACATCCGCTGGAAGACGGGGCACCCAAGGGGGGCGTCGGCATGATTGAGGCCACGGTGCTTTCTATCTACAACGACGTGATTAAGGGCTGCATCGGCGAGAATTACCGCCGCTACGCACCTTATCTGCTTACGGCGTTCTTCTTCGTGCTGGTGAACAACCTGATGGGGCTGATTCCTATCTTCCCCGGAGGTGCCAACGTGACGGGTAACATCGCCATTACGCTGGTGCTGGCCTTGTGTACGTTCGTGCTGACCAACGTGTATGGTACGAAGGCTTACTGGAAGGAAATCTTCTGGCCCGACGTGCCTACGTGGCTGAAGGCGCCGATTCCTATGATGCCGTTGATTGAATTCTTCGGTATCTTTACCAAACCGTTTGCACTGATGATCCGTTTGTTTGCCAATATCATGGCAGGACATGCGGCCGTGCTCAGTCTGGTAGCCATTATCTTCATCACGGTGAAGTCGGGTCCGGTTATCAACGGCTCGATGACGGTGGTGTCGGTGGCATTCAGCATTTTCATGGATGCGCTGGAAATTCTGGTGGCATTCATCCAGGCATACGTCTTCACGATGCTGTCGGCCGTGTTTATCGGTCTGTCGCAGGTGAAGGAACATGCCGAAAAATAATTGATTCAAAAAAAATTAAAGTATAACCTTTTAAAACAAGAAAATTATGTTATTGTCAGTTTTATTGCAGGCAGCTGCAGGTGTAGGTATTAGTAAGTTGGGCGCCGCTATCGGTGCAGGTATTGCAGTTTTGGGTGCCGGTATCGGTATCGGTAAAATTGGTAGCTCGGCCATGGAAGGTATCGCACGCCAGCCGGAAGCTTCAGGCGACTTGCGTATGAACATGATTATCGCTGCTGCGCTGGTAGAAGGTGTGGCACTGATTGCTATCGTGGTTTGTTTGTTGACTTTGTTCTTGTAAAAAAAATAAAACAATAAGTTATGGGATTATTAACTCCGGATCCGGGGCTGCTGTTCTGGATGGTCATCACCTTCGGAGTCGTGTTCTTCATCTTGGCGAAATACGGCTTCCCGGTGATTCTGAAGACGGTGGAGGACCGGAAAGCATACATTGACAATTCGCTCAAGGCGGCGCGCGAGGCCAACGAACAGCTGGCCAACGTGAAGGTGGAGGGTGAGAAAATCCTGGCACAGGCACGCGAAGAACAGCACCGCATTCTGAGTGAGGCTGCTGCTACGCGCGACCGCATCATCAAGGACGCTCAGGAGAAGGCCTTCGCTGAAGGCAACCGCCTGATGGAGGAGATGAAGAAGCAGATTGAAACGGAAAAGGAAAGTGCCATCCGTGACATCCGCCGCCAGGTAGCCGTGTTGTCAGTGGGCATCGCAGAGAAGATTATGCGCAACAAGCTGGCCGATGAAAAGGAACAGGCTGCGCTGATTGACCGTCTGCTGGATGAAATGATTGAAACTTCTAAAAAATAACATGTCATGAATACAGGAGTCGTTTCAAGACGTTTCGCGAAGGCACTGCTGGCATACGCGAAGGGAGAAGGGCTGGAAGACAAGGTGTACAAAGAGGTGAAGACACTGGCTGCACACTTTGCCGAAGTGCCCGCCTTGCGGCGTGCCGTGGAAAATCCGGTGCTGGAGAGAAGCAAGAAGCTGGAGCTGCTTTGCGAGGCTTCGGGTGGAAAGGACGTAAGCCAGGTGATGACGCGTTTTCTCAGCCTGGTGCTGGAAGACAGAAGGGAGAAGTTCTTGCAGTTCATGATGTGGTCGTACATCGATCTGTATCAGGAAGACAAGCACATCCTCATCGGAAAGCTTACCACTGCCGTCAGTTCGCCCAAGCTTGTGGCACACTTGCAGAAACTGGCTGCCGAGAAGACGCACGGTGAGGTGATTCTGGAAGAGAAGGTGGACAAGAGCCTGATCGGAGGATACATCATCGAACTGGGTGGCTTCCGCCTGGACTCCAGTGTGGCGAACCAGTTGAAGCGCGTGAAACAGCAGTTTATCGCGAAAAACAGGAGAATAGTGTAAACAATGAATAATGAAGAATGAATAATGAATAATGAAAAACGATTCCTATTATTTACTGTTCATTTTTAATTGTTCATTATTAATTATTAATTAAAAAGAATTATGCCAGAAAATACAATAAAACCCAGCGAAGTTTCAGAGGTGTTGCTCCAACAGTTGAAGGGGATTGACAACTCGCTGAAATTCGACGAAGTGGGTACCGTGCTTCAGGTGAGCGACGGTGTGGCCCGTATTTACGGTTTGCGTAATGCGGAAGCCAACGAGTTGCTGCAGTTTGAAAACGGTATCATGGGAACGGTGATGAATCTGGAGGAGGACAACGTGGGAGCGGTGCTTCTGGGTCCGACCGACCAGATTAAGGAGGGGATGATTGTGAAGCGTACGAAGCACATTGCTTCCATCAACGTGGGAGAATCGATGCTGGGACGTGTAATCGACCCTCTGGGTGTGCCCTTGGACGGGCGCGGCGAAATTGGCGGAGAGCTGTGCGAGATGCCGCTGGAGCGTAAGGCACCGGGGGTTATCTTCCGTCAGCCGGTAACGGAACCGCTGCAGACGGGACTGAAGGCTATCGATGCCATGATTCCTATCGGCCGCGGACAGCGTGAGTTGATTATCGGTGACCGTCAGACAGGTAAGACGGCCATTGCCATCGATACCATCATCAACCAGCGTGCCAACTACGAGGCAGGAAATCCGGTGTACTGTATCTACGTGGCTATCGGTCAGAAAGGTTCTACCGTGGCCAGCATCGTGAATGCACTGCGTGAGAAGGGTGCGATGGACTATACCATCGTGGTGGCTGCTACGGCTTCCGACCCGGCTGCCATGCAGTATTTCGCTCCGTTTGCGGGAGCTGCCATCGGCGAGTACTTCCGTGACACCGGCCGTCATGCACTGGTGGTGTACGATGACTTGTCAAAACAGGCTGTGGCCTACCGTGAGGTATCACTGATTCTGCGTCGTCCGTCAGGACGTGAGGCTTATCCGGGTGATATCTTCTACCTGCACTCTCGTCTGCTGGAACGTGCGGCGAAGATTATCAACCAGCAGGAAGTGGCCGAGCAGATGAACGACCTGCCAGCCAGCCTGAAGGGTAAGGTAAAGGCCGGAGGTTCACTGACCGCCCTGCCGATTATCGAAACACAGGCCGGCGACGTGTCTGCCTACATTCCGACCAACGTGATTTCCATTACCGACGGTCAGATCTTCCTGGAAACCGACTTGTTCAACCAGGGCTTCCGTCCGGCTATCAACGTGGGTATCTCCGTATCGCGTGTAGGTGGTAGCGCCCAGATAAAGAGTATGAAGAAAGTGGCCGGTACGCTGAAGATTGACCAGGCACAGTATCGTGAGCTGGAGGCCTTCTCGAAGTTCAGCAGCGACATGGACTCTGTGACTGCCATGGCCATCGACCGTGGACGTAAGAACAACCAGTTGCTGATTCAGCCGCAGTACTCACCGATGCCGGTAGGCGAACAGGTGGCCATTCTGTACTGTGGTACGCACGGACTGATGCGCGACATTCCTATTTTGAAGGTACGTGCCTTCCAGGATGCGTTCTTGACTTACCTGCGTGCCAACCATCAGAAGGATGTGCTCGACGTGCTGGCTTCCGGAAAGATTACCGACGAAATTACGTCGCTCATTGAAAAAGTGGCCGCAGACGCAGCTGAACAATTTAAAGCATAAATCCCATGGCATCACTGAAAGAAGTTAAAGGAAGAATCAACTCAATCCACGGCACGCTGAAGATTACTTCGGCGATGAAGATGGTGGCGTCTTCCAAGCTGCACAAGGCGCAGGAGGCCATTGAAAATATGCTTCCCTACGAACGCCGGTTGCACCGCATGCTCAGTAATTTCCTGGGCGCGGAGCTGAGCGTGGAATCGCCTTTTGCAGTGAAACGTGAAGTGAAGAAAGTGGCCGTGGTGGTGTTTGCCTCCAACAGCAGTCTGTGCGGCGGATTCAATGCCAATGTAATCCGTCATCTGAACGAGGTGGTGGCAGAGTATGAGCCGAAGGTGGGCCGTGAGAACATCCTGATTTATCCGGTGGGCCGTAAGGTGGCCGATGCGGTGAAGAAGATGGAGGGACTGACGGCGGCCGGCGATTATCAGCACATGAGCGGAAAACCGAACTATCAGGAGGCGGCTGACCTGGCTGCCGAGCTGATGACACGGTTTGCCAACGGTGAGATTCAGCAGGTGGAGCTGCTCTACAACCACTTCAAGTCGACCTCTTCGCAGGTATTGACGCGGGAAACTTACTTGCCGCTCGACCTGAGTGCCGGTCATGCGGACGAGAAGGGAGAGGAGCAGGAAACCATGCAGGCCGATTACCTCATCGAACCGTCGCCGGAACAGGTGATGGAGGAGTTGCTGCCCAAGGTGCTCCGCATGAAGATATACACCGTGCTGCTTGACTCCACGGCTTCGGAACATGCCGCGCGCACCATGGCTATGCAGATTGCCACGGACAATGCAAACGACCTGATTCAGGAACTGACCTTGATTTACAACAAGAGCCGCCAGCAGGCGATTACCAACGAGTTGCTGGATATCGTGGGCGGCAGCATGAGCTGACCCCGCGGGCGGAACTCTTGTGTTCATTGCATAAAAAAACGTATCGCTGTCTCACGGCAGGATACGTTTTTTTTTGAACGAATAAACTAAAAAATTAATTATCTTAAAAAAGAAAACATGAAATTCTTTGGTGATTTATTCCTATAACAAACTGATTTCGTGTTTTGTTCGCTTTATCTGTCGGTTTTTCTTACTGATTTTTTTAATAACTATAGAAGCATACTGCCGCACCGTCGAGCAGGCATTCCATTCGTCCTTCTCCCAGGCGGATATTGTCCATGTAGGAGTAGTCGCCTCGGCCGTAGTTCAACCGGATGCTCGTGTAGAAAGCGTCGTACCAGTCCCACGTGAAGGTGTAGGTATATTCTTCCCAACGTCCGTGAGCATCCTGAATGCGGATAAAGTCTTCACCGGTTCCGTTGGTATAGAAGCGCAGCACCTGAAAGTGATGTAAGCCGTAGTCGTCGTACCAGTCGTCCTGCCAGTCGTAGCTGCAGAGATACGCTGTGCGTTCACGATATTCCAGGGTGTTGTTCCCTAATTCCATTTCCACGTTACACGACGGGAAGGCGAGTGTCAGTGCGACCAGCATCGCCATATACATGAATTTTCTTACCCTTGTTCTCATAACTCTTTGTGTGTTTGTTTTCCTCTATGTGACAAAGGTATCCGGAAAAAATCATACAAACGAATGATTTTTCCTATTCCTGTGGGGGAATTTCCCTATTGGGGGTAGGGATTGGCGCATAAAAAAGCCCTGCAGCCGGTGGAAAAGTTTCCGGTGCAGGGCGCTATGGAGATGTATTATTGTGCCTGGTCAGGCTTTCTGAAGCAGGACAGCCAGCGCATCGCGCCAGTCTTCGCCGTTATGCGGGCAGTAGGTCTGGAAACCCAGTTCGCGGGCTGTCTTTACATTGCCGGCCCCGTCGTCAATGAAGAGCGATTCTGACGGAAGAATGTCGGCATCGGCTATCAGGAAGTCGAAAATCTGCCGGTCGGGCTTGGTCACTCCAATCTGGTAGGAGAGGTACAGCTTGTCAAAATAGTCGGTGAGCGGTTTCCCCTTTGACGAGAATGCCGGACTGCAGGCCCAGTCCATCACGTAAGGATTGGTGTTGCTCAGCACGAAGAGCTTGTAGCGCTTGCGCAGCTCCTTCAGGCAGTCGAGCAGGCGTTCGTCCAGTCCGGTGAAATAGCCCAGCCATGCCTGGCGTGTCTCCTCCCAGCTGGGTGTGCGTCCGCCGCACAACTGTCCCAGTTTTTCCTGGAACTCATCGGGGGTAATTTTCCCTTCTTCCAATTCCTGGAAAATTCCCGTCTGGTGATATTTGTCCAGGCGCTGGTCGGCATCAGCCACTCCTAACTGGCGGAACGCTTCCACCGCCTGTTCGCGGCTGATAGGGGCGATGACCCCTCCGAAATCAAAAATCAGGTTTTTTATCATATATTGTTTTTATTTTCTCAGCATCAGGTTCTTGAACGGGGCAGGATAGGGAGTCTCGAATTCCATCCGTTCGCCCGTAAGCGGGTGGTAGAAGCACAGCTTGAAGGCGTGGAGTGCCAGACGTCCGAGCGGGTCGGTTTCGCAGCCGTAACGCGCATCGCCCACCACCGGATGACCGAGCGACTGCATGTGCACGCGAATCTGGTTCTTGCGTCCCGTTTCCAGTTGCAGTTCCATGAGCGAATAGCCGTTGGCCCGCTTGATGGTGCGGTAGTGCGTGATGGAGAGCTTGCCTCCGTCGTCTACCGGCGAGGAGCTGACGTACAGCTTGCGGTCGGTGAGCCAGGAGCGTACGGTGCCCTGGTCTTTCTCCATGTCGCCCATGACGATGGACACGTAGCGGCGGTCGTACACGATGTCGTGCCAGTTGTCGCGGAGCGTGTGCTGCGTCTTCTCATCCTTGGCATACATCATGATACCCGAGGTTTCGCGGTCCAGACGGTGCACCACGAAGATGCGGTTGTTGCGGTGCGTGCGCTTCACATACTCATTCAGAATGTGCTGTGCGGTACGCTCCTTCTGGTGGTCGGTAGCCACGGATAGCAGTCCTTCCTTCTTCTCCACCACGATGAGATAGGCATCCTCGTAGAGAATCTTCAGCATGGGGTGACGGAACTCGTGCTTGTTCTTTTCACGGCTCACCTGCACCTTCATGCCCGGCTTCAGGGGAAAGTTGTACTGCGTCTGGATGTTGTTGTCCACCAGCACCACGCGGTTGGCCAGCAAGGCTTTTACGCGCGTACGGCTGATGCCGTCCATCTTCTTCATAAGGAACTCCATCAGTTCCGCCGGTTCATTGACCGGATAGATTGTATATTTGGCTGCGGCACGCGGAATAGGGCGTCGGCCGTTGTTGCCAGAGTTATTTCTTGCCACTTTGTTGCGTCAGTTAAAAGTTAGAAGATAGGGGAGAGTGTTTAGCGTCTTTCCAGTTGCACGACATTTTCCACGTGATGCGTGTGAGGAAACATGTCGACAGGCTGTACGGCAGTCACCTTGTACTTGCCGTCGAGCAGCTGGAGGTCGCGTGCCTGTGTGGCCGGATTGCAGCTCACGTAGACGATGCGTTTCGGCTCGGCAGCCAGAATCACGTCGATCACGTCATTGTGCATACCTGCGCGGGGAGGGTCGGTGATGATGACATCCGGACGTCCGTGTTCCGCAATGAAGTCGTTGGTAAGGATGTCCTTCATGTCGCCCGCATAGAACAACGTGTTGTCGATACCGTTCAGGGCAGAGTTCACCTTGGCATCCTCGATGGCTTCGGGCACATATTCGATGCCCACTACCTTGCGTGCCTGACGTGCCACGAAGTTGGCGATAGTACCCGTACCCGTGTAAAGGTCGTACACCAGCTCGTTGCCCGTAAGTCCGGCAAACTCGCGTGCCACCTTATATAAATTATAGGCCTGTTCAGAGTTCGTCTGATAGAACGATTTCGGTCCCACCTTGAAGCGCAGTCCCTCCATCTCCTCGAAGATGTGGTCGTTGCCCTTGAACACCTCCACGTCGAGGTCGCCGATGGTGTCGTTACACTTGTTGTTGATGACATACATCAGCGAAGTAATCTGCGGGAAGCTGTCGGCCATAAACTGCAGAATCTCTTCCATCTTGCGACGGCCTTCGTCGTCGGTCACCTTGCACTGCAGCACCACCATCAGTTCGCCCGTAGACGAGGTACGGATCATGATGTTACGAAGAAGTCCTTCCTGCGTGCGCAAGTCGAAGAACGGGAAGTTGTGCGCGTAGGCATAGTCGCGTACGGCATTGCGGATCTGGTTGGAAATGTCGTCCTGCAACCAGCACTTGTCGATGGCCAGCACCTTGTCGAACGCCCCCGGAATATGGAATCCCACGGCATTCATCTGGTCGTACTTCACATCCTGCTTCACCTCCTCTTCCGTAAGCCAGCGCTTGTTGGAGAATGTAAACTCCAGCTTGTTACGGTAAAAGCGGGTCTTTTCCGATCCTAAGATAGGACGGAATTCCGGCAGTTCCACCTTCCCGATGCGGGTGAGGTTGTCGAACACTTGTTTCTGCTTGTACTTGAGCTGTTCCTCGTAAGAAAGACATTGCCATTTGCATCCTCCGCACACTCCGAAGTGACTGCAGAACGGCTCCGTGCGCAGGGGTGACTTCTCATGGAACTTTACCGCCACCGCTTCGGCGTAATGGTTCTTCTTGCGCTTCACCTGTAAATCGACTACGTCGCCCGGCACTACATACGGGACAAATATTACCAACTCGTTCACTTTAGCCACGGCTTTTCCTTCTGCGGCTACGTCTGTTATCGTTACCTTCTCCAGTAAAGGCAGTTCTTTTTTCTTTCTTGCCACGTTCTTTTCAATAAAACCAATTTGGGAGCAAATTTATACATTTTTCCTGACATTCTTCCATGTTTTTCGAAGAAGTTCATTTTGCAAACTCTATGTTGCAAAATATGTCGAAAAATATCTTCACAAAATTTGGGATTCAATAAAATATATATAGATTTGCCAGCGGTTGACCAACGAAAAACATTATTGAACCTTATCAAATATAAGAAAACATGGAAAAGAAAAGAGTCTATACTTTTGGAAACGGACAAGCTGAAGGAAAAGCTGACATGAGAAATCTTCTGGGTGGCAAGGGCGCAAACCTGGCCGAGATGAACCTGATCGGGGTGCCTGTACCTCCCGGATTCACCATAACAACCGAAGTCTGCAACGAATATTTTGAAAAAGGAAAAGACGCAGTGGTTGCGCTGCTGAAAGACGACGTGGAAAAATCTATCAAGGGAGTAGAAACCCTGATGAAGTCGAAGTTCGGTGATGTGGAAAATCCGTTGCTTGTTTCCGTACGTTCGGGTGCCAGAGCGTCCATGCCGGGGATGATGGACACCATTCTGAACCTGGGTCTGAACGATGAAGTAGTAGAAGGACTGGCTCGCAAAACCAACAACCCTCGCTTTGCGTGGGACTCTTACCGCCGCTTCGTACAGATGTACGGCGACGTGGTGCTGGGCATGAAACCCGTGAACAAGGAAGACATCGACCCGTTTGAAGCCATCATTGAAGAAGTGAAGAAGGCCAAGGGCGTGCGTCTGGACAACGAACTCGACGTGGACGACCTGAAGACCCTGGTAGTCCGCTTCAAGGAAGCTGTGAAGAAACAGACCGGACAGGAATTCCCGTCATCTGCCTACGAACAGTTGTGGGGCGCCATCTGTGCCGTATTCGATTCATGGATGAACGAACGCGCCATCCTTTACCGTAAGATGGAAGGTATTCCGGCAGAGTGGGGAACAGCCGTGAACGTACAGGCCATGGTATTCGGTAACATGGGTGAGACTTCGGCTACGGGTGTATGCTTCTCACGCGACGCCGCTACCGGTGAAGACCTGTTCAACGGTGAATACCTGATCAATGCGCAGGGTGAAGACGTAGTAGCCGGTATCCGTACTCCGCAGCAGATTACCAAGATCGGTTCTCAGCGCTGGGCCGAACTGCAGGGTATCTCCGAAGCAGAACGTGTGGCCAAATATCCTTCTATGGAAGAAGCCATGCCGAAGATTTACAAGGAACTCGATGAGCTCCAGACCAAACTGGAAAATCACTACCACGATATGCAGGACATGGAATTTACCGTGCAGGAAGGCAAACTCTGGTTCCTCCAGACCCGTAACGGTAAGCGTACAGGTGCCGCTATGGTGCGCATCGCCATGGAAATGCTGCATCAGGGCATGATTGACGAAAAGACCGCTTTGATGCGCTGCGAACCCAACAAGCTGGACGAACTGCTGCATCCGGTATTCGACAAGGAAGAACTGTCACGTGCCCGTGTGCTGACACGTGGTTTGCCGGCCTCTCCGGGTGCTGCCTGCGGACGCATCGTCTTCTTCGCAGAAGATGCTGCTGAATGGCATAACAACGGCCATCGCGTGGTACTGGTACGTATTGAAACTTCTCCGGAAGACCTGGCTGGTATGCAGGCTGCCGAAGGTATCCTGACCGCCCGTGGAGGTATGACTTCACACGCAGCCGTAGTAGCCCGCGGAATGGGTAAGTGCTGTGTATCAGGTGCCGGAGCCATCAACGTAGACTACAAGGCTCGTACGGTAGAAATTGACGGAGTCGTACTGAAAGAAGGTGATTACATTTCTATCAACGGAACCAAGGGATATGTATATGCCGGAGAAATTCCGACTCAGCCGGCCAAACTGTCGGGTAACTTTGCCGAACTGATGGAACTCTGCGACAAATATGCCCGCCTGAAAGTTCGTACCAATGCTGATACGCCGCGCAACGCACAGGATGCCCGTGGCTTCGGTGCCGTAGGTATCGGTCTGTGCCGTACGGAACACATGTTCTTCGACGACGAAAAGATTGTAGCTATGCGTGAAATGATTCTGGCCAAGGACGTGGAAGGCCGCAAGAAAGCCCTCGACAAACTGTTGCCTTACCAGAAAGCCGACTTCAAGGAAATCTTCAAGACCATGGACGGACTGCCTGTCAACGTACGTCTGCTCGACCCGCCGTTGCATGAATTCGTACCGCACGATTTGAAAGGTCAGGAAGAAATGGCACAGGCCATGGGTGTGACCGTAGAATATATCCGCCAGCGCGTGGAAAGCCTGTGCGAACACAACCCGATGCTGGGTCACCGTGGTTGCCGTCTGGGAAATACGTATCCGGAAATCACTGAAATGCAGACTCGTGCCATCCTGGGTGCTGCCTGTGAACTGAAGAAGGAAGGTTACGACCCGCATCCTGAAATCATGGTGCCGCTGATTGGTATCCTGTATGAATTCGAAGCACAGGAAAAGGTGATTCGTGAAACTGCTGCCAAACTGTTCAAGGAAGAAGGCGTGGAAATTCCGTTCAAGGTGGGAACCATGATTGAAGTGCCGCGTGCCGCCCTGACTGCCGACCGCATCGCTTCACATGCCGAATACTTCTCATTCGGTACGAACGACCTAACTCAGATGACCTTCGGTTACTCTCGTGACGATATCGCTTCCTTCTTGCCGGTTTACCTGGAAAAGAAGATTCTGAAGGTAGACCCGTTCCAGGTACTCGACCAGAACGGTGTGGGCCAGCTTATCAAGATGGCGGTAGCCAAAGGCCGTTCCGTACGTCCGGAACTGAAATGCGGTATCTGCGGTGAACACGGTGGTGAACCGATGTCCGTGAAGTTCTGCCACAAGGTAGGTCTGGATTACGTGAGCTGCTCACCGTTCCGCGTGCCTATCGCAAGACTGGCTGCGGCGCAGGCTGTGATTGAAGAAAGTTTGTAATTTGATGATTTTTTAACATAAGATGCCATCCCGTGAGAACTTGTATTTTCTTTCGGGATGGCTTTTTTGTGGGTTCTCGCTAAATTCGTATCTTTGGCAAAAAAATAAAGAAACCTCAATGGATACAGAATATTTGAACCGTTTTGAAGAGAGATTGCAGCAGGAATTGCTGCGTTTGTGTACTGACTATCATGTGCTGGACGGCACCCTGCTGGCTACGGAGGACCTGGACAACCGCTGGCACGATCTGGCACCGGAGTACGTGGCCGATGCCGTGGAACAGATTCGTGACTATCCCGTGGTGTCGGTGGCCTGGGCTGCTTATCTGGGCTTGGGAGTAGCTTTTTGCTGGGACGAAGACTGGGAGGCCAGCGCAAAGGCTTCTTATCAGTCGTACTACGGAGAGCAGGGATTTGACGATATGGATGAACACATCGTGCGCGATTTGCTCGGCTTGTCGCTCGACGGTGAGGAGGCCCGCCAGCTGGAGGACATCATCCGCCGCTGCGGACAGACTACCGTGGGACTGATTCGCCACGAACAGATAGAGCCGCAGAGTCCGCTGGCTTTCCATGTGTTTGCCCGTGCCTGCCGTACGATGTTCCGCATCGGGGTGGCCATTGAACTCAAACGATTGGGATATAAATTTGAGAAAGTGGAAATCGGTCGTGTGCCGGGCGGAATGTTGTCATAAGAAAATACCGTTCAGTCTATGTCTATGAAATACACCCGTTTAGTTTTTTCTTTTTGCGCATGCCTGGCCTTTTCGCAGGCTTTCGGCAAGGCGGAAGGCGATTTGTCGGTCATCCGGCAGAATTTCAACCAGATTTATGTGCAGTCGGAAGGGGAGGAGTCTCCTCTGAAAGAGCTGCTCTTGCAGAACCAGCCGGGCTTCTCAGTGTCCGACCGTGTGGTGATGGAACTTCAGCAGCGTGTGCCGTACGAAGCGGCTCGGATGAGGCATTACCTTAAAGCGTTGCAGGCCGATGGCTCGTGGAGTGACATCAATTATCAGGACACCAACCGCTCGGGATGGGACCCGCGTCTGCATGCCGAACGGATACTCGAGATGGTGAAGCACTTCAGCAATCCGGAAAACGAATATTATCATTCGAAGAAGGTGGAGAAGGCCATTCATCGGGCCTTGCGCTACTGGTTTGTCCAGAAGCCGGTCTGCCTGAACTGGTACTATAATCAGATTGGTATTCCCCGTACGCTGGGCACTGCCTTTATCTTGTTTGAGCCTTTTCTGACCGATGCCGAGAAGCAGGATGCCATCACGGTGATGAAGCAGGCCCGTTTCGGCATGACCGGACAGAACAAGGTGTGGCTGGCAGGCAACGTCATGATGCGAGGGGTGCTGGAGAACGACCTGGATTTAGTGAAACAGGCGCGTGATACGATAGTTTCGGAGATTGTGCGGGGCGGAAAGGAAGGCATCAAGGACGACGGGTGCTTCCACCAGCACGGACCGCAACCTCAGTTCGGAAATTACGGGCTGGCGTATGTGTACACCATGAGCCTTTTGTCGGGCCTCTTTTCGGATACGTCGATGGCTTTTACGCCTTCGCAACTGGAGGTGATTGCCGGATTGCTGGAAGAGGGCTACCAGTGGGTTATCTGGCAGGGGAAAATGGACATCGCTTCCCTGGGACGCCAGCTTTTTGCTTCGGCTCCTTTGCACAAGGCGTTGAGTCTGGCTTTTGCCGCTACCGAACTGGGAGGCGGACGCGATGCGCGCTGCAACCAGGTGGCTGCCCGCCTGCTGGAAAACTGTTTCTCGCCGCGCAACGAGCTGATTGGACACAAGCATTTCTGGCAGTCGGACTACACGTTGAGCCGCCGTGCCGGATGGATGGCCTCGCTCAAGATGGCATCCGATCGCGTGATGGGAGTGGAGAGCATGAACGGCGATAACATGAAAGGCTATTACATGGCCGACGGGGCCCTCTATATCTATAAGGATGCAACGGAATATTACGATATCTTCCCGTTATGGGACTGGCGCAAATTGCCCGGTGTGACCTGTTACGACGATGTGCGGCCGGTGCCGTTGCTCAAGCACAGCTATTATCCGCGCAATCGGGGCCGCTTTGTGGGAGGCTTGTCGGATGGGAAAAACGGAATCAGCGCCATGGAGCTGGACCGCGACGGGCTGAAGGCGCAGAAGTTCTGGCTCTTTGCCGATGAGGCGGTGCTTTGTCTGGGAGCAGGCATCTCTTCCGATTCGGCTCTTCATGTCACTACCGCCGTGGAGCAGTGCTGGAGCAGGGAGGAACCGCTTCGCATCTCTACTGCCGACGATACGCGAATCTGGCATCACGGACGTGGGTATGTGCTGTGGAACAATCTGGACAGTTGCTTTGCCCGTACGGCAGCTTCTTCCGGAAGTTGGCACGACGTGATGAGGATGTACAAGAACGATACCGTTTCGGGCCGGTTGTTCACCCTTTATCTGGACCACGGCGTACGTCCGAAAGAGTCTTCTTACTGTTATGCCGTCCTTCCCGAGGCTACGGAAGCCGACTTGCGTAATTTCCGTACCGACAATTTCCGGGTGATGTGTAATGACAGCCGTTTGCAGGCAGTGTGGCAGGTCGACCGTTCGGTCTGCTGGGCAGCCGTGCATGAACCTTTTACCCTTCGCGTAACACCGGAACTGGAAGTGGATTTTCACACACCTGGTCTGTACCGTATCGGACGGGGAACGGGCGGACGCTGGGAGGTGTACTTCAGCGACCCCATGCAGTGTCAGGATGAGGTGCAGATTACGGTGAACGGAAAGCAGGGCACGCATGCGCTTCCGCAAGGAAAGGATCGGGGCACGACCCTTCGTTTTGAAGTCAACTAAAACTAAAAAATAGAAACATGAAAAAAGCATTTGTATTGATGGCAGCTTTGGCAATGACCAGTGTGCTGTCGGCTACCGCAGAAAACACGACCGACACACCGACAAAGAAGACACGCAGCGAGGTCTTCATAACAGAGAAAGGAACCGAGTGGGAACCGGCTGGCGAGGGAGTGACCCGTCAGATTATGGGATACGACGGACAGGTGATGCTCGTAAAGGTGAAGTTTGAGAAGGGTGCCGTAGGTACAGCCCACACGCATTATCACACGCAGACCACTTACGTGGCCAGCGGAAAGTTTGAGTTTACCGTGGGCGGGAAGACGCAGGTAGTATCTGCTGGCGACGGTATTTATATTGAACCGGATGTACTTCACGGTTGCAAGTGCCTGGAGGCCGGTTTGCTTATCGACTGCTTCTCTCCGATGCGGGCCGATTTCCTGAAAAAATAACCGGCTGAGAATCAGAAAAATTCTTTGCCGCAAAAAACGCTTCGACGTTTGGATGCAAACGCCTTTACGTTTTCCTCAAGACGCACTTACGTTTCGGGTAAAACGCAAAGGCGTTTTCTTGTGAATGTACTTGCGTTTTAGGGGGGGAGTGAATTCTAGCGGATATCCGGTCCGAATTTCCCTTCAAATTCCGTCACTATCTGCTGGAAGTGAGCTGGCAGGTAGAGCATGGCCTGAGCGTGCAGGGCAGGGGGAATGCCGTAGAATGCTTCGGCAATGCTGCCCGTGATGCAGGCCAGCGTGTCGCTGTCGCCACCCAGTGAGATGGCCGTACGTATGCAGTCCTCAAAGTCCGTCCCGTCCAGAAAGGCGCGGATAGCCTGGGGCACGCTACCCTGGCAGGTGGCGTCCCACTGATAGGTGTCACGGATACCGTCGCAGGTGAAGTTCAGGTTGTAGCCGAATTTTGCTTCGACGGTATTTTTTATGTCCTCCTTGCTTTTCCCGTTCTGGGCCAGAAAGATGCAGAGTGCCGTAGCCTGGGCACCCTTGATGCCTTCGGGATGGTTGTGCGTGCAGGCCGCCGATGTGCGTGCAGCCTCCAGTGTCTCTTCTTCCGTGCGGAATGCCCATCCCACGGGGCCTACGCGCATGGCCGAGCCGTTGCCGCAGCTGCCGTAAGGAAGGAGTTGTCCCGTCTGCTGTCCCTGTCGGAGCCATTCGCGGAAACGCTCGCCGAAGCCTCCCAGCGGGCAGGGGTAACGGGTGGCATAACGGAAATAATAGGTGGCACAGTCTCCGCCGTGCAGCAGCCAGTCGGCCGTGGCGAGGGTCAGAATGCTGTCGTCGGTATATCCTTTCTGCGGAGTGAGGAAAGGAAACTCTTTTGTCTTGATGTTGCGGAACTCGTAGACGCTGCCTGCGATGTCGCCTAGAATGCTTCCAATCATGATACGTTATTTTTTATAAAGGTACTATCTCTAAAGTAAAAAAGAAAATAGTAAACTGTTTTTTGGAATATGTTTGTACGAATTGACAAATCGAATAAAAAAATGACATCTTTTTTTCAATTTATCAGTGCATGAGGTGCGTTTTGTTGAAAAATTTATATATTTGCGTCACTTGACCTATATCGATGACTATTATTAATTGAAAAACAAAGAAAGATGGGGGCCTTATTTCAAATTATTGCGTACTCGCTGGGAAATCTGTTTTTAGGCGTAATCCTTACTATCGTAGGAGTTGCATTAATGTTTGTTCTGATACAATCTTGGCGTTCTAATTGTACGTACACGCCTCTTAGTTATATCACCGGGGGAATTCTTTTTCTTTTTCTTTCTTTTCAAGCCGTATTGTTATGTGGCGCGGTCACCATCAAGTCGTATACCGATGATGTGGAGCACGCCATTAACGGATGGGTGGCCAATGTGCCTTCAGATGTACAGTTTGATCAGGAAGCAAGCCAGAATGTGTTGGAGCGGATTACGGAAGAATGGCCTTTGGTGGGCTACTTTGTGGGTGGTGCCGATTTTACAGGGCATACATCTGAGTCCCTTGGACCGGCTATGGCCGAGGAGTTACGTTCGTTTATGAATTACTTCATACTTCGTCGTATCGGCTGGAGCCTCTTGTTCATTATTTGTGGTGCTGTGATTGTGATAAAATCCATGGAGCGTGTTTCACGCCGGAGTTACTCCAGCAGCAGAGGTCGCATGGCAGGAAGCAGAAGAAAACGTTATGATGATTAATCTATAAACTAAAAAAGAATAAATTATGGCAAATCATTTGGTAATCGGATTGGGAGGAACGGGAGGTTCAGTCTTGCGTGCCTTACGTAAACGCATTTATGAAGAATTTCGTTCAAACGACCCGAAGGGAAGTGCGAATATAGAATATTTATATGTAGATTCAAGTCTGGCCGATTTGAACAACGAAGAAGACTGGCAGACTTTGGGGGTGTCAGTACAATTATCTCCCGCACAGCGTCTGTCAATTAACGGTATAGGTGCAGGGGTATTGAGCAACCTAGACCAGTATCCGGGCATTAATTCATTTATCAACCGCAAGGATGAAGCCATGCTGAAAGAGGGTATAGGAGCCATCATCAGTGAAGGTATTGGCGGACAGCGCCGTCGCTTCGGACGTATGTTGATAGCCAATAATATGTGCGGTTTGCCTCAGAATACATTTGTGGGACAGGTACATGCCCGTGTGCGTGCGCTCAAGGAAAAGGAAGATGTGGATGATGTGACTTTCCATATCTGTGCAGGATTAGGTGGAGGAACAGGTTCCGGTTCCATCGTAGATGCAGTGGCTCAGATTCGTAATGAATTCCAGCGTACGGGAGACGACCGTTCTAAATTTAAGATTCAACTTTACCTTTATGTGCCGGAAAAGATTATCCAGATTCCGGGTGGAGAAGACAGCAACCGCTATTATCAGCCGAATGGATATGCTGCCTTGCTGGAATTGAATGCCATGTCGGTAGGACGTTATTATCCTACGGACGTGAAAGGAAACACGGATGAATATGGTAATGTCCGCCGTCTGCTGAAGGGACAGGATGCATTTGACATGGCTTACCTCTATACCAATGTGAATGAGGCTGGCAAGGAGGTGAACTTGCATAAGGTGCTTCCGGGTATTGTGGGAGACTTCTTGTTCCAGAAGATTGTGGCTTCTTCCATGCAGACCAATGGAAAAATGGCTCGTCTGGAAAGTAACGAGAACAATGGCTTGCTGCCCGAAAACAATGAAACGGGAGAACCGGTTCGTAGCCGCAAGTTTATGACTTTTGGAGTAAAACGCATTGAATATCCTGAAACAGAGGTAGTGGAATACGGAGCCTATCATTTTGCGCGCCAGGCTTCCATGCAAATGCTTTACGGCTTATGGGATGAAGCACGCGGATACATTGAGTGTACTGAAGATATGGTTGGAAAGTCTTTCGTGCACGATGTGGATAAGGAAGCCGAAAAAGAAGCGAACTTGCTGACTGACGACTACCTGATGTTGAGCAAGCCGCTGCCTTCTATCGAGAAGCACGTAACTAACTGGAAACCGATTGTGCAGGGATGGGAATTCTATGTAGACCGTTACAAACAGGATGTGCAGGCCGAATGCCAGAAAAAAGAATGGTATGAAGAATTCAATCAGCTTTGTGAGAAATTCTTTGATTCCATGTATCGTGGCTGTGGCGTGAAGAAATTCTACTTTGATTATGAAAGCCAGATTCCGGGATTTGCGGAAGAAATTTGCCGCCGTATTGAGAATAATTTGTTTGCCAAATGGAAGAATGGCGAGATGTCTATTATCGAGGTACACAAGTACATTGCGGTGCTGATTGATAAATGCGCAGAACGTGTAGAAGGCTTCAAGAATAAGATTACCAAGCGTACCACTTATCTTAATGAAGATTTGGCAGACCAGCTGGAAGCTATCCGTACGGACTGGAATAATATCGGCTGGCTAAGAGATGCCATTACCAATGCGTCTACCAAAACGTTTGGCCGTTTTGCAGATGCCAAACGTGAACAGCTTACCATTGCCACTACGGTAGCTGCTTACAGTTATGCCGTTAAATTGATGTCGGAAATCATCAATATGCTGACTTTGTTAAACAGCAATTGTGTAGAACCTTTCATGAAGGTGCTGGCAGACTTTGCTGATAACATGAAGAAGCAGGCTGAAGAAAAATGCAAGCTGAGTGATGCGGAAGGCGGAAGCATGAATAGTGAAGTGGTGAAGGAATATGATCCGAAACTGGTTCGCGACACCGTGCAGGGCTTCCTTAAGAATCAGGCCAACCAGAAGTCGTATGCCAGCAGCTTGCGGGCTAGTATTGTAGAATCAATGGGTACGACCAATGTGGGATTCGCAAGTCTGGGCAAGAAGATTAATGTCAGCACATTGCAGGAAATTACATTGAAGATCTGCATTGAGAGTGCCCGCAAGGAGATGGACGATTATTCACTTAAAAATGCCAATCAGCGTCTGGTCAATGTGAATATCTTGGATAAGTTGCGTAATACCGATTGCAGCACACCGGACAAGCGCAAGCGCTTTGTGAAAGAAATCTACAACGCAGCGCAGAGCTTCTTGCCGTTCAATGGGTCGGAAGAAGGAAAAGGTAGTCCGGAGACGGCAGCCAACCATCAGAAAATGATTCAGCTCTCTTTGCCGCTGTACGAAGATGACGATGCTTTCCGCAATGACTTTATCAAAGATTTTGGCGAAAGTGGAAAGATTCCGTTTAATAAAGACAATGATGTGTCTGTCAACTTCAAGAGCAACCAGATTGTGGTCGTAACAGCGCACAGCGGATTCCCGTTGCGTTATGTAGATAACGTTCGGGTGCTGAAAGAGAAGTATGACGTATTGGTACGCAGTGAAGTGAACCGCATGGTGATACATACGGAATCATTCTCCAAACCGTTGCCTGAACTGTTTGCCCTGGATGCTTCAGAACTGAAGAAACGTATGCGTCCGATTGTGTTGATGGCTTATACGCTTGACGGCATTCTGGTGGAACGTGAAGATGTAGAAACCGGTGAAAAGGCAATGGCCTTCGCAGGCGAGAAGAATCTGATGGGGCGTGTAAGCCGCTGGATTTATGTCGGCAACGATATGATACAGACCTTGAACGAGTTGTGTAAGATGACTCGTGCGGTGGATGCCGATGCCCTGAAAAAGGCTGTACAGACTGAGTTGGAAACCAATTATAAGCATATCGAAAAGAAACGTCAGCTGATGTTGAAGATGGGTGAAACCCTCGATAACGTATTGTTGCCGTTAGTAGGCGGAAATGACAATAATCCGGAATTCGTGGCATTCAACAGAGCGGCAGAAATCCTGTGTGATAATGATTTGAAGATTGACTAAACTTAATATTAAAAAAAGATTATGGCAAAGAAAATAGGAATTTGTGTAAATATCGATTGTGACAATTACAAGAAAGAAGTAGAAGTAGAACCCGGAGGCGAGTTTGAATGCCCTTTGTGTCATCAACCCTTGAAAGAAGGCAAATCCTCTAAAAAGGACCCTGATGACAGCGGCAAAAAGAGTAAGCTGGGCCTGATTGTGGGGGGAATCGTTGTGCTTGCAGCCCTGGGTGGTGGCGGCTATTATTTCATGAGCGGCAATACAGGTCCTGATGTTGCAGAACCTGATTCCTTGGAAGTTCCTCCTGTGGTAGTTCCGGCGGCAGATACAATGAAAGTCGATACTCCTGAAGTGAAGGAAGAGAAGACCACTCCAACAAGCACTACACCGGTGGTGATTAACGGTAGAGGTACCATCGATTTGGGTTATGCCACTTATACTGGCGACCTTAAGAATGGTAAGCCTCACGGATATGGTACGTTGACATACAAGAGCAGTCGCAAGATTGTATCTTCAAAAGATTTTGTGGCGAATCCGGGTGATACCTTCGAAGGAGAATTCCGTGACGGTAAGATCAGCGGACTGGGATATTGGAAGCATGATGGAAATGAAACTGTGGTGAAGCCATGAGTCTACGTTTCCACATAGCATGGATTATGATGACGGCAGCAGCATTCACTTTTAAAGTGGATGCAGCTCCGTCGTTTTATACCCGCTGTCTGGAAACCCTTTCAAAAGCCTTGAAACTAAACTTGCCTGACCGTATGGAGGCAGATGTGGACAATGATTCTACCTGGCATTACGCCGGCAAACCTTTGCGGGTAAGAACCAATGCTTATGGAGACGTGTCTCATATCGGGTATAAGTTGTTTGATTCTCAGTGGGCTGTGGCGCATGATGCCCGTCCTTTACTTGATTTTCTGGAACGTTATGCCCTGGAGCAGGACGTGCGTCGTGAAGGGGTGGACAAGGCCGAAGAAGCCAGCCGGAAACGGGTTACTTTTATTGAAGGAAATGTGTCAATGCTTCGTAATATAGACCCGGAAACAAATTGTACCGTCAGTGAGATAGAGCGTCGGAGTTATACTGTAGCCTGGGAAAAAGACAGCTTAAAGGTACGCTTGCAGGTTTCTGCCGATTACCAGTTGTTTACAGGCGCCAATGCCGTGGAACTGGAACAGATCTTTGAACGCGATGTGAGGAGAACCAGGCTGGAGCCCACAGAGGGTACGTTGCCAAAGGAATGGTTGCAAGGCCGCAGGTCGCATGCTGATAGTTTGTTCATTGTTAGTAATGGTTGCTATCTGAGTGACCAGATACGGTCTGACCTTTATTTGTACGAGCAGGATGGAACATTATTTCTTGTGAAGGATGTGTCGAGACCTTTGCAGAGTGTGAATAATATTTTGCTGACCGGACATTCTGAGAAGGATATACCTTTGAAATTAACCGTTGATAAATATGGTTATAATAAGTCGCAGATAGAAATCACACTACAGCAACTGCTGGCATATTTCCGCATGGAAAACTGTAAAGTTTATCTGGGTATAAAAGATCGGACCTCCGACTACATTACGGCTACACTTTTTGCCGTAAATCTGAAGATGGCCTATAACCATACTGTGAGCTTGAAATTCCCCTTAAAAATTCTTGATGGGGCAGAAATGAAAGTAGAAGGAACGATTTATACCTATACTCCTCTGCAAAATATTACGGAAAAATTTTTTATTAATAATATAAAACAGAATTGACAGTGAATATCAGATTATTATTAACCTTCATGGTCGCTTGTCTGCCTTTTTTAACGGCATTTGCTGACAATGTGGATGAGATAAAGGCTCAAATCAATAAAGTAAAGAAGAGCAGTTCGTATATTTACGCGGAGTCTACCGCTCCAACGGAGGCAGACGCACGAAGTTATGCAGAGAGTAAACTGTATGAAGAAATCAATGCGTGGGTAGCCACACAGAAAAAATTGAAGAAAAGCTCGAATTTCGTGGTGAATAACCGGAAAGAGTTGTGGACCATGTTGTCAATGCCTCGCGGTAGTAACATGTATCGTTCGTTTATCTATGTAAAGAAGAAAGACATTATTCCGGCAGAAAATGCGGTCGTTATAGCTAACGAATCTCTTCCTCCAGTAGAAGAATCCATTCAAAGTCAGTTGCCGGAAGTGGTAAGCCAAATAGCTGCATGTACAAAATACGGTGACATGGCAGAGAAAATCCAGCAAATGAAGACCGAGGGAAAAATAAAGAGTTATGGACGTTACGCTTCGCTGTCCAACCCCGATAAATGTTATTTGGCTATATACAATCGTGAAGGAAAAGTAGTGGCTGTTCTTACTCCCGGCCCAGATCGTCGGAATGTGAAGACCAACAAACCTGATGGTGTGAAGAATTATAGCGGATGCGGAGCTATTGGATTTGAATTGTAATAGAAATGATAAAAATATCGATAATGAAAAGAAGGGTTTTATACGTGTGCATTGCACTCGTTTCCATGTGGATGTGGTGTGTGAATGAGGCCAAGGCTGTTTCTGTGACATTGACCATTGATGAAGGCGTAGAGCGTCCGGTAGCCTTGAGTCAGGCGGAACATAATTTAGGACTTATTTTAACTGAAATCAACCGTGCGCAGCAGGCTAAGTCCATCTTGACGACTAAAGGATTCCCGATGGACGATTTCTCGCTTAAGTCGTTGTTGCGTTTGTGGGCAGTTACTCCATTTTATTGCGACGATGAAGAAGTGGTGGAACGTTGCTGGATATTCAAGGACGGTACCATGATGGTGAGCCATATTCCACTGATTATTACGCCGGAGGGAGAAGATTTCGGTGTGGGAACCTATCAAGAGGCTGTCGTAGAATTTGACAGAAGAGGTAACATAACTGATTTCCGCTTGGCGTTGGATGCGCATACGGCTGAAAGTATGGAGCGTTGTGGAAGTGTGGTAGAAAAGGAAAAGCAGATGATTATCATGCAATATATCGAACGCTTCCGTACGGCCTATAACCAGCGTGACTCTAATTATATTGAGAAAATATTCAGCGACGATGCGTTGATTATTACGGGTAAGGTGGTAACAACCCGCAGCCGGAGTGATGTAGGGGGGATGAACCAGAAGGTTGAATATACCAAGCAGACCAAGGAACAATATCTCCGCAACTTAAAACGAGCTTTCAGACGCAATAAGTGGATTGATGTGAAGTTTAGTGAGATTGGTGAAAATGGAGAAGAAGGAGGATGCGCCGGTATTACACAGTCTACCGTAGATAAGACCAAGTACGGTGTGCGGTTGCGTCAGGAATGGAACTCCAGTAACTATAGTGACAAAGGCTACTTGTTCCTCTTGTGGGAATTCCCGGAAGACGGTAGAGATCCCATTATTCATGTGCGCACCTGGCAGCCCGAATGGGTAGGGGGAGTTCGTCAGCAGCCGGATGATGACATCTCTACGTTAGGAGCATTTGATCTGTAATTTAATATGATAGTTTGTATGAATAAGATGAGACAAGTATTGCTGACCTTATTCCTGATGGCAGTATTGTTGCCGTTAGGAGCGCAAAATCAATATATCTCAAACAGCCGCTGTACTACTGAAGACCGTTTTGAGGATCTTGGTGGTGACGGAGGGGTTATTTTACTGTCCAGGCATAAAGACCTGGTTATAGCCTTGCCTAATGTGAAAAATAAATCAATCCGTTTTAACGGGGAACGCCCTGACGGTTATTATGAATTTTGTGTCATTATAAAAGAGGGTGAAACTCGTACGCCCAAATTTGAAATCAGCCGGCGTGGAAATGTGTATAAAACAGAAATTGTACAGCGTATCCAACCCAATTTCCTGATTGCTTATAAGATAGAAGAAGTACAGAATCCTATTCGGACGGATGAACAGACTCAGGCAAATGATGCCTATATGGATGCATCGATGGCGGTTCTGGAATTCACTACTACTATTAAGGATTTGAAAGTAGATTGTCATTCGCAACTGGGTGCTACAATTGAAAGTAATCCGAGTGCTGCAGATCCGAGCGTGACAATAATAACCGTAAAAATTCCGGTGGCTTCGTTGTCCGACGCACTACAGCATATTGAGAAGCTGAAAAAAGATTGTGCGGCACAGGATGCGAAAACAAGGGTAGATAATGCACCGGAAGAAGTCTGGAATAAACTGGAAGAACTGGAGGCAGAACTGGCAAAGGCTGAAAGTCAGTACAGGGAATTGGTAAATGTCGAGGTTTACGGGGAAGGAACTAACCGGTTGAACATCGATATAAGCGGGCTGACTGGACGTATGAAGAAATGTTATGCCGTTCTTCCTATTGTGGTAGAAAAGAACGTATATGTTACGCAATGCAGTGCGTTTATGAATGAAGGTGGAAAGCTGTTTGGCATGCGCAAATACAAGGAAGCACGCGTAGCGTATGAAGATGCATGGAACTCCGAAGATATCATTCCCAGCCTGCGTCCTGCCATTCGCGAGTCTATAGCCCAGTGTGACACTTGCATGTTATATGAGACTTTAGCAGCCCGCTCTATAAAGAAAATAGCAGAGCTAAAAAAAAATGGAAATGCTACGCAAGAAGAAGTAGCTCGCTATGCCTCGGCTGCTAAAGAATTTATGGAGATGGTGAATACCTATAATCCGGATGATTTTTATCGCACCCGTATAGAACGCATGGAGAACCTGCTTGTCGAGATGCCTCTGAAAATCAGATTTACGATTGTAGAGTGGAAAACACTGAATGAAGGAAATAAAATTCCTGGTGTAGAAGTTTGGACCTACAAGGGTGAACTTCCCGTTTCTTCTAATACATTTTCTTCAGACCGGAGGTTTGAGAAAATAATAGAGAAAAATGGGGTAGATTATGCTCAGGTAGGGGTATCTGATGAGCAAGGACTGGTAGAAATAAATCTGGATAGAACAAGTCTTCCTCAAGGAATTTTATTCCGTCCAGGTAAAGACAGTAATATTAAAATTAAATATATGACCATGAATGAATTGATGTATCAAGCGCATGGGACATATATCGAAAAACAATTTCGTCTGAAAATGTATGTGAAATAATTATTAATTAAATTGTTTATTATTATGAAAATGAATTTTTTAAAAGGGGTATTTCTGATTGCATTTGTTACTTTGGGCGTAGCAGATATGTCTGCTCAAAGTTTTCTGAAAAAATTGAAGAGTGCAGCAGAGAAGGTGGAATCTGTAACGAAGACAGTGAATGAAGTTACGGGAGGAGAATCGACAGAACAGAAAGCAGAGAATGATAGTATCTCACCCAAAGAATTTTTGGAAAATGCTCCTTCTTATTCGGTAAAGAAAGTTACAGAAACAGACTCATTAGGAAATGCAATCACAAATGAAGATGGTACTGCACGTTATAAGTATTTATTAATAGATAAAAACGGTAAAGCGTGCGCGCCCAATACGGCAAAGAAACATTTGAATTCGGCATTGAAATCCGGAGCTTTCATTCTGTTGAAAGTGGGCGGAGGAGCCACTGCGGGAGCTTTATTGGGAAAAAAATTCGGAGGATCTAAGAAAGGAGCCTGGATTGGTGCTGGCGTAGGTGCTGCTGCGGGTGCTTTGGCTTCTATGAACGATATCAAGGCTGTAAAGGAACAGGTGAAACTGATGAAGGAATGCAAGAAGGTCTTGAGTGCTTATCAGAATACGTTCACCGAAGAAGGTTTACCTATGGATGCATCGGTAGACTTGTCGAATGTAGATGGAATCAACTTCTCGGAGTGTGAAGAAATTACTAAGAGTGCAGCTGATGTAAGAGCTGAACTTCTTGCTTCTCAGGAAGAAGGTGAATCACTGGAGGATGTAGAAATTCCGGACGAAGCTTAAAAGTAGTATAAACTGAACACTACATAAGAAGGGCGATAAATGGCTTTGTGATAAGAGCTGTTTACCGCTCTTTTATTTTATCTGGAAATGAAAGAGCAGGCTATAACTGTACTATATTTGTGATGTAATACAAATTATGTCGGCCATCTATAACCTGTCCAGAGGAAAGCATTCGCAATACGAGGGCAGCCATCCGCTGAGGCAGTCACTATGGAAAAATGAGTCGCTGGCTTTCCTTTCCTATAATTATGCTTTTAGCCCGAAACTGTCGCTACGGTCAAGGGTGGGAGTGGACTGGCTTCAGTACCGGCTTCACGGCAGCGAAAAATTCAGCAAGCTGTCGCCGCGTGTCAATCTGAACCTTCAATATCAGCTGAAAGGGGGGATGTTGTTATGGTCCTCCTCCTATAACAATTATAATTACGGCATGGACCTCATCAATCAGGCACGCATCGGTCTCAATCCTTATCTGGTACAGACCGGCAATCCGAACCTGAAGAGCGGATGTTCATTCAATTCGTTCCTGTATTATTCCGGTAAGATAAAGAAAACCGGACTTTCGGCCATTCTTCAGTACAAGCTAGAGCATAATCCGGTGGTTCACGATTATTATGTTCAGGACACTTACCTCGTCAGGTCGTTTGTTAACCGTGGAAACATTCATTACTATGCTGCCATACTTTCGGCTTCGCACTCCTTTAACCGGATGTTCAGTCTGTCAGGTGATATAAGATACAATTATACGTCTGTTCATTCCGTGTGTAATTTCGGTAATAGAAATCTGACCGGAAACCTTAATGCCAATATTTATGTGGGCGATTTCAGCCTTTCTCCCTATGTAAATTTCAGGAACAAGGTTGTCAACACCACTTCGCTGGGAGTAGAAGAAATTCCCGTCAACTACGGTTTGGAGTGTACATACGGAAAGGGAAATTTCTTTGCGGAAGTCAATGTCGTGTCTCCGTTTACCGACCGGAAGTTTCGAAAAACGTTCCAGCATGAACTCTATACATATTATTCGGACGAAGATTTCAGGACAAACGGTCAGTACTGCCACATCAAATTAGCTTATACCTTCGACTTCGGTTACAAAACGAAGAAGGTCAGACGAGAGGTCGATAAGTCGGTGAACAGTTCGCTGATGAAGTCTTTTTAATTTTTGCTGAATAATGAAGCGGATATAGTATATTACTTCAAATTCAGCAAGCTCACTACAAAAAATCATTTATGGTGGAACCTTTTATTACAATCTTTACATATATAATTGGCATTAGAAATTTTCCCCAAGAATGCAACTACAAGAAACGAAATAAAC